>WPCJ01334140.1_pt1 | contig 10496 bp, 8 predicted proteins | sample 5399831 | NCBI WGS metagenome assembly WPCJ01 (sample SAMN12869470, study PRJNA574797) | sludge metagenome | isolation source: wastewater treatment of pH10 | place: China:Beijing | collected 2019-05-20 | reverse complement strand
GCCCGTGCGGCCGCCGCGCGGACGGCCGAGAGGGCGACGCGAAGCCGTTCCGGGTCCGGGCCGGGCCCCTGCCCCAGGAACAACCGCCCCAGTTCGTCCGGGACCATCTCGCCGCTGGTCGCGAAGGCCATCTGTGCGCTGTAGGCGCGCTTGCCGCCGAGGAGATCGGTGGCCCACTGGGCGATCGCCACATCTCGCAGAAGCGGGCGCTCGAGACACCACAGCAACGTCGCGGTCGCGAACGGCGGGAGCGTATCGGGAGTCGCGAGCACGGACTCGAAGAGCGCCGGGATGTCTTCCAACAGCACGAGCGCAGCGATCAGCTGGGGGTTCTCGCGTCCGGTCACACGCGCGCTGCGTCCCGTCTCCTCCTGATCGAGCAGTGCCGTCAGCTCCTGCATCGCTCGCCCGACCCTTTCCTTCTCTGCGAGGTCGACCTCGGGAAGCTCCGCTCCGGCCCACTGATCCCCGGAGACATCGCCCACCGATGGCACCCCCGCGGGCGGGAGGACCTCCGCGAGAGGGTGGAGACGCGGCGCCGGGTCGAGATAGCTCGACCACCCCGACGGTGTCACACAGAGCGCGTCGACCACTCGGAGACCAGCATCCTCCGCGGACCCCAGCACCTCGTCGACGGCAACGGCGTACGGCAGCACGAGCCCGTCGCGGGTGGCCTGGGACTCCGCGTCGGTGTAGACCACGAGTGCCACGGCATCGGTGCCGGTGACGCGGGACGCCAGGCCCACTGCCGCATGAGCGTAGTGCTCGAGATCGGTCTCGTCGTCGGGGAGGTCCAGCCGCATGGCTCCCTCGGTGCGGGCGCCGCAGAAAGGGAGCAGGACGATGCTCCGACGAGGTGTGAACCCGGCGAGAGGGGGGACCAGGGCGAGGAATGCGGCGGAATCGGTGGCACGAAGAACTGTTGTCATGCCGAGAGTGTCGCGGAACGCGTGGTCACGCAGGGCGGAAGAGGCGGGCTGTGGACGCGGATCCTGAAAGAGGGGGAATGTGCACGAAGAGTGGCTCGCGTACCATGGGGTGATGGACAACTTCTGGCTCGCCGCGGCATGGTCTCTCCTGCCGACCGTCGGAGTGAGCATCGTGTTCGTCTTCGTGCTCCGCGGCATCCTCCGCTTCGATCGCAAAGAGCGCAAGGTCCACGCGCAGATCGAGGCCGAAGAGCGCGCGGCGCGCGGCCTCCCGCCGCGCGTCTGAGTCAGACCCATCCGCTACTGTGAAGCCAGCACACCGGCTCCGGTGTGAGTCCGAGGTGATCGTCACCACGGTGTGAGGGGACACGATGACCGCGGAGACCTGGGGCTGGTGGATAGCCGCCTTCCTCGTGGCCCTCGACATCGTCATCCGCGTGACGGCGATCATCGTCATCCCGCGCAATCGCCGACCGACGGCCGCGATGGCCTGGCTCCTCGCGGTCTTCTTCATCCCGTTCGTCGGCGTGTTCCTCTTCCTGCTGATCGGAAACCCACGGCTCCCGCGTGCCCGGCGGCGCAAGCAGGACCAGATCAACGAATACATCGCCCAGACGAGTGAGCACCTGCACTTCGGGACTCTGCGTCCGAACGCCCCCGAGTGGTTGGGGCCCATCGTCCAGATGAATCAGAAGCTCGGCGCGCTGCCGCTCTCGGGTGACAACGGCGCCCACCTGATCTCGGACTACCAGGAGTCCCTCGACGAGATGGCCGAGGCCATCCGCACCGCTCAGGAGTACGTGCACGTCGAGTTCTACATCCTGCAAGCGGATGCGTCGACGGACAATTTCTTCCGAGCGCTCGAAGAGGTCTCGGCGCGTGGCGTCGAGGTGAGAGTCCTCCTCGATCACTGGGCCAACCGCGGCAAGCCCCGGTACAAGCAGACCATCGCCCGTCTCGACGCCATGGGCGCCGACTGGCATCTGATGCTCCCCGTGCAGCCGTTCAAGGGCAAGATGCAGCGTCCTGACCTGCGCAATCACCGCAAGCTCCTGGTCGTCGACGGCAACATCGCGTTCCTTGGCTCGCAGAACATCACGGACTCGACGTACAACCTGCCGAAGAACATCAAGCGCGGTCTGCACTGGGTCGACCTCATGGTCCGTCTGGACGGTCCCGTGGTGCTGAGTGTCAACGCGATCTTCGTGGCCGACTGGTACAGCGAGACCGACACGGTCCTCGAGGGGATCGACATCGCCCATGCGAACATCGGCTCGGGCGACCTCGACTGCCAGGTCGTGCCGTCGGGACCGGGGTTCGAGGTCGAGAACAACCTCCGGCTCTTCCTCGGGCTGCTGTACGCGGCCAAGAAGAAGATCATGATCGTCAGCCCCTACTTCGTCCCCGACGAAGCGCTCCTGCTGGCGGTGACCGCAGCCGTCGACCGAGGCGTCCACGTGGAGCTCTTCGTGTCGGAGGAGGGCGATCAGGCGATGGTGTACCACGCCCAACGCAGCTACTACGAGGTGCTGCTCAAGGCCGGCGTGCGGATCTGGATGTATCGCAAGCCGTACATCCTGCACACCAAGACGCTCACGATCGACGACGGGGTCGCGGTCATCGGGTCCAGCAACATGGACATGCGCTCCTTCGGTCTGAACCTCGAAGTCTCGATGCTGGTGCGGGGCGAGGAGTTCGTCGCCGAGATGCGCGAAGTCGAGGACAAGTACCGCTCGCTCAGTCGCGAGCTGACCCTCGAGGAGTGGATGCAGCAGCCGCTGCGCTCCACCGTGCTCGACAACCTGGCGCGTCTCACCTCCGCCCTGCAGTAGCACGCGAGTGCCTTCCGGGTGATCGTGGCGCGGGATACTCTGTGTGCATGACCTCCGCGCTGCGTCCCCTCGCCTCCGTCGTCGGCCTCGTCGCCGCCGCGTTCCTCGTCGCAGGGTGCACCGCCGGGCCGGGTGCGGACACCCCGACGAGTTCACCGGCTCCGAGCGCCGGAAACGTCGACGATCAGAACGACATGGAGGGCGCCCTGCTCGATGACGGCCGCATGTTCGCGGTCGTCACGTGGGGATCCTCGACCTGCGTGCCGCAGGTGGACCAGGTCACGGGCGAGGGCCAGACCGTGACCGTGACCCTGGCGGATCCGGCCGCGGAAGCGGAGAAGCCGTGCACGGCCGATCTCGCTCCGCGGGCGAGCCTCGGCGCCCTGCCCGAAGGCGTGGACCCGACGAAGGACATCACCCTGAACGTCACCTACGGCGATCTCACCGACGACATCGACCTCGACGGCGACCCCGCTGCCGCAGGAACGCCAGGAGGGTCGACCGAGTACCAGCCGACCGCCGGGTGGTTCGACGACGGTGCTCTCGTGCTGCTCACCTGGGGGTCCTCGAGCTGTATCCCGGTGGTGGAGTCGCTCGAGGGCTCCGGCACCTCCGGCACCGCCACCTTCGTCACCGATGACGATCAGGTCTGCACGATGGACATGGGGCCGCGGGCGACCATGCTCGCGTTCGGTGACGACACCGTCGAGGACGACGGCACCTTCACACTGACGCTCGTCGGCGGCGGTCTCGACGGAACGGTCGAGGTCCGGTAGCGTCGCGGTCGCTCTCAGAGCATGTGCACCGGGTGGCCGGGGGGAAGCGCGAGCAGGAGCGCTCCCGGGTCGGCCCAGCAGGTGATCCGCACGGCTTCACCGAATTCATCCCCGTCGAGTTCGATCGGGATCGGACCGGGCACAGCTGCTTCGGCGGCTGCCCCGTGGAAGTAGTGCACCGAGGCGTTCTTGCCGCGACGTTCGAGCACGCGACGCCCGGCACGGAAGCGCCGCAGCACCGAGTTGTCCCACCAGATCTTGCGCCAGACGGCGAACCATCCGAGGACCCCGGTGGGTTTGATGACGGCGATGTCGAGGGATGCGTCGGTGATCGACCCGTCAGGGATCAGCGCGATGCCGGCGGGAAGGGTCCCGCAGTTCGCGAAGAGCAGGCTGTACGCGCGATGCGAATGCAGGCGGCCGTCATCGACCTGGTAGACCGCACGGAAGGGCTTCGCGCGGGGCAGTGACCGCGCGGCGCCGTCGACGTACGCGATCCATCCGACCGACTTCTTCAGGTTCGAGCGGGTGTTCGCGATCATGTCCGCATCCAGGCCCATGCCGGCGAGCACCACGAAGGCGTGTTCCTGCTCCTCGCCGTCGGCTCTGGTCAGGCGCGCCCAGCCGATGTCGATCGGGTGCCGGAAGCCGCCGAGAGCGGCTCGGATCATCTCCGTCGGGTCGGCGAGCGGAAGTCCGAGGTTGCGGGCGAGGAGATTCCCGGTGCCGCTGGGCAGGATCGCCAACGGGACTCCGGTGTTCGCGATCGCTTCGGACACGGCGCGGACCGTGCCGTCGCCGCCCGCCACCAGGACGACGTCGACGCCGCGTTCGAGGGCCTGCGCAGTGGCCTGCTGTCCGGCATCCTCCACCGTCGTCGGGTAGAAGGCCGGGTGTTCCCACCCCGCTTCGCGGGACAGGTCCCTCACGGCTTCACGGAGGTGCTTCCCGTCGACCTTGATCGGGTTGTAGACGAGTGCCGCCTGTCGTCGGACGAGGGCGGGCGTGGTCATGGCGCTACTCTAATCCGCGATGCCGCGTCTCGCGGACTGCGCGCATCCGTGCGGCCGAGGGGTGGCGTCCGCCGCACCGTAGACTTGGAAGATGATCGACCTCGCACTCCTCCGCGAAGAACCGGAGACCGTCCGCCGTTCGCAGGCTGCTCGTGGAAACGACCAGAGCACCGTCGACGTCGCACTCGAGGCCGATCGATCGCGGAGGGCTGCGCTGTCCGCCTTCGAGGAGTTGCGTGCGGAGCAGAACGCTTTCGGCAAGCAGGTCGCGAAAGCCCCGAAGGAAGAGAAGGCGGCGCTCGTCGCGCAGGCCAAGGACTTGGCGGAGCGCGTCAAGCAGGCCCAGCACGCGGCGAACGACGCAGCCGACGCGGCATCCGCTGCGCTCGCCCGGATCGAGAACGTCGTGATCGACGGGGTGCCGGCCGGCGGTGAGGCCGACTTCGTCGAGCTGCGCCGGGTCGGAGACGTACCCGCCTTCGACTTCGAGCCGCGCGACCACCTCGAGCTCGGCGAGCTTCTCGGCGCCATCGACATGGAGCGCGGCGCGAAGGTCTCCGGCGCGCGGTTCTACTTCCTGCGCGGCATCGGCGCGCGCCTCGAGATCGCGCTCATGAACCTCGCGCTCGACAAGGCGCTGCAGAACGGTTTCGTGCCGTTGATCACGCCGACCCTCGTGCGCCCCGAGATCATGCAGGGGACCGGCTTCCTCGGCGAGCACGCCGACGAGGTCTATCACCTCGACAAGGACGACGATCTCTATCTGGTCGGCACCAGTGAGGTCGCGCTCGCCGGGTACCACAAGGACGAGATCGTCGACCTCGCCGACGGTGCCCTCCGCTATGCGGGTTGGTCGACGTGCTACCGGCGCGAGGCCGGCTCCCACGGCAAGGACACCCGCGGCATCATCCGCGTGCACCAGTTCAACAAGCTCGAGATGTTCGTCTACACGACCGCGGAAGACGCCGAGGCCGAGCACCTTCGCCTCGTCGCCCTGCAGGAGGAGATGCTGACCTCGCTCGGTCTCGCTTATCGCGTGATCGACGTCGCCGCGGGAGACCTCGGGTCGAGCGCCGCACGCAAGTACGACATCGAAGCGTGGGTGCCCACTCAAGGCGCGTTCCGTGAACTCACGTCGACCTCGAACTGCACCACGTTCCAGGCCCGCCGCCTGGACGTCCGCTACCGGCCGGCGGTCGACGCGTCGGAAGGCGCGGCGAAGACGCAGCACGTCGCCACGCTCAACGGAACGCTCGCCACCACCCGCTGGATCGTTGCGCTGCTCGAGACGCATCAGCAGGCCGACGGCTCGGTGCGGGTGCCCGAGGTTCTGCGCCCGTACCTCGGCGGCCTCGACGTGATCCGGCCGCTCGACGAGGGGCGGGCAGCTCGGTGACGGCATCCTGGCTCGTCGGTCTCGACGTCGACGGAACGATCCTGCTGCAGGACGAGACCATGAGTCCCGGAGTTCCCGAAGCGATCGCGCGGGTTCGCGATGCCGGACACGTGGTCACGATCGCGACTGGGCGCAGCTGGATGGCGACGCGGCGCTACGTCGAGGAGCTCGGCCTCACCGCGGATTATGTCGTGTGCTCCAACGGCGCGGTCACGATGCGTCGCGACGGAGACGACTGGGAGCGCTGGAGTGTCGAGACGTTCGACCCGACCCCCGTTCTCGGACTGCTGCGCGACCGCCTGCCCGAGGCCCGATACATGGTCGAGCTCGCCTCCGGGCAGCGGCTGTACACCGAGCAGCTCGACGACTGGACGCTCGACGGCGGTCGCCAGGTCGACTTCGAGGAGCTCGGCCGACTCCCGGTGTCGCGCATCGTGGTCGTCTCGCCCGGGCACGACGAGGACGACTTCCATCGGCTCGTCTCGGATGCCGGTCTCAACGAGGTCTCGTACGCGATCGGTTGGACGGCCTGGCTGGACATCGCCCCGCAGGGCGTCGACAAGGGGACCGCACTGGAGCAGGTGCGCACCGAACTGGGACTCGACGGAGGGCGCATCCTCGTCGCCGGCGACGGTCGCAACGACATCGGTATGTTCGGCTGGGCGCGTGCTCTCGACGGACGGGCCGTGGCGATGGGTCAGGCCCCCGCGGAAGTGAAGGATGCCGCGAGCGAGGTCACCGCAGACGTACAGGACGGCGGACTGGCGCAGGCCCTCGACACGCTTCCAGCACCCGCCCAGGTCAGCACGGGAGAATAGAACTCGGCTAGACTCACGCCTTGTCGACAGATGTGTCTGTCGAGGAGGGTTGTCCGAGCGGCCGATGGAGCTGGTCTTGAAAACCAGTGGGCAGAGATGTCTCGTGGGTTCGAATCCCACACCCTCCGCAGCTGAGCACGGTGGCCCCTCACCGGCGCTGAATCCGAAAGGCCCCGAGTGAGCGAGAACCACCGCCGCCGCCGCACGGTCGCGCGACACGGTCAGCTGGCGACCCCCGGTCCCGTCAACCAGCTGTTGAAGCTCATCGCGATCGGTCTGGCGGTGGTGCTCGTCAGTGGGTTCGGCGTCGCGGCTTACATCGCGTACGACTTCTCCAGTACGGTCGCCGCGAACGCCGTCGACCTCGAGGGCCAGGAGGCGGTCCCGCCGGACATCGGCGAGTACGAGGAGGGGTTCAACCTCGTCCTGACCGGCGTCGACACCTGCGAAGAGAAGTACGCGGGTCTGTTCGGCGAACGGTGCACAGGAAGTGACTCCGAGGGCACCCTCAACGACGTGAATCTCCTGGTGCACGTCTCTCAGGAACCTCGTCGTATCACTGTCGTGAGCTTCCCCCGCGATCTGATGATCCCGATCCCGGAGTGCCTGGACGACGAGGGCAACGTCCGCTCGGCGATGAGTAAGCAGCCGCTCAACACCGCGTACACCGACGGTGGCCTCAACTGCGTCGTCAAGACGATCTCGGAACTGACCGATCAAGAGATCCAGTTCGCGGCCTCCGTCACCTTCGGCGGCGTGATCGAGATCACCAACGCGATCGGCGGCGTCGACGTATGCCTCGCCAACCCGATCAAGGACCGCTACACCGGCCTCGACATGGCCGCGGGCACGCACACTGTCGAAGGCCTGCAGGCCCTCCAGTTCCTGCGGACGCGCCACGGTGTCGGTGACGGTAGCGACCTCGGCCGCATCGGCAACCAGCAGCAGTACATGTCGAGCCTCGCCCGCAAGATGATCAGTGGTGAGGTGCTCGGCAACGTCCCGGTCATGCTCAAGCTCGCCAACACCGCGCTCAGCAATCTGGAAGCCAGCACCTCGTTGGCGAACAACCCGATGACGCTCGTGCAGATCGCGCTCGCGGTGAAGTCGGTGCCGTTCGAGGACATCGTCTTCGTGCAGTACCCGACCGGGGCGGACTACGCCGACCCGAACAAGGTCGTCCCGAACCAGGAGGCCGCCGCAGCCCTCTGGGATGCGATCGAGGCGAACGCGCAGCTGCAGATCACGCACCAGAACACCAGCAACGACGGCGTGATCGTGCAGGAGCCCACCGAGCCCGTCACCGAGGCCACGCCGGATCCCACGGCCACCCCGGACACCGTGGTGGCGTTGCCCGACTCGATCAAGGGCAACTCGGCCGCGCAGACGACCTGCTCCAACGGCAACGTCCGCTGAGACGCCTGCGCTCCGTGCAATTCGCTTGCGCAGTCTTGCAAGGATTTGCGTAAGCTGACCCCATGTCGAAGCGACTCGCCGAGGTGGCGCGCAAGGTCGGAGTGAGCGAAGCCACGGTCAGCCGTGTGCTCAACGACAAGCCGGGGGTCTCCGATGCCACGCGGCAAGCGGTTCTGACCGCGCTCGACGTGCTCGGATACGAACGGCCGACGAAGCTTCGCGGCGAGCGGGCGCGTCTGGTGGGTCTGGTGCTCCCCGAGTTGCAGAATCCGATCTTCCCCGCCTTCGCCGAGATCGTCGGTGGCGCGCTCACTCAGAACGGGTACACGCCTCTGTTGTGCACGCAGAACGCGGGCGGCGTGACGGAGTCGGACTACGTCGACCTGCTTCTCGCGCAGCAGGTCTCGGGAGTGATCTTCCTCGGCGGAAACTACACACAGGCGGATGCCGCGCACGAGCACTATGAGCGGCTGCGCCAGGTGAACCTGCCGACGGTTCTCGTGAACGCCCGCGTGCCCGAGCTGCAGTTCGCGACAGTCTCGACCGACGACGCGGCGGCGGCCGAACAGGCGGTGCTCCACGTGCATCAGCTCGGGCATCGACGCATCGGTCTCCTCCTGGGGCCCGACGATCACGTCCCGTCGCAGCGCAAGCTCGAGTCTGCGCGTCGTCTGCTGGAGAAGCTCGGTGAGCCGCTGTCCGAAGAACTCGTGGTGCGCGGCATGTACTCGCTCGAATCGGGACAGGCCGGCGCGGCGCGGCTCTTCGCCGCCGGGGCCACGGCGATCGTCTGCGCGAGTGATCCGATGGCCCTCGGCGCGGTGCGCGCCGCGCGGCGGGCGGGGCTCGCGGTTCCCGGTGACGTGAGCATCGTCGGCTTCGACGACTCGGCGCTGATGAGCTGCACCGAGCCACCGTTGACGACCGTGCGGCAACCGATCGAGTCGATGGGGCGCGCCGTGATCGCGCTGCTGCTCGCACAGATCGCCGGAACCTCGCGGCCGAGCGACGAGCTGCTGTTCGAGCCCGAGTTGGTCCTGCGGTCTTCGACGGGTCCGCTGGCCTGACCGGGAGGCGCACCGGCGTCGCGACGAACGGCTTCGTGCGCCCGTAGCGCATCGCAAATTTCCAACATCTCGTTTACTTCTTGCGTTAGGAGCACGGAAAAGCTACATTCAACTCATCGCCCCCCGACGACGAGGAGTTCCGTGGACACTGATGTTCTGCGCAGCGCGGCACCTGCCCGCACCCTGACGATGCCCGCGGGTGAGGGGTGGTGGCGCACGGCCGTCATCTATCAGGTGTACGTGCGCAGCTTCGCGGACGGCAACGGCGACGGCATCGGCGATCTCGCCGGCGTGCGCTCCCGCCTCGGATACCTCAAGAGCCTCGGGGTCGATGCGCTCTGGTTCACGCCGTGGTACCAGAGTCCGCTCGCCGATGGCGGCTATGACGTGCAGGACTACCGGCGCATCGACCCCCGTTTCGGCACCCTCGAAGAGGCCGAGCAGCTCATCGCGGAGGCGCTCGAACTCGGCATCCGCACGATCGTCGACATCGTGCCGAACCACATCTCGAACCAGCACGAGTGGTTCCAGCAGGCACTGGCCGCAGGGCCGGGCAGTGTCGAGCGCGAGCGCTTCTGGTTCCACCCCGGTCGGGGCGCCGACGGCTCCGGCATCCCCACCAATTGGGTCTCCAGCTTCCAGGGCGAGACGTGGACGCGCACGCACAATCCCGACGGAACCCCCGGCGAGTGGTACCTGCACCTGTTCACTCCCGAGCAGCCCGACCTCAACTGGAACCACATCGACGTGCGCCGCGAGCACGAGGACGTCCTGCGTTTCTGGTTCGACCGAGGCGTCGCGGGCGTCCGCATCGACTCCGCCGCCCTTCCGGTCAAGGACCCGGCTCTGCCCGACCTCCCCGCCGGCTGCACTCCGACGGCGGGGCACCCGCACATCGATCGTGACGAGTTGCACGACATCTACCGTGACTGGCGTGCCGTCGCTGACGAGTACGACGGCGAGCGGGTGCTCGTCGGCGAAGTCTGGCTCGACGATGCAGAGCGATTCGCTCGCTATCTGCGTCCGGGGGAGATGCATACGGCCTTCAACTTCGGGTTCATGACGCAGCCGTGGAGCGCGCGAGCGATGCGCGACTCCATCACCCGCACCCTTGCCGAGCACGAGCCGGTCGGAGCTCCGGCCACGTGGGTGCTCTCCAACCATGACGTGACGCGTCCGGTGACGCGCTACGGGCAGGCGGACTCCTCGTTCGCCTTCGAGCGCAAGCGGCGCGGCACCGCGACCGACG
>WPCJ01020413.1_pt1 | contig 10500 bp, 12 predicted proteins | sample 5399831 | NCBI WGS metagenome assembly WPCJ01 (sample SAMN12869470, study PRJNA574797) | sludge metagenome | isolation source: wastewater treatment of pH10 | place: China:Beijing | collected 2019-05-20 | reverse complement strand
AACTTAAGACCGGAAGATATTCATAAAACTTTAAGCCATGCCCACATATGGAGCAGTGCGGAGCTTTTCCGATTTCTCGGTTATAACCTTGTATTGGGATACCTCTCGGAAGTCTAAACAAAACGGTACTAGTGAAGTTGCCAAGTAATACTCCTATCACTAATGCAAACAATATACTCATTTAGCTCTGGGTTTTATTTTATGGTTAGATAAGACTATAGAAAATATAATAATAGATGCTCCGATAATCATACTTAGATGTAAAGACTCTTTAAGAGCAAAGACTCCTAAAGACATTGCAACAATTGGTATTATATAAGCTATAAAAGAAACGCGTGTCGGTGTCCAGCTTTTAATTAAATAAAAAAGTAAAATTTGAGAAAGAGTAGTACTAATAAGTGCCATCCAAATCAGCGAGGTAATTGTGTTACTCTGCTTGGGAAAAGTTATACTATCTTGGCTCAAAAGCAGCACAGCCCAAAGGAAGATTCCTGCTGTCGTAGTTGATATGGTAGAAAGTGCTATAAAATTCTCATTCTTAAAATAGATTTTTGCATAAATTCCTTGAGCAGCATAGCAAAATGCAGCTGAAATTACTGCCATCTCTGGCAATATAGATTGCATTGCTACTTGAGTATTGAGCTTATCAATAAAAATTAATATCGCACCAAAAAATCCAAGTATTACGCTGCATACTAGCCTAACATTTAAATCTTTACCAGGTAAAAAAATAGCACTAAGTATAACTGTAAATATAGGAACTAAAGAATTTAATATACCTGATACGCTTGAGCTAATATGGTGTTGCGCCCAAGTAACTAATATAAACGGCGTAAAAATACCTATAATCCCAGATAGGCCAATTCTTGCAATTAGTATCATATCTCTGGGTAAGGGGATCTTAAATATTAATACTATAGCTACTAAACAAAGGGAAGCAATTGTTACACGATAAGTTGCAACCTCAAGTGCGGTAATCTCAAGTAATGCAATTTTAATACAATAAAAGGAAGTTCCAAAACCTAAGAATGATATAATAAAAAAAGCTCCCCATTGTTTAATAAAATTACTAAATTGAAGAGCTTTCATATACCACTTAATTACATATTTCCATTTTGCTAAAGAAAAACGCAATTTCAGTATTCGCATTTTCTAGCGAATCAGAACCGTGCACAGAATTTGCTTCAATGCTTTCAGCAAAATCCTTTCTTATAGTGCCTTGCGCAGCATCTTTAGGATTGGTTGCTCCCATTATTTCCCTATTTTTTGCAATGGCATTCTCGCCTTCTAAAACTTGTGCAACAATAGGCCCAGAAATCATAAATTGAACCAATTCACCATAAAAAGGTCTATCTTTATGTATAATGTAAAATTGTTTAGCTTGCTCTTCAGTCAAATGCAATCTTTTCTGCGCTATAATTTTAAGCCCAGCTTTTTCAAAACGCTCATTAATTGCACCAGTTAAGTTGCGCCTCGTTGCGTCAGGTTTAATAATAGATAACGTCCTTTCCAAACCCATATTTTCCTCTAGTTTCTTAATAGAAACGCGATTATACGCTATATTGCAAAGTTTTCAAGCGGTTTTCTCCTAACACATGGTGTAGTTCCACTTCCATCATCATTTGCAACGCATGGGCTTTTTAAATCAGACGAGGTTGAATCCATTGATGCACAGGAAGAAAGTACCATTCCAAGTAATGTTAATAATATAATGCGGTTAAATCTCATTTTTCCCTCAATTATTTAAACCATAGCCTGTATGCAAGGCTCTTACTGCCAACTCCTTATATTCAGCATGAATAAGTACGCTAATTTTTATCTCAGAAGTTGAGATTACTAAGATATTTATACCCCTATCCGCCAAAATTTGAAACATTTTTTGTGCAACACCTGAATGGGATTTTATCCCCACACCGATTACTGAAACTTTAGCGACGTTATCATCAACAATTATATCCCGGTAACCAATTTTTTTATTTGCTCTTATAGAATCCAATGCCTTATCTAGGTCCATTTTTGAAATTGTAAAGGTGAAGTCGGTTTTACCCCTGCTACCTATATTTTGGACAATTAAATCTACCGGGATATTTTTTTCTTTTAACGAATTAAACAGCTGAGAAGCTGATCCGGGCACATCAGACATCGCCTTTAAAGTAATACTTGCAACCTCCCCTTTACAAGTTATTCCAGTAACCATATGCTTCTCAACTACTTCTTCTTCACTCACAATCATAGTTCCTTCCTTATCATCAAAGCTAGATAAAACCTGCATTCTTAAATTAAACTTCATAGCGATTTCCACACATCTTGAATGCAATACTTTCGCACCAGATGACGCCATCTCTAACATTTCATCAAAAGCTATTTGCTTTAATTTTTTTGCTTTAGGAACTATCCTTGGATCAGCCGTATAAACCCCATCCACATCCGTATATATATCACACCTATCAGCTTTGAGTGCTGCGGCAACTGCTGCTGCAGTTGTATCTGAACCTCCGCGTCCAAGTGTGATAACTCTATTATCAAATATCCCTTGAAAGCCAGCTATTACAGGTATTTCATCGTTCTTTATAGCATTATTTAATTGCTTGGTCTCAACATTAGTAATTTTTCCATTAGCAAACACCCCATCCGTAGATATAGGAACTTGCCAACCTAACCATGAACGCGCCTTAAAGCCAACAGCTATTAATGCAAGGGCAAGTAAGCCGCAGGATATCTGCTCTCCCGAAGCAATTATAGAGTCATACTCTGCCAATTCTTCTTTTGTTTTAATTTTAGATAAAGAAAACGCATTACTTACAAGATTATCAGTAACTCCAGCCATTGCTGAAACAACAATAATTACATGATTCCCCTTTTCTTTTTCATTCTTAATGATTTCTACAACTCTTTTTATTCTATCAAGAGTCCCAACCGATGTGCCTCCGAACTTTTGTACAATCAGCGCCATATGAATAAAAATCTATTCTGCATGGTTATCTTCCGCATCTAGCATTTTCATACCGATTATATGATATCCGCTATCAACATGGATAACTTCACCGGTTACCCCACTTGATAGGTCACTGAGCAGGTATACTGCAGTTCCTCCTACATCTTCAAGAGTAGTGTTTCGCTTGAGCGGAGTATTATCCTCACTCCATTTTAAAAAACTTCTAAAATCCCCTATTCCCGATGCCGCTAAAGTTTTTACCGGACCGGAAGAAATCGCATTCACCCTAATATTTTGTGAACCAAGATCAGCCGCTACATATTTAACACTCGCTTCCAGTGCTGCTTTTGCAACACCCATTACATTGTAATTTGGGATTACTTTTTCAGCACCATAATAAGTGAGAGTAATAATACTACCTCCATTGCTCATAAGCTCTGCTGCACGTTTTGCGATCGCAACGAATGAGTAACAAGATATATTCATGGTATGCAAGAAATTATCGAGTGAGGTATCGACATATCTGCCCTTAAGCTCATCTTTATTTGAAAATGCAATCGAATGCACAATAAAATCCAGCTTACCCCATTTCTTCTTAATAAATTCAAAGGTTGCATCAACCGATCTCATATCAGAAACATCACAAGCAACCAACATGGTAGAATTAACTGATTCGGCAAGCGGAATTATCCTTTTTTCTAAAGCTTCACCCTGATAAGAGAATGCAAGCTCAGCACCTTGTAGGTGGCATGCGTGTGAAATCCCCCAAGCTAAGGACTTATTATTAGCAACCCCCATAATCAGGCCTTTTTTGCCTCTTAGAAGTTCTCCTTTTAAGTAGCTTTGCTCTGCTGCTGCTTCAGACATTTCTTTTTATCCTTAAAAATTAAATCTATTGAACAATCTGCCAAGTTCCATCCGGGTTACGACAAGCTTTACCGTATGCATCCTGAGTTTTATTGCCCACTTTTACGGTTTGGGTATATTCTCTGCAGTATCTCCCACCTTCATCATAAGTTTTTGAAGGAGTAACAATACCGGATGCACCCGTATCCGGATTTTTCCAAGTAGAAGCAACCCCTGTCCTATTATTTTCAAGTGCAGCTTGTGCAGTGTTATTATGATACGCAACATCAGCTCTATCTAAAGATGCACCAAGCGAACTACCGCCTAAAGCTCCGAGAAGAGTTCCTGCTGCAATCGCCGCAATATTTCCCTTACCCTTTCCGACATTTGAGCCTATCCATGCTCCCGCAACTGCACCGGTTAACCCACCAATAGTTTGCTTATTAGCATACCCTGCTTCATTGGTCAGCGGCATATTAGCACATCCTGAAAGCATAACTAAACCAGCAGTTATAGCTATACATTTTTTCCAAATCCCACTCATAATTTCCTATTCCAAATTTAAATCCATAATAAAATAACATTATATACTTTTTTTAATTTGGGTCTAGTAGATTTCAAAGTTAGATTTTTAGTAAGCTGTTAAAAAAGATTAATATTTCAATTATTGATATTCCCAATTAAAGATTTATAATTTTTTACCATCTATCAAAAAAATTGATAAAAATTATGTTTAAAGTTATTTGTGAATTAGGAAAGCTTGAGTTTGATAAAATAGTTGGACTTAAGTACAACAATTGCCAACCTTGTGAGTTCAGCAACTACCAAATGTTCGGTGATACATATGATCCTGAATTAAGAGCAGAAAAAGCTGCTAATGCAAGTAGAAGATTAAATGATGGTGCGCTGGATATCAGCAAACCAGAATATAAAGGCTTAGCTAATAAGCTTTATTATTTAAAAGATTTATCAAGTTATCGGTACATAAGCATATTTGATGAGAGTACCACAGTTGAAAATGTAATAAAAGTTTTTGATGTCACTTGGATATATAGTGCTATTATAAGGTTACACTCACCAACCGCAATAGAACAACTACTTACCATTTCTCAAAAGGCCTTTACTTGGTTCAACCCTACATCAACTAAAGAAATAAAGAAAGTTGAAGTTGAAAAATTCTATACCATATGGGAGAAACGTTACCTTTTTCACATTCCGGAACCGGAATTAAACGATAAGTTATTAGGGACTATACAAAAAGGCATTTTATATGACGGTAGTGATAGAAATTTTCATGAAATTGATAAATATTTTTTAACCTACCTTTTATCTGATAAACAAAACTCTAAGTGTATACCTATAACCGCTAACCAAATTACTTACGCTTTACAAGATGAGAATAACTTAGTAGTTACCGAACAAAGTAATCTATATAAAGCTTATAAAGCTTCTTTACCTAAATTATTCGGTTTAGAGTTTTTAGAAAAGCTAAGTATATTGAGGGCCTGCTCTAAATATGGCGGAAGCGAGATTATAGTTCTCAAAAATGAAATTGAAAAATTTATTCTAAAAGCTAAAAATTATGATTGTATATCTACCACACTAAATTTAATCAATATTTGCGAAAACTTAGGTGGCAATTTATTAACTGTCTTCGAGCGAATGAAAACCTTCCAAGCATTTTGCAAAGGGGCTCTGGGTAATGGTTCAGACATTATTGATTTTGATCTATATTCTGCACAGAATGACCTGTTTAGCTTTGATTGTTATACTATAGAGGAGTCACTCACAGCAGTTAGCATAATTGAAGATATATATATGTATTTATATTAACACTAATAAAATAATGAGATTATGGTTAAATTATGAGAAGAACAATTACATCAACCTACAGTTGTAACGAAATTTATTTTGAGCCAAATGTCTTCCCTCAAGCTAAAGCAGTGGGAGCTAGCTTGTTTGGTTCAAGGGATGCTACCCAGGTAAGAATGTTACAAGGTATCTGGCCAGGATCCATTTCTCATGATCAAAAGTTAGCTACGGTTTCTAGATTATCGAAAGACATCAGAGTATTATCAGACGCCGAAAGGTTGGGAGACTTATTCGCTTTATCATTACTGCATCGTACCATAAGTGTAGTCGTTTCCAGCGCGAAGCTCTATATTGATAACTCTGATATAAGGCCGCTGTATAAATATACTACTTCACTGGTATTAAGTGCTATACCTGCTTTATTTTTAGTTTATGTTGTGGGATATCCTGCTGAGGACTTAATACTAAATGCATGTATTTCTCAAATATTTGCTGCTGCCGTTTCATACTTTTCCTTAAAAGCCAGCAACTTTTTGAGAAGTTTAGACTTAATTTCTTACGATAATGAATTCAGCACAACCAAATACTTAAGCAGATTACTTTCTTCATCTGCAATTGATGCTTTTCTAACATTATGTCGGCACGGTGAACAGCTTTATATGGCCCCTGCAAAGCAGTATGATTTTTATAATAATTATAATAAACTTTTTTATTGCGTTAAAGATACGACCTCTCAACCTCTATCCGGGCTTCTTAATTCTTCAGATATAATGAGCTTAATCTATCTAACAACCCCTCTTATATCAATTACAGATAAATTAATATGGTCTTTAGGAAGAGTAGTGATTGACGGCGCAATTTTAGGACTCCACTCGATGGGTATGATCAAGGATATTAGATCACCTTTTATTGATGCTTTTTCAAACATAAACAATATGATTCCAGAAAATGAAGAGAAAAGTCCTAAGCATCACTACTTTACTAAAGAAGCACGAAAAGAATATAATAAGCGAAAAAGAGAAGCAGAAGAAAGAGCACAGCAAGAAATAACAAAAGAGGAGAAGCAAACCAAAGTAGCTCCGAAAGAAATTTTAGCCAGCCCTGATACCAAACAAACTGAATCCACTAATGACTACTTTAGAAACAGGGTTAAGACTAAGACTAGACGATCACCCACACCAGCTATGCCTAGCGACAATCAAAGTACTAAAAAAGAGGATAAAATAGAATTCACTACTACCTATAAGGTAAAGATTAAAGACAACATATTTTATAAAATTAATAGCTCTCATTTATCAGAAAATACTTGGGGGGTAATCAGCTTAAAAAAACTTAAAGGCGATGAGGGTACATTTGAAAGATCACTAGCTAGCGGGCATATGTCTAACAAAAACTCTTCCATTAAATTTATCAAGTCTTCAAAAGAGTATGAGATTAGGCCACATAGCGTCGGTGATAGGATATTAGGGAAGCTATTTAAAGGTCTTGTAGGTTTTGAAAATTTATTCCCACTCGGAGAAGCTATAAGCGTACATGATCAATTTAAAGCTTCCGGAGGTAGCTTAGAACCAAATTTAATATTGTTTAACAAACGTGTAAAACATCAAGATATAGGAAGAGGAAGAGCTTAAAAAACTTTATTTTTATATTGGCATATATCATTAATAATGCATGAACCACATTCTGGTTTCCTAGCTTTACAAACATATCTGCCATGTAATACCAACCAAAAATGAGCTTTTGCTTTCCATTTATCTGGAATAACCCTCATCAATTCTATTTCGGTTTTTTCGGGAGTGGTAGTTTTACAAAGACCTATTCGGTTTGAAACTCTGAAAACATGGGTATCTACTGCAATGGTTGGATGATTTGAGATACAATTTAACATCACGTTTGCAGATTTCCGCCCTACCCCCGGCAAAGACATAAGTTCATTCATTGAGGTGGGCACTTCTCCGCCGAACCTTTCTATTATAGCTTTACTAATCAATATAATATTTTTAGCCTTAGCATTGAATAGACCGATTGACTTTATAATCTCCTTTAATTTTTCTTCCCCTAGTTCCACCATTTTCTGAGGAGTATCAGCAATTTCAAATAAACCGGGAGTTACCCTATTTACTCCTTTATCAGTAGCTTGGGCCGATAAGACCACTGCTACAAGTAAGGTAAAAGGAGAAAAATAATTAAGCTCAATTTTAGGATCAGGCTTATTTAATGCGAATCTTTGAAATATTTCATCTATTTGTTTAGCTTTTAACATGTTTTATTCCAGCGTTACTCAAAAAACAAATATGTTATAAAACAGTTTAGTACAATAAGTTTTTTGTTATACTATAAAAAACTGTAAGAGAGAAATGCGTGCGGAAAGATTCTTTTAAGATGTCTCTGGTGATACCATGTCATAATGAATTTCATAGTATTGAAGAAGTATATCTTGAACTCACTAATATAATTAAAGGCTTGAGTAACTTTTATGAAATTATTTTTGTTAATGATGGAAGTGAGGATAATACACTTGAAGCTTTGATGGGACTTTATGATAAAGATAAAAACATAAAGGTTATTAATCTTACGCGAAATTTTGGCAAAGAAGCAGCTCTTACCTGTGGACTTGATCATACAAGCGGAGATATCATCATCCCTATGGATGCAGATTTTCAGGACCCTCCAGAGCTTATTCCCCAGATGATTAGTTTATGGCAGGATGGCTATGATGTTGTTCTTGCCAAGCGAAATAATAGAGAGGGGGAAACTTTTATAAAAAAGCTCACTGCTAAGGCATTTTACAAACTTTTCACAAAACTTTCTAAAACTCCGCTACCTGAAAACACCGGTGATTTTAGATTAATGGATAAAAAAGTAGTGGAAAAAATAAGATTACTACGTGAAAAAAATCGCTTCATGAAGGGGATTTTTTCTTGGGTAGGCTTTAAAACTGCAACTATTACATTTGACCGCCCAAAAAGAAAACATGGCCAAACCTCGTGGAACTACAGGAAATTACTTGATTTTGCATTGGACGGGATTTTTTCCTTTTCGACCATACCTTTAAAGATTTGGCTTTACATAGGGGTCATGATTTCATTAATCTCTTTAAGCTATGCGGTTTTTCTAATACTTAGAACTATTTTTTATGGAACAGATTTACCGGGCTATGCTTCAATTATGGTTGCTATATTGTTCATGGGAGGAGTACAGCTAGTGAGCCTTGGAATTATTGGAGAATATATTGGAAGAATTTATAAAGAAACTAAAAACCGCCCTATTTATTTAATTAGTGAGATTTATGATCAAGATGAAGACAAGATTAAGTAGATATGGACAACTGATCGCAATAACTGGTGGGATTGGTGCCGGAAAGTCTTTCATTCTTAGATGTTTTAAACGCTTAGGGTTTATAACATATTCATTCGATCAAATTATCAATGATATGTATAAGTCTAATGGTGCCGCCTATGCAGCAGTGGCAAAAGCTTTTCCTGAGTGTGCTACTCCCTATATGATTGATAAAAAGTTGCTTGCTGAGAAAGTTTTCAGTGATAAAACTGCACTGCAAAAGTTAGAGCTAATTGTACACCCTATTATCAGGCAGCATTTTAATAATTTTGTAAAAAAAGCTAAAAAGCATAGTAAAACCTCAATAGTAATCGAAGTCCCTCTGCTATTTGAATCACCCTATCCATATGGATTTGATATCATAATCAGTGCAATTGTTGATAAAAAAACTCAAATAAATAGAGTGATAGCTAGAAAAGATATGACTATTAAAAAATTTAATGCTATCATCGCAAGGCAAGTTACAAATGACTATAGAATCAAGAATTCAGATTTTATTATAAATACAGGGCAAAATATGGCCCATACTTTCAAACAAATTAAATTTTTAATTTATGGCAAATATAAGAGAAATAGTACTAGATACGGAAACCACAGGCCTTAACCCTTTTGAGGGTCATAGAATAATTGAAATCGGGTGTGTGGAGCTAATTAATCGCCAAAAAACAGGTAGAACTTATAACGCCTATATTAACCCGCAAAGAGATGTGCCTATGGAATCTTTTAGGGTGCATGGGATCTCTTCAAGTTTCCTATTAGATAAACCGGTTTTCAAAGATATAGTAGATGAATTTCTTGATTTCATAGAAGGCGGAAATCTTATAATTCATAATGCCGGATTTGATATTGGTTTTATTAATTATGAATTAAACTTACTTTCCTTAAAACCTTTATCTTTTAGCAACGTAATAGATACCTTAACACTTGCTAGGAGAAGATACCCGAAATCCCCGGCAAGCCTTGATGCTTTGTGTCAAAGGTTTAATATCAGCTTAGAAAATCGTGAAAAGCATGGGGCATTAATAGACTCGGAGTTGCTTGCTGAAGTGTATATTGCACTTCTCGAAGGCTCCCAATCAGTACTTAACTTTGCCGAGGATATTGATAACATAATAAAAACAATTAAAGCTGAAACGAATTTCCCTTACCGCAAATTCCAACTTTCTCAAAAAGAAGAAGAACTCCACAAAGATTTTGTTGGAAAAATCCCAAATTCTATTTGGAAAATCCATAACAATTAACTCGAATAATTATACATTTTAGAGTTTGGGTAGTATTATTTATTGTCCTTTACTAATTCGATCATTTTTACATAAATGCTAACTACCGTTCCTACTTTTTTTGGTTTTTGTATACTCATAAAGACGCAAAACCGTATTAGGAGTAATCTTATAATTAGGAAAATTTTTAATTTTCACCATGATCTCTGATGTGTCAACAGATTTGTGGACAGATAGCTAAGCAGATTTTTGTATTGTTTCAAACTCTGCCGGTGATAAATAATCATTGGCAGAATGTATTCTAATACGATTATAAAATACTTCGATATATTCAAATATTACATGTTT
>WPCJ01009925.1_pt1 | contig 10501 bp, 7 predicted proteins | sample 5399831 | NCBI WGS metagenome assembly WPCJ01 (sample SAMN12869470, study PRJNA574797) | sludge metagenome | isolation source: wastewater treatment of pH10 | place: China:Beijing | collected 2019-05-20 | reverse complement strand
CGTGGAAATTTTTCACTTGCTATCAAGATTTGCGCTGCCAAGATGCACAACTCGCCGGCGCTTTTCCGGCGTGGTTTCAGTGCCATCTGACACTCTGGCGGGGTGATGCGGCGGGCACGCGACGGGAGCTTTTATAGTATGATCGGACTCGTGCTTGTCACGCACGGAAGGTTGGCCGAAGAGTTTTTGCATGCTGTCGAGCATGTAGTCGGGCCGCAAGACAATTTCGAGACCGTTTGCATCGGTGCCGAAGACGATATGGAACAGCGTCGGCGGGATATCGTTGATGCGGTGGGGCGCGCCGATAATGGCAGCGGGGTTATCATTCTGACCGACATGTTCGGCGGTACACCGTCCAATCTCGCCATTTCCGTCATGAAGGAAGGCAAGGTCGAAGTCATCGCAGGTGTCAATCTGCCGATGCTTATCAAGTTGTCGAGCGTCCGCATCGGGGGCGACATCAAGACAGCTCTGCGCGAGGCGCAGGATGCAGGGCGCAAATATATCAATGTTGCGAGCCAGGTCCTGACAGGAAAGTAATTCATGCATTCCAGCGTGCCCGTTACCGGTGAATACGAACCCGAAACTGCAGTTTCCCGATCCTTCGAGATCGTCAACAAGCGCGGCCTTCACGCCCGCGCTTCGGCCAAGTTCGTGCAACTGGTCGATGGTTACAATGCGCATGTCCGGGTCAGCAAGGATGGCATGACCGTTGGCGGCACGTCGATCATGGGCCTGATGATGCTTGCCGCCTCTCCCGGCTGCTGCATCGATGTCAGCGCCTCGGGCGAACAGGCCGGCGCGGTACTCGATGCCCTGCAGACACTCATCGCCGACAAGTTCGGCGAAGAATGCTGAAGAACAAGACGGCCGCCGCTGTGGGTGACCTCAACGATCCGGTGGCCGTTTTCGATGCGGGGATAGGCAGCTATGCTCTGGTTGAGCTGATCCGGCGCAGCCAGCCACAGCGCGACATCATCTATTTTGCCGATCGGGCCAGTTTTCCTTATGGCGCCAAGAGCCGCGATCAGCTGCTTTCCATCATGCGCCGTACGATTCATTACCTGACAGGCCTTGGCGCCCAAACAATCGTCCTGGCCTCCAATGCGCCTTCAGTCATGGTCCTCGATGTATTGAAAAGTGAGTTTGCCGTACCGGTTTACGGTGTTGCGCCGCCGGTTCGTGCTGCACTTGCGGCAAGCCGTAGCGGCAAGGTTGCCGTTATGGGCGTACGCTCGATGATCGAGAGCGAAGAGCTTGCAGATTTTGTCCGGACACAGACCGATAGGCCGGACAATGTTGCTTTGATCAATGCGTCTGCGATGGTGGAACTGGTGGAAAACGGCTCTTTTCTTCGCCAACCGGATGAGACCGCGCAAAAGGTGGCTACGTTCTGCGATGACATTGCTGCAAGCCACCCGCTCATCGACACGCTGACACTTTCCAGTACCCATCTGCCATGGCTCAGATCATTTTTCGAAACCGCCCGTCCCGACTGGCAGTTTCTTGACCCGGCAGACGACGTGATTGCTGCACTCCCGCAGCCCGAAGGCGGCTCCGGTCGCACGGTTGCCCTGGTCACGGAAAGCGAAATCTATCCTGTTGCCGAATTTCGCCGCATGCTCGAAATATTGCAGGTCGATCTTCCTTTGACGGTTATCAATCCCGCATTCGACAAACCTGCTTGATATGCACGTATAAAGATTTCTTTATGTTGCGTTGTGCTTCCGGCTGCGATCTGCTAGTCAAGGCGGCAGCCGGAGCGCTTTCCCGCATGGAAAGCTGCCCCACATTGGAATGCAATTCCGGCCGCTGATTACATCTTTATCGAGCTGGAACTGCCTTTTATTGGAGCACGCGATGACCGCAAGCCAAGATTTTGTCGTCAAGGATCTTAGCCTGGCCGATTGGGGCCGCAAGGAACTCGATATCGCAGAAACCGAAATGCCGGGCCTGATGGCTGCCCGTGAGGAATTCGGCAAGTCGCAGCCGCTGAAGGGCGCGCGCATTTCCGGATCGCTGCATATGACGATCCAGACCGCCGTTCTGATCGAAACGCTGCAGGTACTGGGCGCACAGGTCCGCTGGGCCTCCTGCAACATTTTCTCGACGCAGGATCATGCCGCCGCCGCGATTGCCGCAACCGGCACGCCGGTTTTCGCCATCAAGGGTGAAACGCTTGAAGAATACTGGACCTATACCGACCAGATCTTCCAATGGCCGGATGGCGAGCCATCCAACATGATCCTCGACGATGGTGGCGATGCCACCATGTACATCCTCATCGGCGCGCGTGCCGAAGCAGGCGAGGACGTTCTGTCGAACCCCGGTTCGGAAGAAGAGGAAGTGCTTTTCGCGCAGATCAAGAAGCGTATGGCTGCAACGCCGGGCTTCTTCACGCGCCAGCGCGACGCCATCAAGGGTGTGACGGAAGAAACCACCACCGGCGTCAACCGTCTCTACCAGTTGCAGAAGAAGGGCCTCCTGCCCTTCCCGGCGATCAACGTCAATGACAGCGTCACCAAGTCGAAGTTCGACAACAAATATGGCTGCAAGGAATCGCTCGTTGACGGTATTCGTCGTGGCACCGACGTCATGATGGCGGGCAAGGTTGCTGTCGTGTGCGGTTATGGCGATGTCGGCAAGGGTTCCGCCCAGTCGCTCGCCGGTGCAGGCGCCCGCGTGAAGGTGACCGAAGTCGATCCGATCTGCGCGCTTCAGGCTGCAATGGACGGTTTTGAAGTCGTGACCCTCGACGATGCTGCTTCGACTGCCGATATCATCGTGACCACGACCGGCAACAAGGACGTGATCACCATCGACCATATGCGCAAGTTTAAGGATATGGCGATCGTCGGCAATATTGGTCACTTCGACAATGAAATTCAGGTGGCAGCACTTCGCAACCTGAAATGGACCAACGTGAAGCCGCAGGTCGATCTGATCGAGTTCCCGGATGGCAAGCGCATCATCCTGCTTTCCGAAGGCCGCCTGCTCAATCTGGGCAACGCAACCGGCCATCCGAGCTTCGTCATGTCGGCTTCGTTCACCAATCAGGTTCTGGGACAGATCGAGCTGTTTACCCGTACCGACGCCTACAAGAATGAAGTCTATGTGCTGCCGAAACATCTCGACGAGAAGGTCGCGCGCCTGCATCTCGACAAGCTGGGTGCCAAGCTGACTGTGCTTTCTGAGGAACAGGCTGCCTATATCGGCGTCACTCCACAGGGCCCGTTCAAGTCGGAACACTACAGGTATTAACCATACGTTAAGCATTGCACTACATGTTGAGATCGGGCGGTTGACAAACTGCCCGGTCTTTCTTTTTGCGTGCAAGATGCTTCACGTGGATTCGCCGGAAGGGTATTGTGTAGGCGAATCAAGGTGTTTGAGCGGGTGTTTGCGTTGCGCGTTTTTTGCCGGTTGTGGCGGGAAGCGAGAGGACGATTCATCCCCTGAATACCTGAAAACGGGTTGATCATCGTGCACTGTGGCGGCGTGCGTATGGTCGGGCTTTGATGTGTATTGAAGTGTTTTAATACGGTCAGTCTGCCTTCGTGGCGATTTTCATGGCCGGGTGGCGGAGAAAAGGACAACATGCCTGAGTTCGGCGCAACTGGGATTTTGCGGAATGTTTCCGCAATCGTTACTGGCAGGCCACGGCGTCCTGTCGCCCATGTTGCAAAGCCGTTTGCCTGGCTTGCTCCGAAAACAGCCCTGATGAAGGCTTCCGTTTCTCTTGCAACGCTTTTCGCTGCAGTGCCCGCTTTTGCGCAAGGTGCGGAATCGGCACGCATCGCCCTGCCCTTTGGTGGCGGCAGCATCGGCGCTTTCGAGGTCATTCAGTTTTCCATGTTCCTCGGCGTGATGGGCGCAGCTCTTCTTTCAGCGGGATGGCTGATCCGCGAACGGTCGCGCGTTGCTGCGGAAAACAAGGAACTGCGTTCGAAATTCGCCGACCTCAATCTTGTCGCCCAGCGCAATGAAGCCCTGCTCAACCTCAAGGATCAGCGCATCGTGGTCTGGGATGGCCACAACACGCGCGCTGAAGTCGTTGGGCTGTTGCCGGATGAAAGTGCTGCTCCGCAGGATCGTTCGACCTTCCTGGCTTTTGGCCGCTGGCTGCGTCCCCAATCGGTCGTGGTACTTGAGCGCGCTATCGGCTTGTTGCGCGAACAGGCGCGGTCTTTCGACCTCACGGTTGAAACCGTCAACGGCACCCTGCTCGACGTGCGCGGACGCACATCGGGCGGCTTTGCGGTGGCGCGTTTCCTCAGCCTGCAAGGCGTGCAGGCGGAACGCGCGGCGCTGCAGGCACAAAACCGCGAATTTTCTGAGCGTATCGAGCTTTTCCGGCGTCTTCTCGACCGGATCGACCAGCCGGTCTGGACCCGCGACGCCGGTGGCCGCGTTGAATGGGTCAATGCCGCCTATGCGCAGGCTGTCGATATGGCCGACGCAAGCCAGGTCATTTCCGAAGGGCGCGAGCTTTTCGGCGCACAGGCGCGTCAGCGTCTGGAGCGTGACCGCTTTGCCGAGCCTGTCCTGCAGGACCAGCTGACGGCTGTGGTGCACGGTGACCGCCGCCTTTTCAACGTGACGGATGTGAGCGCGGAAACGGGTTCCATCGGCCTCGGCTTCGACCAGACCGAGGTGCAGGCGATGCGCGAAGAACTGAACCGCACGATGAAGAGCCACGCCGAAACGCTCGATCAGCTTTCGACCGCTGTGGCGATCTTTGATCCCGAGATGAAGCTGCAATTTTTCAATCAGGCTTTTGCCAAGCTGTGGTCGCTCGATACGGCATGGCTGGAATCGCAGCCGAGCAACACGCTGATCCTCGACCGCCTGCGTTCGGAAGGCAAACTTCCGGAACAGCCGGAATGGCGCAAATGGAAGGATTCGGTGCTTTCCGCCTATCGCGCTGTCGAGCCGCAGGAACATATGTGGCATCTGCCGGATACACGGACGATGCGCGTCGTCGCCAATCCGCATCCGCAAGGCGGCGTGACCTGGTTCTTCGAGAACATGACCGAAAAGTTTGAACTTGAAGGCCGTTACAACACGCTCATCAAGGTGCAAGGCGAAACACTCGACCATCTGGCGGAAGCCGTGGCGGTGTTCGGTTCCGATGGCCGTATCCGGCTTTCCAACCCGTCCTTTGCCGATCTTTGGGCGTTGCCGATGCCGCTCATTGTCGAAGGCACGCATATTTCGTCAATTGCCAAGATTTGCGGCGAGCGCGGCGGCAACGGCTTGTGGGATGATTTCGTCTCCACCGTCACCGGCTTCCTCGACAAACGCGATGGGCGCATGGGGCAGGTGGAGCTGGACGACGGCACCATTCTTTCCTTCGCTGTGGTACCGCTGCCGAAGGGCCAGACCATGCTGACCTTTATCGACGTCACCGATACGGTGCGCGTCGAACGGGCGCTCAAGGAAAAGAATGAGGCGCTGGAACTGGCCGACCAGATCAAGAATGATTTCGTCCAGCATGTTTCCTACGAGCTGCGCTCGCCACTGACTAACATCATCGGCTTTACCGAACTGTTGCAGACACCGGCTTTCGGGTCACTCAACGAGCGCCAGATCGAATATCTCGACCATATCAGCACGTCGTCATCGGTATTGCTGACCATCGTCAATGATATTCTCGATCTTGCGACCGTCGATGCAGGCATCATGGAACTGGAGGTCGGGGAAGTTTCCGTCGTGGAAGCGATTTCTGCCGCTGCCTCCCGCGTCGGTGAGCGCATGCGCGATCATGATATCGGGCTCGATATCGACATTGCCGACGACGTCGATGTATTCAAGGCCGATGCGAACCGCGTCCGTCAGGTGCTTTTCAACCTTTTGTCGAATGCGACCAACTATGCGCCGGAAGGCTCCAGCATCCAGCTGCAGGTGGCGCGCGAGGGGTCGGAAGTGGTCTTTGCCGTCCACGATGATGGTCCCGGCATGCCCGGAGAAGTGCTCGACACGGTTTTCAAACGCTTCCAGTCCTATCCGAATGGCGGTCGCCGCCGTGGTGCCGGGCTCGGACTTGCCATCGTCAAGAGCTTTGTCGAGCTGCATGGCGGATCGGTCGATATCGATACGGGTTCCGGTCGTGGAACAACGGTCATTTGCCGTTTTCCGTCGGAAACACGTAGCTTCCGCGTCGCTGCCGAATAAGGTAAAGGGTGCCCATGAGCGCCTCACAATCCAGTATCAGCTATTTCTTGCCCGACGAAGCTGCAACACAGCGTTTCGGCGAGGATTTCGCCCTCGCCCTGCAGAAGGGCGATCTTGTCACGCTTTCCGGCGATCTGGGGGCGGGAAAATCCTCGCTTGCCCGCGCTATCATCCGGGCAATTGCTGATGATGAAGGGCTGGACGTCCCAAGCCCGACTTTCACGCTGGTGCAAAGCTACGAGGCCCTGCGCATTGCTGTTGCCCATGCCGATCTTTACCGTATTTCACACGGTGAAGAACTGGATGAGCTGGGACTGCCGGAGTTTCTTGAGGATGGCGTGGTTCTGGCCGAATGGCCGGAGCAGGGCGAGGGTTTCCTGTCTGAACCGTCTTTTGCCGTCACGCTGAGCCACGAAGGGGCAGGGCGACGTATTAGCGTGTCGGGACCAGTGGCCGCGATCCAGCGGCTGGAACGCAGCCATGCGATACGCGCATTTCTGGACCTCCAGGGCCGTGCCGATGCAACGCGCCGCTATTTGCAGGGCGATGCGTCACCACGCAAATACGAGACGATCCGCACGGCTGCCCACGGCGTCGAGATTTTGATGAATGCGCCGCAGATGCCCTATGATCCGCCGCTGCGTGACGGAAAAACCTATCGGCAGATTGCGCATCTTGCGGAAAACATCCTTGCCTTTGCTGCCATTAATGGGCTTCTGGCAGGGCAGGACTTCCGTGTACCGCAAATGCGTGCCGCCAATCTCGATGCCGGGTTCCTTATTCTTGAGAACCTCGGAACCGAGGGCGTGCGGGCATCGTCCGGTGAACCTGTCGCCGAACGCTATGAGGCCGCCGGACGCTTTCTGGCGCATCTGCATGGTGTTTCCTGGCCAGGCCATGCACCTGTGGCGGGGCATCCCGACCACATCATCGCCGGTTTCGACCGTGATGCGATGATGATCGAGGTCAGCCTCATCGGCCAGTGGTACGCGCCGCGCATGATGGGAAGGCAACTTACAGACGCAGAAAAGCAAGCTTACGAAGCCGCATGGGACCACGTGATCGCCGACATTGCCGATGTTGAGAAGAGCCTGCTCTTGCGCGACTATCATTCGCCCAACCTGTTCTGGTTTCCAGAAGCGGAAGGCAAGGACAAGATCGGTGTCATCGATTTTCAGGATGCGATGATTGGACCGGCAGCCTATGACGTGGCTTCGCTGGCCCTCGATGCGCGTGTGACGATTTCGCCGGAGCTGGAACAGGCTGTGGTCGCAGCCTATTGCGATGAGCGTTGTGCGCTCGGACATGCGTTCGACGAAGCTTTGTTCCGCAAGGCCTATGCGGCCATGGGCGCACAGCGTAACGCCAAGCTGCTCGGTCTTTTCGTGCGGCTCGATGAGCGTGATGGTAAGCCGGATTATCTAAAACATCTGCCACGCATTCATGACTATCTCGGCCGTGTGCTGAAGCATTCGGTCATGGCGCCAGTGGCGGCGTGGTTTGAGGAATTGGGATTGATGCAGCAGGAAGAGGCCGCGCAATGAAAATGCCTGAAATGGTCCCGAAGACGGCTATGGTTCTTGCCGCCGGACTTGGCAAGCGCATGCGTCCCATCACCGAAACCATTCCTAAACCGCTGGTCAAGGTGGCGGGCAAGCCCTTGATCGACTGGGGGCTCGATGCGGCGGCGCAGGCGGGCATTGGCATCGCAATCGTCAATGTGCACTATTTAGCCGGCCAACTGGAAGCGCATCTTCGTGACCGCAACGATCTTGAGATCGTGATTTCGGACGAACGCGAAATGCTGCTCGATTCCGCTGGCGGCATCGTGAAGGCGCTGCCGATACTCGGAACAGAACCGTTTGTCATATTGAATGCCGACACATTCTGGGTCGGCGACGAGAAAGCTCCTAATCTGTTGGCGCTCGCTGACGCTTGGGATGCCGACCGAATGGATATTCTCCTGATGACGGCACGTCTCGATCAGGAAACGGGTTATGAAGGCAAGGGTGATTTCGTTGCCGACGAAAACGGGCATCTGCGCCGCGCACGGGACGTCTCGGGCGAGCCGGTGATCTATGCGGGAGCAGGGATCATCCATCCTCGTATCTTCGCTGGCGCGGAGCCCGGTGTGTCCTCACTCAACCGCTATTTCGACGAAGCGATTGCAGCCGGTCGCCTTTATGGTATGCCAATGACCGGACATTGGCTGACCGTCGGAACGCCGGACGCGATCGGCGAGGCGGAGGCAGCGCTTACCGCATTTGCATGAGGAGGTAGAACGCATGAGCGCAAGACGGCCCAGAGATGGGAAACAGCGCCTGTTTTCAATTCCTCCCGGCACGCCGTTTCTGCCTGCTTTTGCAAAAGCGCTTCTGGAAGGACGGCTGGTCGAAGGTTTTCCCGGCAATCCGTCCGATCCGCTGGCATTGGCCAATGCAACCATCTATGTGCCGACACGCCGTGCGGCGCGCGCGTTGAGATCGATACTCGTCGATAGGAATTCGACAAAAAGCGCTATTTTGCCGACGATAAAGCCGCTCGGCGATGTGGATGAAGATGCAGCTTTCTTCAATGCAGGCTCGTCGGGCGTCTTCGATATCAATCCACCGATCGGTACAGCGGAGCGGCTTCTGCTTCTAGCGCGATTGATCCGTCCTTGGCGGGAATCGCTGCCTTCGCATGTGCGCGCCCTTTTCGGTGTTGACGACGTTTCCGTTCCGGCAACGACTGCCGATGCGATCTGGCTCGCCCGCGATCTGGCAGGGCTGATGGATCAGGTCGAAACTGATGGGGCTAAATGGAGCGAGCTTGCTGGAATTGCTCCGGAAGACCTTGCCGACTGGTGGCAGGTTACGCTCGGTTTTCTCAACATCGTCACCAATCTGTGGCCGGATATTCTGGCGGAACGCCGGCTTTCGAATCCCGCTGCGCATCGCAACGATCTCATCTGGAGCGAAGTGAAGCGGCTGCGCGCCCATCCGCCAGCCGGGCCGGTTATCGTTGCCGGTTCCACCGGTTCCATACCGGCGACGGCGGAACTGATTTCCGCCATTGCGGACTTGCCGAATGGCGCGGTGGTGCTGCCGGGGCTGGATCGCGATCTGGATGATGCAGCTTGGCAGATGCTGGCATCGGCAACCGATAATCCTTCGACCTTCGGTCATCCCCAGTTCGGTTTGCGCAAGCTTCTCGATGCAATGCAGACATTGCGTGCGGATGTGGAACATCTGGACGATATGCCTGCCTCCAAGCGTCTGCGCGAACGGGTGGTCAGTGAAGCGCTTCGTCCGGCGGAAACGACCGATGCGTGGGGACAGCTTGCACGCGATCCCGATATGCAGCCGACTGCGTTGCGGCAGGCGGCGCAGACTATTGACCTGATTGAAACCGCGAATGAGCGGGAAGAGGCGCTTACTGTGGCTCTCGTCTTGCGCGACGCGATCAATGATGAAGGTAAAACAGCCGCGCTTGTTACGGCAGACCGCAATCTGGCGCGGCGCGTGGTGGGTGAACTTGCCCGTTTCGGCATTGATGCCGACGATTCCGGCGGACGGCATCTGCGTGATGTCGAGACCACGACATTGCTACGGCTGCTGGTGGAGACCGTCTTCAACCCGGGCGACCCGGTTGCGTTGCTGGCGCTGGTCAAGCATCCGCTGCTGCGGCTGGAAGCTCCCCGCATCGAGCGACGCCTTGCTGCCGAAACCCTGGAACTCATCGCCTTTCGCGGTGGCACGGGCCGCGCATCCGTGCTCGATCTTCCTGCATTTTTCGACCGGCGGTTGGAGGAAAGTGCCGGCCAGCCATGGCAACCGGCATGGCACGACACGGTCACACCGGACATGATCGCCGCTGCCCGAAATCTTTGCGAAAGCCTATCGAACGCGGTGGCACCATTGGCGCCTTTCGTTATCGCTGGACGCAGGACCGAGATCGGTGAAATCGCGCGGGCCACGGTGGAGGCGCTGGAAAATCTTGCTCGGAATGAAAAGGCCAGCATCGCGCCTTTCTATTCCGGTGAACGTGGCGAGCAGCTTGCCATCTTTTTGCGTGGTCTGGTTTCGAACGAAGCCGGGCTCGATTTTGAAGCGTCGGAATGGCCAGCCGTACTGGAGGCCCTGATGGCGGGTGAGACGGTGAAGCCGCATCCGGGCGGTCATCCGCGCCTCTTCATCTGGGGTGCGCGTGAAGCACGCCGGCAAACCATGGATACGGTGGGGATCGGCGGCCTCACCGCGGGAAGCGGGCCTGCACGCACCCGCAACGACCCATTCATGTCACGTCCCATGAAGTCGATGATCGCGCTCGATCCGCCCGAACGCCG
>WPCJ01300179.1_pt1 | contig 10506 bp, 11 predicted proteins | sample 5399831 | NCBI WGS metagenome assembly WPCJ01 (sample SAMN12869470, study PRJNA574797) | sludge metagenome | isolation source: wastewater treatment of pH10 | place: China:Beijing | collected 2019-05-20 | reverse complement strand
GGCGGCTTGGCCTGCGCGAAGGGCGACGGCTCGCGCTGCCAGGCCGGTCCGGCGACGGCGATCGTCGCGACCAGCCAGGTGAGCAGGAGCCAGTCGCCCGGCCGGATGCGCGCCTGCCGATCGCCGCCAACGATCAGATGAGGCAGCAGGGCGGGATCGATGACGCGGCGCCATTGAAGCAGCGGATCGGCATCGCGCCGATCGAGCAGCCAGAGCAACGCCGCGGGGAGGAGAACCAGCAGCCAGAGCGGCCGTTCGAAATGGAAGGCGGGGAGGTTCGCGATCATCGTCCCGCTCCGGCAAGCTCGGCGGAAACAGGCATCCTGCGACGATGCCGGCCGGCGAGCCGAAGCGCCTGGACGAGGAGGCTCAAGGCCAGTGCCGCGCCGAGCGGCATCCAGTAGACATCGCGGCGCGGCCTGAAGCTCACCGTGTCGACGCGACGCGTCTCGATCGCATCGAGACGGTTGTAGATCTCGGCGAGTTGGGTTCGGTCCAGCGCCCGGAAGAAGCCGCCTCCCGTGGTATCGGCGACCTGCTTCAGCGCGGCTTCGTCGAGCTTGTCCTCTCCGGCCGCGCGAGGATCGCCGACCGCGACGGTGTGGATGACGATGCCATTGTCCCTGGCGACGCTTGCCGCCTCGGCCGGCGGCACCTTGCTCAGCGTATCGTTGCCGTCGGTCAGGGCGATGATCGTCTTCGCCTTGACAGTGCTCTTGGCGAACAGGCCGATGCCGAGGCCGATCGCGTCGCCGAAGGCCGTGCGCGGCCCGGCCATGCCGACGGCTGTCTCGCGCAGCATCAGGCGGCAGAGATCGAGATCGGTGGTGAAGGGCACGAGCGCGAAAGGCGCATCGCCGAAGACCACCACGCCGACGCGATCTCCCTTCCGACGCGACAGGAAATCGTCGAGCACCTGCTTCACCGCGGTCAGCCGGTCGACGGTTTTGCCGGAGGCATCGACGAAATCCTTGGTATCCATCGAGCCGGACAGGTCGACCAGGACGAGCAGGTCTCGCGTGGGGACGTCGCGATGCAGCGGCGGATCAATCCATTGCGGCCGGGCGAGCGCGGTCAGCACAAGCAGCCAGGCGAGCAACAGCACGAGCCAGCGCCCGGCATTGCGCTGCGCCACGACGCCGCCGGAAACAGGATCTTGCCCAGTGAGGTGCGCCAACCTGTCGAAGAAGGGCACACGCAGTCCGGCGCGCCGCTCCGCACGTGCCGGCAGCCCGAACCAGACGGCCAGCGGCAATGGAGCGAGCAGGCCGATCCATGGATAAGCGAACGAGAGCATCGTCACGCCCTTCCTGCCTGGCCGCGCAGCCAGGCTTTGGCCTGTGCGACGAGGACGGCCGTTTCGCCTTGTTGGGAACCGTCCGATCCTGCGAAGAGCCCCGCCAGGCCGGCAGCCAGAGCGTCGGTGCGCGCGCCCGGGGGCGCCGTCCGCGCGATGAACGAGATCCAGGCCTGGCCCGTCAGCGCCGCGACGCGCTCCCGGCCATGGGCGATCATGGCGGCGCGCTTCAGGATCGCCGAGACCGCTTCTGCGATATCGCCTCTGCCCGGTCCGACGGCTCTCACTGCGAACTCGATCTCGGCGGCAGCCGTTCGCAGATAGGCGTCGGCCCGATAGCGCCGCAGAGCGCGCCAGCCTGCCAGGGCCAACATCCCAGCGGCTGCTCCGCCGACGATCCAGATCCCGGCCGCCGGGGGCCAGAACGATATGGCCGGCGGCAGGACCAGATCGGCCATTCTGGCGAGATCGCCGGGATCGCTGCTCATGACTCCGCTCCCGCCCCGATACCGGCGAGCTTGCGCGCCTGACGCCGGCCGATCAGCTCGCGCAGCTGCAAGGCGACATCGCGGTCCGTCGAGATCGGCAGTACCGGGATCGCCCGGTCGCGCGACAGCCCGGCCAGCCGAGCCCGCCATTGCTGGCGCTCCTCGGCGAAGCGCTGGCGCAGCGGGGGAGCCGATGCATCGAGCCCGATCTGTGCCTCTCCGGAGCTGAAGGTCGCATGCCCGACATCCGGCAGTTCCTGCTCCAGAGCGTCGTGAACGAAGACGGCCAGGACGTCGTTATGAGCGGAGAGTTTGGTGACCAGACGTTGCGTCTCGGCATCTTCGCCAGCCGCATCCGAGATCAGGCAAATCAAGCCGTCATGCAGTGACATGCGCGCGGCGGCTGCCAGCGCCTGGTTGAGCCGACCCTTGCCCTGTTCGACGTCGCCCGGCCGAGCCAGCGCCGCGTTGAGGCGAGCGACCTCGCTCAGCACGCGCACCGTACCGGGGTCGCGCGCCTGCGGCTTCACCGTCGTCAGCCCATCGTCGCCGAAAACCACGGCGCCGACCCGGTCCCCCAGCGAAGTCACGCGCCAGGCGGCAAGCGCCGCCGCCTCAGCGGCCGCGACCGACTTCATCGCCCGCCGGCTTCCGAAGAACATCGTACTGCGCTGGTCGACCAGCAGCAGGACCGGCCGGTCGCGCTCCTCGGAATAGATCCGGACATGCGGACTGCCGAGCCTGGCCGTGGCCAGCCAGTCGATCGTGCGGGTATCGTCGCCCTCGAAATAATGGCGCAGTTCCTCGAAGTTCAGTCCGCGGCCGCGCAGGCGCGAGGCATGACGCCCGGCGAGCAGGCTGTGCACCGGCTGGCGCGGCTGGAAACTGAAGCCGCGGGCCCGATGCTTCAGGCGCAGAAGCTCATCGAGCGTGATGAAAGCGCGAGCTTCGCCCGCCGCGCCTGTGCCTGCAATCCGTGCCTTCTCCCGCATCATCGCCATGGCCGAGCCCCGCTATACCGCGACGGCAACCTGCTTCACGACCTCGTCCAAGACTCCATCGGCGCTCATGCCGTCGGCTCCGGCTTCATAGCTCAGCGAGAGCCTGTGCCTGAGGCAGTCATGCGCGACCGCCTGGACATCTTCCGGCGTGACATAGTCGCGGCCTTGCAGCCAGGCATAGGTCCGCGCGCAGCGATCCAGCGCCAGCGATCCGCGCGGGCTGGCGCCAACGGCGATCCAGTTCTTGAGATGCTCACCATATTCCGCTGGACGGCGCGTCGCGGCGATGAGCGCGACCATATAGGTCTCGACGACGTCCTTCGTCGTCACGCGGTCGATCTCGGCCCTGGCGTCGAAGATCACCTGCTGGGGAATTTTCGCGGTAGCCGGCGCCGCGCCATCCGGCTTCGTGGCGCTCTCCGAGCGCACCAGCCGCATCACCTTCACCTCGTCGGCGTCGGAGGGATAGTCGATGCGGATATGCATCAGGAAGCGGTCCATCTGCGCCTCGGGCAGCGGATAGGTGCCTTCCTGCTCGATCGGGTTCTGCGTCGCGAGCACCATGAATAGCGGCGGCAGATCGTAGCGCTTGCCGGCGACCGTGACGTGGCGCTCCTCCATCGCCTCGAGGAGAGCCGACTGGACCTTCGGCGGAGCTCGGTTGATCTCGTCGGCAAGGACAAGATTGCCGAAGACCGGCCCCTTGCGGAATTCGAATTGCCCATCCTGACGCAGAATCTCGCCGCCCGTCACGTCGGACGGCAACAGGTCCGGCGTGAACTGGATGCGGCTGAAATCGGATTCGAGGTTCTTCGACAGGCTCTTGATCGCGCGGGTCTTGGCCAGGCCGGGCAGGCCCTCCAGCAGGACATTGCCGTTGGCGAGCAGCGCGACGACGATGCGTTCGACCACGCGCTCCTGCCCGATGATGTCCTGGTTGATCCGGCGCTGGAGCTCCCGGACGGCGTCGCGTGCGGTCGGTCCGGTCTGATCCATGCGCGGGCCCTCGGCGGTCGTCGTTGTCAGTTTTGGCCGAAGCCCGCCCCAAGTCAGCTCCGTAACCGTTACAGCCGGCGCCTCCGGGCCTTCGCTCAGGCGTGCTCCCGGATCACACAGCGGAAGCCGACATGGCTGGTCGACGTGTCGATCGGCTCGGCATGGCGCGCCGCCGGACGGTAGCGCCGGCAATAGCTCGGCGCGCAGAGATGCGAGCCACCCTTCAGCACCTTGCGGGGAATGCGGATCGTCGGCTGGCGCGGGTCGTAGCTCTCGGCCTCCGACCCGCCGCGCGGATTCTGCGGCACGCAGCAGGCCTTGGGCGCATCGCCCTGGTGCCGGGCCGACCAGAAATCGGAGGTCCACTCCCAGACATTGCCGATCATGTCGTAGAGACCGTAGCCGTTCGGAGGGTAAGTCCCGACAGGAGAGGTCCGGGCCCAGCCGTCCTCCCTGGTATTCTCGTTGGGGAAATTGCCCTGCCAGATATTGGCCATGTGCTGGCCCTCCGGCGTGAGTTCGTCGCCCCAGGCGAACTCCGAGCCCTCGCGCCCGCCCCAGGCGGCGAACTCCCATTCAGCCTCTGTCGGTAGCGATTTGCCGGCCCACGCCGCGTAAGCCTCGGCATCGCGATAGGCGACATGGACGACCGGATGATCGTCGAGCCCCTTGAGCGACGAACCGGAACCGTAGGGTTTTCGCCAGGTCGCGCCGAATTTGAACGTCCACCATTGCGACCAGTCGCGCAGGTCGACCGAATGCGTCGGCGGGTCGAACATCAGCGATCCCGCCCGCAGCATATGCGGCAAGGCGCCGGGATAATCCCTGGGATCGGGTGCGACCTCGGCGAGGGTGACATGGCCGGTGGCCTCGACGAAGGCGCGGAATTGGCGGTTGGTCACCGGCGTCTCGTCGATCCAGAAGCCATCGACGCTGACGCGATGGCTCGGCGCTTCCTCGGCATAGTGCCGGTCGGAGCCCATCCGGAAGGTGCCGCCCTCGATGCGGACCATGCCGTCGGTCCGGCCGGGGCGATCGATCAACGCGCTGTCAACCATCCCGCCTCCGTTCATCGCGTCGGGAAGACGGTTTTCCAGTCCGCCTTCATGTCGACGATGATCCAGCCCCTAGTCTTTCCCTCGTCGAGCGCCTTGTCGAGCTTGCCGATAGGGGACTCGCGGTCATAGGCCCATTCCCGATCCGCGTCGGTGTGGTGGACGATCAGCGCCAGGCGCGCGCCGCTGCCGGCCGCCGCATACTGCAGCATCTGGAGGTCGCCGTCCGAATTGCCGAAGGCGAGGATCGGCCGCCGGCCGATGAAGCGATTGATGCCGACCGGCTTGCCCGGCCCGTCATCGACGAACTCGACCTTGGCGGTCTTGAGGAGTTCGGGCTTGCCGTCGGCGCCCAAGCGGAACGTCACGCTCCCGGAGGAGCCCACGACCTGTTCCGGGGGAATGCCATAAGCCTTTTCGGCGAAGGTTCGCATGAACTCGACGCCGCCGCCCGAGACGATGAAGGTCTTGAAGCCCTGGCTGCGCAGATAGGCCAGAAGCTCGATCTGCGGCTGGTAGACCATCTCCGTGTAGGGCCGCTGCTTCGTCGGGTGGCGCGCCGTGTCGAGCCAGTTGCGGACCTGCGCGGTGAAGGCATCCGTAGTCATGCCCGCATGCGTCGCCGCCATGACCTGCTGCAGCCCCTTGCCGCCATCGGCCGCCAATCCCGTGACGTCGCGCGCCAGCACCGAGCGATAGGGCTCCTTGTCCTTGAGCTCGGGCTTTTCCACCGCCAGACGCTTGACCTCGTCGAGGGCGAACTGGAGCTGGAAATAGACCGGCTGCTCGGCCCAGAGCGTGCCGTCATTGTCGAAGGTCGCGATGCGCTGCTCGGGCGGTACGAAATCCGGGCTGCCGTCCCGGGTCACCTTGCCGACGAAGTCGAGAATGGCTTGCTTGGCCTTGCGGTCGTTCCAGGACGGTAAGGGGTCGCCCTGGGCGAAGGCCGAGGTGCAAAGCCCGCAAGCGAGAACCATGGCGAGCAATGCGGAGCTCAGCTTGGACATTGGTGCCGGTCACCATTCACGAGGGCGGTTCGAAAGGGGTAACCGGCCGGCGGAAGCGCCGGCCGGGTTGTCGCCGGGTTGCTACTTCGGAGCCGCTTTTGCGGCATTGGCCTTGATCTTCGCTTCCACGTCGCGCGCGATCTGATCGATCGAGAAGCTCGCCTGTTCCTGGCTCGGCGGATACTCGATGAAGGTTTCGAGGAACATGGCAGCCTTGGTCGTCAGCCAACCGACAAGATAGACGTTGTCGACAAGCCAGGCATTGTATTGGTCCGAGACGATGTCGGCCCGCTCGAAGGGATCCATGCGCAGGTTGAAGATCTTGGGCACGCGCAGGCAGACGAAGGGCTCCTTCCAGACATCGAACCCGCCCGGATACTTCATCTCGCAGAAGACCGACTTCCAGTTCTCGTGGCGATAGGCGACGAGGACGCCGTCATCGTTGAAATAGGCGAAGTCGGTGCGATTGCCCTTCGGCTGCTGGCCGGTCAGGTAGGGTAGCTGGTTGTAACCGTCGAGATGGACCTTGAAGGTCTTGCCTTCGATCGGCGTCCCCTTGAGCAGGCGCTCCTTGATGTCGGTGTCGCCGGCCGCAGCGAGCAGCGTCGGGAACCAGTCGAGACCCGAGAAGATCTCGTTGGAGACTTCACCGGCCTTGATCTTGCCGGGCCAGCGGACCATCGCCGGCACACGGAAGGCGCCTTCCCAGTTCGAATCCTTCTCATTGCGGAACGGCGAGGTCGCCGCATCCGGCCATGAGAAGCGGTTGGGGCCATTGTCGGTGGCATAGATCACGATGGTATTGCTGGCGATGCCGAGATCATCGACCGCCTTCAGCAGCTTGCCGACATCCTCGTCATGTTCGAGCATGCCGTCGGCATAGTCGTTTCCGGGCATGCCGCTCTTGCCCTTGTTGGCCTCGCGGATATGCGTGAACACATGCATGCGCGTCGTGTTCATCCAGGTGAAGAACGGCTTGTTGGCCTTCACTTGCCGCTGCATGAAGTCGATCGCGCCGGCAGTGGTCTCGTCGTCGATCGTCTCCATCCGCTTCTTGGTCAGCGGGCCGGTATCCTCGATCTTGCCGTCGGCAGAGGCCTTGAGCACGCCACGCGGCGAGTTCGCCTTGACATAGGCGGTGTCCTGCTTGGGCCAGTAGGGCCGCTCGGGCTCCTCTTCGGCATTGAGGTGGTAGAGATTGCCGAAGAACTCGTCGAAGCCGTGACGGGTCGGCAGGTACTCGTCCCGATCGCCGAGATGGTTCTTGCCGAACTGACCGGTCACGTAACCCCGTGCCTTGAGCGCCTGGGCAATGGTGATGTCGCGGTCTTGCAGGCCGACCGGCGCGCCGGGGATGCCCACCTTGGTCAGGCCGGTCCGCTTCGGTGTCTGGCCCGTGATGAAGGAGGAGCGCCCCGCCGTGCAGGAGTTCTCCGCATAATAGTCGGTGAACATCATACCTTCCCTGGCGATCCGGTCGATATTCGGCGTCTTGTAGCCGACGAGCCCGCGCGTATAGGCGCTAATGTTCGACTGCCCGATATCGTCGCCGAAGATAACGAGGATATTGGGCCTTGCTGGCTGGGCTTGCTGAGCTTTGGCAGGTGCTGTTCCGAGGCCGATGGCAGCTGCCAAGGCTGCCGCGGCCAGGACGTTGCGAGATTTCATGAAACACTCCTGGCTTCGGAGCGCGTTTCTTGGTCCGGCGAAGAAACCAGCCCGGCGCGCGGGATGAACTTCGCATGGTCCGCCGAGGCGCCAAGGCTGTTACGGTTACAACGCCGGCATGCTGGTGAGGACCAGCCTCTGCCGGCGGCGCGAACGGCGTAGGAAGCGGGTGCAGCCGATCCCGCCGCCGCCCTCAGCGGCTGCAGCGCTTGTAGGCGGTCTGCACCTCGGGGAATTCCGGGTCGAAGCGCACGAGCCGGGCGTCGCTCTCGAAGCGCACGGACATGCTGACCGTCTCGAAGATCATCTTGTCGGCGCAGTTCAGCAGAGCGGTCAGCACATCGCCCTTTTTCTTCGACGAAACGAGGCTGCAGGTGGCGTTGGTGCCACGCACGCGGTTGCCGCGGACGATGAAGCCAACCCTCGGCGTCGCACTTGAGCGCGAGCTGGCTGTTCCGCCTGGAAAAGACCGTATCGCAGCTCGTCGCATCGATGACCCAGGCGCCCTGCAGAGGATCCGCGGCATGGCTGGCCGCCTGGAGCATCCCGAGTACTGCGATAGACAACGCGCACCCGAGGAGAGGCCGCTTCGGTTGCACGAGCCTAGTCCTCTAATGTGAAAGCCGCCCGATGACATCCGGCTCCATCGCGGAAGCGAGGTCGTTGTATTCGGCCACCCTGACAGGAGCGATCACGGCGTTCGACTTCATCCAGTATTCCGTCGCCACGCACGCGGTTTCGTAGGCCTCGCACAGTTCGGCGAGTTGCGGATCGTGAGCCACGCACATCCGCAGCGCCGCCCGCCGCTCGGGCCAGCGCAACAACAGCCGCGACAAGCCGAGCTTCTGAGCCTGTTCCATCGCACCCGATGAGCATGTTCGAGAGGCCGCAATCCCCACCATCCCGCGGCGGCGGCCTGAAAGATCGTAACCGTTACGAAGGGGCGAGCGTGCGGTATTCGCCTTTGCCCTCTCCCGCGCGCATCTCAGCCTGTCGAATGAGTCTTTGGGGGCAGGACATGAAGCGGTTGAGTGCGGCGGCGATCGGAACACTGGCGCTGTGTGGGACAGCTCTTCCGCATGGCGGAGCGCACTATGACGAATACCCGATCATGGTGGCGATCCAGCTCGAGGATCAACAAGGAGGTTCCTATCGTCCTCGCCGAGATCGCGCTGGATGAAGGCGCGACCCTGCTGGGCCGGATCATCGGCGCCGACGGGACCTCGATCGCGAGCGGAGCCAGGCTGGAACTGCTGCCGCCCGACGAGGCTAGGCGCTATCCGCTGCCGGCCTTCCGATTGTCAGCTTGAGGACGGGCGATGCTCCATCTCGACGACGAGGGGTAGTCGCGACGCTGGACGGGCCGTCATTGGTCGTCGCGTTGCGAGCCGGATTCCGGAAGAGAGCGGAAAGCCCCCCTTTCCCGCATCACACCTGGGTCAGTGCCGCGCGAGCGCGACGCGACCCTGCTGCCGCCTGGATGGTCGAGGCCATAATGGCTTCATGACAGTCCATGGTGATCGCCCAAGCTTGATAGAGGCAGTCGTGGCTGCACCCGATGGGCACAATGTCCTTTTCTGCGGTGATGTAGCGTGCCTACAGCTCGGTCGCGCCAATAGCGGAAGCTGGGCCATGGCCAGCAAGCGGACCTTCAGTTCGGCGCTTCCCGCCTCCACTCGTCAATCATTGCAGTTGGCTCGGACCGCGTTCGAACGATCAGGGGCGGCTGAAATGTCAAAGCAGGGCTGACGCCGGCCATCTGCGTTCCAGGATCAGCCAGCTCCAAACCGTCAGTGGCGAGGTCGCTGTCGGCATTCTCCTGTTGCGGCCACCTCGCAGTCTCACGGCCAGAACCTATAACTTGGTATGGCTCGCCCTATTCCTTGACCCAATCGACCGAAAAACGGGCGCCCAATAGCGTCTCCGGTGCCGTGAGCAGAGCGGCGTCATTAGGAGACAGCCATGAGCCTGGACATTGCCTCACGCCCCAGCAGGACAGGACCCGAGGAACTCGTTCCATCGCGCTATGCGGTGCAGATCGGCGATATCGAGGTGCTGATCATCAGCGATGGCGTGCTGCCCCTTCCGACCAAGATGCTGGGTCACAACGTCGCGGCGACCGAGCGGGCGACCTGGTTGAACGAGATGTTCCTGCCGCAGGACGCGTTCGACTGGTCGCTGAACGTGGTCGTGGTCCGCAGCGGTAACCAGACCATTCTCGTCGATGCGGGACTGGGGCTGGATCCAGACCTGAACCTGCCGAAGGCAGGGCAACTGATCAAGCGGCTCGCGGCCGCCGGCATCGACCTCGCATCGGTCACCGATGTCGTGCTGACGCATATGCATATGGACCATGTCGGCGGGCTGCTCGTCGAAGGGGTGAAGGACCAGCTGCGTCCGGATCTGCGGATCCATGTCGCCGCCGCCGAGGTCAAGTTCTGGGAAGCGCCGGACTTCACCCATGTCAACATGCCCGAGGGCTTCCCGGATGCGCTCCGCGCCGCGGCAAAACGGTTCGCGCAGGAGTATCGCAGCCATCTGCGGCTGTTCGACGAGGAGCATGAAGTCGCGCCGGGCGTGATCGTCCGCCGAACCGGCGGCCACACACCCGGCCACAGCGTGGTCCGCCTGGCATCCGGCGGCGATCGGCTGACCTTCGCCGGCGACGCCGTCTTCACCGTCGGTTTCGACCACCCTGATTGGCACAATGGCTTCGAGCACGATCCCGAGGAGGCCGCCCGCGTCCGTGTCCGCCTTTTGACGGAGCTTGCGGCGTCCGGCGAACAGCTGGTGGCGACCCACCTGCCGTTCCCGTCCGTCGGCCGCGTGGCCGTCGACGGCGACGCCTTCCGCTGGGTCCCAGCTTTCTGGGACTATTGAACCCTGACGAGGGCCGGGCCTGGATGCCTTCGAGACCGTATCCGGTTCGGCTCATAGGGCTCGCCCGGGAGCGCGCTCGCTCAGGGACCCGGCGAACGCGCCGCACGGCTGACA
>WPCJ01277521.1_pt1 | contig 10511 bp, 15 predicted proteins | sample 5399831 | NCBI WGS metagenome assembly WPCJ01 (sample SAMN12869470, study PRJNA574797) | sludge metagenome | isolation source: wastewater treatment of pH10 | place: China:Beijing | collected 2019-05-20 | reverse complement strand
CCTGATGCCTGAGTGGCTGACCCAGAGCGCTCATACCCCCGGCTGGTGGCCGGTCATTAATCGGAATGGTGGCCGGAGAATTATCGGAATCCCGGCCGGTCAATTATCGGAATGATGGCCGGTCGGAATCGGAATCCGCACGGCCATGACGGCGATCCAGCCGAGACCTATGACCGCTGGTATCGCGGGGTCATGCAGGCGACCGACGACCTGCTTCATATTGGGTACCCGATAGCCTTTATTACGATCCGGCCGGCCGCCTACAAGTGTTGGCTTGGCGAGAGGCCAAACACGCTGGGAATGCGCCTGCTTTATGCTGAATACCTCGCGACCATTCCCGATACGGCTGCGGCGTAGTTTGAGCGGCTTGCCCAGAGCGTGCGCCACGGCTGCGGCGCTCCGGCCGGCCTTGGCGACCGCCTTCGCCAGTCGCCGCAATCCTCGTTAGCCGGAAGGATGATCAGGGCTCACGGGCTGCCCGCTACCTAGGCGCCTGCGGCTTGCCGTCAGTTAGCGATTTGCCGTCAGGTTGCGTGTTGCTCCCATACTCCCGATTGTGCTGGGAGTTCGCACCACCTTGAGCATCAGGGCGATGTGCAGCCGGCGGTTCAGGAGTGCGCTCGCGCTGCGTTTCCGGAGAGTCAGGCTTGGCGCCAAAGCCCTCTCTCGTAGGTGGATGTACGCTTTGGGCGGCTACGCCGCCAGCCAATCCAACCGCGAATGTGATCGCAACGAGAAGATGCTTCATCCGGAGGCTCCGCTTGCTAGAATGCAAACGCAATCAATTGAGCCTGGGTTCCTCGCAGGTCATCCCTTAGGCCAAATCCTGTCCAGCCTTGGGAAGAACTAGACTTGTGCAAAAGCGCTACTGCGCCGTCCATTTCGGTAGGCCCGTCCTCCATCCCCGCGACTGAGCCAGAACTACGAGGCGAACATGTTCGCGTGCTGACTCGGACGGCCAAGCCGAGCAGTGGGGCCACCAGCACCGATATGGCGGGTGAGTGTTATGAAGGCTCCGCGACATCACCAACGCGATCGGCGGGGACGACAAGCCGACGCTGCGGCGAGCCTTCCGGGCGCTCGTAGCGAGCCCTCGGAAGGAAGAGGAAGAGGTAGAGGCATCGTCGCCCGGCCTCCTTGTCGTGGTTCTCAACCGGGTCTGTGGCGCGCCCGCCACCGACTGAGCAGTCATGCCGCCCGAGGTCTGCGAATCTCTTGGCCTGGAGGCTGGCGCAAACTACGGCCGGGGCGCTGCCGCGACGAAGGCGCAGTGGAGCCGCGTTTCGCGAGCCATCGTCGATGGGTTTCGACCCATACCAAATCATCAGGTGGGATAAATGATGGGGTAGCCGCTCGGCGGCCTAAAATTTTCTGAGCGACTTCGATTTGTTATAGCGCGAGAGTGGCGGACAGGGAGGGATTTGAAATCAGTCCAACAACATTATTTTTCAATCACTTAGCGTAGTGGTGTTGCTCGAATTGTTATACGAACTGTTGCGCGTTATGGCTCTGTCTAGATAGCTATCACCACGCGTATCGCTTGATCAATTGCCCGATCAGGATGCCACCGAGCACGGCGATGATGAGCAGCAATCCGCAGCCTTGGCCGGCTGTCGGCTCGTAGCCGCGGCGGCCGTCATCGGCCATCAGAGTAGCGTCGCCTGCGCCGTCTTCTCGGCCATGGCAGCGAGCACTTCTGCCGGCCCATCCTTCTTCACTCCGCGCGCGACGATCGTCAGCGAGCCGTCCGGCAATGGACGCTGCAGCGCCTTCGCCTGATCCCATGGCGCCGTCATCCACGCCGCGCACTCCTCCGGCGTCGTCAGGATCACTGGCATCGCCTTGGGGTGGATCGCCTTGACCTCGGCATTCGGATCGGTGGTCAGGAACGCGAACAAGTCCGCTTCGACCTCGCCTTCCTTCACCTTGCGAACGCTCTTCCATTTCGGCGCCCAGATCCCGGCGAAGAACGCCGTCGGGCGCTCCTCGCCGAAGGCAAACCAGATATCGCCGCCCGCCTCACGATTGAACTCACTGAAGCTGGTGAGCGGCACCAGGCAGCGGTTCGGGACGCCAAGCCAAGGCTTCCAATGCGCACTGGAGGTGTTGCGCACATTGGTCGTTCCGCCGTCCGGCTCCATCCGCAGGAGATAGTCGAAATCGACTTCCTTGCCTTTGGCGCGGAGCTTGTGGGCGCGAGCGCTCGCGGCATCGAGCAGCGCCTTTTTCGACGACGGCATGCCCCAGCGCGTCAACGCGAGGCGCGCCTCACCATCCTCGTTGCGGATGATCGGCGCTTGGTAGTCCGGGAAGATGCCGGGCTGCGGCGGCAGGTTGGCAAGGTTCGGCCCGCCATCGTTGAACGGCGCGAACAGCTTGCGCATCGCCTCTACGTTGCGGGTGTGGCTGTACAGATTGCACATGGCCAAGATGCTAGAGGGGGGCCTCAAATCTCACAAGAAGGCGAACTCGGGCTCTGCGGCGACGTCAGGCTCCTTCCGCAGCCGCAGCAGCTTCGGATGGAACATGACGCGGGCGAAAAAGTCCTTTCGCGAGACCGGGTCGCCCAAAGCCCAGGCGCTCAAATGAAGGCCTCCATGGGCTTCCACTAGCTCGTGCGCGGTCTCGTGCGTCTGCAGGCGGACTTCCAAGAGATCGAGATTTGGCCGCTCAACGAGCCGCTTCGGATACCACCTGACGTCGAGCCATCCCTCCACTGTGGACCGTACCAGATCCACGCCATCGGCCTTCGTGTCGTAGACGATGACGTTCTTCCAGAGCGGCCGCGGGCCTTCCTTCCGAGGCGTGACAAGGAAGTGGCCGCGCCCTTCAGAGAGAACGCCATAGGGGCCGGCGAAGTCGCATTTGTATTGCTCGGCCAGCGTGGTCCAAAGCCATTCGTCATCGTCCGAGGTGCTATGGAACTCGACGTCCTCCACGGGCTGGGGTTCGCCAGTCCTGCGGGCCGCTTGCGCCGCGGCCGTCAGCTTCGAGATGGCGAGCTGCCTAGCTGCCGCCGACTCTGCGGCGCTTCGGACCGGGCGGTGATCCTGTTCCCAGCTGATCATCCTTGCCTCCTTCGATCAGGGTCAGGCCGGACAGGCTTGGCGGCAGGTCCGGCGGCGAGGTGCGGCCGATGTCCATGAGATAGGCGCCGCATTTCCGGCCGTACTTTTGCGGCTTGCGTGCGGGATTGCTCGGATCCCAGGCGCAACGCCTGACGAATGCGCTGAGCAGCAGCTTGAGCGTCGTGTGCTCGCCGAAATCGCTGGCCAGCCCTGCCAAGCGCGCGTCCTTGCGGCGCCGGCAGAAGTGGCAGCGGAAGCGCACGATCACCCACGGAAAATCGAGCAGCGAGGTGTCTTCGTTCGGCGGTTCCATCGGCGTCATTCATCAGGTGATCTCCCTAGGCGGGCAGAGCATCATGCTCACCGCCGCCTCGCGTCCCGAGCCGCCCCTCGCCCCCTGACCCACCCCCGTCCGGATCGGTCGCGTGGGTCGAATTCCTCACCGCTGAGAAGCTCTCGAAAGCGGTCAGCTTGGCCCCGGTCGGAGAAGCAGAAGACCCGGTAGCGATGCCGGCCGTCGGTGACGTTGTGTCCGCGCTCACAGAGCGACGAGAGCGGGCCGGTCCTCGGGAGGTGGCCGAGATACTGACCATCGTCGTCGCGGAGCGCCACCTGGTGCGGCCAGCCTCGATCGATGCCAGAGGGTGATAGCTCCCCCTTGCGTCTCATGGCTCATCCTCGCCTTTGAGCGGTCGGGCGCCCTCCGAAAACAGGCCGCGCAGGTAGCCTCTGGACGACGCTCGATCGCCGTCGCGCGCGAGTTCAGCCAAGTCGAGCAGCAGAGCCCGGATGGCGGCGCGCTCGCTCCCGTGCTCGGCGATCACGTCGTCGATCTCGGTCTCCAATTCCGTCATTGGCGACGTGTCCGGCAAAGGCACGGCTGACATCGGTTGCGCTCTCCAGTATGAGAACATAATGAGAACGATCTCAGGGGAGAGTCAAGCCATGGCCGTCGTCGACAGCTTCTTCATCCAGCCCTTCAGGACACACCGGAAGCGCCTCGTGCCGAGCCAGCGCGTGCCATCGAAGACGCGCCACCATGCGCTGAACGAGGGCGAACGTATGGCCCGCACAGCCGAGGGGTTGGCGGTGATGCATGTCGTCGCGGATGACGAAACCGGCGAGGTCAGCGCTGTCGCTGTGCTCGCGCGGCACGGTGCGATCCCGGAGGAGTTCGAAGAGCAGATCAGGGCGCTATGACACTCAGCCTGACCCTGCGCCGATCCTACCCCGACCACCACGACGAGAGGAGCGCGAGAAGTTCTGGAGCGTCAACTGCGAGGACGCCTATGTCGGCTCGATCGTGCTGCACCAGGGGCGATCAGACAGCGAGCCGGTTTGGCAATGGGTGATCCATGTGCACGCCGGCCATTATGGCAACGGCATACCGTCCCTGGATGGATCGGAGACGACGCGAGAGCAGGCGATGACGGCGTTTCGCAGGGCCTTCGAGCGTTGCCGTGAGCACATCGGCGCCGAGGGCTGGCGGCACCACATCGACCACATGGCCATGGTTTCGTGCGCTCGCTGGAGGCGACCGAAAGTATTGATCGGAACGCGCCGCCCCCCCCGGCGTTGAGCCGGCATGCCTATCGCGCGTAGCCGCAGCGCATGCACTCGGCACCTTCGACGAGCGGAGAGATGAGCTAGATGAAGCGCAAGGACTTGGCGGCGATCGATGAGGCGAAGCTCGTTGAGCTGCTCAGCATGGCGCAGCAGGTCATGGCAGGGCTCACGCGAACGATACTCTTGGTGAGCAAGACCATCACAGGCGAGAACCTCGACGGCGCCGCACTCACCCGCGAGGCTGCACAGATCGTTGCGGATATGCTCCTCGAGGAGGCCAAGCAGCTGCGAAAGGCCGGCAAAGCGGCTGAGGCCGACGTTCGTGAACGTGCAGTCGGCCAATTCACGATGGTCGTTCGTGAGACCCTTCGTCCGCCGCTCATGAAGCAGTGACAGGCGGTCTTGCCTAAGCTGCCGCCGCGTCTGAGGCGGTAGCAAGATATCTTGCGTAATCGCGGCGTGCTTCAAGGGTGTTCGGCCGATCACGAAGCCAGGCGAAATAAGCGGACGGCCGTACCGTGACGAACTCGATCGCATTGCCTTCTCTGAGCAGGTCGTCGACCGTCTGCATGACTTTGAGATACCAGGTCTGATAGTCTTGTCGCTCATGGCCAGCTATCGCCGATAGCTCAGCAAAGTCAGCCTCCTCGTACCATGGCAGGACGGCCGTGTACGGTTGAGTTGAGCCAGGAATTCGAGCGCCGCTCTCCCACGAACCAAATTGCGGCATCTGCGATTGAGTGTGCATGACAGGTCTCCGCTTGGCGGCGTCAACATGCGCCGCACGCGGTCATGTCCAGAAGCAAGGAGACAACTGCAGCTCCGAAGGTACAGGGAGGAACGGGCCCGTCTATGTCATTTGACAGACCGCGACAGGCTTAGCCGCGCTCCGCACGACATCAGCGCTCCAACAACGCCCACGCCGGAGCATGGTCGCTCGCTCCATCCCGGCCGCGTTCGTCGCGGTCAACTCCGGCGGCCACCAGGCCCGCCGCGAGATCAGGCGATAGGAGGATATGGTCGAGCCGCAATCCGTGATCTCGATCGAAGCGGCCTCTCCAATAGGTCCAGAACGAATATATCCGCTGATCCGGGAAGAGATGCCGGACGGCATCGGTCCAACCCTGATCGATCAATCGGCGAAAGCTCCGGCGGGGCGCCGGCTGGATCAATGCATCATCATCCCAGGACCTGGTCGGATAGATGTCGATCTCGGCCGGAGCGACATTGTAGTCACCGGCCAGGATCACCGGCACGCCGGCCGCCTTCAGGTCGGCGGCATGCGCGATCAGCCGCTTCATCCATGCCAGCTTGTAGTCGAATTTCGGCCCGGGCTGAGGATTGCCGTTGGGCGCATAGATCGAGGCAACGACGATACCCGCGATGGCCGCCTCGATGTAGCGAGCTTGGCTGTCGTCTTCGTCACCGGGAAGACTGCGGCGAGTGACCACCGGCTCTTTCCCGCGCGCCAGCAGCGCGACGCCGTTCCAGGTCTTTTCCCCCTGCCAGACCGCACCGTAGCCGGCCGCTTGGATTGCCGCGGCCGGGAAGGCCGCGTCCTTCGCCTTGAGCTCCTGAAGCGCGACAATATCGGGCTTCGTCGCGTCGAGCCAGGCGAGCAGGTTCGGCAGCCTCTTGTTGATGTTGTTGATGTTGAACGTCGCGACGCGCAGCCGTTTGGCTCTCGCCATCTACGCCGCCTTCTTCGCCGGCTTGCGCTTGGTCGACGGCGCAGCCTGCCCGACGCTGGCCCGCAGGGCAGCCATCAGGTCGACAGGCTTCGGCGCCTTGGCCTTCTTCGCGACCTTGACCGGCTTGCCGGCGAGCTTCGCCTTCACAAGCTCGGCGACGGCCGCCTCGTAGCGGTCGTCGAACGTCGCCGGATCGAACTCGCCCTTCTTGGTCTCGATGATGTGCTTGGCCAGCTCGAGCATCTCCTTCTGGATCTTCAGCTTGGAGATGCCATCGAAGGCCTCGGTGGCGGAGCGGACCTCGTAGTCGAAGTTGAGGGTATGGGCGACGAGGCCCAGCCCATGCGGGCGGATCATGAGCGCGCGGTAGCGGCGGAACAGCACGGCGTGAGCGAGGGCGCCGACCTTGCTGGCGCGCAACGCCTCGCGGATCACGGCGAAGGCGTCATCGGCAATCTTGCTGGACGGCGCGAGATAATACGGCTTGTCGAAATAGACCGTGTCGATCTCGCTGCAGGGGATGAAGGCGGCGACCGCCAGAAGCTTCTTGCTCTCCGGCACCGCGCTGGCAATCTCGTCGGGCTCGACATCGACATAGCGGTTCTCGCTAATCTCGAAGCCCTTGATCTGGTGCTCGCGGTCGACCGGCTCTTCCGTGACCGGGTCGATGAACTCGCGCCTGACGCGATGGCCGGTGTCGCGATTGATCGTGTGAAAGGCGATGCGCTCGGAGGTGCTGGCGCCAGTGTAGAGCGCAACCGGGCAACTGATCTCGCCGAACTTCAGATAGCCCTTCCAGTTCGCCCGCACCGCAACCATGACACGCCACTCCCAACGCAACACCCGCGATTCAATGCGGCTGCGCTCGACAGGTTCCGCCCGTGAGGGAACTGAATCGATCAAGCGGCATTGAGTCGGCAGTTGCGTTCCCGGAGTTGCGTCGTCATGCCGGCCAGGACCTATTGGAAGGGCTACCTCAAGCTCTCGCTCGTCACCTGTCCTGTCGCTATGAGCCCGGCGACATCGGAAAGCGAGAAGGTCCGCTTTCACACACTCAATCGCGACACCGGCAATCGTGTCGTCAGCCGCTATGTCGATGCCGAGACCGGCAAGCCCGTCGAGCCGGACGATCAGGCAAAGGGCTATGAGGCCGAAGCCGGCCGGCTGGTGGTGATCGAGGACGAGGAGCTCGAAGCGGTCAGGCTGGATACCGTCCGCACGATCGACATCGACGCCTTTGTCCCGCGCGACTCCATCCCCTGGATTTATCTCGACAGCCCGCATTATCTGGTGCCGGCCGACGAGGTCGGCGAAGAGGCGTTCTCGGTCATCCGCGACGCCATGGCGGCGACGAAGATGGTCGGCGTCTCCCGCGTCGTCCTCTATCGCCGCGAGCGCGCGGTGATGCTGGAGCCGCGCGACAAGGGCATCGTGCTCTGGACGCTGCGCTATGGCGACGAGGTTCGCGACGAGAAGGGCTACTTCGCCGACATCGATAAGGCGAAGCCGGAGCCCGAGCTGCTCGACCTGGCGCAGAAGTTCATCAAGGCGAAGACGAAGGACTGGTCGCCGGAGATGGTGAAAGACCCGGTCCAGGAGCACCTGCTCAAGCTGATCGCGTCGAAGAAGCGCAAGGGCGCCCGCAAACCCGCAGGCGATGCCGACAAGGGCCGCCCGGGCAACGTCGTCAACCTGTTCGAGGCCCTGAAGAAGAGCCTGCAGGCGGACAAGTCGCTGCGGGAGTGACCAGGTGGAACGAATCTGGATAAGGCTCGGCTTCGCGCCCACAGAGAAGCCGATGTCCTCCTACCCGCCTTCAGACCCGCCCATGACCTATTCCCGCCTCGCCGGCCGCGATGTCTCGACCTGGTCGGAAGAGTGGAAGCACGAATGCGAGATCGCCTATCTCGCCGGGATGAAGCCGGAGAAGCTGCGGACGATGCTCTACGGCGTGCAGGGCGGCGCCGGCGAGGAGGCCAGCGGCATCAAACAGAAACGCGGCGATGCCGCCGTGGCGCAACTTGTCAACGAGATCGAGCGGTATCGACGAACGAACTCCAGCTAGTACGGCCCGCCGCCCAATCGATGCCAGCAACCATCTGGCCCTAGCCCTCCGTAATAGAAAGGAGGGTACAGATGGAAATAATCCGAAACACCATCGATCTGCTCACGCTGGCGCTGCTGCTGGCTGAGCTGATCGGCCGCATCATCTGAAACGAAAAAGGCCCGGCCCCGCGAGCGGGGCCGGGCCAAGGGAGGAGATGCCCGAGGAGGGCGATTGGTGGTTAGGCTGGCCTAACCCGTTGACGAACCTCGGGCGGTAAACCTGCAGCTTGCCTGACGAATTGGATGAACAGTGACGTGTCTGCAAAATAGTTTGGATAAGCTCGCTGTAGCGCGTTGATCGAGTCAGCTCGGATCAGGACAGCCTGCGCGCCCGGTATGCTCTTAAGTTCAGCCTCACGTTTCGTATAACTATTATTGGCTTCCTGCGAGGCAGACGCGGCAAAGCCCTCTGCAGTGACACGATTCTCAGAGGGTATAATTGACAACAGGAAGTAGCTTGCGTTCCTATTAAACTCGCGCTCAATGCCCTTCAACGCGCTTCGGTATGCCGGCAAGACGTGAAATACGTCGAGCTCATGGCAAAGACTGACGATCTCATTGCGGCGCTCTTCGTCGTCCTCAGAAACCTCAGGCACGCCGGGACAACCTTCCGCAGCAGCGATCGCGCCGGAGACCAATGCGAAGAAGCGCCGCCAGCGCTCGTCACCACCGCGCCACTTAAGGGCTTGACGGGTAAAGATACCAACGGTTTCGAGTGCTGTGGCCCAGGAATGCTGTTGGCGGGTTCGGAGCTGAATTTCGATTTTGAGCCCGTCGTAAACGGAGTAGCGCCCCTTACCTGCATACCGATACACGAGGTGGACACCACGATAACCGTCCGTCTTGGGGCGGGCGATATAGTCGCGGTGTTTGACGAGTTCGTGCTGCAATCGACTACTCTCGTATCGAGCGACCATGTCCGAAACATTAGCAACCGTTGACATAACCGCGCGGCAACCACCGATGTCTTGCATCTGCGAGAGCTTCATGTCGGGTTCGCGATTCAGCTTGGCCGTAATGGAATCCATCCGCTTAATGCGCTGCGCGACGATTGGATGCTGCTCAACTGACCTAGCTTTCCCCCGAAGCGTCACCTGAAATGTGTTCAAGGGGTACGAATGCGATGATCGCCAATTGTTGATGATCTCGAGGTTCTGCCAGTAATTGGCTTCAGCCTCTTCATCGGAAAACGGTGAAAGCAACTGCCTGGCCGCTTTGTTATAGGTACTGGCCTGATGCTGCGGGACTGCCCAAGCCATCTTATTACCCAAAAGTCCGAGATTCAGCCATATCGCCCAAAAGATACGATTCCCGTCAAAATGGCCGTCGTCAACACCGCTAAACCGACGTTGCGTGATAGTCTCACTGCAGCCGGCGGGCCGCAATCTCTCTGATCAGCTGTTCGGCCGCCCTCAGCCGCTCGTCATGCCGGGCCATCAGCGCGTCGAAGCTCTGGGCCTGGTCGATGAAGCGGGTGTTGGCGACGGCCTGCTGCTCGACCAGGCCGAGCTTGACGCGATCGGCAGCCTGCTCGCGCTGCATCGTCTGGATCGCGGTGTTGAGCGCGGTCTGCCCGTCGACCATCCCGCGCACTGTCAGTCCAAGTTGCGCGTTCGCAGCTTCAGCCGATTGCTTCGACGACCCGACCTGACTGGTCAGGTCTGACCGGACCGAGGCCGCCGAGACGTTGATCAGGTACATCAGGCCGCCGAGCAGGACGGCCGTCATCGTCACCGTGGCGGCGAGAGTCGCGACCAATTGCGGAAAGGTCATCCGCGCGTTGCGGTGCGCCTTGCGATCCTCCTCCGCCTTGTTCGACCACTCCTCGCGAAATTCGGCGAGGCTCCGGCCGATAGCGGTGACGTCATGCTTGACCAGGGCGAATTCAGCCTCGAGTTGGCCCAGCCTGCGTTCGGTGCTGCTCTCTGTCGTCATCGGCTAAGGCTCCGGCGAGGGGCGGCGGCGCTATCGGGCCGGCGAAGGCGCGGCGAGCACCCCGAGCTTGGCCACCAGCTTCTCCGCGATCTCGCTCTCGGTCAGGCCGAAATGCGCGACGGCGTCAGGCACGGCCGAGCGCACA
>WPCJ01190322.1_pt1 | contig 10513 bp, 6 predicted proteins | sample 5399831 | NCBI WGS metagenome assembly WPCJ01 (sample SAMN12869470, study PRJNA574797) | sludge metagenome | isolation source: wastewater treatment of pH10 | place: China:Beijing | collected 2019-05-20 | reverse complement strand
CCAGAGAGCTGGAGGGCCAAGCCCGCCCAGCAGATTCCGGATTATCCGGACCAGGCAGCCTTGAAGGCGGTCGAGCAGCAGCTCGCCGGCTTTCCGCCGCTCGTTTTTGCAGGCGAGGCGCGCAAGCTCAAACGGGCGTTGAGCAAGGTCGCCGCCGGTGAGGCTTTCCTGCTGCAGGGAGGCGACTGTGCCGAGAGCTTCGCCGAGCATTCGGCCGACAATATCCGCGACTTCTTCCGGCTGTTCCTCCAGATGGCGGTGGTACTGACCTTCGCCGGCGGCTCGCCGGTGGTGAAGGTCGGCCGCATTGCCGGCCAGTTCGCCAAGCCGCGTTCGGCCCCGACCGAGAAGGTCGGCGATCTCGAGTTGCCGAGCTACAAGGGCGATATCGTCAACGATATCGGCGTGACCGCCGATGCCCGCATCCCGGATCCCCGCCGCCAGCTCGAGGCCTACCGGCAGTCGGCGGCGACGCTGAACCTGATCCGTGCCTTCGCGACCGGCGGCTACGCCAATCTCGATAATGCGCACCGCTGGATGCTTGGCTTCGTCAAGGATTCACCGCAGTCCCATCGCTACCAGGAGGTGGCCGAGCGCATCACCGAGGCGCTGGATTTCATGCGCGCCATCGGTATCGATCCGGAGACCCATCCGGAAATGCGCACGACCGACTTCTACACCAGCCATGAGGCGCTGCTGCTCGGCTACGAGCAGGCGATGACCCGGACGGATTCGACGACCGGCGAATGGTACGACACCTCCGGCCATATGGTCTGGATCGGGGATCGCACGCGCCAGCTAGACCATGCCCATGTCGAGTTCTTCCGCGGCATCAAGAACCCGATCGGTCTGAAATGCGGCCCCTCGACCACGGTCGATGGCCTGCTCAAGCTGATCGAGGTGCTCGATCCGCAGAACCAGGCCGGTCGCCTGACGCTGATCGCGCGCTTTGGCGCCGACAAGGTCTTCGACCACTTGCCGGCGCTGGTGCGGGCGACGAAGCGCGAGGGCCGCAACGTCGTCTGGTCCTGCGATCCGATGCATGGCAACACGGTCAAGGCCGCGAGCGGCTACAAGACGCGGCCCTTCGACCTGATTCTGGGTGAAGTGAAGAACTTCTTCGCCGTCCACGAGGCGGAGGGCACTCATGCCGGCGGTCTGCATCTGGAAATGACCGGCAAGAACGTAACGGAATGCACCGGCGGCGCCCGCGGCATGACGGACGCGGACCTCAACGACCGCTACCACACGGTCTGCGATCCCCGCCTCAATGCCGAGCAGGCGCTGGAGCTCGCCTTCATCGTCGCGGAGCTGGTCAAGCGGCAGCGTGCCGGCCGGGCGCGGCCCGAGGTCGAGGCGGCCGAGTAAGGCGTTTCGCGAGGTTCATGAACAGAAAAGGCCGGGGCGATAGCCCCGGCCTTTTCGTTTGAGACGTGACGGCCAGCGTCAGAATTTGACGCCCAGCGCGGCGCGCGCGGTATTGACCGTCGTCGTCGTGCCCTCGACATCGGCGAAGCGGACGAGCTGGTATTCGCCCCGCAGGAACATGTTCTCCGCCAGCGCCCAGTCCACGCCGCCGCCGAGCGCCAGGCCGAAGCCGTAGACGTTCTTCTTCGATGCGCCGACCGTCAGGGGATAACCCGCCGCGTCGAAATCCTCGACTGCATTGGTGATCGGGTTGGTGCGGGTGACATGCCAGGTCGAGGTCACCGTCGAACGCGTGTTGAAGCGCCCGACAGCGCCGCCGACGGTAGCGTAGGGCATGAACGAGCCGAAAGCCCAGCCCAAGCGCAAGCGCGCGGTTGCGTAGTCCAGCAGCTTGGCGCCCTGATTGGTCGTCAGGGACCAGTCGTTCACAGAGTTGTCCGACAGAATCGATCGTCGTGCGATATAGTCGGTGATGCTGTAGCTCTGGCCCGAACGGGTGTAATCCGCCTCAAAGCCGAGAACGGCGTCGCCGAAGGCCCAGTTATAGCCCAGGAAGCCGAAATAGGTCGCTCCGCTATCCTGATTCGAGGGCAGGTTGTTGACGAAGGAGCCCATGTCGCGCTGGGCGCCGAGCGCGGTGTTTCGGAACGAGTAGCGCGCCAGGTTCTGAAGCCCCTCTCCGGGCTCGAACTTCGTATCGGATACGCCGGCACCGCCACCGAAATAGAAGCCGGACCAGTCGATGCCGCGCTCGAAAGTCGAGGCGGCCGGGGGGGCGTCGACGGCCTGCGTGCCGCGCAGATAATCCGCCGCCAGCGTCGGAGCGGCGAGAAGGCTGGTCGCAAGGGCTGTGGACCCGAACGTGAGCGCGATGGAACGGATGCGCATCCTGATCTCCCCGAGCAGCGGTTCGATTCCACCGTTTTACCCTGCTCTGGAGTCAATTCATGCCTTGGTAACCCTAATGCCGGGTTAACGTCTTCACGGTCGCCAGGCCGTATTCTGTCAGGGTTTCGAAGATTGGATCGCAGTCTGATCAGAGAAAGTTTGCAGTGACATTCTGCTTCTGGTCCATTCTGAGCGCGCTTTCCGTACCAAGGCCTCCTGATCGATGTGCTCCGTCCAGCGCTCGACCATCTGGATCGACATCGGCGGCTACCAGCTGGCTGTGAAGGAGCGGCGAGGCGGCTCGATCATCATGGCCTCATGCGTCAGGAACCGGAGGCCGTTAAGGGGTGTTTCCGAAACTTTAAAAGTGAAACCCCAAGAGGTCGGCGCAATAATTAAGCCTTAGAATCCAGCCTTCCTCGACATAGGGGGAAGGCTGTGCCGTATTCGTCTTTGAGCGATCCTGCCGATCTAGCTCGTGCGGAGCGACTTCATAAGTCAGCGTGGGCGAGAATCGAGCCTACATTGTCGTCCTGCGTGAACTATGACAGCGAGAGGGCGCGATTGGCTTACATCGTCGTTCAACTGATGTCCGGACGGTTTGGTGATGAGCGAATTGTCCGGGATGCGATAGCGCACTTCAATCTGGACCCGCCGAGCCGATAATCGCGCGCCACCTCACACCTCCCTGCGCGCTATCGGTTACTGCCACGGCTGGAGCCGGTGTAGCTGGCGCCAAGGTTCAGCCAAAGGAGCCGTCGTCGCGCAGTCCGAAATGCGGCGGGCTCGTCACGCAGCTATGGCCGCTTTGATCGGGCAGGCCCTTGAACGCCTCGCGACAATCCGCATCGGTGAAGCGAATCGCCCCCCCCTCATCGTCTCGCCCTCCCTTGCCGGTGGAGGGAGGCGACTTCGAGCCTCTGAGCGGTAACAGCGAATTCCTAAGACGTGCCATCGTCGTTGCCGTGGACGCAATCGATGCAGCCGTGGATGACAACCAAAATGCGGAGTGTCTTCGGACATTTGACGAGGCCGGGCTGTTCTCGAAATGCTTGGCGTACAAGCCTTCCCGCGCTTCTTTACATCGAGGAACGTGAAATCGCCTGTGATCGACCGCTTCTTCAGGGCGAGGGACTTGGGAGAGGCGGAAACAGGCTTTCAGCGTTATTTTCGGCTGGCTGTCCGTACGCGATAGTTCGGGCTGACGCCGCAAACTTGCATGCAGGTGAAGCAACGGGTCGGAGAACTTCACGCTGATGCCGGATTAACAGTGGGCAATTTGCCTGAAACGCCGGATTGTCGCCTGCCTGCAAACGCGCCATAAGCCGGCCATGACATCGTCTGCTGCAATTCGGCCGCTCGTTCGCTTCGCGCCGTCGCCCACCGGTTATCTCCATATCGGCAACGCCCGGCCGGCGTTGTTCAATTGGCTGTTCGCGCGCCGGCATCACGGCCGCTTCCTGCTGCGCTACGACGATACCGACGTCGCCCGGTCGAAGGCGGAGTATGCGGATGCCATCGCCGAGGATCTGGGTTGGCTGGGCATCGTTCCCGACCAGGTGATCCGGCAGTCCGAACGGCTCGCCATCTATGATGCTGCGGCCGAGCGCCTGCGTGGGGCAGGACGGCTCTATGCCTGCTACGAGACGGCCGACGAGCTCGACCGCCGCCGCAAGCGCCTGCTCGCCCGCGGCCTGCCGCCGATCTACGACCGCGCCGCCCTGAAGCTCACCGGCGAGCAGAAGGCTGCCTTCGAGGCAGAAGGGCGCAAGCCGCATTGGCGCTTCCTGCTGGAGCAGCGTGAGGTGGCTTGGGACGATCTCGTGCGCGGCGCTTCTCACGTTGATTGCGCCTCGCTTTCGGACCCGGTGCTCGTGCGCGAGGATGGCAGTTATCTCTATCACCTGCCGTCCGTGGTTGACGATATCGAGACCGGCGTCACGCATATCGTCCGCGGTGAGGACCATGTCACCAACACGGCAATGCATATCCAGATGTTCGAGGCCCTCGACGCCGGGTTGCCGACCATGGCGCATGTCAATCTGTTGACCACCGCGAGCGGCGAGGGGTTGTCGAAGCGCCTCGGCCATCTTTCACTGCGCGGCCTGCGCGAGACCGGCGTCGAGGCGCTGGCCGTGGCTGCGCTTGCGACGCTGGTCGGCACTTCCGATGCGGTGCGACCGGTCGCAAGCCTCGACGAGCTCGCCGGGCTGGTCGATCTCGCCCATGTCTCGCGGGCGCCTGCCAAGTTCGACGAGCACGAGCTGGAGACGCTGAGTGCCCGTACGTTGCATCAATTGCCGCTCGCTGCGGTGGAGGGGCGTCTGAAGGCGCTCGGCGTCACGGCCGACGAGGCGTTCTGGCAGGCCGTGCGCGGTAATCTCGCTAAGCTGGATGAGGCGGCTCAGTGGTGGCGCGTCGTGCACGGGCCGATCGCTCCGGTGATCGCCGATGCCGGTTTTGCCGCGATCGCGGCTGGCTTGCTGCCGACGGAACCCTTCGACGCGGCGACCTGGAAGAGCTGGACACAAGCCGTATCGGCGGAGACGGGTGCCAAGGGCAAGGCGCTGTTCATGCCGTTGCGCCAGGCCTTGACCGGGCTCGATCACGGGCCTGAACTCGCCGCGCTCCTGCCGCTGATCGGCCGGGAGAAGGCTCTGAAGCGGCTGGGCGGCGAAAAGGCCTGACCTATTCCTTCTTCTCCGCAGGAGAGAATTAGGACGAAGGGTCTCGCGGCGCGGGGCTTGTGCGCACTTGGCCATAAGATTAGGCGCGTTCCCAGCCGTCAGCGCTTCGTGCGGCTGCCGTCCCACGCATGCGGAGCATGGGCAGAAGACCTCGCTTGGATCACTCGTGCCGATGCATCGCCGATGCGTGCTTGGTGTCGCGCATGGTCGAATAGACCAGGAACGACAGGAAGATGATGCCGGCGAGGTAGTAGTAGAACCATTGCTCGTGGCCCTGCTGCTTGAAGAACAGGGCGATGGCCGGCGCTGTGCCGCCGAAAATCGAGACCGTGACAGCATAGGGCACGGCGACGCCGGTGGCGCGGATCGCGGTCGGGAACAGTTCCGCCTTCACCACCGCGTTGATCGAGGTGTAGCCGGCGGTGAATACCCAGGCGCCGCAAAGCAGCAGGAAAGCGACGAACGCCGATTTGGTCCCGGAGAGCGTGGTCAGGATCGGCACCGTCAGCAGCGAGCCGGCCAGTCCGAAGAAGATCAGCAGCGGCTTGCGGCCGATCCGGTCCGAGATAGCGCCATAGATCGGCTGCAGGATCGCCGCGAAGATCAGCGAGCCCGCGATCACGTAGGTCGTCGTGATATCGGAGAGGCCGACCGTTTGCTTGACGAAGGTCTGCATATAGGTGGTGAAGGTATAGAAGGCTGCGGTGCCGCCTGCTGTGAGGCCGACCACGATCGCGACCTCGCGCGGATATTTCAACAGGCCCTTCAGTGAGCTTTCCTTCTTCATCGTCGCCCTGGCGGCTTCGAAGGACTCGGTCTCGTGCATGTGCCGGCGCATCAGCATCGCGGTGACGGCGAGCATCGCTCCGATGACGAAGGGAATGCGCCAGCCCCAGGCGACGAGTTGCTCATGCGTCAGGAAGACGTTCTGCAGCAGCAGGAGCACCAGGATGGCGGTGAGCTGCCCGCCGATCAGCGTCACGTACTGGAAGCTCGAATAGAAGCCGCGATGCTCTGGGTCGGCGATTTCCGTGAGGTAGGTCGCGCTGGCCCCGTATTCGCCGCCGAGGCTCAGGCCTTCGATGATGCGCGCCAGCGCCAGGAGCGCCGGAGCGGCGAAGCCGATCGTCTCGTAGGTCGGGGTGAAAGCGATGATCAGCGAGCCGAAACACATCATCAGCACCGACACCATCAGCGAGAGCCGCCGGCCATAGCGATCGGCGAGGTGTCCGAACAGCCAGCCGCCGATCGGCCGCACGATGAAGCCGGCGGCGAACAGGGTCGCGGCGTTGAGCTGCTGGACCACCGGATCATGCGAGGGGAAGAAGGCCGGCGCGAAATAGAGCGCGAAGGCGGTGTAGGCGTAGAAATCGTACCATTCGACGAGATTGCCGACCGAGCCGATGAAGATCGCCTTGAGGCGGCGTTTGGCGTCGTCCAACTGGATGGGATGGGCGGGCGTCGTCGCGGTTGTCTCTGACATGGCGGCCTTCTGAGCTGGGGAGGGTCAGAAGCGGGCGCGCGGCGCGATGGAGCCGTGGGACGGGTCTGGCGGCCTCCCGGAGGCGGCTTGGATGCTCTTCTTATGCTGCTGTTCCCGTCATGCGTCCAGAAGTGATCGCAGCGTTCTCTGGCGATCTTGCATACGGAAATCGCATGGAACTTTTTCTGCTCAGGGCCGCGCGGCCTGCGGGTTGAGGTTGGGCGCTAGGTTGGGCGCGACGATCCGCACCGCCCGGCGCTCGCCGGTGATGCTTTGCGATTCGCTCTTCAACCCGTCCTTCTTGTCGAGCACCTTCTCGCCGACGATGTCAGGGCCGACGCCGGCCGACTCGGTGCCGGCCGTCGGCGAATCTTCCGACGGCATCGGCTTCTCGTCGGGGACGACTGGAACGGGCGCAGGCGTCACGGGTTGAGCCGCGGCCGTGCCCTTGCGCTTCGGATCGGCTTTCGGGCGCGACAATTCGGCCGCGCGCTGCTCGGTCAGGATGACGTCGCCCTTGCGCTTGTCGAGCAGGTATTCGGCGTCCCTGAGAGCTGCCGACCAGCTCTGTCCCTGACCGCGACATGTACAGGCGGCGTCGAAGCTGCGGATGTATTTGCCGGCATTGGCCAGCGATGAGTAGGGTTGGCCGGTTGCGCGCGAGGCGGCGTTCTGGATGTCGCCGCCGGTGCTCATGCCATAAGCCAGCGTCTCGGTGCCCGGGCACAGCGCCTGGCACATCTCGTCGCCATTGCCGGTATTGTTCGAGAGCGGGAAGAAATAACCGTCGCAGGTCCGGACGCAGACCGTCTGGGGGCCGCCGAGCCGCGGCTTCGCCGGTTCGGTCGGCTGCTCGGGATCGAGCTCCGGCAAGGTCGAATCGATCTCGCCGGGGCCGGGATCGCGCCCGAAGATCGTGTCGAAGAAGCCGCGCGGCTGCGCGCGGCAGTTGTTGTTGATGGCTGCCGCGAGTTGGGCGCGGCGCTGCTCGATGCCGCCACCTTCGGCCTGGCGCTGCAGAGCGCCGTACTGGTTCTGCAACTGGCCGATCTGCTGGCGGATGAAGTTGCATTGCGGTGGCGGCGAGTCGAAGAAGCTGAAACCTCGGTCGCAACCCATGGAGCGATACTGGTTGCCCAATTGAGCGAGCTGGGCGCCGACGCGCTGCGCGGCCTGTGCCGCGCGCGGATCACCGCCGCTGCGGCCCTGCAGACTCTCCAGTTCGGCGCGCCATGCATTGCAGGACGCCGACTGCGCCATGGCGCCGCCGCCAAGGGCCGCCAGCATCAGAAGGGCCATGCCGAAGCGTCTGGACAGTCGCAGCATCATCGCAGGTCGGGTCACGTCATCCATAGTCGAGCCGGCAGGCCGGCCCTGTTCGGGAACTGTGGTCTAGAACACCCGCCAAACACGACGGAACTATGGAGCGGAGCCTCGCCTGATAGGCCGCGGGGACGCTCCATCGCGAGGGCCTCGCATGCCACATTCGGGCAGGCGCAGCAATCCGGGGAAGCCGCGACCGCCCCGATGGTGGAAAACTTCGGTTCTGGTTAGAAGACCTGTGGCAGCGGCCCGGCCGCGCCGGTCTTCCGTGCAGCGCCAATGAGGCAAGCTCCCCATGTCCGACTATCTGCCTCTTCACGAAGCCGTCATTCCCGAGCTGCCGAACTATTATCGCGGCAAGGTGCGCGAGAACTACGACCTGCCCGACAATCGTCGCATCCTGATCTCGACCGACCGCTTGTCCGCTTTCGACCGGGCGATCGCGTCGATCCCGCTGAAGGGCCAGGTGCTGACCCAGACCGCGCGCTACTGGTTCGAGCAGACCGCCGATATCTGCCCCAACCATGTTCTGGAGTATCCCGATCCGAACGTCGTCGTCGGCAGGCGACTCGAGATCCTGCCCGTCGAGATGGTTGTGCGCGGCTATCTCGCCGGCACGACCGGGACTTCGATCCTGACGATGTACAAGCAGGGCCGCCGCGAGATGTACGGCATGACCCTGCCGGACGGCCTGCGCGACAACGAGGCGCTGCCGCAGGCGATCATCACCCCGACCAGCAAGGCCTTCGACGGCGGCCATGACGAACCGCTCTCGGCCGCGCAGATCGTCGGGGAGGGGCTGCTGACACAGAAGCAATGGGACGAGGTCTCGGCCTATTCGCTGGCGCTCTTCGCCCGTGGCCAGAAGCTTGCCAGCAAGCGCGGCCTGATCCTCGCAGACACGAAATACGAGTTCGGCACCGATGCCGAGGGCCGCATCGTACTGGCAGACGAGATCCATACGCCGGATTCGAGCCGTTACTGGTTCGCGGAAAGCTATCCGGAGCGCTTCGCTGCCGGCGGCAAGCCGGAATCCTTCGACAAGGATTTCGTGCGCAACTGGGTTGTCGCCCGCTGCGATCCCTACACGCAGGATCTGCCGCCGATCCCGCAGGAACTGATCGACCAGACATCGGCAGTTTATGTCCGTGCCTATGAGGCGATCACGGGCACCGCTTTCGCCTACCCGCCGAAGGGCGAGGATCCGGCGCAGCGCATCCGGCGCAATCTGGCGCGGTATTTCTGAGAGGCGGGGCGCTCAGGCCCCGTCTTCCTCGCGGTAGTTCCCTGCGAGGTGTCGGCCGCGCTCGGTCAGCGTCGAAAGCACGCGCTCGAACACCTTGAGTTCATCGGGAGCGATGCCCTCGATCCAGCGCGCCTCGAAGCCGAGCGCGAGCGGCACAATCTGGTCGTAGATGCGCTTGCCCGCCGGGGTCAGCGTGACGAAGGATTCGCGCCGGTCCTGCCTGTTCTCGGCGCGCGAGACGAGGCCGCGCTTCTCGAGTTCGCCCACGGCGCGCGAAACCTTGGTCTTGTGCATCTGGGCAAGCTCGCCGATATCGCGCGAGGTCAGCTTGCCGAACTCGCCGAGCTGCGCCACCACCCGCCATTCCGGGATGCCGATGCCGAAGCGCTCGCCATAGATGCGCCCCAGCGCCCGGCCGCCGAGCGTGCCGACGACGTTCAGGCGATAGGGCAGGAAGCGCTCCAGATGGAGAAGCTGATCCTCGAGGGCGGGCGGCGTTTTCGTTGACATGGGCTGGTCTGTAACGGTTCCGGAGAGCCTGGCGGGTTCGCGGCTATCATCCGCATCCGAGAGCCGCAAGCATAGAGCTGAAAAGGCGATGCTGTCGCGCGTCCCGCATCGCGTTCGGGCTACTTCGGACGACCAGTGGAATCCTGATCGGCCGTTGGGGTAAACTGTCGGTCCGGATTGGCGCGCAACGGGGTGGAATACCACATGGCGACGAGGTCGAGCTCCGGTCCGGAGGCGAAGGCGGCGATGATGCGGCGATGGTCGCGGCACTGGCTGCGCTCCTGCCGCGAGATGCCGGGCCGTGCTTTGGCCGTGCTCGATCGCCATGACGACGACCCGGGGCGGCAGATCCACGAGTTCCGCCGCCTGATGAAGGCTTGGCGGGCGCTGCTGAAACTTGCGCCCATCGGATTGGCCGAGGAGGGGAAGGCGATCCGGGCCTGCGCCGGGCGTTTGCGGCGCGGTTTTGGCGGGGCGCGCGATTCGGCCGTCATCGCCAAGGTTCTGGGCAAGCTATGCCCGGATCGAGCTCCGAAGGGCGACGCGGAGGCCGCAATGGCGGCCGCGGCAGTGCTGATGCGCGATCAAGGCGATGCGGTCCGGACCGAGCTCCAGAGATTGTCAGCCGCGATGGCGGGCTGGTCCTTGGCGGATGAGACGGGCGAGTTTCTGGCGCAGGCTTTCAGGCGAAGCTATCGGCGGGCTCGCCGTCAGGCGCGCGAGAATCCGCGGTGTATGAGCGTCGAGCATCTGCATGACTGGAGAACCACGGTCGTCGATCTGAGCTATCAACTCAGCTTCTTTGCCTGGGCTTGTCCAGCGCGGCTTCGACGGCAGGCCGGTATGGCGGAGCGCCTGCGCTCCGGGGTTGGTAAAGTGATCGACCTGGACATGGTCCGGACCCATCTCGCCGAGGAGGCGTTGACGAGCGGTGGCAAGCGGCTCGCG
>WPCJ01264729.1_pt1 | contig 10515 bp, 9 predicted proteins | sample 5399831 | NCBI WGS metagenome assembly WPCJ01 (sample SAMN12869470, study PRJNA574797) | sludge metagenome | isolation source: wastewater treatment of pH10 | place: China:Beijing | collected 2019-05-20 | reverse complement strand
GCCGGCATGGGACCTCCCTGTCTGCTGAGTCTGTTGCGGAAAGTCGATGCACCCGGGATGATTGAAACATCCGTTACGGATGATGCGCCTCTCGAACAGAATGATACAGCAATGGAACCGTTTGTAACAAGTGATACAGATAATCCCGCGCTCTCCGGCCTCCGTGCGCGCATCGCCCGGACATGGAACGACCTCTCGAAGTCCGAACGAGCCGTCTGCCGCGTCCTCTCATCGACCTCGGCCGAACACATCCTCTACGCAAGCGCCGCCGAGCTCGGCACCCAGAGCGGCACCTCGAACGCCTCGGTCGTCCGCACCCTGCAGAAGCTCGGGTACTCGGGCCTCTCGCACTTGAAACAGGAGGTCGCGGCCCCCTTCTCCAGCAGCGTCTCCCCCGAGGTACGGCTCAAGACGCGCATCGAGCACATCGGGCAGGATCTCGCCCGCATCCAGCAGGAAACCTGGGACGAGGCCGCATCACTCATCGAACTCGCCCGCACATCGAACGACGACGACGCGTACTCCGCGGCGATCACGCTGCTCATGCGCGCCGAGAGCATCTACTGCTACGGCCTCGGCGCCTCCGGCATCGCCGCCGAGAATCTCGCACTGCGCCTGCGGCGTACGGGCCTCACCACGCGGCGGCTCAGCACGGACGGCTTCCGCCTCGCCGATGAGGTCATGAATCTCGGGGCGAAGGACATCCTCGTCATCTTCGCGCCTGGGCGGGTGACCCGTGATATCGACGTGCTCCTGGATCACGCGCAGTTGATGGGCGCCGGCGTCATCCTCGTGACCGACGAACTCCATGACCGGCTCTCGTCACGCGTCGATACGATCCTGACCGCACCGCACACCCCGACGGGACTGACGTCTGAGAGCCTTTCGGCCATTCTGATCTCGGACGTGCTGGTGCAGGGGATCTCTGCCGTTGCGCCAGACGCGGCATTGCGCTCCTCGCAGCTGCTCAACGATGTTCGGGCCCGCTTGGGCTACTGACTCCCGCCCCCGAACGCAGAAGCTCCCGTCGCACTCCTGCCGCCCGGCGGACCGGGACGACAGAGAGTGCGACGGGAGCGAACCCTTGACGGGGTGTGCGACCCGGATCAGGTCAGCTGGTGACGGTCCAGTCGAACTCGTCGCCGTACTCCTTCAGCCACGCGTCGACCGCGTCGGCTTCCTTGCCCTCGCCGTACTCGTTGACCACGAGGTCTTCGAGTGCGCCGTACTGGGCGTCGTCGAGCTTGATCTTCCCGATCAGCTCCGCAGCCTCGGGGAACTCCTCGGCGAAGCCCTTGGTACCCAGGAAGTGCAGGCCCTCGGCCTCGCCCATGGCACCCATCGGGTCTTCGAGGTCCTTCATGCCGAAGGCGTCGTTGGCCCAGAAGGGACGCCACAGCGTGACGACGAGGTCTTCCTGCTTGTCGGTCGCGGTCTTCAGCTCGGTGAGCATCGCGGCGGTCGACGAGGTGACGAGCTGGTACTCGCCGTCGAGGCCGTACTCGGGGATCATCTTCTCAGTCTGGGCGGTGAGGCCCGCACCCGGCTCGATGCCGATGATCTTGCCGTCGAACTCGGCACCCTTGCCCTTGAGGTCCTCGATCGAGTTCAGCTCGGAGTACTCCGGCACCGCGATCGTGAGCTTGGCGTTGTCGTAGTACGTGCCGATGTCCTCGATGTCGTCGCCGTACTCCTCCATGTAAGAGGCGTGCGTCAGCTCGGGCCAGGCCGAGGGGTACATGTCGACGTCGCCCTGGGCGAGTCCGGTGTAGAGCGGTCCGGCTTCGGTCAGCGTCTTCATCTCGACCGTGTAGCCGATCTTCTCGAGCTGGTCCTGCAGCAGGTATGCGGTGCTCAGACCGTCGGTCCACGAGGGCAGGAAGCCCAGCGTGATGGTGCCCTTGTCGTCGGCGTTGCTGTCGCCGCCCGTGCCGCCTGCACCGTCGCCGCTGCAACCCGCGAGGGTGAGCGATGCGGCGATGCCGACTGCGGTGAGTGCAAGGATCTTCTTCTTCATGTGATTTCTCTCTCTCAGTTCCGTATGGGTGTTGTTCCGTAGGGGTGAAGCTCAGTGCACGCCGCCGCCGATGGGTGCCCGACGCGGCGACGCCTTGGCGCGCTCCGCCTCGTTCGCCGCATCCTGCTGGTCGACGTCCTTCTCGGGGGCGGATGCTGTTCCGCTCCCTCCGCCGTTCGGCGTGCGGAGTCGCTCGATCATGCTGAGCAGCGAGGAGCGGTTCTCGCCGGGTGCCCCCAGCGCCGCCGTGACGCGGTCGAGGAAGACCGCGATCAGCACGACGCCGAGACCGGCTTCGACGCCCTTCGGGATGTTGATCGTCGAGATCGCCTCGACCACCATCTTCCCGAGTCCGTCCGCGCCCGCCATTCCGGCGATGACCGCCATCGACAGGGCGAGCATGATGACCTGGTTGACACCGGCCATGATGGTCGGCATCGCGAGCGGGAGCTGGATACCGCGCAGAATCTGCCCCGGCTTCGCACCGAACGCCTGTCCGGCCTCGACGGTCTCGGAGTCGACTCCGCGGATGCCGAGCTCGGTCAGACGCACGCCCGGGGGCAGCGCGAAGATCACGGTGGCCACGAGGCCGGGCACCACGCCGATGCCGAAGAACACGATCGCGGGGATCAGGTACACGAATGCCGGCATGGTCTGCATGAAGTCCAGCACGGGCTTGAGCACCGCACGCACGGTGGCGTTGCGCGCCGACCAGATGCCGAGCGGCACGGCGATCAGCACGGCGATCACGGCCGCGACGAGCACGAGCGCGAGGGTCTGCATCGCGGGAACCCAGAGGTCCATCCCGACGATCAGTCCGAACGACACGATCGTGCCGAGCGCGAGCTGCCAGGACCGCACGATCCACGCGATGAGCGCGGCGATCACGATGATGACGGGGAAGCTCGGCGTGAGGAGGATGGTCGTCAACCCGTCGACGAGGAACCTCATCACGAACGAGATCGCGTCGAGCAGGCCGTCGAGGTTGTCCTTGATCCAGTCGACGACCGATTCGATCCAGGTCCCGATGGGAATGCGGAATCCGTCCATCAGCGCACCTCCTCCGTCGTCGGGGCATCCGCCGGTTCAGCGGTCCACCCGTCATCGAGCACCGCATCGATCTCGGCCTGCGGCATGGGCATCATCGGCAGGGTGATCTCCTCGGTCGCGCCCGGACCAGGGCCCAGCGCCGCGAGCAGGGTCACGCGGGGGATCACACCGACCAGTCGACCTTCGGCATCCGTCACGGCGAGCGGCAACGGCGACTCGACGGCGGGCACGAACAGGTTCATCAGCACGTCGTCTTCGCGCACGCTCTGCGGCACCGGCTTGACGACGGAGTCGAGGGTGGTCGCGCCTTGGCGGACGAGCTTGACCGCGTCACGGTCGGTCACGACGCCGACCAGCTGCCGGTCGCGACCCACCACATAGGTCGCCGACATGTAGGCATCGCGCATCTGGCGCAGGGCCGTGCGGGGGCCAGCGGTGTGCGGCACGACGGGGCGCGGACGCTCCATCACGTTGGCCGCGGTGAGAACGCGGGCACGGTCCACGTCTTGCACGAACTGCTCGACGTAGTCGTTCGCCGGGTCCATCAGGATGTCCTCGGGCGTACCGATCTGCACGATGCGACCGTCGCGCATCACGGCGATCCGGTCCCCGAGGAACATGGCCTCATTCAGGTCGTGCGTGATGAACACGATCGTCTTCTGGAGTTTCTGCTGCAGTTCGAGCAACTGCTCCTGCATCTCGCGGCGGATCAGCGGGTCGAGCGCGCTGAACGCCTCATCCATCAACAGGATGTCGCTGTCGGCGGAGAGCGCCCGGGCGATGCCGACGCGCTGCTGCATTCCACCGGACAGCTCGGAGGGAAGCTTGTCGCCCTGACCCTCGAGACCCACCAGGGCGAGGATCTCCTCCGCCTTGGCCAAGCGCTCGGCCTTGGGCGTGCCCTTGAGCTCAAGAGGGTAGGCGACGTTCGCCGCGACCGTGCGGTGCGGCAGCAGGGCGAAGTGCTGGAAGACCATCGAGATGCGGTCGCGACGGATCTCGCGAAGCTTCGAGGCCGGGATTCCGGTGATCGGGTCGCCGTTCACCGTGACGGAGCCGTCGGTCACATCATGCAGGCCGTTGAGCATGCGGATGATGGTGGACTTGCCCGATCCGGACAGGCCCATGATGACGAAGATCTCCCCGCGGTTCACGGTGAAGCTGGCGTCGATGACCGCTGCAGTGCCGGCGTCGGTCACGGCGGCTCGGCTCTCACCAGCCTTCAGGCGACGGACGGCGGTGTTCGGATTCTTACCGAAAACCTTGTATAGATTGCGCGCTTCGAGAGCGATTTCGGACACGTTTCCCCTGCGGCTCGCCTTCGGGTGGCTGAGCCTGCTTCGGTTACGTCCGGGTGATGCTCTCGAGGCCGTTCGACATGTCTGCTGTGGCGGCACAGACGGTGGATTTCGGATCCACCGCGATAGAGCATCGACCGTACGCCCACGCCTCTTCGCAGCACAGCTCATCGAAAGAAGGACGTGATCGCGGACTGGTCTTCGGGCCGTCAGGCCCACGTTCCAACGTAACGAAATGGCCGATCAGGGGCAAATCCCGGCAGTGTGACCACGTTCTTTTTCTTCCGCTGACCGGGGGATTGCACAGGTATCCAACGATCGCATAACGGGCATTCGTCGAGGGTCGAAACGCGCGCTCAGCGGCCCTGGACGCTGCGGGTCACGGTGAACTTCGGGGTGCGTCGGAGCTGTTCGGTGGCGCCGATCAGACGCGTCAGTTCGGCGCGGTATCCGAGGGAGGAGTTGTAGACCGTGAAGAGCTCGCCACCCGGTCGGAGCACGCGGGCCGCGGCGTCGAAGAGGCGGGTGGCGGCGCCCGTGTGGATGCTCGTGCCGAGGTGGAAGGGCGGGTTCAGCAGGACGATGTCGAACGAGCCGTCCGGGAGCTCGGACCCTGCGTCGTCATGCATGACCGTGACGCGGTCGGCCACCCCGTTCGCGGACGCCGTCGCTCGCGCAGATGCCACGGCTGCGGCCGAGCGGTCGGTCGCGGTCACCCGCGCCTCCGGATGTGCGAGGGCGAACGAGACGCCGAGCGCGCCGGTACCGCAACCGAGATCGAGCACGCGTGGCCCCTCCGTCCCGTTCACAACTCCGGAAGAATCCTCGCCGCCCGCCCCGATCGGGCCCTTTCGGGTCTGATTTCCGCCATCTTTGAGGAGTTGTGAACCACCCAGACCGAGCACTTCGCACAACACCCGCGTGCCGATGTCGAGACGAGCGCCCGCGAACGCGCCACCGTGGGCGACCAGGGTCAGCCCATCGTGCTGGGCCGTCACGGGGAACGGCGGATCCGCGGGGACGGGAAGGGGTCCCGACGCGTCGATCAACCGGGACTTCCGCTCGGCGCGCTGCGCCTGCACGTGCGCGAAACTCCGCCCCAGCACCTCGTTCTGGGTGAGCGTCATGTGCTTCACCCGGCCGCCGGCCACGAGGACCACGTCGGGCGCTCCCCAGCGTGCGACGGCATCCGCGATCTCCTCGAGCTCCGCCAGTGATTTCGGGAGCTGCAGCACCACGAGACGCGCGCCTTCGAGCAGCGCGGGCTCGAGTTCGTGCGAGATGAACCCCGTGATCCCAAGCTCTTCGGCGTTCCGCTGCAGTGCGCGGCGCCCCGTCGCGAGGTCCTGGTGGACCCGGACACCGTCGAGTCCGGCGTCCGTGAGCGCCAGGGTGATCGCACCGAAGCCATCACCGATGACCACGGTCTCGGACCCCGGAGCACCGAAGGCGCGCGCCCCGTCGACGAGCAGCTCATCCGTGGCATCGTGCGCCTGGAGGTTGTCCGCCTCGACATCGGGCCAGCGGCGCAGGCGGCTGTAAGGGAACTCCGGCACCAGCCCACTGTACGCGCGGACGAGGTCGGCGAAGGGGTTGACATCAGTCGAGGTTCTATGGTTACTTAGTCGAGTAAGTAACCCACTAACCACGCGGAGGACTCGTGATCGAAGAAGGCAAGCCGCTCTTCCTCCAGATCGCCGAGCAGATCGAGGACTCGATCGTCGACGGCTCGCTCGCCGAAGAGGCGCAGGCCCCTTCCACGAACGAGCTGGCCGCGTTCTACCGGATCAACCCCGCCACCGCAGCCAAGGGAGTCGCCATGCTCACCGACAAGGGAGTGCTCTACAAGCGCCGAGGCATCGGCATGTTCGTCGCCGAAGGCGCCAGGGACCTGCTCCTCGGCGAGCGCCGCGCCGCCTTCGCCGACCGCTACATCGACCCGCTCCTCGCCGAAGCCCGCACGCTCGGGCTCGGCGCCGAAGACCTCGCGGACCTGCTCCGGCAGCGCGCCGCACACACCACCGACGCAGAAGGGAAGACCCCCGCATGACCACCGTCATCGAGGTGCAGAACCTCAGCAAGCGCTACAAGGAGAAGCGAGCACTCGACAATGTGTCGCTCGCGATCGAGGGAGGCGCGATCTACGGTCTGCTGGGCCGGAACGGCGCCGGCAAGACGACCCTCATGTCGATCCTCACGGCGCAGAACTTCGAGTCCTCCGGTACCGTCAAGGTGTTCGGCGAGCACCCCTACGAGAACGCGCACGTGCTCAGCCGCATCTGCTTCGTGCGCGAGAGCCAGAAGTACCCGGACGACGCCTATCCGAAGCACGCTTTCAAAGCCGCGAGCCTGTTCTTCCCGAACTGGGACCAGGCGCTCGCCGATGAGCTCATCGACGAGTTCCAACTCCCGATGAAGCAGACGATCAAGAAGCTCTCCCGCGGTCAGCTCTCGGCCGTCGGGGTCATCATCGGACTCGCCTCGCGCGCCGAGATCACCTTCTTCGACGAGCCCTACCTCGGCCTCGACGCCGTCGCCCGACAGATCTTCTACGACCGTCTGGTCGAGGACTACGCCGAGCACCCGCGCACCGTCATCCTCTCGTCCCACTTGATCGATGAGGTGTCCAACCTGATCGAGAAGGTGATCGTGATCGACAACGGTCAGATCCTCCTCCACGAAGACACGGATGCCGTGCGCGACCGCGCCGTGACCGTCGTGGGCGACGCCGCGAAGGTCGACGCCTGGGTCGGCGACCGCGAAGTTCTGCACCGCGAGGCGCTGGGCCGCGTGGCCTCCGTCACCGTCCTCGGCACAGTGTCGGCGGAGGAGCGCGCGGAGATCACGGCCTCCGGACTCGACCTCGCCCCGGTCTCACTGCAGCAGCTGATCGTGCGTCTCACCCAGAAGGCCGAGGCCGGCTCCCCGAGATCGGCCACCACGAAAGAGGAGGTGCGCTGATGCGACGCACGCTCAACGTCATCCGCCTGCAGATGATCAATCGACAGACCTTCATCTGGGTCCCACTGATCATCCTCGCCGGAGCAACCCTGATCTCGGTGCTGATCTATGCGATGATCCCGGGCGATTCCCCCAAGTACGGCGGCGGCGGTCAGGCACCCCTCTGGTACTTCTTCGCCATCGGCCTCTCGGCCATGACGCTCACCTTCCCGTTCTCCCAGGCGATGAGCATCACGCGTCGTGAATTCTTCTTCGGCACGATGCTGACGGCGGTCCTCGCCAGCGCCTTCATGGGCGTCCTCTTCCTGATCGGCGGGGGCATCGAGGTCGCCACGAACGGCTACGGCGTGAACGGTTGGGTGTTCTATCTCCCGTGGCTGTGGGAGGCCGGCCCGCTCGGAGCGTTCGTCGTCTACTTCGCCCTCGCACTGTTCTTCTTCGTGGTCGGGTTCACGGGAGCCACGATCTACAAGAGCTGGGGCCTGATGGTACTGACGATCGTGTGGATCACGCTGGCGCTCGTACTCGTCGGCCTGGTCTACCTCGTGACCCGGCTCGAGCTGTGGGGCCAGGTCGGGGCTGGCATCGGCGACCTCGGAGCCGTCGGCCTCGCGCTCTGGGGCCTCGTGGCCACCGTGGTTTTGATGGGCGTCTCGTTCCTCGCCTTCCGGAGGGCGATCCCCTAGCGAGCCACCCGCCGTCGACGCCGATCGCCCTCCTCGGGCGGTCGGCGTCTTCGCGCGCTACCGGCACGTGCCCGTCGACGCAAGCCTGTCGCGGGCACGACGTCGACCGCATACTGTCGCGGTGTCCGCCGTCCGAGGAGAAGATGCCGTGACCCTGAGCCGACCCCGACTCCCCGCGCGACGCGTCGGAATCGCCCGCGCCCTGCACGAAGCAGTCCGTCCGGCGCGGCTGCTGCTGGTGGCCAAGACCGCCCTCGCAGTGGCACTCGCGTGGCTGATCGCTCCGCACATGCCCGGAGTCACGCAGGAGTATCCGTACTACGCACCCCTCGGCGCGCTCGTGAGCATGTACCCCACCCTGATGGGATCCGCGAGGTCGAGCCTGCAGACGCTCCTGGGCCTCGCCACCGGGATCGGACTCGCCACCGTGGTCGTGCTGACCGTCGGACCCAACTGGTGGACGATCCCCCTCGTCGTCGCCGTCGGGGTGCTGCTCTCGGGCACGGGCTGGTTCGGGGTCGGACGCGAGTACGTGCCGATGGCGGCGCTCTTCGTGCTGATCATCGGCGGGCAGAACGCCGACGACTACTCGCTCGGGTACCTGACGCAGACCGCGGTCGGAGTGGTGATCGGGCTGGTCGTGAACGTGGCGATCGCCCCGGCGCCTCTCACCGTGGCCGCGGCGGGGCAGCTGGCGGCGTTCCGGGAGCAGTTGGCGACGCACCTGCACGACATCGGCTCGGCGGTCTCCACGTCGTGGCCTCCCGAGAACGAGCAGTGGGCGGAGGACGCGGAGTCGCTCGCCGACACCTCGGCCGAGCTCCGGGCAGCGCTGGCGGAGGCCGAGGAGAGCAGGCGGGGCAACCCCCGCGCGCGCGGGCATCGCACCCGCGTCCAGGCCAGCTATGCGGAGCTCGCCGCGCTCGATCGCATCGCCCACTTGATCCGCGACATCGCCGACGGGATCGCCGACACCATCTGGGACCGACCCGCGGGCATCACCCTCGACGCCGCACTGCCCGAGCCTCTCTCCGCCGCCTGCCATGCGGTGGCGGACGTGATCGCGCGGGGCGATGCGTCATCGAGTGAGGATCACCGCGCACGTGAGGACGCGGCACGGGCGATCCGTATCCTCCTGGAAGTCATCGACGAACGCACGGTCGATGTGCGTCGCACGATGGGGCCGGGGGTGCTCACCACGATGCACCTGCGTCGCATCCTGATCCTGAGCGGCACTCCCCGCACGGAGCCGGCGTAGCCGCGTCAGATGGAGTCGTCGGCGGCGATCAGATCCAGCTGCCAGTAGCGGCCGTCCGGATCACTGCTGTCGTGCGCCTCGCCCGCCGCGTCCAGCACCTTGCCGAAGCTCGCCATGGCTTCCTCGAACTCGGCCTGGGTCAAGCGGATGGTGCGCTGCGTGAAGGAGGCGTGCACTTCGGTGGTGCGTCCGGCGACGTACTCGGGCGTCCACGCCATGACGCGTCGCACCAGATCCTGGTGGTCTTCGACCAGGGCGGCGACGACCGCGAGCCGAAGCTCGTCGTCGGCGACCGGGCTCTCCGGGCCGCCGACATTGAGCGCGCCGTTGCGCCCCGTCCACACCCGATCCCGCCGATCGCGGGCCTTGTCAGGCGCCTCCTCGATCAGACCTGCCTCGAAGAGCGCGCGCAGGTGGAAGCTGGCGCTGTTGGCGGGCACTCCGAGTTCGGCGGCGATGTCGGCGGCACGGAGGAAGTCGCGCCGCGAGAAGAGGCGGATCATCTGGCGCCGAAGCGGATGCGAGTAGGCCTTGAGCATGGCCGTCGTCATCCAGACCGGATCTTCGCTCGTGCCCTTCTTCGCGCCGTCCTCCGTCATGTGCCGATCCTACCCGCGCCGTAAATTGCGCAATAATACTTGCGCAATTGTTCTTGCGCATCTAATCTCGACGCATGACCACCCGGACCGCGCCGCACCGCCTCTGGCGGAACACCCGGTACCTCACCTGGCTCGTGAGCGACACGAGCAAGGGCCTCGCCGCCGCACTCTTCGGCTTCGCGATCCCCTTGCTGGCCCTGATCGTCACGAACGACCCCGCCCAGGCAGGCATCATCGGTGGCGCGGGCATGATCGCGCGTCTGCTGATGACGCTCGCCGGCGGCGTGCTCGCCGATCGACACCGGCGCATCGCCCTGATGCTCCTCGGCTCCGTGATCGGCATCGTGCTCGCGGGCGGCTTCACCCTCCTCGCCCTCGGAGACGCCCTGACCTTCGGCTCGCTCCTCGTGATCGACGTCCTGCTGGCCGCACGCAGCGGCCTGTTCGACGTCGCCGGCGAGAGCGCGATCAAGGAGATCGTGCCCGACGAGGCGATGGGACGCGCCCAGGCCGCGAACCAGGGACGGGATGCGGCCCTCCAGCTCGCGGGCGGCCCCGTCGGCGGTCTGCTCCTGGGCGTCGGCGGATGGCTCGTCGGCGTGGCGATGACCCTGTGCCACGCGATCGCCGCTCTGACCGCCTGGCT
>WPCJ01364641.1_pt1 | contig 10519 bp, 11 predicted proteins | sample 5399831 | NCBI WGS metagenome assembly WPCJ01 (sample SAMN12869470, study PRJNA574797) | sludge metagenome | isolation source: wastewater treatment of pH10 | place: China:Beijing | collected 2019-05-20 | reverse complement strand
CAGCATCGGGTCAGCCGAAACGGCGGCCGAAATGGCGTTGAAGCGCTCGACGGCCAGGCCCGAGTTCTGCACGGCGGCGGCCATCTGGGCCTGCTGGTCCTCGGTGGGCGTTCCGTTCTGGACGGTCGCGGCCACGCTCTGGACGGTCTTCATGGCGGCGGCGAACTGGGTCAGTTCGGCGTCGGTCGGTTCACCGGCTGCCGCTGCGGCGGCAGGCGCGGGCGAGGCGTCCTGCGCCAGAGCGGGCGCAGCGGTCAGGAACAGGGCGGCCAGAATGGCGGTCGGGGCGGCGGCCGTTGCAAAACGCATGGCGTATCCTTCTTCAGCCCCGAACGCTCAGCCCAAGGCTGACCCGGACAGATCCGGGCTCTCCCGCACGACCGGGTGTGTCAGGCTCACAGAGGGCGGGGAGAAGAAAACGCTAACCCGCGCCGTGCGGGCGGGTAAACCCCAGGCAGGTCGTTTCAACCCCCGCGCGCATCAGCCCGGCGTATGGGCGTCCAGTTCGTCCAGCCACACCCGCGCCGAGGAATCCGACGGCGCCCGCCAGTCGCCGCGCGGCGACAGCGATCCGCCCGTCACCACCTTCGGCCCGTTCGGCACGGCCGAGCGTTTGAACTGGCTGGTCTGGAAGAAGCGGATCAGGAACTTCCTCAGCCACCCCTTGATGGTCGGCAGGTCATAGGCGACGCGCTCGCCCTGCGGCAGGCCGACCGGCCAACTTCCCGTCGCCGCATCGCCCCAGGCCTGATGCGCCAGATAGGCGACCTTGGACGGCTTCAGGCCGAAGCGGCTGATGTAGAACAGGAAAAAATCGTTCAGCGCATATGGGCCAACAATGCTCTGCGTCGACTGGATCGCCCCATCGGCGCCCGCCGGGACCAGTTCAGGCGAAATCTCCGTGGCCAGGATGGCGTGCAGGGTCGGGACCGCCGCCTCACCGACCAGACCACGCTCGGCCACCCAGCGGATCAGATGCTGGATCAGGGTTTTCGCCACACCGCCGTTAACGTTGTAGTGGCTCATGTGGTCGCCGACGCCATAGGTGCACCAGCCCAGCGCCAGTTCCGACAGGTCGCCGGTGCCCAGCACGAAGCCGTGGTTCTGATTGGCCAGACGGAACAGATAGTCGGTGCGCAGGCCCGCCTGGACGTTCTCGAAGGTGATATCGTGCACCGGCTCGCCATTCGAGAATGGATGGCCGATGTCGCGCAGCATCTGTTCGGCGGCGGGGCGAATATCGATCTCAGCCCCCGTCACACCCAGCGCCTTCATCAGCGCCCAGGCGTTGGACTTGGTGCCGTCCGACGTCGCGAAGCCCGGCATGGTGAAGGCCAGGATGCCGGTGCGCGGCAGCTCCAGCCGATCAAAGGCGCGGCAGGCCACCAGCAGGGCCTGGGTCGAATCCAGACCGCCCGAGACGCCGATCACCAGCGCCTTCGACCCCGTCGCCGTCATCCGCCGCATCAGCCCCTGGACCTGAATATTGAAGGCCTCGAAGCAGTCCTGATCCAAACGCGCGGCGTCGACCGGCACAAAGGGGAAGCGGTCCAGCGGACGGATCAGGGCGTCGGTCGGCCCCTCCCCCGCCTCGAAAGGAACCACCGTCGCGGCCTCGCCTTCCAGCCGGGCGCAGTCGGCGAAGGTGCCGTTGCGCAGGCGGTCCAGACCAATGCGATCCACGTCCACGTCGGCGACGGTCAGATGGCTGTCCAGCGCGAACCGCTCGCCCTCGGCCAGCTTGGCGCCCAGTTCGTGAATGGTCGCCTGACCGTCCCACGCCAGATCCGTCGTGCTCTCGCCCCAGCCCGAGGCGGCGAAGACATAGGCCGACAGGGTGCGCGCCGACTGGCTGGCGCACAGCAGGGCGCGCTCGTCCGCCTTGCCGATGACGATGTTGGAAGCCGAGAGGTTGCACAGGATGCGCGCCCCCGCGAGCGCCGCCCGCGTCGAGGGCGGCTGAGGCGCCCAGAAATCCTCGCAGATCTCGACGGCGAAGACGAAGCCCGGACGGTTCGTCGCCTCGAAGATCAGGCCCGGCGCGAAATCGACGCTCGCACCGTTCAGGACGACAGCGTCCTCGCTGCGGCTGGCGGCGGGCGCGAACCAGCGCTTCTCATAGTATTCGCGATAGTTGGGCAGATAGGTCTTCGGGACCACGCCCAGCACCTCGCCCCCGCCCAGCACTACGGCGCAGTTGAACAGGGCGTCGCCGTTGCGGATCGGCGCTCCGATCACGGCGATGACGCCCGCCTCGTCCGCGACCTCGGCCAGACGCGCGATCCGGCGCTCGACCTCTTCCAGCAGAGCCGCCTGCATGTGCAGGTCGTCGATGGCGTAGGCGCTCAAGGACAGTTCGGGGAAGACCAGCAGATCTGCGCCCTGCGCGCCCGCCTGACGGATCAGTCGTTCGTGTTCCTCGGCGTTGGCTGCCGGGTCGGCGACATGGACCACCGGCGTCGCGGCGGCGACGCGCACGAAGCCGTGCCTGCGCGGGGCATGGAAGGAATGCGTCTCAGACTTCGCCATCTATTTTCCGCTCAACCCGGCCGACGCCGGGAGCCAGTAAAAGCCATAGGCACAGACCTTGCGGCCTTCCCGATCAATATAGGGTTGCGCCGCGAAGCCAAAGCATTGGCTCCCGGCGTCGGCCGGGATGAGCGGTTTGTAGTGACCTGCGAACCGCTGTCGGCTAAGGCTCACGTCATGAGCGATACGCCCAAAAAAGGCTGGTTCCAGCGGCTGAGCGAAGGCCTGTCCCGGTCTTCCAAACAGATGACCGATCAGGTCGTCTCGACCTTCGTGAAGGAGCCTCTGTCCGAAGAGGCGCTGGAGCGGCTGGAAGAGCATCTGATCGAGAGCGATCTGGGCCCCGCCGCCTCGGCCCGCATCGTCGAGCGGTTCCGCGCCCTTCGCTTCGGCAAGACCTCCGACGAGCGCGAGGTCAAGGAGGCGCTGGCCGAGGCCGTCGCCGCCGAACTGACGCCGCGTCAGGCGACGTTCGATCCGCTGTCGGGGCCCAAGCCCTATGTCGTCCTGTTCGTCGGCGTGAACGGCTCGGGCAAGACCACGACGCTGGGCAAGATCGCTTCGGATCTGACGGCCAAGGGCGCCAAGGTGATGATCGTCGCCGGCGACACCTTCCGCGCCGCCGCCCGCGAACAGCTCAAGGTCTGGGCCGACCGCGCGGGCGCCCATTTCGAAAGCCGCCGCGACGGCGCCGACGCCGCCGGCCTGGCCTTCGACGCCTTCGCCAAGGCCAAGGAAGAGGGCTTCGACGTCGTGCTGATCGACACGGCCGGGCGGCTGCAGAACAAGTCGACCCTGATGGACGAACTGCTGAAGATCGTGCGCGTGCTGAAGAAGGTCGATGCGGACGCCCCGCACGAGACCCTGCTGGTGCTGGACGCCACCGTGGGCCGCAACGCCCTGGAGCAGGAAAAGATCTTCGGCCGCACCGCCTATGTCTCGGGCGTGGTGATGACTAAGCTGGACGGCACCGCGCGCGGCGGCGTCCTGGTGCCCGTGGCCCAGGCCTCGGACGCCCCGATCAAGCTGATCGGCGTCGGCGAAGGGGTCGAGGATCTGCAACCCTTCGACGCCCGCGCGTTTTCCCGATCCCTGGTCGGGCTTGAGGACTGAAGCGTATGAGTGAAGCGACCGAAACCAAGCGCCCGCAGTGGATTCGTCAGGCCGTCGACTTCGGCGCCCTGGTCGCCTTCATGGCCGCCTATTTCATCACCCGCGACATGATCAAGGCGACCTGGGTTCTGGTCATCGCCTCGATCATCGCCCTGGCCGTCGGCTTCGTGCTGGAGCGGCGCCTGGCGCCCATGCCCCTGATCACCGGCGGCTTCGCCCTGGTGTTCGGCATCCTGACCATCGTCACCGACGACGACCTGTTCGTGAAGCTGAAGCTGACGGTGCAGAACGGCCTGCTGGCCGCCGTCCTGCTGGGCTCGCTGCCGCTGAAGAAGTACCCGTTCAAGGCCCTGCTGGGTTCGGCCATCAAGGTGACGGATGAGGCCTGGCGCAAGCTGACCTTCCGCTACGGCCTCTACTTCCTGGCCGTCGCCATCGCCAATGAGGTGTTCCGCAGCCCGACCGCCGTCACCGCCATCTGGTCGACGCTGAACCTGGGAACGCCCGACCCCAACGGCGTCTGGACGGCCTTCCGCGGCGTGCTGTGGATCGCGGCCTCCATCTTCGGCCTGTCCCAGGTGCCGCTGATCCTGAAGAACATGACCAAGGACGAGGAACGCGGCCCCGTCTCCCCCGACACGGGCCTCTAGGTTCAGAGCGTCTCGCTTCTCGCCGTCACCCTCGGGTCAAGCCCGAGGATGACTGAGTGAGTGGCCCGTTCACGCACCCATTCTGGGCCTCAAGTAGGGCGAAGCCCGGTAGGCCCACCAACTAAATGTCTTCAAACCGTCAGCCTTAACGTCGTCAAAGCGTTAAGCCGGGCTGTTAGCTGTTGCAGCATCATCCGGCCACGGCCGGTATCGGGCTGTTCGGGGACGAAGACGATGATCAAGTCGGGCAAGCAGGCGAAGATCAAGGGCGGGCTGGCGGAATCGCCCAGCCATCTGATGCACCGTGCGTTGCAGCTGGCGCTGGACATCTACGCCGAGGAAGCCGGGCCGGACGGCCTGACCCAGCGCCAGTTCGCCGTGCTGGAGGCCGTGGCCGCCCGCTCGGGCCTGACGCAGACCGACCTGGTCAAGGCCACCGGCATCGACCGTTCGACCCTGGCCGACCTGGTGGCGCGGATGACGACCAAGGGCCTGCTGGAGCGGGAACGCTCGACGCTCGACGCCCGCGCCAAGGCCGTGCGCCTGTCGCCCGCGGGTGAGACCGCCCTGCTGGCCGCCCGCCCGCGCGTCGAGGCCGCCGACAAGCGGATCATGGGCCTGCTGCCCAAGTCCAAGCGCGACAGCTTCCTGGACCTGTTGTGCAGCCTGTCCGACGCCGCCGACGCCGCGCCCGAACAGGCCCGCGCCGACATCAAGGCGGCGAAGAAGGCCGCCAAGGACGCCAAGAAGGCGGAAAAGGCCGCGCGCAAGAGCGACGGCAAGGCCGACGGCCGCGGCAAGAAGAAGAAAAAGGGCGAGCCGGTCGTGGAGCAAGCACAGACCGAGGATCAGGCCGACGCCGTCGTGGTCCCGCTCAAGGACGCGGCTGAAGGCTAAGTCCTTCCCTTCCGGCCTCCGCCGGGATGAGCGGGGTATTGAGGCTGCGCCCTAAACCCGAATGTCGAGCAGGGAGCCGGGGCGTTGCAGGCGCGACGTCGGCGCCGCCTGCTCGACCGGCGCAGCAGCCGCCGCAGCGGGACGCGCCGTCTCCTCGGCCGCAATCGGCGCCGCCAGCCCCATGGCCTGGCGGAAGAAGGCCGACTGGGCCGTTCTGAGGGCGTGGGCCGCACCGCCCGCCTGGGGCGGAAAGGCCGGCCGCTCGGAGGAAATCGCGGACATGGGCTGAGGATGCCCGCGCTTCGTCTAGATATGGTTAATGCGCGATTCACCCTGTTTCGGGCGATCGCCTCAACGCGCCGGGGCGTTCAGGGCGTCGGTCAGCTTCTTCAGGTCCGCGTCGGTCAGGATCGGCCCCGAGGACTTGGCGACGATGGTCCCGTAGGCGTCGACGGCGAAGCTCTCGGGCACGCCCGATACGCCCAGGTCCAACCCAGCGCGTCCCTCGCGGTCGACCAGCACCAGGCGATAGGGATCGCCCAGCTCTTCCAGGAAGGCGTCGGTAGCGACGGGATCGTCCTTATAGGCCACGCCGACCACGGCGATGCCCTGCTCCTTCAACTTCATCAGATGCGGATGCTCCAGACGGCACGGCGCGCACCAGCTGGCGAACAGGTTGACGATCATCGGCTTGCCCACGCCCGCCGTCTTCAGGTCCAGCAGGTCGCTGCCGGCCTTGCCGTCGACCAGAATGGGCAGGACCGTCGTCTGCGGGATCGGCTGGCCGACCAGGGCGTCCGGCTTATAGGTCGGACCCGCGGCGGGATCGCCCGCCATCCGGTCCATCTGCGTCATCAGGAAGATCCCCAGCGCCGCCAGGACGATGATGGGCAAAAGGGCCAGCCAGCGTTTCATTTGCGGGCGGCCTCCAGCCGGGCCAGCTCGCGCTTCCAGCGACGGGCGGCGATCAGGGCGCGCGCCGACAGGGCGGCCAGCACCACGGCGCTGATCCCCCAGGCGGGCCAGACGAAGGCGCCGTAGGGGCTCATGTCCAGATCAAGCACGAAGCGCCTCCATCAGGCTTCCAGCGCCGCGCGGGCGCGAAGGGTCAGAACACGACGGCGACGGACCTCGGTGCGGATCGACGTCAGCCAGATCGCCCCGAACAGCACGGCGTAGGCCGCCATCATGGTCAGCAGGGCGGGCAGGAAGACCGGGTCCACGCTGGTCCCGCCCGACCGCAGCAGCGATGCTGGCTGGTGCAGGGTGTTCCACCAGTCGACCGAAAACTTGACGATCGGCAGATTGATCAGGCCGACCAGGCCCAGCACCGCCGCCGCCCGCGCCGCCTTGGCCTCATCGTCGATCGAGGCGCGCAGGGCCATGTAGCCGAGGTAGAAGAGGAACAGCACCAGCACGCTGGTCAGGCGCGCGTCCCACACCCACCACGTCCCCCACATGGGCTGGCCCCACAGGGAGCCGGTGACGAGCGCCAGGGCCGTAAAGGCCGCGCCCGGCACAGCCGCCGCCCGCGCCGCCGCATCGGCCAGCGGATGGCGGAACACCAGGGCGAAGAAGCTGGACACGCCCAGCGCCGCATATGCCATCAGGCCCAGACTGGCGGCCGGAACGTGGATGAACATGATGCGGACGGTGTCGCCCTGCTGATAGTCTCCCGGCGCGGCGAAGCTGAACCACGTCCCCAGCAGCAGCAGGCCGAGCGCGCATATCCACAACACCGGAACCAGGGGGCCGGTGAAGCGCATGAAGCGGTCGGGATTGGCAAGGCCGAACATGGGCCGCCGATTACGCGGCCCAGCGCCCCACGGCAAGCGGGCGCGGCGTCCGACCCTTTGTCGCGGCTCTTAGAGGCTCAGGCCGTGCTGCGCCGCCAGATCCTTCAGTCCGACCATCGGACGCGGACCCCAGTGGGCGATGACTTCCGACGCGGCCAGCGAACCCAACGCCCCGGCCTCGGCCAGGGACAGGCCGCGCGACAGGCCCAGCAGAACGCCCGCCGCGTACTGATCGCCGGCGCCCGTGGTGTCGACGACCTTCTCGACCGGATAGGCGGCGACCTCGACCCGCTCGCCGCCGCGGAACAGCACCGAACCGGCGGCGCCGCGCGTCACGGCCGCCACCTCGACGATACGGCCCAGGTGGGCGGCGGCGTGGTCGAAGTCCTCGGTCTCGAACAGGGCGTGCAGCTCGGCCTCATTGGCCAGGACGATGTCGGCCGAGGTCTCGATGAAGGCCAGCAGTTCGGCGCGCCAGCGGTGGACGACAAGGCTGTCCGACAGGGTGATGGCGACCTTGCGGCCCGCCGCATGGGCGGCGGCGGCGGCGGCCTCGAAAGCCGCGCGGGCCGGGGCCGGATCGAACAGATAGCCTTCCAGATAGACGATGGCGCTGTCGCCGATCACGCCCGCGTCGACGTCGGCCGTGGTCAGCTGGTTGGCGGCGCCCAGGAAGGTGCACATGGTGCGCTGGCCGTCCGGCGTGACGTTGATCAGGCAGCGGCCTGTGCCGAAGCCCTTGCCCGCGCCGTCTTCCAGCACGGGGGTGTCAAAGTGGACGCCGACGGCGCGGATGTCGTGGCTGAAGACCTCGCCCAGGGTGTCCTTGGCCACCTTGCCGATATAGGCGGCGCGCCCGCCGAACGAGCCGACGCCCGCCACGGTGTTGCCCGCCGAACCGCCCGAGGCCTCGACCCCCGCCGCCATGGCGTCATACAGGGTCGCGCTCTGATCCTCGTCGACCAGCTGCATCGAACCGGGGATCAGGCCCTTGGCTTCCAGGAAGGCCGCATCGCACGGCGCCAGGACGTCGACGATGGCGTTGCCCAGGGCGCAGACGTCGAAACGGGCGTTGTGGGCGAAGGGGGGCAGGACTTGGGTCATTTGCGCCCCATAGCGGGCGAGGCCGCCCCGCGCCAGAGCGCCGGCCCCGCCGTCGTGCGAAAAGCGGCCCTTCACGCAGATCCGGCGGCGGCCTAAAGCCGATGGACCAGTTGCACACGGCCCCGCCGGGCCTTGCGGAGCCGCGCCCATGACCGACGTCGCCGTCCTGACCCCCGATCCGGCCGATCCCACCTATTCGACCCTGTGGCCCGGCGTGCTGGACCGGCTGGGCGAGGCGCTGGCGACGGCGGGAATCACGGCGCGGCCGACGCCCTGGACCGATCACGTCGAGAACGCCCGCGCCCTGATGGACTTCCCCCTGGTCCTGCCGCTGCTGGTCTGGGGCTATCATCAGCATCACGACCGCTGGGTCCAGGCCTGCACGACCTGGGCCGAGGCGGGCGCGCCCCTGGCCAATCCGGCCGCGACCCTGCGCTGGAACGCCGACAAACGCTATCTGGCCCGCCTGGCGGAGAAGGGCGTCGCCGTGCCCGAGACGATCTTCGCCGACCACGTCGACGCTGCGGTTCTGGAAGCCGCCTTCGCCGCCACGGGGGCTGAGACCCTGATCGTCAAGCCGACCGTCTCGGGCGGCGCCTGGCGCACCCTGCGGGTGGCGGCGGGCGACCTGCTGGACGCGGCCCTGGCCGACGCCCCCGTCGGCGGGACGATGATCCAGCCCTATCTCAAGGCCATCGAGACCGAGGGCGAGACCTCCCTGCTCTATTTCGGCGGCGAACTGAGCCACGTCGTGAACAAGCGCCCCGGCGCGGCGGGCGAGTTCCGCATCCAGACCCAGTACGGCGGACAATACCAAGCGCTGAAGGCCGCGCCCCAGGGCGCGCTCGATCTGGCCGAGCGCACCCTGGCCGCCATCGACGAAGACCTGCTCTACGCCCGCATCGACATGACCAAGGACGACGACGGCGACTGGGTGCTGATGGAGGCTGAACTGATCGAGCCGGACTTCTACCTGGCCGCCGCGCCTGAAGCCGGCGCCCGCTTCGGTCAGGCGGTGCGGGCGCGGCTGGAGCGTTAGGCCTACACTCCCATGAAGCTGGCCCGCGACGGGCACAGGTCCGAGATCACGCACCCCGGACATTTCGGGCGCTGCGCCAGGCAGGTGTAGCGGCCGTGCAGGATCAGCCAGTGGTGCGCCTTGGGCAGCCAGGCCTCGGGCACCACCTGGTGCAGCTGGACCTCCACCTTGTCGGGCGTCGGCGCATTGGCCAGGCCCAGCCGGTGCGAGACGCGGAAGACGTGGGTGTCCACCGCGATGGCCGGCTCGATCCCCAGTTCGTTCAGCACCACGCTGGCGGTCTTGCGCCCGACGCCGGGCAGGGCCTGCAGGTCGGCGCGGTTCAGCGGAACTTCGCCGCCGTGCTTCTCGACCAGCATCCGGGCGGCGGCGATGACGTTCTTCGCCTTGGTGCGGTAAAGGCCGATGGAGGCGATCAGGGGGATCAGCCCCTCCTCGCCCAGAGCCAGCATCTTCTGCGGCGTGTCGGCGACGGCGAACAGGGCCTTGGTCGCCTTGTTGACCCCCACGTCGGTCGCTTGGGCCGACAGGGCGACGGCCACCACCAGGGTGTAGGGATTGACGAAATCCAGCTCGGTCTTCGGATCGGGCATGACGCCTGACAGGCGGACGAAGATCTCCTCCACCCGGTCCTCATCCGGCGGCCAGCTGATGACGGCGCCGACGGGGGCCTTCTTCGGCTGGCGCGAACGCTTGCCCGGCGGCGGGGTCAGCCCGGCCTTCTGAACGGCCTTCTTCTGGCGGGAGGCGGATTTCAACGGAGCCATGCCCCCGCTTCGCCTTCCCCGCGCCCGGCGTCAATGTCGCGCGCTCGCGACGATGCGACAAAAAATCGCAGTCGCGCCTTGTATTCTGGACCGCTCCGTCCATTTTACGCGTGAAATCGAAGCGAGCTGTCTCCCCCATGGCCCTCCCCGCCCCGCTCAAGAAGCGCCTGCCCCTGATCGTCGCCGGCGTCGTCGGCCTGGGCCTGATTATCGGCGGGGTGGTCTGGTGGCAGGGCAAGCAGCGCTGGGAAGGCACCGACAACGCCTTCGTCCAGGCCGACACCGTGGCCGTCAGCCCGCGCATCGGCGGCGAGGTGGTCGAAGTCCTGGTCAAGGACAACCAGCGCGTCGAGGCCGGCCAGGTGCTGGTCCGGCTGGACGACGCGGACGCCCGCGCCGCCCTAGCCCAGGCCCAGGCCAATCTGGCGGCCCTGACCGCCGCCGTCGCCAACGTCGACGCCCGAACCGAGCAGGAGCAGGCCACCATCGCCGCCCGCGCCGCCGCCGTGACCCAGGCCCAGGCCCAGGCGAACCTGGCCCGCGCCGAGGTCGACCGTTACGGCAAGCTGGCCGATCAGGGCTGGGTGTCGCAGCAGCGCATCGAGACCCAGCGCGCCGCCGCCG
>WPCJ01184617.1_pt1 | contig 10525 bp, 10 predicted proteins | sample 5399831 | NCBI WGS metagenome assembly WPCJ01 (sample SAMN12869470, study PRJNA574797) | sludge metagenome | isolation source: wastewater treatment of pH10 | place: China:Beijing | collected 2019-05-20 | reverse complement strand
CAACTTCGAGAAGGCCGTCCGCAACGGCATCGTGGAGCCGCTGGAGAACGCGGAAGACGCGTTCAAGGACCTGGAGCGCGCAGCCGACCGCGCCGAGCTGGACTCGGAGCTGAAGAAGGCCGAGCGCGCCTCCGAGGACCTAGGCGATGAGCTAGACGATGCCCGAGACCAGCTCAAGAAGCTGGGCTTCGCTGCGAAGGACGCGGGAGATGAAGCCAAGCGCGGCATGGACCGTGCTGAGGACGGCGTTGAGGAGTTCCGTGACGAGGCGAACTCCACCGCCAAGGAGGCTGCTGCGTCCTTCGACGGCTCCGCAGAGTCCATCGTGGACGCGTTCCAGGAAGTCGCAGCTAACGCGTTCGCGGGCTTCGGACCCGCTGGAGCACTCGCCGGCTTGGCTATCGCTGCCGGTATCGGTATCGCAGTCGCTGAGTTCCAGAAGGCTGAGGAGGCCGCTGAGGAGCTACGCCAGAAGGCGATTGAGTACGCCGAAGAGGCCCGAGACGCTGGCGTTTCGACCGAGGAGTGGGCCAAGGGTGCGAGCGCAATCGTGGACCGCATCCGCGAACTCGAAGAGCAGAAGGCCGCTGACTTCCGTTGGTTCTGGGAAGACGACCCCTCCAAGCTCGAAGACTGGGTTGACGCCCTGAAGCGCATGGGCCGCGAGGGTGAAGAAGTCGGTGACGTGCTCAACATGTCCACCGACGGCATGAAGGACTACCGAGACGCTATCGATGAGTCTCGTGACGCGATCCAGGAGGAGATCGACTCTCTGACGACCCTGAGCGGCGAGGTCGATGCATCCAACCAGGCGAGGGTTGAAGGCCTCCGTGAGCAGCGCTCCGCACATGACGACGTGCTGGAGGCGCTGGACGAGGAAATCAACCTCCGTGACGAGGCCGCAGAGTCCTCAGCGCGTCAGTCTGAGGTGGGCATCGATGCGGCTATCGCCGCTGCCGAGGCAGAAGAGGAGAAGGCCGAGCGCATCGCCTCCGCTGAGGAGACCGTGAAGGCCTCTGTCACCGACGCCTACGATTCGATGCGTGACGCTGCTACCGAGTACGCCACCACCGAGGACGGCGCGCTGAACATCGAGCGCTGGCTGACCTACACCGAGGAGCACGCCGCAGCGGTTGCGACCTACCAGGCGAACCTCCAGCAGATGAAGCTCAGTCCTGAGCAGTGGTCGAACCTCATGGAGATGCCTGAGTCTCAGCGTCAGCAGTGGGTTGCGCAGTTCGTGGCGATGCCCGAAGAGGCACGCGCTCCGTACGCTGCCGCCCTCAATGACCTCGGTTCATCCGGAGGTAACGCGGCTGCTGTCGCCTTCGATGACAGCTTCGACCCCAACGCTGACGTGGACATCAAGGCTGAGACCTCGAAGGCCGAGTCGAAGATCAACGCGCTGACCAAGAAGAAGCGCACCGCCGAAATCAAGGTTGACGTGACCGGCGAAGGCAAGGCCAAGCGTGACCTGGATGCACTCGCCAAGCGCCGCAACGCGACCATCAACGTCAAGGCGGACACCTCATCCGCAACCAGCAGCGTGAACTCATGGCGCAGACGCCAGGAGTCGCGCCCCATCTACATCACCGTGAAGACCCGTTCAGGAGGTAACCAGGTTGTCTAGCCACGAAATCATCGCCACCAACGGCGCAGGCTCGACCAGCCCGCTTGCCGTTGCTGGGTACGCCACTGACCGCGCATCACGATCGGTTATCCATGACCTCCTAGACGGCTCTATCGGTGTCAGCTACATCGCGCCCCGTCCGCGCTCGGGCACCCTCACAACGGTCTACGACGACCGCGCTTCTGCGTGGGCCGCGTACCGCATGTACGGACTGTCCGACACCTTCACCTACCTATCCGCAGACCTTCCCGAAATCGGTATGACCTTCGTGCTGGACGGGCGTCTGAGCATCGAGCAGGACGAGGAGAAGACGGACATCTGGTACGTCCACATCGACTTCCAGGAGACTTCATGAGTTTCAGCAATCACCCTCGGGCAACCGCGACAGTCGCGGGCGTGAACGCAGATACGTGGGTTGTGGATGTTCCGGCCTCACACGTCATCACGTGGGAAGGCAAGAGATGGACTGTCCGTCCCATGATGGACAGTCAGGGACCGGGACCGAACGCTTGGAGCAACGGTCTCGATGCCGCGTTCGTGGACGCCAACGGCTACCTGAATCTGTCCATGCACAAGGACGCTAAGGGTATCTGGCGTGCCGTGGAGCTGGAAGGTCCACACCTCGGGTACGGGCAGTACACGTGGGTAGTGGACACCGACCCCAACGGCTGGGATATCGAGCCGGTTCTAGGTCTGTTCACCTACGACGACGGGGACAACGGCACAGCCGCTTACCGAGAGATTGATATCGAGTTCTCCAAGTGGAACTTTGCTCCTGAGCCGTCACGTAACTGGTTCTCCGTTCAGCCGGTCTCCGAGACCATCAACGGTGTCAACGTGGTCAACGAGTACCTCACCAGTGACCACGCCGTCTCTTCGGCCACGCCGTACACGCTGAGCTTCATCTGGGAGCCGGGTCAGGTGTACTTCCGCGCTGTGGACGCCAATGGGCTACTGCTCGGTGAGCATGTCGTCACCGAGCGCGTGCCCGTACCAAGCACCGAGACCACGCGCATGAACCTCTGGCTCATCGAAGGACGCGCACCCTCGACCGCGAACGATGTGACGGTAGTTCTGCGTGGCTTCACTCACACTCCGGGCGTGACGCACACCCGACCGGCCGCAAGCACTATCTCTATGGACTTCACGTACGGCGTAGAGGGCTTCGCCATGAAGACTTCGGGTACGCCAGGAGGTCCGCTCTCGCACATCACGGACTATCAGCTTGCGCTGGAGTGCAACGGAGCTGACTACTCGGTTGCCTACTCGGGAAGCGTCTTCAACCTCACCGGGTCTTCCGTGGATATCCGCGTGAACGGTCTGCCGCTGGGTGGCAACTACACCCAGGAAGCGCTGTACATGCTCCGCTACGACCAGCACAACTACTTCTCGATCTTCTTCTCTGCTGGAGGCATGTACGGGCGCGTCCGTGAGAACGGAGTCAACCGTGACGTGTTCCTAGCAAATGAAGACCTGTGGAACGGACAGCGCTACTGGCGCATTCGTGAAGCAGCAGGTTCGGTCTACTTCGAGTTCTCGGGTAACCGCACGACCTGGACGCAGGTGGGCACTCTGACGCACACCTACGGAAACAAGCTCAAGTCACTCCGCGTGCGCTTTGAGTGTGGCTACTACGGCACCGAGACGGCATCTCCTCCGTTCCTCATCGGTGCAATCAACAAGGCCTAGGGGAATCGCCATGTCATCTGAGTACACGCCCGAACAAGGGCACTGGGAGTCTCACCCGCTAGAGCTGAAGCTCTCGGACGGAGACCTCACTCTCGACTCCTCGCGCTACCCATATGCTCAAGCATCCCTCACCCTGACGCTGCCTGAGCCTGCCTTCTTCGAGCGGATCAAGCCGGGTCAGCGCGTGAACCTCAACGCGACTGCGCAGGGTACGTGGGTGGACGGAGTGTGGGTACCGGAGCCGGGTCTGACCGCAGACCTGAACCTCGTAAGCCGCGAGGCCTCCGAGGACGGCAAGGAAATCACGCTGGAGCTGTCGTCAGACGAGGTGCTGCTTGAGGCGTGGGCACCTCTACAGGATGACTCCACACCGCGCACACACGAGGCGAACCTTCGCAACCTGGTGAATTACGTGCTCGGGAAGGTATCGCCGGGTGCTGCCCTCCAGGCCGGTACCGCCAACGCGGATATCACGGCTCAGTGGGACGCAACCAACCTTCTGAAGAACCCGGACGCAGACACCAACGTCTCGGGCTGGGCGTCCGGTAGCGGTGTGACGGCCATTGCGCACAACACCGGTACCGGCATGGACGGCGCAGCCGGATTCCTTCGCGCAACTCAGACGGGCACGACCGGCGCGGTCTTCCTCTGTGACACGACAGCTACTGGAGGCTATGACATCAGCGCCCGCGAGGGACAGATGTTCACGGTCAGCGCCTACGCCAAGCACTCGACTACCGGAGCAACGGCGTCCATCTCGCTGCGCTTTCTAGACTCCAGCGACAGGGCGATCAAGAGCGTGACCAGTGTTGTCCAGGCGATGCCGACGACATGGGGAACGCGTTGGAGCGTTACGGCGGTAGCGCCCGCGAACACCGCGAAGGTTGCGCCGTACATGTCGATCTTCGGTACCGCATCCGGGCGCACGTGGGACATTGACCGAGCGATGTTGACCGAGGGTCCGGTAGTGCTGCCGTTCTTCGATGGCAACACGCCTGACACCGCCAACTACACCTACGCGTGGGATGACGCCGCCAACGGCTCGACCAGCACCCGTACGGCAACTCCCGAGCGCCCGCCTGAGCTGTTCACGTGGCGTGCCGGTCAGAACGCGTGGGACTTCCTGGAGCCGCTGACGGCATCAGCAGGGCTTCGTCTGTTCTGTGACGAGCAGCGCCGCTGGCACCTCATCAATCCGGCTCAGTACGCCGTGCCTGGTCGCTTCTCCGCGCGCCCGGATAACACGGTCGAAGGCTCGGACACCATGGACCAGCGCGACGAGGAGACCGGCATCACTGGCGTTGTCGTGCGCTTCGAGTGGACGGACGCAGCGGGCGTGGACCGCACCCGAGATGACTTCGCGGGTGTGGCGGGCAAGGTCAAGCTGCTGGAGTACAACAGCCCGTATCTACCGGGTGTCGCTGCCGCGCACCTCAAGAAGGTTCAAGGTCAGAACCGTACGCAGGACGTGACCTGCGCAATCGACCTGAGCACCCGCCCCGGTCAGGAAGTGCAGATCGACCTTCCGAGCACGGAGCCGCAGCTAGGCACCCTCACCAAGGTCAACTTCGAGCTGACTACCGGACTCATGAGCCTCCAGAGCGCGGGCCTCAAGGAGACCCCGGTAGGCGCGATTGACCTACTCGACGGCTCGATTGACGCCCTCGCGGGAACTATCGACAGCCTCTAACCCATCCACCTCAACCAAGGAGAAACATCATGGCCGTAGGAGACAAGGCCTCACAGGCGGGCCTTCCGCTGGTGTCCGGAACCGAACCGGCTAACACCCTGGAGACCATCGAGAACGCAACGCGAGACATGATCGGAGACGTCATCCTCAAGCAGGCGAAGCGCGTACGCGTCGGCACATCGCTACCGGGCACGACCGGCAACATTGTGGGTGAAATCTTCGTGCGCTACAGCTAATGGCTACGTCCGGATACGCGGTAGACGTTTACTCCGGGCGTCCGTCCAACGACCTCATCCTTGAGGTCAAGCTGTACGCCACGTCCGGTAACAGCACTCGCTGGAGCTGGACGCTGACCGCCCGGAAGTTCAGCTACGCCTCCTGGGTGCTGGACCCGAAGCCGTGGTCGGTGAACGTCGAAGGCAACACCTGGAGCGGTGAGCACAACCTGGACTTCCGCAACACCGACCGCATCGTCCTAGGTTCAGGTGTCACCGGCTGGATTGCGCACGACAGCAACGGCTACAACGCGGTGACGTTCAGCGCGTCTCACCGTGACGTAGGTGTGTTCGGTACGGCGTCCCTGTCCGGTTCCTTCGCTGCCAACCGCATCCCCAAGCCACCAACCGCGCCCGGTGTCCCCGTCCTGAGCGCGGTTGGTCCAACCTCTCTGACCGCCAAGTGGACCGCGCCGAGCAACAACAACGGCGCGTCCATCACCGGCTACGAGATTCAGTACGCAACCAACTCGGGCTTCACCTCCAACCTGGTCACCGTCAGCGTGGGAGCGTCCTCCCTGTCTCAGGCCTTCAGTAACCTGACCCCGAGCACGGACTACTGGTTCCGCGTGCGAGCCAAGAACTCGCAGGGCTGGGGCGCGTGGTCCGCCGCCTCCACCACTCGCACGCTGTCAGGCTTCTACGTGTGGAATGGCTCCGCGTGGCGTCCCGCAGCTACGTACGTTTGGAACGGAAGCGCCTGGAAGGTGGGCGAGGTCTTCGTCTGGAACGGGACGGAGTGGCGCTCTGCGTCTTAACTACTCCAGTTGAGATTCCTGGCGAGGAAGCGCCACTTCGTCGGGGCGGTGCCGCATGGCGGCTCGCTCACCACCGCCCCGTGCTCAGAGATCTGCTGCAGCAATCGCTGATGACCGACCGGATACGCGCGGTCCACTCCCCCGGCGAGGAACGCGATGGTCGCCCCACCGACGCCGAGCGCCGCCCGATGCACCGCCCCATCGATGCCGTAGGCCCCGCCGGACACCACCACAGCCCCAGTCGAGGCGAGATCACCGGCCAGCTCAGCGGCCACCTGCTCCCCGTAACCGCTCGAGGCGCGGGCGCCGACCATGGACACACGCGGGGACGCTGTGAGCAGTTCCACGCGCCCGCGCACCCAGAGCGCGCTCGGCGCGTGGGGTCCGAGATCGTCGAGGGCATCCGGCCACTGCGGATCGCCGGGGATCACCAACCGCGCGCCGATCTCGAGTGCTCCGAGAAAGGCCGATCGCACGGCCTCCTGCTGCAGCCGAGGACGCCATCGCGCTTGGGCTTCCCGAAGCGCCCGGAAGCCTACCTCGCCGGTGTCATCGGTGAACGGCGACCTGCTTCGACCTCCTGCTGCCACGGAGAGGGCCTCCTCCGCGCCGAGGGCGCCGATCAGTGCGCCGGCGACTGCATCTCCGGGTTCGGCGATCACCGTCCAGGCCGCTCGCGCCACGCAATCCGCCACCGCTTCGCCCCCGTGGATGCGGCGGGCGGCAGCCATCAGTTCGGTGTCCCCCAGCAGTAGCCGCATCATCTCGGCAATCCTCTCCGCAGGTGCAACGCACGCCCGATCTCCTCGACACCGGGTTGTTCGATCTCGCTCAGGTCCGCCATCGTCCACGCCACTCTCAGCACTCGGTCGTATCCCCTCAGGGTGAGCAGACCGCGCTCCAGCGCCCGGTCGAGCGGAGATCGCGTGGCCGCCGGAAGGCGCTGAGTGCCCTGACGCAGCCAGGTCCCCGGTACATCCGCATTGCGTCTCCACGGACTGCTCCGCCACCGATGCGCGGCACGCTCCCTGGCGGCTTGCACCCGGACCCGCGCCTGCGCCGTCGTCGTCTCCCCGCCGGCCTCGCCCATCGCCCGGGATGCCGCGACACGACTGACCTGGAGATCGATGTCGACGCGGTCACGAAGCGGGCCGGACAATCGCGTGGAGTACCGGCGGATAGACATCGGCGGACAGATGCATTCGGACCCTCTCACGCCGTAATTGCCGCACGGGCACGGGTTCATGGCGAGCAGCAGCTGGAACTTCGCCGGGAACCTCGCAGTGAAGCCCGCGCGGTGGACCTCGATCGCGCCTGACTCCAGCGGCTGGCGCAGGGCGTCGAGCGCCACCCGCGAGAATTCCGCTGCCTCGGCGAATTGTCGGAGTACAATACAATTGAATATGGGAACCAAACGGGCCGCGCTCTATCTGCGGCAATCGCTCGACCGTGCCGAGGGCATCGAGACTCAGCGCAAGCGTTGCACCGACCTCGCTCAGAGTCGAGGGTGGGCGATCATCGACACCTTCACGGACAACGAGGTCAAGGCTTCGAAGGACCGAGGCAAGGACACCGAGTGGGCGCGCATGCTCCCGCGGATCGGCAAGGACTTCGAGGTCATCGTCGCTGTAGACGTTGACCGCCTACTCCGAAGCACGAAGGATCTTGTCTCTCTGATCGACCTCGGCGCACAGATCGTGACCGTCGACGGCGAGATCGACCTAACGACCGCGGACGGCAAGTTCCGAGCCACGATGCTCGCTGGCATCGCGAACTTCGAGACAGACCGCGCGAGCGAGCGCCAGAGAGCGCACAAGGCCGCAAAGGCCGCTCGCGGCGAATGGCACGGAGGTACACCGCCATACGGCTACAAGCGCCAAGGCAAGGGTCTGGTTCCTAACCCTGCCGAGGTCAAGCTGATTCACGAGGCAGCAACGAGACTCCTGGACCGCGGCCAGTCAATGCACTCGATCATCGTTGAGTGGAACAACCGCGGCGAACGCACTCGGAAGGGCCACCACTGGCGTCAGACCGGGCTCCGTCCGATCCTTCTCAATCGGAGCATGCTCGGTGAGACCAAGGCCGGCGCTCCGGGCTGGGAGCCGATCATCGATCCCAAGACCTTCGACCGCATAACGAACCTTCTTACAGACCCCTCCCGGAAGGTCGTGCACTCCCCCGGCGCGAACGGTGGCAAGCGTTCGCTGGGTGGTGGCCTGGCTCGGTGCGGGCTCTGCGGCAAGCCGTTGATCACGCACAGCAAGACAACCGGGAAGGGCAAGGGAACGAGCACGGCCAGCCTTGCCTGTCTCGCTCGCGTACATGGCCCGGACGAGAAGAACCACCCTCGCGAGAAACGAATCCGTACGCGCAACGGCAAGAGGGTCGAAGTCATGGAGGACACCAACCGAGTGTCCGTCGCCCACGACGCTCTGGAAGAGCTTGTGTTCGAACGCGTGATCGCCCTGCTGCAAGACACGGATCGCTGGAAGGCGCGCATGCAGGAGAAGGCTCCGAAGGACGAGTCTCAACTGATCGCGCTGGAGGACCGCCAGCGCGAACTCAACGCCGAACTGGACGGCGTAGGTAGGGCTGTCATGGTCGGCGCGTGGGACGAGCGCAAGGCAAGGGTGGAGGTCGCTCGGATCAAGGGCGAACTTGAGACCGTCGCCAGTCGTATCAACGACCTGATCGGTCGCCCGATGCTCAACGCCGTCGTGCAGGGTGGAAAGTTGGAGAACTGGCGCGAGTGGCCTGTCGCGGATCGGCGCTCGTTCCTGCGACTGGTGGTGGATCGCATCGAGGTCTATCCGTACCCGGAGAACACAAAGCGCACGCGACGCCAGAAGCGAAACGAACCGGAGGACGAGTACCTTGCCGCGAAGTGGAAGATCCTCAAGGAGGCAACAGCTGCGAGGATCAAGGTCTACTCGGTGTGGCGCCAGGAAATCGTGTAGCCTGGTCTCGCTTACGGCGAATGATAGCTGGGCTCCTGCTCGCTATTCATTCGCCGTTCGTGTTTCTTCCACGAAGCAGTTGCCTGGAAGGGACGATCATGGCCAAGCCACGACCCCGGAAGCCGATATCTGCGGCACGCATCGAGCTCGCGCTGTGGTTCGCCAGCGAGGCGATCTACCAGCAGTTCTCGTCCACCCCCCTCGGTCGCAAGGCCACGTCAGTGACCGACCGCGAGTGGGTCTCGGCGTACGTCTTCGACGACGGCCACATCGAAGCCGTCTTTCGGTTCACGCACACCTGCCGAAACGACGGTGCACAGCGCGGCGACTCGGAGAGGTTCTTTCGCGGAGTCTGCAACGCGGCAGGGATATCGGAGGGATCTGCGCGACTCAATGACGTGCGACTCATCAGCCGCGAGAAGTTCCACGATGAGCTCAACGATCCCGTGCCGGCGGTCGCAGAGCCAGAGCCATCCATCGACCGTGATCCGGAGGCGTTCGATCCGTGGTCGTGGGCCGACCCCGAGACGAGACTCCGAGTCGAGATGGACTACTACCTGTACGGCGTCGCGGATCGTTGATGTAGGAACAGCCCGCAGTCCTCGACAGTCGAATTGTCGTCAGGATTGCGAGCTGTTGGCTCGTTGACGCTCAGCAACGTACCGTTGGCGGATGGTCGATCATCCAGCGTGGCAAGACGCGCTGATGGGCGCCACCCGGAACTGTCCGCAGTGCTTGGAGCCGATGGAGGCTCGCGTAGGCGCTTGGTGGTGCCCACGGTGCTTAGTTGCCGTGCGACCGGAGGAGGTCGACCAATCCGCTAACCTGCAAGAGTGATCTACGAATTCGCAGACTTCAACGGCGCAGCTGAGTACTTCGACCGTGCTGGCGCCCCGTACTGGGCTGAACTCGATGCCGTCATCGATTCGGTCGTGCCGCAGTTCCAGCCGAGTGATCAGCGCGGCAAGGTTGGCGAGCCGATCTTCGACCCGAAGGCTACGAACGCCCGCCTCACGCTGGAAGCAGCCGACTACGGCTGGAATGCGATCCCTGTACCCACCGAGCTGGAACAGTTCGGAGTCGACTGGGACAGCGGGAAGGGGCCGATTCTCGCAGAGTGGCAGTTCAGCAACTACCCGTTCCTCTGGAACAACATCATCCGTACTGAAGCGATCTATCAGTCTGAAGCGATCCTTCCGGGACTTGGCCAGCCGGTCGATGCCCTCGTCGTGGTCACCAAGTCAGGCCGTTTCCCTGCTTCGAACAGCACCCTCTACTTCGAGCAGGCGCTTGCACAGATCAACACAGTCACGACCCTGGGTGTGTTCAAGATCCCGATCCGTCTCGTTGGGCTGACGATCGACCCGCAGGCCGACGAGGTGGAGATCGACTGGAACGGATACGCCAACCGCTACGGGCGCGCGCTCGCGACGACCGAGCGCCGCATCATGAGCGTGTCGTGGAGTCGCGCCGCAAGCAAGTACGGCCACTACACGGCGCGGCTCAGTTAGCCAGTTCGTCGCCAA
>WPCJ01149584.1_pt1 | contig 10529 bp, 11 predicted proteins | sample 5399831 | NCBI WGS metagenome assembly WPCJ01 (sample SAMN12869470, study PRJNA574797) | sludge metagenome | isolation source: wastewater treatment of pH10 | place: China:Beijing | collected 2019-05-20 | reverse complement strand
CGCATGTCGCGTCCCATCATCAGCAGGCTCATGGTCGGCGCCATACCGGCCATCATGGCGTTCATGCTGATGAACTCCGGCATGAAACTCTTGCGGACGTTCTCCCAGTAGGTCCCGCCCATCATCTTCTTCATGAACAGGGACTGGAAGACGAACAGTCCAAACGAGAAGCCGGCGACGTATTCGACGATCAGGTCGATCCACATCGGCAGCCCGAGCGACGCGGTGACGACGGCCGCGAGAATGATGCCGGTTGCATCGCCGGCGACGCAGTGGATCGTGCTTCCGACGCCCTGCTTCCACAACGGCGCGGTGAAGCGTTCGTGCTCGCCGGGCCGGGGCTCCTTGTCGGCGAGCACGTAGAGCAGCAGTCCGAACGGACCCATGTACAGCGTGACGAGGATGAAGCCCCACTTCATCACCGCCGGCTCGGGATTGCCGGCGAACTGGTCGTAGGCGACATACGCGGTCGAGCCGGCCGCGAGGACGAACCATGCGATCAGGTAGTAGTCGTAGGGCAGTGCGATCATGGCGTCCTCGCGAGTTGCGTGGTTCGGTCGGGATCAGTGCTTGCTGATCCACTCCTCGAGCATCTTCTGCTCTTCGGTCTGCTCCTTGATGCCCTTCTCGGCCATCTGACGGATCATCGGATCCTTGGTCTCCTTCAGGACGGTCTTCGACATGTCGATCGCGCCCTGATGGTGCGCGACCATCATCTTCGCCCAGGCCTTGGTGGGATCGGGATCCATTCCCTTCATCATCGCGGCGTTCATCTTGTCCATCGACGCCTTGTATTCCATGCCGGCGGACTCCGCCCGCGCGAGACCGGGGACCGCGAGCGCGCAGAGGATCGCGATTGCCGAGGCGCGGACAGGAAGTGTAGTTGCGTTGGTTCTTGTCATCATGCTCTCCTTGTTGGAAGACGACGCTTGCTGAACGGGGCCCGAAAACCCTTGTTCCGGCGAGGTTCGAACTAACATCCGGGCGTCTCGGCGCGCGCCGCGGACGCACCCGGTCGTCGCGCGGCATGCGATGCCGCGTCGTCGTGTCGGCTCGAACTACTCATCGTCGCCTTCAGATTCTCCGGTGGCAGCAGGTCGCTGCGGGTGCAGCGCGGGCTCGCGCGAGATCGATGTCGGAGCGGGCCCGTGCATGCCCGCGGAGCGGGCGTGAGGTCGTCGCTATCACGACGCCCCCCGGGCCGTTCCTCGGATGACCTCTTCCCAAAGGGGACTGGCCGTCGCGAAAACGTTGTAGCCGACCCAGGGATGCCGCTTCAGGCGGTCGAGGACGGCGAGGTCGTCCACGCGGACGAAATAGCCCGTGGCCGGGTCGAAAGCGTAGATCCTCAGAGGCGTGCGGCCCATCAGGTGTCTGGAAAGCGAGTGGAACGGATCGTTGCCGTGCTCCTCGCAGACGAACAGGCAGTCCCGTGCGGCGAGGCCGCGCGCGCCTTCGATCGCATCGATCTCGACGCCTTCGACGTCCAGCTTGACGATGACGGGCCTGCCAGCGTCGATCTGCCCGGCCGCGACGAGGCCGTCCAGCGAGACCCGACGCACGGTGTCGGGGCCGTGCTCCGCAGCCGGTTCGGTCGCGAGGGCTTCGTGACGATCTCCGGTGATCCGGACCGCTCCGTCGTTCCTGCCGATGGCGGCATGCAGGCACCGGAAGCGTCCGCCGTTGAGGGCGTTGTTCAGTCCGAGCCGCCGCGCGTTGACCGGAGCCGCCTCGATCGCGAGGGCGTCCTTCGATCCGAACGGAGCGCTTGACGCGACGACGGACCAGTAGCCGAAGTTCGCGCCGCCATCGACGAAAGTGTAGTCGACCGCGGCGGCGCCGCGCAGCAGCAGCTCGATCTCGTCTTCGTAGTCGTAACTCGGATTGAGCAGGCGGCTCCAGTAGCCGTCGCCGAACGGGATTGAGAAGACCGCGTCGACGTTCAGCCGGATCGCGATGTCCCGCGGCTGCAGGCCGCCGGCGACGACCGCGCAGCCCAGCCTGTAGCCGCGATGGCCGAACGGCATGGTCAGCACGGACCCGAGACGCAGGACCGCGAACGCCATCCGCTCGGTCGCGCTTGCGCCTTCCAGTCTGTCGGTGCGCCGATCGAAGACGAGAAGACCCTCGCCGACTGCGCGCGGCGTGTCGCTGATGTCTGCCGTGGTCGCCATGATGTGTCTCCGCGGACCGCCGATGCCGGGACGATGCCGTCCGCCCGCGCTCGCGGGCGGCGGCACCCGTCGGTTCACTTGCTCTTCTGGATCTTGGTGATGGCGATGCCGTCGTTGCCGCGCTCGGCGACGAACTGCACCTTGTCGCCCGCCTTGACCTGCTTGAGCATCGCGGGATCCTGGACCTTGAAGACCATCGTCATGCCGTCTTCGTCCATGCCGAGGTTCTTGATCGGCCCGTGCTTGAGCGTGATCTTCTTGGCCGCCTCGTCGACCTTCCTGACCTCGCCATTCACCATCGCGTCCTGCGCGAACACGGCGGCAGGTGCCAGGAGCGAGAGCGCGACGATCGCCGCCGCGAGTTTGCTGTTCTTCATCATCTTGTCTTCCTTTTCGATTGCTACTTGACGACGACGTTACCGACCATTCCCGCTTCGCGGTGGCCGGGTATCAGGCACGCGTATTCGAACTCTCCCGCCTTGCTGAACTTCCAGACGAGATCGCCCGTCTTCTTCGAAGCCAGCCGTACGGCGTTCGGGTCGTCGTGCTCCATGTCGGGATTCTTCGACATCGACGCGGCGTGCCTGAGATTGTCCTCGGTCGTCCCGAGGACAAATTCGTGTTCGAGCTCGCCGCCGTTGCGGAGCACGAACCTGATCTGCTCGTCCTTGCGGACCTCGACCTTCGCCGGCGCGAACAGCATCTTCCCGTTCGCCTCGGTCATGGTGACCTGCACCACGCGCGCAGGCTTCTTCGCGTCGCCCGGCTCGCCGGTCGACCAGCCCTCATCGCGCTGCGCGTGGCCGGCATGCTCGCCGGCCGCGATCGCGGCGCCGCCGGATGCCAACACCGTGGCGACCACCGCCGCCCGCATCATTGTTGTCCTTGTCATCGGTCTCTCCTGGATCGGGCCGGGCATCACATGCCCTTCATGCCCTTGTGCTTCATCGCCTTCATGTCGGTCTTGCCGGCCGGTTTATCGCCTTGCTGTCGCGCGGGAGCGGTTTGAGGCGCATCGACCTGATAGGCCACGGTGCCCTTGGGAAACTGATAGGGTCCCGGGTCCCGGTAGTCGTCGCGTGCCAGCCCTTCCCGGATCTTCATGATGGTGAACATGCCGCCCATTTCGATCGGACCGAACTGTCCGGACCCGGTCATCATCGGCAGCGTGTTGTCGGGCAGCGGCATCTCCATTTCGCCCATGGCCATGCCCGTCGAGCCCATCGCCATGCCGTCGGGCGCCACCTTGCCGATCGCCTTCGCGATGTCCTTCTTGGAGACGCCGATCAGGTTGACCATGTCGTGCCCCATCGCGTTCATCGTGTGGTGCGACTTGTGGCAATGGAATGCCCAGTCGCCCGGGTTGTCGGCGACGAAGTCGAACGCGCGGATCGCGCCGACCGGCACGTCGGTCGTGGTCTCCGGCCATGCCGCGCTCTCGGGCACCCATCCGCCGTCGGTGCAACTGACCGCGAACTTGTGTCCGTGCAGATGGATGGGATGGTTGGTCATCGTGAGGTTGCCGATGCGGACGCGGACCCGGTCGCCCAGCCGGATGGGCATGACGTCGATCCCGGGAAACACCCGGCTGTTCCAGGCCCAGATGTTGAAGTCGGTCATCTCGGTGACCTTCGGCAGGTAGGTGCCGGGATCGATCAGGTAGCTGCTCATGATGAAGACGAAGTCGCGGTCGACCGGCCGGAAGCTCCGGTCGCGCGGATGGACGACGATCATCCCCATCATGCCCATCGCCATCTGGACCATTTCGTCCGAGTGCGGGTGGTACATGAACGTGCCGCTGTGCTTCATCTCGAATTCGTAGACGAACGTCTTGCCCACCGGGATGTGCGGCTGCGACAGCCCACCGACGCCATCCATGCCGGACGGCAGGATGACGCCGTGCCAATGCACGGTCGTTGCTTCCGGCAGCTTGTTGGTCACAAAGATGCGGACCTTGTCGCCTTCGACGCATTCGATCGTCGGCCCCGGAGACTGGCCGTTGTAGCCCCACAGATGCGCCTTCATGCCTTCGGCGAACTCCCGCACAACCGGCTCCGCGACCAGATGGAATTCCTTCCAGTCGCCGTTCATGCGCCAGGGCAGCGTCCAGCCGTTCAGAGTGACCACCGGATTGTAGTCGGGACCCGAGGAGGGATGCAGCGGAGGCTGCATCGTCGTCTTCTCCATGGTCGGCGCCTCGGGAATGCTTGCCGCCTGCGCGCGTCCGGAGATCGCCGCCGCACCCGCCAGCGCGGTCGCCGTGCCGAGGAAATTGCGTCGGGAAAGGATGGGATCGTTCATCAGTGACCTCCGCCGGCCGACGCCTGAGCGGTCGTCGTACCTGTCGATTGGGATGTGGATTCGCCTCGTCCGCCGCCGTTGACCGCAGTCAGCAGCGTGGAGTCCGCCAGCCAGAAGTCGCGCTTGGCCGCCACCGCCGCGCGCTGCGCGGCGATCCGCGCCCTCGCCTCCACGACCAACGCGAACACGTCGATCTGCATGCTCGAGTAGCGCAGTTGAAGCTCCTCGGAGATCACCTGCCGCAGCGGCAAAACCTCGCGCTGGTACTGCGAGGCGACGTCGTAGGTCGCCCGGTAGGTCCGGAAGGCGTCACGCGCCTCCGAGCGGACGTTGACGGCCTTCTCGGTCAGGAGGTTGAACGCCTGATTGTAGACCTCGGCCGATTGCCTGACCCGCACCTCGCCGCCGTCGAAGATCGGGATTTGGAAGTCGATGGAGACGCTGCGGCTCCGACCGGGACCTCCGAGCTCCTTGCTCTGCGATCCCGACATGTCCAGCAGGGTGACGAAGCGCGTTGCTTGCGTGAGTTCGAGCGCTTTCGCGAGCGCCAGAAGGTCGATGCGCGCCATCTGCAGGTCGAGCCTGCGCTCCACCGCCTGGACCTCGATGAGCGGGAGGGTCGACGGTCTGCGCGGAAGCGCCGGCAGCTTGCCGGGAATCCTGATGGCGGTGTCGTTGCCCCACAGCCCCAACAGCCTGACCAGCCGTTCCCGCGAGCTCGCCGCATCCTGCCTGGCCGACGCCAGATCGGCCGTCGTCTCGGCGTAGAAAGCCTGCTGCCGCGCCTGGTCGAGCTTGTTGAGCGAACCGGTCTGACCGAGCTTCTGCGCCAGTTGCGCGGACGACTCGGCGATCGTCTTTGCCTCGACGAGGACGGAGACGAGTTCGTTCGCGGCCGATGCGCGGTAGTAGGCTTCCCGGACGTCCGCCGCGAGCCGGAGTGTCTGTTCGGCCGCGGCGAGCTGCGCCCTCTTGAAGCGCTCGCGGGCGATCTCGGACCGGAACGGCAACGTGGCGAGGGCGAGGATGTCGCCGGCGACCTGGCGCGAGATCTCGACCGAACCGCCGCTGACGCTCCGCGATACCGAGAACGAAGGATTCGGCGGCAGGCTGTCGGCAACCATTTCGGCTTCCGCGAGCGCGAGTTCGTTGTAGGTCGCCTGCAGTCCGCGATTGTTGAGCAGCGCGATCTGCACCGCCGAATCCACGGTGAGCGTGCGGGCCTTCAGCGATCTGACAGTCTCGTCGGCGACCCGCGCGTCGTCGGCCGAGCGGATGGCGATCACGTCCTTGCGGATCGCCTCGCCGGTGACGGCGGCGACCACTCCCATGCCCTTGTCGGGCGAGAAGCTTGCGCAGCCGGAAAGCAGCAGTCCGGCGGCCAGGAGCGCGAAGGTCGACGCTCGTCCGCGATAACGGGCGATGCTGCGTGCGATGTGGTTGATCGGCATGATGCGCTCCTATTCGCCGGATTTCGGCGACGGAGCGACGCGATCGTTGCGCTGCCGCCATTCCGACGGCGACACCGGCCGCATCGAGGTGTAAGGCCCGACCACCGACCGATAGCCGACTTTCGGCACCGGCACGGTCGGGTCGGCTGGATCCGCCAGCAGTAGCGGACCCGTCGCCGGGATACACCCGCCCAGGGTCAACGCCGCTGCGGAGAGCCCAGCCAGAGTCGTCATCCGCTTATGAAATAGTCTCTCGGCCACCGAGCGAACGGCGGCGAACTTCGCCCCAAACTGCGCAAACATTTTCTCTTCCTGAAATGACGGCGGACCACGGGCCTTGTTCGCCCACGAGGAGCGAGGCACCGCGTCGAAACGGTCGGATCAGGAAGCGATGGGGGGGCGGTAGTGGACAACCGGGGCGTTGTCCGCCGGCTCACTGTAGGACGTCGCGACGCGGATCAGGGTCGGGACGGAAGGAGCGGCGACCTCGACGATCGGGGCCGGCAGAACTGTCAGGCACATCAGTGCGCAGCACTGGCCCGACATGTGAGGACTCTTCTTCGTCGGCGCCTGCTCGTCGGAGAGCGAAGCCGACATCGTCGACGCATCGCCACCGTCGTCCATCGCCGGAGCGGATGCATGATCGTGTGCGGGCTCGCCGGTGGAATGCATATGCATCGCCCCAGCCGCGACGCCCTCGATCGTCATGCAATCGACGACGGCATGGTGGCCAGGCAATGCGTAGGACATCGTCGGCGCCAGGATGCAGAGCGCGTAGATCAGAGCGGAAATCCACCCGGCATTTCTGCGCTGCTTCGTGGTGAACCTAACAAACATTCCGGATCCGCTGCCTGTGGTCGCGCGAGTCGACCTCGGGACCATAGCCCCGAAAAACCGAGCCGCCAAGCTGGAAACCGATGGACCGATCATCGCTCGGCCCTGCCGATGACGGCCATCAGTTCGGTGATCTTCCGACGCTGCTCCGATTTGTCCCCGCTGGCGATCGCATGCTCGACACAATGGGAGACGTGGTCCTTCAGGACCTCCTCCTCGACGCGGCGGAGGGCGGCGCGCACCGCGGCGATCTGCGTGACGACGTCGATGCAGTAACGGTCTTCCTCGACCATCTTCGACAGGCCGCGGACCTGCCCCTCGATCCGGCCGAGCCGCTTCCTCACTGATGTCTTAATATCGTCACGCATACCGCGAACATACCCCTACTGGGTACGGGTTGCAAGAGAGGAGTTGCCGTGCCGACGAAACGGTCGAACTATATCTCGCCTTTCGCTTCCGATCACATGCGGAGACCGTCGTTGACCGTCGGCCAATGGCCGCTCTGCTAGTTTCATCGGCTGCTTTTCACTTCCTCCCGCGATCGCCTTGATTTCGTCGCCCGACGGGTTCATATACCCCTACTGGGTATGGGTTGAGCTTCTGACGGAGGATGTCATGTCGGACGGGAAGAACAAGAGTTCGGGCGGCTGCGGGTGCGGGTCGAAAAAGGAAACGGCCCAGGCGGCATCCGTCGCGTCCGGCTGCTGCGGCGGAGTATCCGACGGCGCACAAGCGCAGGAAGGCGGCCACGCGCAGCACTCCGGCTCCGACGAGGCCATCGATCCGGTATGCGGCATGTCCGTCAACCTTGCCGCAGGCAAGCACACCTTCGATCACGACGGAAAAAGATACCACTTCTGCTCGCAGGGCTGCCGCGGGAAGTTCGCGGCTTCACCCGATGCCTATCTAGCCAAGGCCGAAGTCGCGAATGCGACCGGCGGCTGCTGCGGTGCAGGACACGCGGATCACGGCCACCATAGCCATGATGGACACGCCCACGACGCAGCCGCCGGTCCGACCGATCCCGTCTGCGGAATGACAGTCGATCCGAATACGACCCCGCACAGGTTCGCACTCGCCGGGGAGACCCATCATTTCTGTTCGGCGGGCTGCCGAGACAAGTTCGCCGCCGATCCGCAGCGGTACCTGCAGAAGTCCTCAGTCGCGATTGCTGCTCCGTTGCCCGAGGGCACCATATACACCTGTCCGATGCATCCGGAGATCCGCCAGATCGGACCGGGAAGCTGTACGATCTGCGGCATGGCGCTCGAGCCCGAACTGGTCAGCCTCGACGACCAGTACAATCCGGAATTGGCCGACATGACCCGGCGGTTCTGGATAGGCCTCGCAATGGCTTCGCCGGCCGTCGTTCTCGAGATGGGCAGTCACCTGGTCGGCGGCCATGGGCTCGTCGATCCCACCCTCTCCAACTGGATCCAACTCGCGTTCGCGACGCCCGTCGTGCTGTGGGCGGGATGGCCCTTCTTCGTCCGAGGCTGGCAGTCGCTCGTCACCCGAAACTTGAACATGTTCACCCTGGTCGCCATGGGCACCGGCGTCGCCTACGTCTACAGTCTTGTCGCGACGGTCCTGCCGGGCGCGTTTCCAACGGCCTTCCGCGGACACGGCGGAGCGGTCGCGGTGTATTTCGAAGCCGCCGCCGTCATCACCGTACTCGTCCTTCTCGGCCAGGTCCTTGAGCTGCGCGCGAGAGAGGCGACCTCTGGAGCCATCAAGGCGCTACTCGACCTCGCTCCGAAGACCGCCAGGCTGGTCGATGAAGCCGGAGAGGACCATGAGGTCGCGCTGGACAGCCTGAACGTCGGGGACAGGCTTCGCGTGCGGCCGGGCGAAAAGGTGCCGGTGGACGGCGTCATGACCGAGGGTCGTTCGTTCGTCGACGAATCCCTGGTCACCGGCGAATCCATGCCCGTCACGAAGGAGCCCGGCGCGAAGGTCGTCGCCGGCTCGCTGAACCAGTCGGGCGGCTTCGTCATGCGGGCGGAAAAGGTCGGCCGCGACACGTTGCTGTCGCAGATCGTGCAGATGGTCGCGCAGGCCCAGCGGTCCCGCGCGCCGATCCAGCGCCTCGCGGACCATGTGGCCGGATGGTTCGTGCCGGCGGTGATCGTGGTCGCCCTCGCTGCCTTCGCAGCGTGGGCATGGTTCGGGCCAGAGCCGCGTTTTGCGTTCGGTCTGGTCGCCGCGGTCAGCGTCCTGATCATCGCCTGTCCGTGCGCTCTCGGCCTCGCGACGCCGATGTCCATCATGGTCGGCGTGGGTCGCGGCGCGACGGCGGGCGTCCTGATCAAGAACGCCGAGGCCTTGGAGCGGATGGAGAAGGTCGACACGCTGGTCGTCGACAAGACCGGAACGCTCACCGAGGGCAAGCCAAAGGTCGTGTCGATCGTGCCGGCACAAGGATTCGAAGAAGCCGGGATACTGCGGCTCGCCGCGAGCGTGGAGCGATCGAGCGAGCATCCGCTGGCCGAAGCAATCGTCCGCGCAGCGAAGGAGCGGGGCATTGATCTCGCGCCGGTCACGGGCTTCAACTCTCCGACCGGCAAGGGCGTCACGGGCAGCGTCGGGGGCAAGGCGGTCATGCTCGGCAACTCCCGTTTCCTGGACGCGTCCGGGGTAGATAGCTCGTCGATGCGGGACCGAGCGGAAACACTGCGCGGCGAAGGCGCGACAGTGATCAACATGGCGGTGGACGGCAAGCTCGCCGGAATCCTCGCCATCGCGGATCCCGTCAAGGCCTCTACGCCCGATGCCTTGAAGGCGCTGGCCGCAGAAGGAATCAAGGTCATCATGCTGACGGGCGACAACCGAACAACGGCGCTCGCCGTCGGCAAGCGCCTCGGCATCGTGGAGGTCGAGGCGGAGGTTCTTCCGGATCAGAAGAGCGGCGTCGTGACCAAGCTTCAGAAGGTGGGGCGTATCGTCGCGATGGCGGGCGACGGCGTCAACGACGCGCCCGCCCTTGCTGCCGCCGACGTCGGCATCGCGATGGGCACAGGCACGGACGTCGCCATGGAGAGTGCAGGCGTTACGTTGCTGAAGGGCGACCTCGGCGGCATCGCGCGCGCCCGGCGGCTCTCGCAGGCGACGATGAGCAACATCAGGCAGAACCTTTTCTTCGCTTTCGTCTACAACGCGGCGGGTATCCCCATCGCGGCTGGGGTTCTTTACCCCACTTTCGGAATGCTATTGTCGCCCGTCATCGCCGCGGCAGCTATGGCGCTATCTTCGGTGACGGTAGTTGGGAACGCTCTCAGACTGCGGTCGTCCAAACTCTAAGGGTCTACGGCGGTTTAGTGAAATCAACGGCGCTCGACCCTGTCGGCAACCGACAGGGTTTCGATCACACAGCATTCGCAGACCCTGCCGTGACTGCACTCGTCCACCATCCGCAGCAGTTCGACACGCAGAGCCGAAAGCTGGGCGATGCGTCGCTCCACATCGTACAGATGGCGGCGCGTGATGACGTCGACTTCATCGCACGATTGATCGGGCCGCGTGCTGAGCGTCAGGAGCTCGCGAATGTCGCCGATCTCGAAGCCGAGATCGCGTGCGTGGCGAATGAAGTTCAGCCGTGCGATGTCCTCGCGTTGATAGCGCCTCTGCTTTCCCTCGCTTCTCGTCGGAGGGGACAGCAATCCGACTCCTTCATAGTAGCGGATGGTCGGCACCTTGACACCCGTCGCGCGCGATGCTTCTCCGATCCCTAGCTCATTTTTTCCTTGAACCTCTAGTCGCTAGAGGTTGT
>WPCJ01319528.1_pt1 | contig 10542 bp, 6 predicted proteins | sample 5399831 | NCBI WGS metagenome assembly WPCJ01 (sample SAMN12869470, study PRJNA574797) | sludge metagenome | isolation source: wastewater treatment of pH10 | place: China:Beijing | collected 2019-05-20 | reverse complement strand
AAATGGTCCTCGATCACCGCCTTGTTGCGGCCGGTGACGAAGATGAAATGCTCGATGCCGGCAGCGCGCGCCTCGTCCACGACATGCTGCACGACCGGACGGTCGACGATGGTGAGCATCTCCTTCGGCACCGCTTTCGTCGCGGGCAGGAAGCGGGTGCCGAGACCGGCAACAGGAAGAACGGCCTTGCGGATGCGTTTCGTCATGAAAAATCCATTGGGCGCAGCAGCCTTGCCGAAGCCAGGCGATGATGGGAGCGGCCGTACAACTGTCACGGTTGCCGGCCATCAGGCGATATTAGCCGACAGGCCTTGAGAAGCCGTCAACGGTTTTCGATTAAGTCGGGTTCCTGACGAAGATGAGGCGAGAGAGACGATGGCGGTATTGGTTTCCGGCGGCGCCGGCTACATCGGCAGCCACATGGTCCTTGAATTGCTGGATCGCGGTGAGAAGGTCGTCGTGCTTGACGATCTCTCGACCGGGTTCTGGTGGGCGGTGCCGCCCGAGGCGATCTTCGTCCAGGGCGATATCGGCAACCAGGAATTGGTCGAAGGCCTGATCGGCGAATATGACATCACGGAGATCGCGCATTTCGCCGCCAGGATCGTGGTTCCGGAATCGGTCGCCGATCCGCTGGGCTATTATTTCAACAATACCGTGAAGACCCGCGCTCTGATCGAGAGCGCCGCACGCAAGGGCGTGAAGCACGTCATCTTCTCCTCTACCGCAGCCGTCTACGGCGAGCCACCGGTCTCGCCGGTGCCGGAGGAGATCGCGCTCAACCCGATCAACCCCTATGGCCGCTCCAAGCTGATGAGCGAGTGGATGCTGCAGGATGCGTCGAAGGCGCATGGCTTCACCTACATCGCCCTGCGCTATTTCAACGTATCCGGCGCCGACCCGAAGGGACGCTCGGGCCAGTCCTCGCCGAATGCCACCCATCTGATCAAGGTCGCGAGCCAGGCGGCGCTCGGCCAGCGCGACGGGCTCACCGTCTTCGGTACCGATTATGCGACCCCGGACGGCACCTGCGTGCGCGACTATATCCACGTCACCGACCTCGCCCGCGCGCATCTCGCCGCGCTCGACCATCTGCGGGGCGGCGGCACGAGTCTGACGTTGAACTGCGGCTATGGCCGCGGCTATTCGGTGAAGGAGGTCGTCGAGGTCGTGAAGAAGGTCTCGGGAGTCGATTTTCCGGTGACACTGGCGGACCGCCGGGCGGGCGACCCCGCCTCCCTGATCGCCCGCGCCGACCGCATCCGCGCCGAACTCGGCTGGCGGCCCCAGCACGACGATCTCGAAGAGATCGTCGGCCAGGCCCTCGCCTGGGAAGAGAAGCTCAGGTCGAAGAACGCCACGGCCTGAGAAAACAACTCCCGAGCTCTCATCCGGAGGAACCATCCCCACGGGAATGGCGTCTCGAAGGATGCTCAAGGCGGCTCGGGAGATAACTGGAACATCCTTCGAGACGCCGCGTACGCGGCTCCTCGGGATGAAGGCTGCAGATTGCGAGCAGCCGCAGCCGCCTCTAGGACGCCGCCTCCTCCTCCGCCGGCTCGCGCACCTCGAGAACCGTCAGGCGCTTCACGTCGCCCGAGCGCGTTGTCCAGTCGATCGAGCGCTCGGCCGCCATGCCGATCAACGCGACACCGATCGGCGTCATCACCGAGATGCGGTTTTTCTCGATGTCGGCATCCTGCGGCCAGACCAGGGTGATGATGGCCTCCCGCTTCGTGGTCTCGTCGCGGTAGACGATCCGGCTGCCGATGCGGGCGTGATCATGCGAAACCCGGCCCTCCGGCAGGATGCGGGCACGGTCGAGCTCGTGGGTCAGCTCGGCGGCGAGCTCGGGCATGGTATGGGCCGCGCCCGCCGCGATGCGGCTCAGCATGGCATGGTCCGCAGCCGTGACGGTGATGGCGGGACGCTTCGTGGACATCGTGACAGATCTTTCATCGAAAAGGCGAGCGCCCGCCGGCAGACGGAAATCGCACGGCATCAGAAAGGTCGAACTCGCAGGGAAAAGCAGCAGGGAAGGCGCACCCCGAACCGGAGGCGCCAAGCGCGACAGGCCCGGGGCTATAAGCCCGCGATGAGGTTGCCCGAGCGGTGCAGACCGCGGCGGAAATGGGACGCGCTATTCATAGCCCCAAAATCAGACAATCCCCGATGCTTGTCAAATCACGAATGCCGCAGCGATCGCGATGTGCATTAACCCTTGGTTAATCTTGTTCGGGCGCTGTGAAGATGTTTCCATCCAGCCTTCGCGGGAGTGTCCATGCGCCTGTCCGTCATCGCAGCCTCGGCCTTGATCAGCCTGGCACCGGCGCTGGCCCAGACCACCGGCTCGATCAACGTCTCCGGTGCCCATGCCCGCAATGCGCAGGCGAGCCCGGCGAGCGCCTCCTTCGACATCTTCGTGCAGCGGCTCTGGCCGCTGGCGCAGGCGCGCGGAATCTCCCGTGCGACCTTCGATCTCGCCTTTCGCGGCGTGACGCCGGATTCCTCCATCGTCGCGCTCACCAGGAAACAGGCGGAGTTCAGCGCCCCCATCTGGAGCTATCTCGAGAACGCCGTCGGCGGCGCCCGCATCCAGCGCGGACGCGAAGCCGCGGCCGCGAATGCGAGCGTCCTCGCTCAGGTCGAGGCACGCTACGGCGTGCCCAAGGAGATCGTCCTCGGCGTCTGGGGCATGGAAACCAACTACGGCTCGTTCAAGGGCGGCAAGGACGTCATCCGCTCGCTCGCAACGCTCGCCTCGATCCGCTACCGCGGCGATTTCTTCCGCGACGAATTGCTGACCGCGCTGGAACTGATCGAGAAGGGCCATGTCGAACGCGGCGAGCTGAAAGGCTCCTGGGCCGGCGCCATGGGCCACACCCAGTTCATGCCGTCGAGCTACATGAAATACGCGGTCGACTGGACCGGCGACGGCCATGCCGACATCTGGACCTCGTCGAGCGACGCCATCGCCTCCACCGCCAACTACCTCAAGGGCTATGGCTGGGTGCCGGGTCTGCCCTGGGGCATGGAGGTGACGCTCCCACAGGGCTTCGACCACCGGCTCGACAAGGCGAGCTTCGCCAGTTTCGCCTCGGCCGGCGTTCGCCGCGCCGATGGCGGTCGCCTGCCCTCCTCCGGCGAAGGCCGCCTGTTCTACCCGGCCGGCCATACCGGCCCGGTGATGCTGCTCACCGCCAATTTCGACGTCATCAAGAAATACAACTCGTCCGACGCCTATGCGATGGCCGTCGGCCATCTCGGCGACCGCATCGCCGGACGCTCCGCCATACAGGCGAACTGGCCGACCAAGGCGCCGCGGCTCGACATGGCCGCGACCCGCGACCTCCAGCACCGCCTGAAGGCGCTCGGCCTCTACAATCACGATGCCGATGGCCGCATCGGCACCGGAACGCGCGAGGCGGTCCGGCGCTACCAGATCAGCGCCGGCGAGATCGCCGACGGTTATCCGACCCCGGCCCTGCTGTCGAAGCTGCGCGGCAAGCGCTGACTCACAGCCGCTCCCGGCCTATAGTGGCGAGCGAAGGGGAACCTCCGGATCGGTCGATGCGCCTGCGTTCGCTTGCCATGGTTCTGGGTGCCGCCTGCCTGCTCCTCCTGACGGGCGGGCCGGTTTCCCTCGCCCAGCAGCAGCCGCAGCAGCGCAGCCTGTTCCAGATGTTCTGGCAATTGCCGGCGCAGCCGCGGACCGCGCCGCAGCAGCGCCAGCGTGTCGCGCCTGTGGTCCGCCGCCGCGATGCGCCGGTCGTCGTCCGCGACGATCCCGTCATCCCCAAGGTCGACGTCGCCCACCATATCCTGGTCATGGGGGACTCGCTCGCGAACCTCCTCGCAAACGGACTGGACGATGCCCTCAACACCCGTCCCGATGTCGAGGTGATCCACAAGGCCAAGCCCGATTCCGGACTGGTGCGCAGCGATTTCTACGACTGGCCGAAAGCCGCTTCCGAGCTTCTCGCCAGCGACCAGAAGACCAGCATCGGGGTGATCCTGCTCGGCCTCAACGACCGCCAGCCGCTCCGCGAGGGCGAGACCGTCCACGAGCCCCTGAGCCCGCGTTGGCTCGAACTCTACCGCGACCGGATCGACGCCATAGCCAATGCCTTTGCCGGCAAGCGCGTGCCGCTGATCTGGGTTGGCGCGCCGCCCATGCAGAACGGCCGGCTCTCGGCCGATCTCGTCACCTTCAACGATCTCTATCGCCAGCGCGTCGAGAAGGCGGGCGGGCAATATGTCGATCTGTGGGGCGGCTTCGTCGATGCAGAGAACCGCTACGCCGCGACCGGCCCGGACGTCTCCGGCCAGCCGGTGCGTTTGCGCCTCGGTGACGGCATCCACTTTACGGCGGCCGGGGCCCGCAAGGCCGCCCATTTCGTCGACCTCGTCATCCGCCGCATGATCGAGGCGGCTCCGCAGAGCAGCGTCATCGCCCTGCCCGTCTCGCCCGAGACCGGCGCACCGAGCGCCCTTGAGCTTCAGCCCGGTGGCGTCGAGCGCCTGATCGACCAGATGGTTGCGGGCGTGCCGACCATCGGCCTCCCCGCTGCCTTGCAGGCCCGCCCGCTCGCCGGGCCGATCCAGCCCCTCACCGGACAGGCCGCGCTCTCCGAGCAGCCGCTGCTCGCCTCGATCGCCGAGGCGCGCGGCCGCGGCGATGCTGCCCTCCAGCTCGAACGCGTCTTCGGCCAGGGCATCGCGCCGGACCCGCTTCCAGGCCGGCTCGACGATTACCGCTGGCCGCGCTGATCATCCCGCCATCAGCCGATCGAAAACCGGACCGGGATCGTCGACCTCGACCAGTTTCTTGCCGGTGATGACCCAGATCCGCGTCGCCACCGCCCGCACGAAGGCGCGGTCATGGCTGACCAGCAGGCAGGCCGTTTCCTGCTTGATCAGCTCGCCCTCCAGCATGTCCTGCCCCTCGATATCGAGATGGTTGGTGGGCTCGTCCAGCAGGTAGAAATTCGGCTCGGCCAGGCGCAGCAGCAGCATCGCGAGCCGGGCGCGCTGTCCGCCTGAAAGGCGGGCCGTCGGCGCGGTCTGCGCCTCGCTTGCGATCCCCGCTCCGGCCAGCACGGTGCGCGCCGTCTGGTCGCCGAGATCGCTCGAGCGCTTCACCGCGTCCCAGGGCGTGCGCCAGGCGTCGAGCTGCGAGAGGCCCTGGTCGGAGTAGCCGACCGTGAGGGTCGCGGCACCGCGGATATCCGGGTCAGCGCCGTCCAGCGCAGCCCGCAATCGCGTGACGAAGCGCGTCTTGCCGCTGCCATTGGCGCCGAGCAGCGCGATCCGGTCGCCCTTCTCGATCCAGAGCGGCCCGGTCCGGAACAGCTGGCGCCCGTCCGGCGTCGCGACCGACGTTTCCTTGATCGAGACCAGTGCCTTGGCATGAGTGCCGCTGCTGGCGAGCCGGATCGTGCCGGCCGAGCGCTCCTTATGCCCGGGCTTGGCCTGCTCCTCCAGCTTGTCGGCACGCTCGGACAATTGCTTGGTCTTGACCACCAACAGGTCCGAGCCGGAATTGATGCCGATATTCTTGAGCTTGGCCGCCTGCTGGCGAAGCGCCTTGACCTTGCGCATCTCGTTCTCGAACTGCCGGCTCCGCGCCGCGTCGCGCTCTTCCAGAGCCAGCAAGGCGCGCGAATAGGGCAAAGCGAAATCGGCGCTCTCCGCCGGACGCAGGAACAGGGTGCGCGTGCTGACATCGTCGAGGAAGGCGCGGTCATGGCTCGCCGCGACCACGGCGCAGTCGCGCGGCAGGTTGGCGAGGAAGCGTTCCAGGAGGCCGATCCGTTCGAGATCGAGATGGTTCGTGGGCTCGTCCAGCAAGAGCAGGTCGGGCTCGATCACCACTGCCCGCGCCAGCAACATCGTGCGCTGCCAGCCACCGGAGAGGCTGTCGACAGCGCGGCTGCGCAGGCTCTCCTCGATCATGAGATCGTCGAGCAGCACGTCGACGCGCCAGCTCTCGGTCTCAGCCGCTTCGGCATCGAGCGCATCCAGCACGGCATCATAGAGGCTCATCGGCAGCAGGCGTGCGGGCGGATCCTGCGGCGCGAAGGCGGTGACGAGGCCGCGCGAGCGGGTCAGCGTGCCACCGCTCGCCTCCTCGGTGCCGGCCAGGATGCGCAGGAGCGAGGACTTGCCGCGCCCGTTGGCTGCGACGAGGCCGAGGCGATCGCCCTTGGCGATGGCGAGGTCGAGGCCGGCGAAGAGAGGCGCGCTGCGAGCGAGCGACAGGTCTTTCAGGGTGATCAGGGACATCGGGATCTCATGAAGTCAGGCATGCGCGCCGGAGCGCGCCAGATAAGGCTGACGATGAGACGACGATGCGTTCCCGGTCAGCCCCGCGATGTGAAGCGCGGGGCACAGACAGGTCCGCGGGTGCGGCAATGGAAGCGGCGGCGCGGTGCCTGCTTCCCCTTCTGGTTCGATTCCATGACGACGATCATAGCGAGGGCGGTGGGGTTGAACAGCCCCCGCGACTCACACCGGCAGGATCGTCGCGCCCATCAATTCCTTGTCGATGGCATGGGCCGCCTGACGGCCCTCGCGGATCGCCCAGACCACCAGCGACTGGCCGCGGCGCATGTCGCCAGCGACGAAGACCCTGCCGACGCTGGTCTTGTAGTCGCGATCGTTGGCGACGACGTTGGCGCGCTTGTCCACGGCCGCGCCCGACTGCGCGATCATGCCCTCGATCACCGAGCCGGCGAAGCCGATGGCGAGGAAGCAGAGATCGGCCTGGAGCACGAACTCGGTGCCGGGGATGGGCTTGCGCTTCTCGTCGACGCGGGCGCATTTCACGCCGGTCAGCCGGCCGTTGCGGCCTTCGAGGCCGAGCGTCGCCGCCTGGAACTCGCGCTCGGCGCCCTCGGCCTGCGAGGACGAGGTGCGGAACTTGGTCGGCCAGTACGGCCAAACGGTGAGCTTGTCCTCCAGCTCCGGCGCCATCGGCCGGATGTCGAGCTGCGTCACCGAGAGCGCGCCCTGGCGGAAGGCGGTGCCGACGCAGTCCGAAGCGGTATCGCCGCCGCCGACCACGACGACATGCTTGCCGGCCGCACTGATCGGCTCGAGGCTGGAAACGTCCTCGCCGCCGACGCGCTTGTTCTGCTGGGTCAGGTACGGCATCGCGTAGTGGACGCCGGCGAGATTGGTGTCCGGCAGACCGGGGTCGCGCGGCGCTTCGGCGCCGCCGGTCATCAGCACCGCGTCATGCTCGGCCATCAGCGTGGCGAAGGGCAGGTTCACGCCGATATTGGCGTTGTAGTGGAAGGTCACGCCTTCCGCCTCCATCTGTTTCACCCGGCGGTCGATATGCTTCTTCTCCATCTTGAAGTCGGGGATGCCATAGCGCAGCAGGCCGCCGGCCTTGGCCTCGCGCTCATAGAGATGGACATCGTGCCCGACGCGGGCGAGCTGCTGCGCCGCAGCCATGCCGGCAGGTCCCGAGCCGACGATGGCGATGCGCTTGCCGGTGCGCTTGGCCGGGATTTCCGGCGCGATCCAGCCCTCTTCCCAGCCCTTGTCGGCGATCGCCTGCTCGATCGTCTTGATCGTCACCGGCATGTTCTCGAGGTTGAGCGTGCAGGCTTCCTCGCAGGGTGCGGGGCAGATGCGGCCGGTGAATTCCGGGAAGTTGTTGGTGGAGTGGAGGTTGCGCAAAGCATCCTCCCAGCCGCCGGAATAGACCAGCTCGTTCCAGTCCGGGATCTGGTTATGGACCGGGCAGCCGGTCGGCCCGTGGCAGAACGGAATGCCGCAATCCATGCAGCGCGCCGCCTGCTTCTTGATGTCGCGCTCCTCAAGCGGAAGCGTGAACTCGCGGAAATGCCGGATGCGGTCGCCGGCGAGCTGATACTTCTGCTCCTGCCGGTCGAATTCGAGAAAGCCCGTGACCTTGCCCATGCCGTTTCTCTCGCCGTGTGCGCGGGGCGTCCCCGTGCGCGTGCCTTAACCTGATCGAGATGCCGGGACGGTGACGGCCCCGACGGGGTGGCGTTCGCTTATTCCGCAGCCTGCAAGGTGCGGGCCTGTTCCATCTCGCGCAGCGCGCGGCGGTACTCGACCGGCATCACCTTGACGAACCTGGTACGGTAATCTGCCCAGTTGTCGAGGATGGTGCGGGCGCGCTCCGAGCCGGTGTAGTCGACATGGTTCGTCAGCATCTGCATCAGGCGCTCTTCATCGTGGCCCGACATGTTGGTCATGTCGATCCGGCCCTTGTGCTCGAGATCGCCGCCATGGTGGTGCAGACGCTCCATCAGGTCCTCTTCCTCCTCGACCGGTTCGAGATCGACCATCGAGAGGTTGCAGCGCGACTTGAAGGTGCCGTCCTCGTCCAGCACATAGGCGATGCCGCCCGACATGCCGGCCGCGAAATTGCGCCCGGTCTGGCCGATGACCGCGACGACACCGCCGGTCATGTACTCGCAGCCATGGTCGCCGGTTCCTTCCACCACCGCGATGGCGCCGGAATTGCGCACCGCGAAGCGCTCACCGGCGACACCGCGGAAATAGGCCTCGCCCGCAATCGCGCCGTAGAGCACGGTGTTGCCGACGATGATCGAGCGCTCGGCCACGGCCCTGGTCGCCGGATCGGGCTTCACGATGACCTTGCCGCCGGACAGGCCCTTGGCGACAGAGTCGTTGGCCTGGCCGGTGAGTTCGACCGTGACGCCAGCCGCCAGGAAGGCGGCGAAGCTCTGGCCGGAGGTGCCAGAGAGCTTCACGGTGATCGTGTCTTCCGGCAGGCCGGCATGGCCGTACTTCTTGGCGACGGCACCGGACAGCATCGCGCCCGTGCTGCGGTCGACATTGCCGACCGGCTTCTCGATCACGACCGGCGTTCCGGTCTCGATCGCGTTCGTCGCCTCGGCCAGGAGCTGGCGGTCGAGCACGGTGTCGATCGGGTGCTTCTGCAACTCGACATGGCGGATCGCCACGCCCGGCAGGTCGACCTTGTGGAAGAGCCTGGTGAAGTCGAGCCCGTTCGCCTTCCAGTGTTCGATCGCGTCCCGCTTGTCGAGCAGGTCGGAGCGGCCGACGATCTCCTCGATCTTGGTGAAGCCCATCTCCGCCATGATCCGGCGGACGTCCTCGGCCACGAAGAAGAAGTAGTTCACGACATGCTCGGGCAGGCCCTTGAAGCGCTTGCGCAGCACCGGGTCCTGCGTCGCGACGCCGACCGGGCAGGTGTTGAGATGGCACTTGCGCATCATGATGCAGCCGGCCGCGATCAGCGGCGCGGTGGAGAAGCCGAACTCGTCGGCCCCCAGCAGCGCGCCGATGATGACGTCCCGGCCTGTCCGCAACCCGCCATCGACCTGCAAGGCCACGCGCCCGCGCAGATGGTTCAGCACCAGCGTCTGCTGCGTCTCGGCCAAGCCGATCTCCCAGGGCGAACCCGCATGCTTCAGCGAGGTCAGGGGGCTCGCGCCCGTGCCGCCCTCGAAGCCGGAGATGGTGATGTGGTCGGCGCGCGACTTGGCGACGCCGGCGGCAACTGTGCCGACGCCGATCTCGGAGACGAGCTTCACCGAAACATCGGCCGCCGGGTTGACGTTCTTCAGGTCGAAGATGAGCTGCGCCAGATCCTCGATCGAATAGATGTCGTGATGCGGCGGCGGCGAGATCAGGCCGACGCCCGGCGTCGAATGCCGGGTGCGGGCGATCTTGGCGTCGACCTTGTGGCCGGGAAGCTGGCCGCCCTCGCCGGGCTTGGCGCCTTGCGCCACCTTGATCTGCATCACATCGGCATTGACGAGATACTCGGTGGTGACGCCGAAGCGGCCTGACGCGATCTGCTTGATCGCCGAGCGCTTCGAGCGGCCATCCGGCATCGGCCGGAAGCGGATCGGCTCCTCGCCGCCCTCGCCGGTGTTCGACTTGCCGCCGATCTGGTTCATCGCGAGCGCGATCGTCTCATGGGCCTCGCGCGAGATCGAGCCGAAGGACATCGCGCCGGTGGCGAAGCGCTTCACGATATTCGCGGCAGGCTCGACGCTCTCCAGCGGCACGGGCGCGCGGCCGTTATCCACGGCCATCTTGACCTTGAACAGGCCGCGGATGGTGCTGAGCCGCTGCGCGTCGTCGTTGACCTGCCGGGCGAACTCCTCGTAGCGGTCCTGCGCGTTGAGGCGCACCGCATGCTGCAGCGAGGCGACGACGTCCGGCTTCCAGACATGGTCCTCGCCGCGGACGCGGTACATGTACTCGCCGCCGATATCGAGGCTGTTGCGGTAGAGCGGCGAGTCGCCGAAGGCGTCGCGGTGCCGGCGCAGGCTCTCCTCGGCGATCTCCTCGAGACCGACACCCTCGATCGCCGTGCCGGTGCCGAAGAAGAACTTGTCGACGAAGGCGCTCTTCAGGCCGACGGCGTCGAAGATCTGCGCGCCGCAATAGGACTGGTAGGTCGAGATGCCCATCTTGGACATCACCTTGAGCACGCCCTTGCCGACCGACTTGATGTAGCGCTTCACCACCTCGTCGGCATCGACCTCCTCGGGGAAGGCGCCC
>WPCJ01364201.1_pt1 | contig 10550 bp, 10 predicted proteins | sample 5399831 | NCBI WGS metagenome assembly WPCJ01 (sample SAMN12869470, study PRJNA574797) | sludge metagenome | isolation source: wastewater treatment of pH10 | place: China:Beijing | collected 2019-05-20 | reverse complement strand
AGCGATGCGACCTCGTAGCTGGCTTTTGCCGCGTCCAGTACCTGGAAGAAGGCGACAGCGTCGATGCGCACGCCGGCATTGTCCTTGGTGATCGCCTCCTGCGAGGGAATGTCGAGCACTTGCTCCATGACATTCACCTTGTGGCCGATGCGATCGATATAGGGGACGATCAGCCCGAGGCCGGCGCTCAGCGTGCGCGAATAGCGGCCGAAGCGCTCGACGGTGTAGTTGAAGCCCTGTGGAACGGTGCGGACGCCCCGCGCGATCGTCAGGATCACCAGCGCCACCACGACGATGACCGCAATATTGAAGCCCGACAGATCCATTCCGTTTCCCCCGCCGCGTTAGGCCTGCCCGTCTTTGCCGGCAGCGGCCCAAACTGGCGGTTGTGGCGGGCGGATGCAAGCATGGGGCGCAAACGTCTTCGTCCGCCCGCGTCGCGTTCGGTGGTGGTGAGGGGCAGCGGAGCGCCGCGAGGCGCGGTTGGGTATCAGGCCGCTTCCATTGAGCCAGGATGCGGCGCGGAGGGATTGAGCCACCCTCCGCACGCCCCGTGGCGCTCCGCTTATCGGCGATTTTAAGACTCCGGGCCGCGCTTATCGGGCCTGCGGCCATCCTTCGCCGCGAGCCCTTTCGACGCCAGTTCGGCTCAGCGCCTTGTCGCGTCTACTCGGGCATGGGACGAAGGCGTGATGCCATCGGCCGTTCCCAGCGAGCTCCTCGCACAGGGATCGTAGTGTCCCCAGGGCGGTGCCCCGAAGCCTCCCGGGAGTGGATCGTGACTCCACCCGCAGGCGCCGCCCTCATCCCCACCAACGGCACACCTCCGGATGGCTGCCCCTCGGGGACGAGGTGGGGCGAGGATAGGCGCGGCGTGTGAGGGCGGGGATAACTTCTCAGGCCTTGTCCGCTTTCGAGCCATTCCAGCCGTTGGATAAAGCCCCTTGAAGCGGATAGAAATCACGAGTCAGAGAGTGACATCGGGAGCCCAGACGGATGATGCGAACTCAGATGATCGGCATCATCGTCAGCCTATTGATTCTCCTAGCGGCTTTAGCTGTGAGGAAATTTACCTTTGTCAGCGGCTGGGGGGCGCTGCTGATCGTTTCGGCTGCGGTCTTGATAGGTTGGGCTCTAGGGGCTTCGAACTTTCTGCGCGGCAAACGATAGAGCGAGTGACCGCTCTCGACCCATTGCAGACCTTGGAACGCCTGTTGCCTTTCAGATCGGATTGAATAGATCGCCGAAACCGAAAGTGTTGTTGGTTGCGGCCATCGCCAACGCCGATATGAGCAACGCGAAAGCCCATATCGCACGACGTCGTCCTGATCTCTCCGCCGCATTTTTGACGATGGCTAGCGTCGATGACCATGAGCCGGCCAGCCATAGTGGCAGAGAAATCAAGAGGAGGAGCCAGAAACCAAGCTCGTGGGCTCCCTTCGGCGCTCCGTTCAAAGCTTCTGAGGCGCTAAGGGGCAACATGTATCCGATGATTGCCCCTGCCAGGATCAGGAAGCCAATAGTGGCGCTAACGCTCACCACCCAAAGAGCCGCATTGCGAAATCGGATCACGGAACCCCCCGCAGCATTATTCGGGTGACCATAAGCCTGAAGCCACTATCAGGCCAACGTCCGCTTCCCACCCGTTGCAAACCACGGCGATTGCATCGACAGTGCTCCCTCCAGATCGGCCTCCCCAGCGCAGGGCCGTCGAACGGAAGTGACGAGAGGCAGCCATGCATGAGCTTGCGGTCCTGATTTCGATCCTCGGCGTGTTCCTGCTCGGCGCGATCAGCCCCGGCCCGAGCTTCGTCGTGGTCTCGCGCATCGCCATCTCACGCTCGCGCACCGATGGCGTGATGGCCGCCATCGGCATGGGCATCGGCGGCTTCGTCTTCGCGATCATCGCGGTCGCGGGCCTGACGGCGATCCTGCTGCAGGTCGAATGGCTCAACATCGCGCTCAGGCTGGCCGGCGGCGCCTATCTTCTGTGGCTCGGCATCAACATCTGGCGCGCCGCTCCCGAACCGCTGGAGGTCGCCGACACGGCCAGCGAGCGCCAGAGCACGCTGTGGACCTCGTTGCTGCGAGCGCTCTTCGTCCAGCTCTCCAACCCCAAGACGGCGATCTTCTATGCGTCCATGTTCGCCGCGCTGCTGCCGTCCCCGACACCGTCCTGGATGTTTTTTGTTCTGCCGCCGATGCTCTTCCTGATCGAGTTCGGCTGGTACACGGTCGTGGCCGTCGGCTTCTCGTCCCGCACGCCGCAGGCGGCCTATCTCCGCTCCAAGGTCTGGATCGACCGAACCGCCGGAGCTGTGGTCGGAGCCCTGGGCACCAAGCTGATGGTGGACAGCCTGCGCTCGTCTGCCTGAGCTCGTTTGCCGGCTCTAAGCCACCGCTCAGAAGCAGACGATTCCGCGCTCACGGGACGAAGGGCAACGTTTGCCCCGTGGCTGCCCGACATAACCTCCGGCCTACTTCCCTTGCGGCCGCGGCGGGGTCGCCACCGCCGGCAGCGATTTGAGATATTCCGCCATCGCCGCCCGGTCGGCGTCGGAGAGCTGTGCGGTGTTGCGCACGACATCGGCCATCGGCCCGCCGACGCTGTCGAAGCTCGGGGTGAAGCCGGTCTTCAACAGCTCCGCGATCTCCTCCTTGGACCATTTGCCGAGCCCGTCGGCCTCGTCCTGCGTGATGTTCGGCACGGTGCCCTTGCCCTCGGGATCGGGGCCGCCGGCGAAGCGCGTCGCCGGGATGACGGCGCCGAACGCGTTGCGGCTGGAATGGCACTCGGCGCAGTGGCCGGGACCGTTCACCAGATAGGCGCCGCGATTCCAGGCCTCGCTCTTGGTCGGATCGGGCTTGAAGGAGCCGCCCTGGAAGAACAGCAGCTTCCAGCCGCCGACCAGGCGCCGGATGTTGAAGGGGAAGCGCAGTTCATGCGCCGGCGCCCGGCCCTCGACCGGCGGCAAGGTGCGGATATAGGCGAAGAGATCGGCGAGTGCCTTGGGTGGGATCAGCCGGTAGGAGGTGTAGGGAAAGGCCGGGTAGAGATGCTCGCCCTGCCGCCCGATGCCGGCCGCCATCGCATCGACGAAATCCTGGACGCCCCAGTTGCCGATGCCGTCGCGCGTATGCGGCGAGATGTTGGGCGCGTGGAAGGTGCCGAAGGGCGAGGCCAGCGCCAGCCCGCCGCCGAGCCGCGTGCGATCATCCTGTCCCGGCGTGGCATGGCAGGAGGCGCAGCCGCCGGCCGCGAAGAGCAGCTTGCCGTTATCGAGGTCGGGCGCCGGCAAGGCACCGATCTCCGGCGCGGGCGAGACGATGCGCGGGTCGGTCAGCAGGTAGAAGCCGCCCAGCGCGACGGCCGCCAGCAGGACGAGCGTGACCAGAAGGCGGCGCAGCAGCAGCATCGCGAACTCCCCAATCCCTTCGGCAGACCGGTGCATGACCGTGCCGCCTCAGGACGGCGCCGTGAACAGGCTATCTCACATCAACCTAACTCTAACGTGGCGGCCGCGCGAAAGCTCCCATCCGAGACGAAAAAGCGGGCGGCCAGCCATGGCGCCCGCTTCACCGCGCAGCTTTGGACGGCCCGGCCGCAGCTCACTTCTTGATGCGGTAGGCCTCGTGGCAGGCGCCGCAATTCTTCGTCGCCGCGCCGAAAGCGGTCCGGAAGTCGGCGAGATCGCCGGCCTTGGCGCCCGCCTCCGCATCCGCCTCGAACTTGGCGAAGGCCGCCTTGAACCCGGCCTGATCCTCCCAGACCTTCGGCGAGGCCGTGGTCTCGCCCCCGCTCTTGGAGCTGTCCGGGAACAGCGCCGGCATCTTCTTGGCGGCATCGGCATAGGTCTTGAAGACGGACTGCGCCTTGCCCGCATCGAAGGGCGTGTCGCCCTTGGCCATGGCCGCGCCTTCGCGCGTCGCGGCGCTGACCGCCTTCATCGTCTGCTGACGTTCGGCGATCGGGTTCGTCTCCGCCATCGCGGCGGTGGCGCCGAGCGCGAGGCTCAGGAGCACGAAAGCGGTGCGGATCATTCAGGTCCCCTTCGAGGCAAGGTCGCAATCGTCTGGGCGCCGGACGGCGCCGTTTTGAACTCGTCCAGATCAAACGATGATCGCGACGCCGCCAAGTCGCTTTTGCGTGAGCGGACTTGCAAAGCTGCAAATCCGCCCTTGCATCAAAGCCGGTAGCCGGCCTCCTTCAGCGCGTTGAACACCTTCACCGGCGTCGCCGGCATGTCGATCGCCTTGATCCCGGCGGCCCGGTCGAGCGCATCGACCATCGCGTTCATCACCGCCGGGCAAGCCCCGATGGCGCCGGCCTCCCCCGCCCCCTTCACGCCGATGGCGTTGGTGAGGCAGCGGACATTGCGCGTCTCGAAATGGAAGTTCGGCACGTCGATGGCGCGCGGCAGCGCATAGTCCATGAAGGTCGCGGTCAGCATCTGGCCGTCGGGATCGAAGCGGATCTCCTCCATCAGGGCCTGTCCGATGCCCTGCACGGCGCCGCCATGGACCTGGCCCTGCAGCATCAACGGGTTCAGCGTGACGCCGAAATCGTCGACCACCACATAGTTGAGGATCTCGGTCTGGCCGGTGCCGGGGTCGATCTCGAGCTCGCAGACATGGGTGCCGTTCGGATAGGTCGCCTCCGGCGGCGTCCAGCTTTGATGGACCTTGAGCATCGTTGGCGTCGCACCGGGCAGCGCCGCGATGGCGGCGAGGTCGAGCTGCTTGTCCGTGCCGACGATCCGAACCGCGCCATTGGCGATCTCGAGGTCGCCCACGGCCGCCTCGAGCGTCTCCGAGGCGAGCTGCTTGAGGTTGTCGGTCAGGATCTCCGTCGCCTTGTTGAGCGCCGCCCCGCCCACGGGGATCGAGCGCGAGCCGCCGGTGCCGGAGCCGGTCTCGACCCGGTCGGTATCGCCCTGCACCACGCGGATGCGGTCCATCGGGATGTCCAAATGCTGCGAGACGAGCTGCGAATAGGCCGTCTCATGCCCCTGCCCGTTCGACTGCGTGCCGATCAGCACGGTCACCATGCCGTCCTTTTCCAGGATCACGGTCGAGCTTTCCGGGCCGCCGCCGCCGCAGGCCTCGATATAGCTGGCCATGCCGATGCCGCGGATCTTGCCGGCCTTGGCCGCAGCCTTGTGGCGGGCCTTGAAGCCCTTCCAGTCGGCCACCTGCATGGCATGGCGCATATGGCCCTCGAACTCGCCGGAATCGTAGACCGGGCCGGTTTGGGTCTTGTGCGGCATCTCGGACGGCTTGACGAAGTTCTGCGCCCTCACCGCGTCCGGCGTCTTGCCGGTTTCGCGCGCGATGGCATCGACCAGCCGCTCGATCAGATAGGCGGCCTCGGGGCGCCCAGCGCCACGATAGGCGTCGATCGGCGTCGTGTGGGTCAAGACGCCGCGGAACAGCACATGCACGGCCGGGATGTTGTAGCAGCCCGGCGTCATCGTCGTGCCGACCCAGGGGATGAACGGCCCGTATTGCGAGAGCCACGCCCCCATCTCGGCCGAAAGATCGACCTTGAGGCCGATGAACTTGCCCTTGGCGTCGAGCGCCATGGTCGCGGTGGCGAGGTTGGCGCGGCCATGGGTGTCGGCGAGGAAATGCTCTGTGCGGTCGGCGACCCAGCGCACCGGGCGCTTCAGCTTTTCCGCCGCGATCATCGCCAGCGGATATTCCCGGTAGAGGAAGATCTTGGTGCCGAAGCCGCCACCGACATCCGGCGTCACCACGCGGATGCGCTTGGGATCGACCTTGAGCACATAGGTCGCGATGAGGTCGCGCATGCCATGGCTGCCCTGGCTGCCCAGCGTCAGCGTCCAGCGCTTCTCGGCCTTGTCGTATTCGGCAACGCAGGCGCGCGTCTCCATGTAGTTGGAGGCCAGCCGGTTGTTGACGATGGTCAGCGAAACCGTGCGCGCCGCCTTGGCGAAGGCTTTCTCGGTCTTCTCGCGGTCGCCCTGCTCGGCCTCGAAGGCGACATTGCCCGGCCTGTCCACCCAGACCTGCGGCGCGCCCTTCGCCAGCGCTTCTTCGATGCCGGTCACGGCCGGCAGCGGCTGCCAGTCGATCTCGATCGCCTCGGCGGCGTCACGCGCCTGCGCCAGCGTCTCGGCGACGATGAAGGCGACGGCCTCACCGACATGGCGCACGGTATCGCGCGGCAGCACAGGCACCGGCAGCGATTGCGACATCTCGCCCGAGACGGTCTTGATATGGCCCTTGCACGGCAGGTCGCCGTATTCAGCGACATCCTCGCCGGTCAGGACGAGCTTCACGCCCTTCATCCTGCGGGCTGTCTCCTTGTCGCGGATGGTGAAGCGCGCATGGGCATATTGCGAGCGCAGCACATAGGCATGCAGCGCGCCTTCAACCGCGATGTCGTCGGTATAGCGGCCGGTGCCGGTGGTCAGGCGCTGATCCTCGACCCGCCGCACGGGCTGGCCGAAACCGAATTTCATGGGACGCATGAGGCATATCCTCAGTTGGCTCTAATGAAAGAGTGGAACAGAAACCGCATGTCGCCAGCCCCGGCGCCCTATGCGTCGGGGCTGCGTTCAACGCATTGCGTCAGCGGGAGAAACGCACCGCCGATTCCGAAAGCGTGATCATCGTGTTGTAGCTGCTCACGATCCAGTTGGCGTCGTTCGCCGCGCCGCGCCGGACATCGCCCTTGCTCTTGGCGAGCTTGCTGCTGAAATCGCGCAGCTTGCCGAGCCAGGAGCTCGCCTGGCTGTCCACGAAGAGCGACTTGCCCGGGTTCTTGTCCTTGAAATCGTCCATCTCGCGGACCGCCCTGGCATAGCCGGCGACCGCAGCATCGAACGCCTTGAGATCGACGATCGGCTTCTCGTTCGACGGCATCAGGTCGATGACCGCCCGGGCGTTGACCATCACGTTGCGGACCTGCCAGCGCGCGGACTTGCCCTCGCGGCTCTCGAGCGCGGCCAGCTCCTGCGCGTCGAGCGCCGTCTTGTAGACGCGCATTCCGGCGTCGAGCCTGGCGCGCAGCTCGAGGAAGGTCTTCGCCGCCGGCACCATCTGCGCATGCAGCTTCTGCCCTTCGGCGAGGTTGTCGTCGCGATAGTCCTTGCGGTCGTAGTAGCGCTCGGCCCGGGTGATCAGCGGCGCCAGCTCCTGATAGGCCTTGATGTAGCTGAGCACCGTCGCGTCGATCTCCGGCAGCTTCGGCGCGCGCGCCGCCGCCTCTTCCGCCTTCTGGATCTCCCCGGTGACGTCGTAGAGGCTGTAGAGCCCGTAGTCGATGTAGCGCTCCTTGCCGGTCGGCCCCTTCTTCATGTCGACCCAGCTCGCATAGCGCTCCCAGGACTGGATCGCGCGCAGCGTGCGGTTCATCAGCGCCGTATAGGCGTTCGACTTGGAGATGGCGGCCTGCAGCTCGGCCTCGCCCGCCGGGGCTGAGGCCGCGCTCTGGGCCGGAACGCTCTGCGCCGACACCATCGCTGGCGAGGCAGCGACGATGGCGGCGGCACAAACCGCGCTGCGAAGCAGAATACGGATAGGCATGGCAGTAATCCTGGTCTTGAACGGGCCGGCGGAACGCGACCCATCCGGTCAGTCGAAGGAGATCGCCTCCCCCCGCATCGCCCAATCCTTGAACCCGCCGACATAATGGCTGTCGATGTCGAGCCCGGCCGATTGCGCGAAGGCCAGCGCATGCCGCGAGCGGACGCCCGCCGCGCAGGAAAAGACGATGCGCTTGCCCGGCTCGTCCGGCAGGTCGGCCGGGTCGAACTGGGAGAGCGGCCGCGAGACGGCTCCGGGAATATGCCCGGCTGCGAACTCATGCGGCTCGCGGACATCGACGAGCAGGATCGAGCCCTCGGCGAGGCCCGCCTTGATATCGTCGATGTCGAGGTCGTTCACGGTCATGGCGGGTCGCTTCCTTCGCTGCATCCGGAAGCGGAGATAAGGCGGCCGCGCCCGAACGCCAATGCCTCAAACACCCCGAAACGGCGGTGCGGCATGACACGCGGTTTCCTTGTCGCGGCGTCGCGCATGATGGGCCGGCGCCGCGCCGAGGCGCGGAGCCGGCGATGGAAGCTTGGATCAGCCCAGCGGCGGGATGCGCAGCACCCAGCCCGGCTGGATCAGGTCGGGATTCTTGACCGGAGGCGTATTGGCCTTGACGATCTCGTTGTATTTCGCGCCCTGCCCCTTGCCGTAATGCTCCTCGGCGATCTTCCAGAGCGTGTCGCCCTTCTTCACCGTGTAGAACACCGCGGCCGGAGCCTCCTTGTTGACGACCAGGTCGGACTCGACCTGGGCGACACCGGTGGTGTTGCCGAGCGCGAGGATGATCTTCTCCGCCTCTTCCGTCGAGACGGCCTTGCCGGAGACCTTCACCTTGTCGCCGTCGATCTGGATGTTGACGTCGGACGGCAGGCCATGGCCAGCCAGTTCCTTCTGTAGGTTATCGGCCGTCGCGGCATTGGCCGGGGTCGATCCGAAGATCTTGGCACCGGCTTCTTTGATGAAACTGAACAGACCCATGGATACCTCCTTGGTTTGGCAAGCCATCAAGCCCGGTCTGAACGTCCTGCGCAAGGCTTGCTTGCCGATTCCGTCCGAAGTTCAAGCAGTCTAACCCGGTTTGCGGTCATTTTCTCCGTGGGCGCACGACAGTTTGCCGACAGCCGCGCTTCACCGCACGCCGCGCGGCTGGCAAAACACGCATCCTTTCAGAATCGGAGTTCCCATGATGCTGACGCTCGCCCAGGCCCAGGCGATTCTCTCCGCCGCACTCGCCCACGCCACCGAAAACGCGTTCAAGCCGCTCGCCATCGCGGTCATCGACGCGCGCGGCGCGCAGAAGAGCTTCGCCGCCCAGGACGGCACGAGCCTCAAGCGCGGCGAGATCGCGTTCGGCAAGGCCCATGGCGCGGTCGCGCTCGGGCTCGGCTCGCGCGCGCTCCACAAGATGGCGCAGGACAGGCCCTATTTCATCGAGGCGGCCACCCATGCGGTCGGCGGCCTGCTCATGCCCGTGCCCGGCGGCGTGCTGATCCGCTCGTCCGAGGGCGAGCTGCTCGGCGCGGTCGGCATCTCCGGCGATACCTCCGACAATGACGAGGCCGCAGCGCTGGCGGGCATCGCGGCGGCCGGTCTGCGTGCCGAGACTGGCGCCTGAGCCCGATCCGGACTTGCCAAGCGGCAGGCGAAGGCTCATCTCCACCTCCGGCAAAGTTCGTTAAAACGCACGGTTTGGACCGGATCGAAGGCAGGACCATGAGCGACGCGGCAGCCAACGAAAACGAAGTCATCACGACGGACGTCGTCATCGTCGGCGCCGGCCCCTGCGGCCTGTTTGCCGTCTTCGAGCTGGGCCTGCTCGACATCCGGGCCCATCTCGTCGACATCCTGCCGAAGGTCGGCGGGCAATGCGCCGAGCTTTACCCGGAGAAGCCGATCTACGACATCCCCGGCTTCCCAATGGTCACCGGCCAGACGCTGGTCGACAACCTGATCGCCCAGATCAAGCCCTTCGGCCCGACCTTCCATCTCAACCAGATGATCGAGTCGGTCGAGCCGACGGGCAGCCCCGAGGCACCGCGCTTCCGCGTCACCACCGACGCCGGCACGGTCTTCGACACCAAGACCGTCGTCATCGCCGCCGGCGGCGGCTCCTTCCAGCCCAAGAAGCCGCCGATCCCCGGTATCGAGAACTACGAGAACGGCTCCATCTTTTATGCCGTGCGCAGGATGGAGGCCTTCCGCGGCCGCAACATCCTGATCGTCGGCGGCGGCGACTCGGCGCTGGACTGGACGCTCAGCCTCCAGCCCGTCGCGGCCCGCGTCACGCTGATGCACCGCCGCGACGATTTCCGCGCCGCGCCGCATTCGGTCGAGCAGATGCGCTCCCTCGTCGCTGAGGGCAGGATGGACATGAAGCTCGGCCAGGTCACCGGGCTCAAGGGCGAGAACGGCAAGCTCGAGGCCGCGATCTGCCGGGACAATGCCGGCGAAACCTTCGAGATCGCCTGCGATACGATGCTGCCCTTCTTCGGGCTGACCATGAAGCTCGGCCCCATCGCCGATTGGGGCCTGAACCTGCACGAGAACCTGATCCCGGTCGACACCGAGAAGTTCGAGACGAGCGTGCCCGGCATCTTCGCCATCGGCGACATCAATGCCTATCCGGGCAAGCTGAAGCTGATCCTCTCCGGCTTCCACGAAGCCGCGCTCTGCGCCCAGAAGGTCCACCGCTACGTCTATCCGGAGAAGCGGCTGACCTTCCAGTACACGACATCCTCGACCAGCCTGCAGAAGAAGCTCGGCGTCGCCTGAGATCGCGCAGCGACCCTGAATCGTCATTGCGAGAAGCGAAGCGACGAAGCAATGCAGGGAGGACCGGGCTGAACGCCTCGTCCGGCCCTCCCGGATTGCTTCGCTACGCTCGCAATAACGGGGACCGGTTGGGTCGCTTTCCCGCTCAGTGCGCCTCGGTCTCGCCGAAGATCCGGGCGGAGGCCGTGCCATTGCGCTGCGCAGCGCCCGGCTGGGTG
>WPCJ01324308.1_pt1 | contig 10556 bp, 8 predicted proteins | sample 5399831 | NCBI WGS metagenome assembly WPCJ01 (sample SAMN12869470, study PRJNA574797) | sludge metagenome | isolation source: wastewater treatment of pH10 | place: China:Beijing | collected 2019-05-20 | reverse complement strand
CGGCTCGCGAGACGGGCAGCCTCACGGTGTCGCCCGCCGAGTTCTTGACGGGCGACCCGCTTCCGCCGGAGCTCACCCCGCTCAGCTACCTGACCGTGTGGAAGTTCGACCTGGCCTGGATCCTCGTCTGCGTCTTCGGCGCGGCCCTCTATCTCGCCGGCGCCTGGCGCCTGCACCGCCGCGGCGACGGCTGGCCCATCGGCCGCACCGTCGCCTGGCTCGCGGGCCTCGCGATGCTCTTCTACACGACCAACGGCGCATTCAACGCCTACGAGCAGTACCTCTTCAGCGTGCACATGCTGGGCCACATGATGCTGACGATGCTGATCCCGCTCGTGCTCGTGCTCGGAGCCCCGGTCACGCTCGCGCTGCGCGCCATCGAGAAGCGCCGCGACGGCTCGTGGGGCGGGCGAGAGTGGATCCTATGGATGGTGCAGACGCCCTACTCGAAGGTCATCACCCATCCGGCCGTCGCCGCCGTCGTGTTCGCAGGCTCGCTGTGGGTCTTCTACTTCACGCCGATCGCGCGTTGGGCCGCCGAGGAGCACATCGGCCACCAGTGGATGATCATCCACTTCCTCATCTCCGGCTACCTCTTCAGCCTCTCGATGATCGGCATCGACCCGGTGCCGTACCGCTTCCCGTATGCGCTGCGCATCGTGACGCTCTTCGCGACGATGGCCTCGCACGCGTTCTTCGGCGTCACGATGATGACGGGCGACGGGCTCATGCTCGCCGACTGGTACGGCGCGATGGGGCGCACCTGGGGTATGACGCCGCTCGAGGATCAGAACATGGGCGGCGGCATCGCCTGGGGCATCGGCGAGCTGCCGACGCTGGCGCTCGCGCTGATCGTGGCGATCCAGTGGTCGCGAAGCGACGACAAGGAGCAGAAGCGCAAGGATCGCGCGGCCGATCGCTCGGGCGATGCGGAGCTCGAGGCGTACAACGAGATGCTCCGCAGGCAGGCGCGGATCGATCAGAGGCAATCGCAGCGCGATTGACCTCGATCCGCGCCGGTGCCACTGCGCCGGGATCGATCAGAGGCGATCGTAGCGCGATTGACCTCGATCCGCGCCGGTCGCCCGGCGCTCGCGGAGTTCCCGGGGCTACGGGGTTACGGCGAGGTGCGCGAGGATCCGATCCGCCACTTCCGCGTCTCCCGTGATGGCGATGTCGAAGCGGGATCGGGGTTCGCGGCCGCCGCAGAGCCGGGTGAACGCCTCGGTGTCCATCGTGATGGTGGTGAGCGGTTCGGCGGGGCTCGTGGCGGCGCGCCCGTCCGGGCCGACGGCGATCGTGCCGATGAAGGGCGCCGGGCCCACGATCTCGAATCGCACGGGGTGCGCCTGCGGGGCTGCGGCGAGCTTGCCGACGACGTAGGGCAGGGTGTCCGCGAACATCGCGACCGAGATGCGCGCGCCGGCGCTGTCGAGGCCGCCGGGCCGGTCGATGGCGCGGCGGATGTCCTGCTCGTGCATCCAGGCGTCGATGGCGCGGTTGCGAAGCAGCGGGCCCCACGCCCATTCGCGCCCGGCGAGTGCACGGCCGATGCCGGCTTCGGGGTCGGTCGGCGGCGGCGTGAGTCTGCCCAGCGACGTGCCGGCGGCCGCCTCCAGCCGGTCGCTCAGCTGCGCGACGGGAACCTCGGCGAGTGCGTCGACGCCGAGCTGCGTGAAGTCGGGGGTGATGCCCGGCCCTGAGGGTGCGGCCTGTTCACCGCCGCCGAACGCGAGGCATTCCTCGAAGTGCACGAGGTGGGCGAGGACATCGCGAACCCGCCAGCCGGGCAGCGAAGTCTCGGCCGCGCCGTTCGCATCATCGAGACCGAGGGCGCGGGTGCGCTCGATGGAATCGTGCCAGGCGGTGATGAGGAACAGCAGATCCATCTCGCCCTCCTCGCGCACGGCCCGCATCAGGCCCCGGGCGCCCCTGCGTCGGACTCGGTGACGTCCACCCGGTGGAAGTTCAGGTGCGAGCGCGAGGCGGTCGGCCCGCGCTGCCCGAGGTAGCGGGAGTAGGTGGCGCCTGCTCCGTAGGGCCGCTCGGCCGGCGAGGAGAGCCGGAAGAAGCAGAGCTGGCCGATCTTCATGCCGGGCCACAAGCGGATGGGCAGGGTGGCGACGTTCGAGAGCTCGAGCGTGACGTGGCCTTCGAAGCCGGGGTCGATGAACCCGGCGGTCGAGTGGGTGAGCAGGCCGAGGCGCCCGAGGGAGCTCTTGCCTTCGAGGCGGGCGGCGATGTCTTCGGGCAGCTTGACCTGCTCGTAGGTCGATCCGAGTACGAACTCGCCGGGGTGCAGGATGAAGCCCTCGGCGGGGTCGACCTCGATGAGGCGGGTCAGCTCGGGCTGCTCCTGCGCGGGATCGATCATCGCGTACTTGTGGTTGTCGAAGAGGCGGAAGTAGCGGTCGAGGCGCACGTCGACGCTCGACGGCTGCACCATCTCGGGTTCGCTCGGGCTCAGCCCGATGCGCCCCGACTCGAGTTCGGCTTTGATGTCGCGGTCTGAAAGCAGCACTCGTTCAGTTTACGTGCTCGCGTTCCCGGCGCATGCGCGTGCGAATGCGGGGCCGGTGCGAGGGAACGGGCCCCTCATGAACTCGGGCGGGGGTAACGGCTTCATCACGAGCCCAGATCAAGCGTTGACAATATCGTCAGAATGCGTTCTGATTAGCTTTACTAACCAACTTGGTTACTTGCGATGGCGGAAGAAGCGGATTCTATGGACGACCAATTTCTCGGACGGCGCGTACGAGAGCTGCGCAAGCTGCGCCAGATGACCACCCGTGAACTGGGGCGTCTCGCAGGGATCAGCTCCGGCTATGTGAGCCAGATAGAGAACGGGCAGGCCAATGCGAGCCTGCAGGTCATCCGCGCCATCGCCGAGTCCTTCGGCGTTCCTTGGATCGAGCTCTTCAGTGAGTCGCCCAAACGCGCCATCGTTCTGAGGAAGGGCGAGCGCCCTCATCTGTACAGCGGCGGAGGCGCCCATCACTACGGTCTCACGCGGCCCCCGCTCGGCAACGTCGAGGCGTTCATCTCGACCTACGACCCCGACGCGGGCGTGGGAGACGCGAACTACACGCACGGCGACTCCCAGGAGATCTGCCTCGTTCTGCGCGGCCGCTTCCGCTTCCACTTGGACGACCAGGAGTTCATCCTCGAAGAGGGCGACAGCATCGACTTTCGCACCTCGACGCCCCACATGATCGTCAACATCGGCGATGAAGTGGGGGAGGCGCTCTGGATTGTCTCACCACCGTCCGATCCGAGCTGGCGTGATGAGCGCCCCGAGTGATCGGAACCCACCACCTTCCTGGCCGAAGGTGACTTCCCACAACACCGGTAAAAAAAGGATATCAATGATGAACTCCAACACACGCCTCGCGGCGTCGAGCGCGGCCATCGCGCTCGCGCTGCTCGCCTTGACCGGCTGCGCCCCCGGCGCATCCGGCTCGCCCGATGGTGAGGGCGGATCGCTCACGCATGTGCGCTTCGCGCTGCCCACCGCCATGGGAGCGAACAACGCCCCGCTCGCGGTCGCCGCGGAGCTCGGGTACTTCGAAGAAGAAGGTCTCGACGTCGAGATCATCAACACGAACGATTCGGCCTCGATCGTCCAGGGCATCGACGCCGGTTCGCTCGAGATCGGCAGCACGCCGCCCGAGCCGATCCTGCAGGCCATCACGCAGGGCAGCGAGCTCGAGCTCACCTACAACTACCTCCGCCAGCAGACGGGGTCGATCGCGGTGCTCGCGGACGGCCCGATCGCCTCCATCTCCGATCTCGAAGGGGGCGTGATCGGCCAGGCGAGCCTCGGCATCTCGAACATGCTGCTCTCGAACGGCATCCTGGCATCGGAGGGGCTGGAGGAGAACGCCGACTTCTCGAACCTCGCGGTGGGAACGGGTGCCGCTGCGCTTCAAGCGTTGACGGAGGGGCATGTCGACGCACTGTCGCTCTGGGACACCGAATACGCCGCATTCGAGGCGGAGGGCGTCGAGCTGCGCTACCTCACCACCGACGAGGTGCAATCGCTCTTCTCCACGACCTTCTTCGCCGCACCGGCGTACGCGGCCGAGCACCCCGAAGTCATGATCGGCTTCGGACGCGCCATGGCGAAGGCGACTCTCTTCACCGCGACCAACCCCGAGGCGGCGCTGCGATTGCTCTACGCGGGCTTCCCCGACTCGCGCGTCGCGGGCGCGTCCGAGGACGAACAGCTCGAGAAGGATCTCATCGCGCTCGAGCGCCGGGTGGAGGTGCTGACCGCGCAGAATCCCCAGCAGAACGGCACCTGGGGCGCCTACACGCCCGAGTCGCTCGAGGCATGGACGGGCTTCGCGCTCGAGTCGGGGGTCATCGACACCCCGGTCGATCCGTCGACGCTCGCCCAGAACGCCTTCGTGGAGGAGTACAACGCCTTCGACAGCGAAGCCGTCATCCAGGCGGCCAACGACTGGACGGGGGCGTGAAGATGAGCACTCCCCGGTACACCGAAGGCATCGTCGCCTTCGATCACCACTCCCATGCGGGCTACATCCGGCCGGGCGAAGAGGTCGAGGGCATCGACGGGCTCGAGCGCGAGTATGCGCTCGGTCACGTCGAGGCGAATCTCCCCGCGCCGGTCTACGCCTCGTACATCGAGGCGACGCTGAAGCGCGATGACGCGGCGCTCCGCTCGCTCGAGCAGCAGCACCGGATCGAGGCGCTGTTCGATCAGAGCATCGAGTATCAGTCGACGACGGTGCACGGCGTCTCGCTGCTCGAGGGCAGTCGTGCGCTCTACGGCGACGTCTCGCGGGCGGAGATGATCCGGCTGAGCCGCGAGCGACGCAGCGACGACGCCCTCGGCCTGTACGATCAGGCGCTCACCGTCAGCGGGACGGGGGCGGTGCTCACCGATGTTCCCTGGCTCGACGGGGAGATCTGGCCGCATGCGAGGTACAAGCCCATCGCCCGCATCGATCCGTACCTCTACCCCTTCGGGCATCCCGAGTTCACCGGGCGGGGCTCGGATGCGCCTCGATTCAGGCGAATCTTCGACACGGTCGGGCGGAGTCTGCTCGATGCAGAGGGCGTCGGCGAGCTGCCGGCGAGTCTCGACGACTACGTCTCCTTCGTGCGGGCGTCGATCGTGCGCCGGCAGGAGGCGGGGTTCGTCGGCCTGAAGATCGCCTCGGCGTACATCCGCTCCCTGGGGTTCCTGCGGCGCACGCCGGCCGAGGCGGCCGCAGCCTATGAGTCGCTGCGGACGAATCGGGGCACGGTTCCGCCCGGCGACTACACGGTGCTCGCCGACTTCCTGGTCTATCAGATCGCGGAGACGGCGGTGCAGCGGGGGCTGCCGATGCAGATCCACACCGGTATGGGGCACAGCGAGCCCGGGCTGAACCTGGTGCACGCGAACCCGCTCCAGCTCATCCCGCTGCTCAGCGATCCGGCGCTCAACCGGCTGCGGATCATCCTGATCCACGGCGGCTATCCCTACACCTCCGAGATGGCTGCGCTGAGCCAGGCGCACGGCAACGTGTTCCTCGACTTCTCCTGGATGCCGTACCTGCAGCACCATACGGTGCAGCGGCTGCTGCAGGAGTGGCTCGAGGTGCTGCCCGCCAACAAGGTGATCTTCGGTACCGATACCGGGCAGCCGGAGTTCCATGTGGCAGGCACGGTGCGCGCGAGAAGCCATCTCGACTTCGCGCTGCACAGCGGCGTCTCGGAGCGGCTCTGGACGATCGGGCAGGCCGAATGGCTCGCCAGGCGCGTGCTGTCGGAGAACCTCTGCGAGGTCTACGAAGTGGAGCTGCCATGACCGATCTCATCCATATCGAGTCGCTCAGCAAGGTGTACCCGACGAGGACGGGCGATGTGGTCGCCCTCTCGGATGTCGACCTGTCGATCGCCGACGGCGAGTTCATCGCCATCGTCGGCCCGAGCGGGTGCGGTAAGACCACGCTGCTCAAGATCCTCGCGGGTCTCGAGCAGTACAGCGCGGGCTCGGCCACGATCGGGGGAGAGCGCATCACGGCACCCGGCGGCGAAGCCGGAATGGTGTTCCAGAAGGCGACGCTACTGCCCTGGCTCGATGTGCTCAAGAACGTGCTCCTGCCGATCAGCCTGCGACGGCGACCGACCTCGGGCGACATCGCGCACGCCGAGGAGATGCTCGGCATGGTCGGGCTCGGCGATTTCGTGCACAAGGGGCCGAACGAGCTCTCGGGCGGCATGCAGCAGCGCGCGGCGATCTGCCGCGCCCTGGTGCACGACCCCAAGGTGCTGCTCATGGACGAGCCGTTCGGCGCGCTCGACGCCATGACGAGGGATCAGCTGAACGTCGAGGTCAACCGCATCTGGCGAGAGACCAGCAAGACGGCGGTGCTCATCACGCACAGCATCAGCGAAGCGGTGTTCCTGGCCGAACGGGTGGTGGTCATGAGCACGCGTCCGGGGCGCATCGTCGAGATCATCGACGTGCCCTTCGGCAAGGAGCGCGGGCTGGACCTGCTCGGAAATGCCGAGTTCGCCTCGCTCACGAATCGGATTCGACGGTACTTCGAGGTGACGAGATGAGCACTCCAACGGTTCAGATGGCGATCATCGATGAGAGCAAGAAGCTCCGGAGGAAGACCGCTCTGGGCAGGCGCAATCAATGGCTCGCCTCGTTCGGCGTGCTCGCCGTGTTCCTGCTCGCCTGGCAGTTCCTGCCCGGCCTGATGAACACGCCGAGCTACGTGCTTCCTCCTCTGAGCGATGTGCTCGCCGCCCTGTTCGACCCGGCCGCGCTTCCGAGGTACTGGGAGAACGCGCGCTCGACGATGTCGATCGTGCTCCTCGGCCTCGCGATCGGCGTCGCGGCGGGCCTCTCCCTCGCGATCGCGCTTGCGCAGTTCCCGAGGGCCTATGCGGTGGTGTTCCCCTACATCGTCGCGATCGAATCGATTCCGAAGGTGGCGGTCGCTCCGCTGTTCATCATCTGGTTCGGGTTCGGCATGCCCTCGAAGGTCGTCGTCGTGGTGCTGCTCGCCTTCTTCCCGATGCTCGTGAACGCGATCCACGGCTTCCGGGGCGTGGACAAGGATCAGATCGAGCTGTTCCACGTCAACGGGGCGAGCAGATGGCAGGTGCAGACGAGGCTGATGCTCCCGGCGGCGCTGCCGCAGATCTTCAGCGGTCTCGAACTGGCGGTGGCGAACGCCATGATCGGCGCCATCGTCGCGGAGTTCGTCGGAGCCCAGCAGGGGCTCGGCGTGCTCATCCTCCAGGCTCAGGGGCGTATGCAGACGGCTGCGGTGTTCGCGATCCTGATCATCCTCTCGGTGCTCGGGATCCTGCTGAACCTGATCGTGCGCACGCTTCGCCGCGTGGTCGTGAAGTGGGAGATCACGAAGCGCATGTAGCACGGGGAGGCGGAGCGGTGTCCGGCGGCTTCGGCCGTCAGGCACCGCTTCCGCCGTCTGCGCTACTCGGCCGAGAGCGGCTCTGTGATCGCGAAGAGCAGCTCGGCGAGCCGGTCGCCGAGGTCGTCGAAGTCGGGCTCGTGCTCCTCGCTCGATGCGAGCACGGCGGTGCGCAGTGCCCGCTCGTAGATGCCGCTGAGCACGGGCATCGCATGCGCGACCGGGAGGGTGAAGCGGCGGCCGGCGGCTTCGACGACGCGTTCGACGGCGTCGGCGATGCCCGCGTAGAAGCGATCCATGAAGGCGTGGTGCCCCGGCGCGATGGACGGGTCGCGCATGGCGAGCAGCAGGAACTCCGCCTCGAGCACGAACCAGGTGGTGGCCTCGGTCTCGGGGGCGAAGAACTCGGCGATGTAGCGCGCGGCGAGCTCGGGGCTGAGGCAGCCGCTCTGCTCCCGCAGTTCCGGTTCGAGTGACGCGGCCTGCTCGGCGAGGTGGGCGGCGCGGCGGTCGAACTCCCGCTCGAGCAGCTCGAGGAAGAGCTGCTCCTTGCTCTCGAAGTTCGAGTAGAAGGCGCCGCGGGTGAAGCCGGCCCGGCTGCAGATGGCCTCGACGGATGCGCCCTGCAGTCCCGCCTCGGTGAAGACCTCGGCGGCCGCTTCGAGCAGGCGCTCGCGGGTCGCGCGCCGGCGCGCGCTCGGCGCCTCGGCGATCTCCGGTCCAATACTCATGCAAGCCAGGATACACTCATGTATCGAAACGGATACATCACTGTATCGAAACGTCGTCGAAAGGCCCCGCATTGTCCTCAATGCTGTACGCCCTGGGTATGCGGGCGACCCGCGCCAAGGTGCTCGTGCTCGTCATCTGGCTGGCGATCCTCGCCTTGCTCGGCGCCGGTGCCGTGTTCCTCTCGAAGGGGGCGAACGCCCCCATCACCATCCCCGGCACCGAATCGCAGGCCGCCATCGACACCCTCGGCCGGACCTTTCCCGAGGTCAGCGGCACGAGCGCGACGATCATCGTGGTCGCGCCCGAGGGCGAGCGCGCGGACGAGGATCCCTACCGGACCGAGATGCTCGAGACCATCGACGAGCTCGAACGCCTCGACACCGTGACCGCAGTGTCGAGCCCGTTCTCCGAACTCGCCGCCACCGGCCTCAGCGACGACGGGCGCGCCGCCCTGCTGACGATCCAGATGGAAGCGGCCATGAGCGACGTCCCCGAGGGCACGGCGCAGGGCATCCAGCAGGCGACGGAGCAGTTGCAGGCCGAGCTGCCGGACGGCACGCAGGTCTCCTACGGCGGCGACGCCTTCTCGACCTCCATCCCCGGCTTCACCGCGACCGAGGCGCTCGGCGTCGTCATCGCGTTCATCGTGCTGCTCTTCACGCTCGGCTCGCTCGTCGCGGCGGGCATGCCGCTGCTCATCGCGATCCTCGGCGTCGGCATCTCGGTCGCGGGCATCTTCTTCACGACCGCGTTCATCGATATGACGTCGACGACGCCGATGCTCGCCCTCATGCTCGGTCTCGCGGTCGGCATCGACTACACGCTGTTCATCGTCAGCCGCCACCAGGAGCAGTTGCGCTCCGGCGTCGACATGCGAGAGAGCATCGCACGGGCCACGGCCACGAGCGGTTCCGCCGTCGTCTTCGCCGGCCTCACGGTGATCATCGCGCTGCTCGGTCTCGCGGTCGCCGGCATCCCGTTCCTCACCGCCCTGGGCGTCGCCGCGGCTGCCGGCGTCGCCGTCGCCGTGCTCATCGCCGTCACCCTCACCCCCGCCGTGCTCGCGATGGCGGGGTGGCGGATCCTGCCGAAGAAGCAACGCGCGCTCCTGCGCTCGCCGGGCGAGAAGAGCGCGTCGCCGGACGGCGAGCAGGCGGAAGGCGCGACAGCGCCCGATCCTCGCCCCGAAGCGACTCACCCCGAACCCCAACGCAGCAGGGCCGACCGCTTCTTCGCCGGCTGGGTGCGCGCCGTCACGGTCAAGCCGCTCATCACCATCACCGTCGTGCTCATCGCGCTCGCCGCAGCCTCCGTGCCCGCGTTCAGCCTGCGCCTCGCGCTGCCCGGCGCCGAAACCCTCGAGGCGGACGACCCGGCGCGCGTCACCTACGAGCTGACGGGCGAGCACTTCGGGGAGGGAGCCAACGGGCCGCTGCTGCTGACCGGCTCGATCATCTCGAGCGAGGATCCCCTGGGCCTCATGGACGACCTCGCCGACGAGGTGCGCGCGCTTCCGGGCGTCGCCGACGTACCGCTCGCGACCCCCAACCAGGGCGCCGATACCGGCATCATCCAGGTGGTGCCCGAGGAGGGCCCGCAATCGGAGAGCACCGCCGAGCTCGTCGCCGAGCTTCGCACGCACCACGACGAATGGCTTGAGAGATACGGCGTGAGCCTCGCGGTGACCGGCTTCACGGCGGTGGGCATCGACGTCTCCCAGCTGCTGCTCGAGGCGCTCGTGCCCTTCGGCATCCTGGTGGTGGGTCTCTCGCTCATCCTGCTCGCGATGGTCTTCCGCTCCGTCTGGGTGCCGATCAAGGCGACGCTCGGCTATGTGCTCTCGGTGGGCGCGGCGTTCGGCGCGGTCGTCGCCGTGTTCCAGTGGGGCTGGCTCGCCGATCTGCTCAACGTGCACCATGCGGGGCCGGTGCTGAGCTTCATGCCGATCATCCTGATGGGCGTGCTCTTCGGCCTCGCGATGGACTACGAGGTGTTCCTGGTCTCTCGCATCCGCGAGGAGGTCGTGCACGGCTCGGACAGCAGCACGGCGATCCGTCGAGGCTTCGTCGGCTCTGGCCGCGTGGTGACGGCCGCCGCGATCATCATGTTCGCCGTGTTCGCGGCCTTCGTGCCCGAGGGCGACCCCTCGATCAAGGTGATCGCCCTCGGACTCGCAGTCGGCGTCTTCGTGGACGCCTTCGTCGTGCGCATGACGCTCGTCCCCGCGGTGCTGCAGCTGCTCGGGGATCGCGCCTGGCGCATGCCCCGCTGGCTCGACCGGGTGCTGCCCGCCTTCGACGTCGAGGGAGAGGGTCTCGCCCGCGAGATCGAGCACGCGTCGTGGCCGGCGGATCTGCCGGACGCGAGGATCGCGAGCTCCCGGCTCGTGCTGCCGGGCGTCGGCCGGGTGGGAGACCTGCG
>WPCJ01228645.1_pt1 | contig 10558 bp, 9 predicted proteins | sample 5399831 | NCBI WGS metagenome assembly WPCJ01 (sample SAMN12869470, study PRJNA574797) | sludge metagenome | isolation source: wastewater treatment of pH10 | place: China:Beijing | collected 2019-05-20 | reverse complement strand
ACGCGACATCATCCGCTATCTTCTCGCCCTTGGCATTGAACCATGGGCCCTTGCCGATTCGGTCGCGAGCGTCCGCATCTTTGCTAGAAAGGTAGGCGTGCCAGGTCTTGCCGGTCACTCCGGCAGCTTCGGCCAGCTTGCCGCAATGGGCATCAGCGCCGGCCAGTCCGCCAAGATCCGCGCCCTTACCGGAACCAGCGCTGGTGACGAAGAAACTCATCGTTTTGTCCTGGGCGTGAGCGGATCCGGTGAGAATCAGTGCCACGGTTGCGGACAAAAAAAGCAGTTTGCGCATGGAAACTCCTCCCGATTTGATGCCCCTGCCAGGAGCAACGATACCGGGAGGGCAATTCATCCCGCAACCATGCCCGTTGCGCGGGGCGCGTGGCTTAGGCGGGCATCTGGTATGAGACCCAGCGATTGGGTTTGGCCTGGAAGATCATGCCGGTCTCGGTAACCGACTGGCCGGCAAGCGGTACGATACGCGCTGCAATTTCGGAAGGATGGGGCAAGGTGTCCGGATTTTCGCCTGGCACTGCCTGTGCGCGCATGGCGGTACGGGTGGCGCCGGGATCGACCATGTTGACGCGCAGCGGCGAATTGCGGGTCTCGTCCGCCCAGGAGCGCCCCATTGCTTCCACCGCGGCCTTGGAGGCGGCGTAAGGACCCCAGAAAGCGCGTGCCGAGTGTGCTGCGCCTGACGAGAGCAGGATGGCCCGGCCCGCATCGGAAAGCCTGAGCAGGGGGTCGACCGAGCGGATCAATCGCCACGTCGAGGTGACGTTGACGTTGATCACTTTCTCGAAGGTCTTGGCTTCGACGTGGCCGATCGGGGCAATCACGCCGAGCACGCCCGCATTGGCGACCAGGATATCGAGCTTGCCCCACCGTTCATGGATCGCGCCGCCCAGCCGGTCGATGCCGGCCATGTCGGTGAGGTCGAGCGGCACCAGCGTCGCTTCGCCCTTGCCGGTCCTGGCGTGCTCCGCCTTGATCTCGTCGTCCAGTTCCTCCAATCCGCCAACGGTACGCGCAACTGCGATGACATGTGCGCCGGCGGCCGCCATCTGCTTCGCGATGAAGTAGCCGATACCGCGCGAAGCGCCGGTGACGACCGCGAGGCGGCCGGTGAGGTCTGGAGTAGCGGTCATGCGGTCATCCAATATGACGAGAACGGTCAGCGCGACCAGATAGGACGAAATCCACGCAAACGAAACCCCGCCGGCCCTTGCCGACGGCCGGTTCGACGAATGGTCGCAGCATTTTCGCGGGGCATGTCGGGAAAGTCGACGTCCAGACGTCCTTGAAGCGAACACGGCTTGTAAAGGAGGACAAGATGGGCCGGACTGCTGCAATTCTCATCGCAAGACTGATTTTTGCCGGTGTCTTCGCCATGGCCGCAACGTTCAAGTTTGCGGGGATGGCCAATACGGCCGCTTACATCGCGGCGGCGGGTTTCCCGGTTCCGCTGCTGCTGGCTTGGCTTGCGGCGATCTTCGAGGTCGCGCTGGTGCTGGCCTTCCTGAGCGGCGCCTTTTTCTCGGAAGCAGCCTTGCTGGCAGCTGCCTATGTGATCTTCCTGGCGCTCTCGTTCCACGGCCCGTCGCACTGGCAGGCGAACCAGGCCGAATTCGGCTTCTTTGTCGACCACTTCACCTTTTTCGCAGGGCTGCTTTACGCCGCGGTTCACGGCCCGGGTGAGCGGCTGACATTGCGCCAGGGTACTCTGTGGAAGGGATCGGAGGCTTCCACGAACTGACGCGAAAGCCACTCGACTTACTGACCGCCGCTCGCCAGCAGCGACAGCGTGCGCACATTGTCGGCGCCTTCATGGTCGAGCAGCCGCGTCGGATACTGGCCGGTGAAGCAGGCGTCGCAGAATTGCGGCTGCTCTTCATTGCGGCCAGCCTCGCCGACGGCGCGATAGAGTCCCTCGATGGTCAGGAAACCGAGCGTGTCGACACGGATGAATTCCGCCATTTCCTGCACCGACATTCGTGAAGCGAGCAGCTTCGACTTCTCCGGCGTATCGACGCCGTAGAAACAGGACGCACGGGTCGGCGGCGAAGCGATGCGCATATGCACTTCCTTGGCGCCGGCATCGCGCACCATCTGCACGATCTTCTGCGACGTGGTGCCACGCACGATCGAATCGTCGACCAGCACCACGCGCTTGCCTTCGATCATGCGGCGGTTGGCGTTGTGCTTCAGCTTGACGCCCATGTGGCGGATGGAATCGCCCGGCGAAATGAAGGTGCGGCCAACATAGTGGTTGCGGATGATGCCGAGTTCGAACGGAATGCCGGCTTCCTGGCTGAAGCCGATCGCGGCAGGGGTTCCGGAATCCGGCACTGGCACGACAATGTCGGCTTCGACCGGGTTTTCGCGCGCCAGCTCGGCGCCGATACGCTTTCGCACGTCATAGACGTTACGGCCCTCTATCGAAGAGTCCGGGCGGGCAAAATAGACATATTCGAAGATGCAGAAGCGCGTTTTCTGTGGCTCGAATGGGAAATGGCTTTCGATGCCCTTGGTGGTGATGACGACCATCTCGCCGGGCTTGATGTCGCGAACGAAGCGGGCGCCGATGATGTCGAGGGCGCAGGTTTCGGAGGCGAGGATCCAGGCACCGTCGAGATCGCCCAGCACCAGTGGGCGGATACCCAACGGATCGCGAACGCCGATCAGCTTCTTCGAGGTCAGCGCCACCAGAGAGAAGGCGCCTTCCAGCTGGCGGATGGCCTCGATAAAACGCGAATTGATGTCGCGTTCCTTGGAGGTGGCGACCAGATGCAGGATCGTCTCGGTGTCGGATGTCGAGGAGAAGATCGAACCCTGCTTCTGCAGCGTGCGTTGCACGGTCAGCGCATTGGTGATGTTGCCGTTGTGGGCAACGGCGAGACCGCCGGTGGAGAGCTCGGCGAAGAAGGGCTGCACATTGCGCAAGCCCGCACCGCCGGTGGTGGCGTAGCGTGTGTGGCCGATGGCACGATTGCCCTGCAGCCGGTCGATCACTGACTGCTTGGTGAAGGTGTCGCCGATCAGGCCGACATGCCGTTCGACATGGAACTGGTTGCCGTCATAGGAGACGATGCCCGCCGCTTCCTGGCCTCGATGCTGCAAGGCATGAAGCCCCAGTGTGGTGATGGCGGCCGCATCCTGGCGGCCGAAAATACCGAAGACACCACATTCGTCATGGAAGTGGTCATCTGCCTCGGCGCAAAGCACGTCGGTTGCGTCTGCCATGCCGGAAGCCTCTTGCCCGCTAAAACCGCGATATAAGGCTATGACGCCACGAAAGCAACGTGCTCTCGCGGCGTTTCACACGATCGTCAGTTGTTTGTAGCCGGCGCATTGCCGCCGGCAGGCGGCTGGTCGGCCGGCGCCTCGTCGTCCGGTGCCGGCGCTTCGTTGTTTTCAGGCACTGTGCCTTCGGGGGCAGGGGCCTGCGCACCCGCGGGTGGTGTTCCGGTGTTGGGCACCACGCCGCTCTTGTTGAGCTGCTTGAGGATCGTCTTTTCCGGATCTTCCGGCAGCACGCTTTCGATGTACTTGCCGATCGATTCCAGCAGCGGGCGCGACTTCGATTCGGCAACCCAGTTCGGTGCCTTCTCGCCCGCCAGCCAGTTGAAGAACATCAGGCCGACAGCGACGACCAGAATGCCGCGTGCCGCCCCATAGAGAAAGCCCAGCGTGCGATCGAGCGCGCCAACTCGGGAATCGATGATCCAGTCGGCGATCTTCATGGTGATGACCGACACGACGATCAATGCGATGAGGAAGACGATGCCGGCGGCAGCGCCCATCGCGATCTTTTCATTGTCGATATAGGGCTGAACATAAGGAATGACCGGCTTGTAGAACAGGTAGGCCGCGACCGCCGCTGCCGCCCAGGAGGCGATCGACAGCACCTCGCGAGAGAAGCCGCGCACCATGGCAAGCATTGCAGAAACAAGCGTGAAGCCGGCGAGAATCCCGTCTAGCAGCGTAATCGGCATGTCCTGCGCCTACTCCATATGCCCTATCATTCGTCCTCTGTGGCACGACCGCGGCGAGTGCCGGCGATGCGCGCCACAAGATCGGCGAGCTCGGTAGGCTGGAAAGCGCCGGCGCCTATACCCCCGGCAATTTCCTCACTGCCCACGGGCAGGACTGCACTTCCGAAGCCCAGCTTCTCGGACTCCTTGAGACGCTGTTGCGCATGCGCAACCGGTCTCACGGCGCCGGAAAGGCTGATTTCGCCGAAATAGACGCAATCAGCCGGAAGGGCAAGACCGGTGAGTGACGACACCAGCGCCGCCGCCACCGCGAGGTCGGCAGCCGGTTCTGAAATACGATAGCCGCCGGCGACATTCAGATAGACGTCGTGCTGGCCGAAACGCACGCCGCAATGCGCTTCCAGGACGGCCAGGATCATCGACAGCCGCGCGCCGTCCCAGCCGACAACCGCACGGCGTGGCGTGCCGAGAGAGGAGGGCGCGACAAGAGCCTGGATCTCGACCAGCACCGGCCGGGTGCCTTCCATTCCGGCGAAAACCGCGGCGCCGGGCGACTTTGCATGCCGTTCGCCGAGGAAAAGCTCGGAAGGATTGGCGACCTCCCGCAAGCCCTTGTCCGACATTTCGAACACGCCGATCTCGTCGGTCGGGCCGAAACGGTTCTTCACCGTGCGCAGAATGCGGAAGTGGTGGCCACCTTCGCCTTCGAAGTAGAGAACGGCGTCGACCATGTGCTCGACGACACGTGGTCCGGCGATCTGTCCTTCCTTGGTGACGTGTCCGACCAGCACCACCGCAGCGCCTGTGGATTTCGCATAGCGGATCATCGCCTGGGCCGCCGCGCGTACTTGCGTGACCGTCCCGGGGGCCGAATCGGCGAGGTCTGTCCACAGGGTCTGGATCGAATCGATGATGACCAGGTCCGGGCGCTTGCCGTCGGCGATCGTCGCCAGGATATCCTCGACATTGGTCTCGGCGGCGAGTTCCACCGGCGCCGAGGCGGCACCCAGCCGCTGCGCGCGCAGCCGGATCTGTGCGACGGCCTCTTCGCCGGACACATAGACGATGCGGTGACCTTGGCGTGCGAGTGCCGCTGCGGCCTGGGTGAGCAATGTCGATTTGCCGATGCCGGGGTCGCCGCCAACCAGGAGCGCCGAGCCGCGCACGAAGCCGCCGCCGGTGGCGCGGTCCAGCTCGCCAATGCCGGAGGCGATGCGGGGTGCGTCCTCGATGTCACCAGACAGTGTCGTCAGCGCAACGGCGCGGCCCTTACGGGCGCTTTTGAGCGAAGCGGGTCCCGAGCCGATGCCGCCGGCGGTACCTTCCTCGATCAGTGTGTTCCATTCGCCGCAGGCATCGCACTTGCCCGCCCAGCGCTGATGCACTGTGCCGCAATTCTGGCAGATGAACTGAACGCGCGACTTAGCCACGAACACGGCCTGTTCTGCGCTGAGATGCTGGGATACGGATCAATGTTCGAACCGCTCGGGCAACTGATGCTCTTCGGCGAGGTCGGAGAAGCGGGTGTACTGACCTTCGAACGCAAGCTCGACCGTCCCGGTCGGACCGTGACGCTGCTTGGCGATGATCAGTTCGGCCTTGCCCTTTACCTTCTCGAATTTGATCCGCCAGTCTTCATATTCCGGCGTGCCTTCCTCTGGCTGCTTGTTCTGCATGTAATACTCGTCGCGATAGACGAAGAGCACGACGTCGGCGTCCTGCTCGATCGAGCCCGATTCGCGAAGGTCGGACAGCTGTGGGCGCTTGTCGTCGCGGCTTTCAACCTGACGCGACAGCTGCGACAGCGCGATGATGGGCACGTTGAGTTCCTTGGCCAGCGCCTTGAGACCGGTGGTGATTTCGGTGATTTCCTGCACGCGGTTCTGTGAGGATTTGGCGGAGCCTTGCATCAGCTGGACGTAGTCGATGACGATGACTTCAAGGCCGCGCTGGCGCTTGAGGCGGCGTGCGCGCGCGGCAAGCTGCGCAATCGAGATACCGCCGGTGGCGTCGATGTAGAGCGGGATCTTCTGCATGGTCTGCGCGCAGGCGACCAGCTTCTCGAAGTCGGTCTCGGTGATCTCGCCGCGGCGGATCTTCGAGGACGAGATTTCGGTCTGCTCCGAGATGATACGGGTCGCCAGCTGTTCCGACGACATTTCCAGCGAGAAGAATCCGACCACGCCGCCATTGGCGGCCTTGATTGATCCATCGGCCTGCTGTGCCGGCTGGTAGGCTTCGGCGATGTTGAAAGCAATGTTGGTAACCAGCGACGTCTTGCCCATGGCCGGGCGGCCGGCAAGGATGATCAGGTCGGAGGGTTGCAGGCCGCCGAGTTTGCGGTCGACGTCGCGCAAGCCGGTGGAGATACCGGAAAGATGGCCGTCGCGCATGTAGGCGGCATTGGCCATGTCGACCGCGGTTTTGACGGCGTCGGTGAAGGCTTCGAAACCACCGTCGTACCGGCCGGTCTCGGCCAGTTCGAACAGGCGCCGCTCGGCGTCTTCGATCTGCTCCGAAGGCGACATGTCTACCGGCGCGTCGTAGGCGATGTTGACCATGTCCTCGCCGACGGTGATCAGTGCGCGGCGGGTGGCCAGGTCATAGATGGCGCGGCCATAGTCGGAGGCGTTGATGACGGTGACGGCCTCGGCGGCGAGCCTTGCGAGATATTGCGCGACGGTCATGTCGCCGACCTTTTCGTCGGCAGGCAGGAACGTCTTGATGGTCACCGGGTTGGCCATCTTGCCCATGCGGATCAGTTCCGCCGAAACCTCGAAGATCTTGCGGTGCAGAGGCTCATAGAAATGGGCGGACTTCAGGAAGTCGGAGACCCGGTAGAAGGCGTCGTTGTTGACGAGCATGGCGCCGAGCAGAGCCTGTTCGGCCTCGATGTTGTTGGGGGCTTCACGATAGAGCGGCGTTTCCGCCGCGCCGAATTTGAGAGCTGCCTCTGCCATGATATCCCCAATCTATTCCGGTGTGTCGTTAGCAGAAGGATCGCGGCAACGGTCCATTCAGACTCCCCGAACGACCAACCAATGCCCGTGATTCACAGAACTGCCCCATCGTCCACAGGACGATATTCCGGCACCCCGAATCCGATTGACTCGGTGGGGTATAAAGCCTAGCCGAGCAACAGGAACAGATCAAGAACTATTGCCGTGATCAGGCAGATTCGAGGTCGAGCGCATCGCCCCAATCAACCCGGCGAGCCGTCTTGAAGAGGTCTCCGTCACGTTTCGTGAAAAGCCGCTCCGATACGGTGCCGTCAGGCTGGCACAGCTTGAGTGCGACCTTGCCCGAACCGGTTCTCGGCGGCGCCAGAACACGGGCTGCCCGCGCGGTCCGGGGCATACGGGATGCGGCAAGGTAGATGAACTTCTCGTCCTCCCAGGGCACATCCGCATCCTTGGCCAGCCGGTGCAGGCGTGAGCGGGCGACGCGTCGCGAAAAATGGCACCAGTCCGGCGCAACAAGCGGGCAGGGTGCTTGGTGCGGGCATGGAGCCACGATCGACGCGCCGATCTCGATCAGCCTGGTTCTGGCATCCAGGATGCGCCGCCAGCCGGCAGGCGTGCCCGGTTCGACGACGAGCAGCGTGCCGGCGGTCAGCTGCCAGAGGCGTTCGATCAGCCGAGGCAGCGATGCCGGTGCGATTTCATCCATGACATACGCGATCGTCACGAGATCGGCGGCCGGCATGTCTGCGAGATCGATCGTCACGTCGCCGGCCTGCCAGCGGACCTGCGACACATCGATGCCTGTCGCGAGCGTCTGCCCCACTTTGCGGGCAGCATTGCTGGCTTCCAGCAGCGTTGCGGATTCGATCGAAGCCCATTGGTCTGCCGCAGCCCACAACACCGTGCCGGGTCCGGCGCCGATATCGAGCATCGTCCCTGGGGCAAAATCCGGCAATGTGCCCGCAAGCACTTCGATACTGGTACGGACGGCTGCATAGGTGGCGGGCAGGCGGGTGGCGAGATAGGCCTTGGCGGCAATGTCATCACCCATGTGCAGGCGCCCGTCGCGCACTTCGGCGCGGTAGCGATCGGATAACGTGCGGGAAGCCTGCTTCAGTGTTGCCAGCGGTACGTTGTCCAGCAATTGCTCGACGGCCTGGCGCAGCGGTGCGGGCAGTTCCATGTCTAGACGCTCCTCGGTGCGAACAGGATCACCGACGCTCCCGCCAGGCAGACCGCGGCGCCGACAATATCCCAGCGATCGGGGCGAACGCCTTCAGCGAGCCACAGCCAGAGCAGGGATGCAGCGATGTAGATGCCGCCATAGGCTGCGTAGGCGCGCCCGGCAGCGTCGACCGGCGCCAGCGCCAGGAGCCAGGCGAAGGCAACCAGAGAGGCGAGACCCGGCAGCAGCCATAACGGCGATTTCTCCAGCCGCCACCAGGCCCAGAACGAAAAACAGCCGGCGATCTCGGCGATAGCCGCAACGACAAAGAGGAGGATGCTCATCCTCCTCTCTTAGTCCATATCAATAGCCATGGCATCAGTCCGGCAGAACGCCGGACGTGGAATACGCGCGCCTATTCCTTCACCTTGCGCCGCCGCACCGGCTTGGCGAACAGCGGCTTCTGCGGTGCATCGCGCACTTCAAGCGCCTTTTCGCACTTGCTGATGTAGTCGCGTGTCATCGGCAGGACGTCGTTCTTGTGCGTGAGCTGGATCTGGAACACGACAAGGTCCTGCCAGCGGAAGGACGCTTCGGAACCCGACAGGTAGAACTCCCACATGCGGCAGAAGCGCTCATCGTAGATCGCCTTGACCTTGTCGCGGTTGGCCAGGAAGCGTTCGCGCCAGTGCTTCAGCGTGTCGGCGTAATGCAGCCTCAGGATTTCGACGTCGGTGACTGCCAGGCCCGAGCGTTCGATATGCGGCATCATCTCGGAAAGTGCCGGGATGTATCCGCCCGGGAAAATATGCTTGCGGATGAAGGCGTTGGTGGTGGTGGCCGGCCCGGTCCGTCCGATCGTGTGCAGGAGCATGACGCCGTCCGGCTTCAGCAGTTTCGCGCTTTTGTCGAAGAAGGTCTTGTAGTGGTTGACGCCGACATGCTCGAACATGCCGACCGACACGATGCGATCGAAGCGCTCGGACAGATCACGATAGTCACGCAGCTCGAAATGGACACGCCGGTCAAGACCCTGGGCATGCGCACGGTCGGTCGAAACCTGATGCTGCTCGGTCGAGAGCGTGACGCCCAGCACATCCGCTTCGAAGGCTTCGGCGATGTAAAGGCCGAGTCCACCCCAGCCTGATCCGATGTCGAGCACGGTCTGGCCGGGCCGCACCTTCAGCTTCGCGGCGATATGACGTTTCTTGGCAAGCTGCGCTTCCTCCAGGGTCATATCCGGCCGCTCGAAATAGGCGCAGGAATACTGCATGTCGGTGTCGAGGAAGAGTTTGTAGAGATCGCCCGATAGATCGTAGTGGTGCGCGACGTTGCGGCGCGACTGGCGGGCATTGTTGAGCTGCTGCAACGGACGGACGGTTAGCCTCGCCGAATTGACCAGCTTGCCCCAGGTCGACTCGATCCAGGAAATGCCGGTGTTTTGATAGACGAGGTGAAGGAACGAGAGCACATCGCCTTCAACGAAGTCGAGTTCCTCTTCCATGAAGGCTTCGGGAATGGCCAGGGACGGGTGCAGGGTGATGGCGCGCTCTGCATGGCGCGTATGAATTACCATATGCACTTTCGGGCCGCTGCCGTCGCCGAAAGTCCGGGTCGCCCCATTCGGCCCGGTGATGACCAGATTGCCTCTGCGCACAACACGTTCGGCAATGCGTTCCAGAAAAACATTCATGACGTGCCCTCAAAGAACGATAGTGACAGCACTGCTGTCCAATCCTCCAAAAAAGGCGGAAGCGTCGAAAAGTTCCGTTGGCATAAAAAAACCGGGCGCCAGGCCCGGTTTCTTGATCCAGCAACAAGACTGGCTTTATGACAGATCTCTAAAAGATCAGGCGTTCTCTTCTTCGCCTTCGAAATCGGCGTTCGGATCGAAGAAGCTGTCCGGACGGGCGTTTTCGTTGATGTCGTCGCCATAGATGGCTTCGGCGGTGGTGAGCGTCTCACCCTTGGCCTGGCGTTCGGCCTCTTCGGACGAACGGGCGATGTTGAGCGTCACGGTGACTTCGACTTCCGGATGCAGCGCGATCGCCACATTGGTCAGGCCGATGGTCTTGATCGGGTGGTTCAGTTCGACCTGGTTGCGGGCAACCGAGAAGCCTTCGGCGGTCAGCAGATCGGCGATGTCGCGGGTCGAGACCGAGCCGTAGAGCTGACCGGTCTCGCCGGCCGAGCGCACGACGATGAAGCTCTTGCCGTCGAGCTTCTCGGCGACTTGGGCAGCCTCCGACTTGCGCTCGAGGTTGCGGGCTTCGAGCTGGGCGCGCTGGCCCTCGAACTTCTTCTTGTTGGCTTCGTTGGCGCGCAGCGCCTTGCCCTGCGGCAGCAGGAAGTTACGGGCGAAGCCGTCCTTGACCTTGACGGTGTCACCCATCTGGCCGAGGCGGGAAATGCGTTCGAGAAGAATGACTTCC
>WPCJ01246300.1_pt1 | contig 10563 bp, 3 predicted proteins | sample 5399831 | NCBI WGS metagenome assembly WPCJ01 (sample SAMN12869470, study PRJNA574797) | sludge metagenome | isolation source: wastewater treatment of pH10 | place: China:Beijing | collected 2019-05-20 | reverse complement strand
CTCGTGCTCGAGAACGGCGACTACGACGTCGTCCGTGAGGTCGAGCCCGGTGAGGCGGTCTTCATCACCAATGACGGGGAGCTGTTCTCGAAGCAGTGCGCCCCGGCCGCGACGCTCGCGCCGTGCGCCTTCGAGTACGTCTACCTCGCGCGCCCCGACTCGGTCATGAACGGCATCTCGGTGTACGAGTCGCGCCTGCGGATGGGCGACCGTCTGGCCGACACCATCGCCAAGCACGTGCCGATGGACAAGATCGACGTGGTCATGCCGATCCCCGACTCCTCTCGTCCCGCCGCGATGGAGGTCGCCCGCAAGCTCGGCATCGAGTACCGCGAGGGCTTCTACAAGAACCGCTACGTCGGCCGGACCTTCATCATGCCCGGGCAGGCGGTGCGCAAGAAGAGCGTGCGTCAGAAGCTCAACGCCATGTCCACCGAGTTCCAGGGCAAGAACGTGCTGCTGATCGACGACTCGATCGTGCGCGGGACCACGTCCAAGGAGATCATCCAGATGGCGCGGGATGCCGGTGCCGCCTCGGTCACCTTCGCCTCCGCGGCGCCTCCCGTGCGGCACCCGCACGTGTACGGCATCAACATGCCCTCACGCCACGAGCTCATCGCCCACGGGCGGACGATCCCCGAGATCGCCGAGGAACTCGGTTGCGATCACCTCGTGTACCAGGAGGTCGACGACCTCAAGGCGGCGATCATCGAAGGGTCGGCCCTCACGGATCTCGACCTGAGCTGCTTCGACGGCCGGTACGTGACCGGCACGGTCTCCGACGAATACCTGGCCTGGGTGGAGGGGTCGCAGACCTCATGACGATGCCGGGCGCTCGACCGCTGTGGCAGGGTCGGGCTCTCGCACTCGTGGGGATCGTCCTGGTGGCGTTCTCGCTGCGCTCGGCGGTCGCCTCCCTGTCTCCGGTGATCGACCATGTCGCCGAGGACTTTCCCGTCTCGCCGGTGATCATCGGGCTGATCGGTGCCGCCCCTCCGGTCTGCTTCGCCATCTTCGGGCTGCTCACGCCGTTGTTCGAGCGGCGCTTCGGCCTGGAGCGGATGGCGGTCGCCGCGATCACCCTGATGGCTCTGGGGCTGCTGCTGCGCGGTCTCGCCATCGACTCCACCACCTTGCTCGCGGCGACCGCGGTCGTGTTCGCGGGGGTCGGTTCGGGCAACGTGCTGCTTCCCCCGCTGGTGAAGAAGTACTTCCCCGACCGCCTCGGGATCATGATGACGATCTACTCGACCACGATGGCGGTGTCGACCTTCCTGCCGCCGCTCGTCGCGGTTCCGGTCGCCGATTCGCTCGGGTGGCGGGTGTCGCTCGGCATGTGGGGCATCGTCGCCGGAATCGCGCTGGTGCCCTGGGTCGCGCTGCTGCTGGGGAATCGGGCTCGCGCGGACGCGCCGATGAAGACGGAGCTCCTCGTCCCCGATCCCACGGACGGTGTCAACGACGTGCAGGATGCGGTGGCCGTCGCGACCGGTCCGATCTCGACCACTCCGGCGAACCGCAGGCACTTCGCCCGCCTGTGGCGACTGCCGCTCGCCTGGGCACTCGCGCTCGTGTTCGGGGCATCTTCCACCATGGCGTACGTCTCGTTCGCGTGGATGCCGACCATGCTCGTCGACATCGGCGGGGTCAGCCCGGCGACGGCGGGCTTCCTGTTGTCGCTGTTCGCGCTGATCGGTCTGCCCTGTTCACTGCTGGTGCCGATCCTGGTGGTCCGGTTCCAGGCGACACGTCCCCTCTTCTTCGTGGCCGTCGCCGGAGGACTGGTCGGGCTCGCCGGCCTCCTGCTCGTCCCCACCGTGGCCCTGCCGCTGTGGGTGAGCATCTTCGGTCTCACGGCCATCATGTTCCCGCTGAGCCTGGTCCTGCTCAGCATCCGTGCCCGTACGCCGGAGAGCGCCGTCGCGTTGAGCGGGTTCGTGCAGAGCATCGGCTACGCGATCGCCGCGGTGTTCCCGCTGCTGATCGGGCTGCTCCACGAGACGACCGATGGCTGGCAGATCCCGCTCCTCGTCATCGCAGGTGTGCTCGTCGTCGTGATCCCCGCGGGCGTCGTCGCAGGGCGTCGCCGCACCGTCGAGGACGAGTGGGAGCGCCGGCACGGCCGCTGGTGAGCGTGCGGAGCGGGCTGCGGCGCGGAGGTGCGGTGGCTGCGGTGGCTGCGCCGGTGGTGGCGGTGGTGGCGGTGGATGCTGGCACACGTTTCGAAGGAGATCTCACGGAACGAAGGAGGCTTTGCTCAGTACGCTCCTTCTTTCCGTGAGATCTCCATCAGGTTGTGCGGGCCTGGAACAGGCTGCGGCCCTGGAACGCTCGCTTCGTGCGCTTCGTGCGCTTCGTGCGCCTAGTGCGCCTCGCGCGCCGAGCGCGCCGAGCGGGGCGGGGCCGTCGACGAGCGCACGATGAGCTGCGGCTCGGTGGAGGGCATCTCGCCGACCGCCTCATGTCCCTCGATCTGTGCGATGACCCGGAGAGCGGCCGCACGGCCCATCGCCTCGAAGGGCTGGCGGACGGTCGTGAGCGCGGGGGAGGCGTACGCGGCGAGAGCGATGTCATCCACGCTGACCACCGAGACGTCTTCCGGCACACTGCGACCGGCCTCGTGCAGGGCGCGGATCAGACCGAACGCCATCTCGTCACTGCTGACGAAGACCGCGGTAGCCTCCGGGATGGCCGCGATCGTGCGCCCGGCGCGGTAGCCGGATTCGGGTGTCCAGTCGGCGGGGATCAACGGCGGCGGCACGATGCCCCGATCGCGGAGCGTCTGCTCCCAGGCCTCGCTGCGCTGCTGGGTCTCGGTCCAGTAGTCGTCGCCCGAGACGTGCCACACGGTCTCGTGCCCGAGGTCGAGGAGATGCTCGACGGCGAGGCGGGCGATGGCGCGCTGGTCGACCGCGAGAGGGGCATCCTCGTCCAGGGAGGTGCGTTCGCTGCGGGTCGCGGGCGTGCGCTCGGTGCGCGTCCGCATCGCCGGACTCTCGAGTTCGACCGGGACACCGAGGATGATGCCTTCTGCGCCCTGACGCTCCAGTCGGTCGAAGGCCTCCAGGAACGCTTCGGCCGAGGCATGGTCCGCGACGGCCGCCGTCGACACGGTGTATCCGTTGGCCGCGGCTGCCTGCTGGATGCCGACACCGAGCGCCGCCGACGAGTACCGGTCCGTCGAGACCACGATCACGCCCAATACGCGAGTGCGACCGGAGGCGAGCGAGGCGGCGGCGGCGTGCACGCGGTAGCCGAGCTCCTCGACTGCCGCCAGGACACGGCGGGCGGTGTCGGGGCGCACGTTGTCCTGCCCGGACATGACGCGGGAGACGGTCTGCGTGGAGACTCCGGCGAGCTGGGCGACATCGACCTGGCTCGGGGCGCGGTCGTCTCTCGGGCGGCGAGGGGACATGTGCTCAATGGTAGCGATCAATCGGCGTAAATCCAGGAGGCGGCGAGTCGGGCGATGCGATAATGTGAACGCAAACACTCGAGCTTGGAGCGCTATGCCTGACCTTCTCGCCTCGGCTCTCGACGGCTCTTCCGTTGCCGTCGACGCCTCGGCCACCGCGACGCCGATCGTCGCGCCCACCCTGTCCTGGCGCGACGGGGAGATCCTCCGCGACGGTGTCACGCACCGCATCCTCGCGGGCTCGATCCACTACTTCCGGGTGCATCCTGACCTGTGGGAGGACCGTCTCCGCCGACTCGCGGCGATGGGCGCGAACACGGTCGACACCTATGTCGCGTGGAACTTCCATGAGCGCGTCGAGGGCGACGTCCGCTTCGACGGATGGCGTGACATCGAGCGCTTCATCCGTCTGGCCGGAGAAGTGGGTCTGGATGTCTTCCTCCGCCCCAGTCCCTACATCTGCGCCGAGTGGTCCAACGGCGGCATCCCGTCCTGGTTGTCCGGGCGCGTCGCGGCGCTGCGCACCAGCGATGACGGCTTCCTCGCCGCGGTGGACGCCTGGTACGACCGCTTGATCCCCCGGCTCGTTCCGCTCCAAGCTTCGCACGGCGGACCGATCGTCGCGATCCAGATCGAGAACGAGTACGGGTCGTTCGGCAGTGACGCCGACTACCTCGCACACCTGCGGGACGGGCTCCGCCGCCGCGGGATGGTCGAGATGCTCACTACCGCCGACGGCATCACGGGCGACATGATCGAGCACGGCAGTGTCGCCGGTGCCCTGGCGACCTTCACGTTCGGCACCGGGGTGGCGAGGGCCGTGGAACTGCGCCGCGAGGGTGATGCGCTCATGTGCAGCGAGCTGTGGGGTGGCTGGTTCGACCACTGGGGGGAGCGGCACCACGTGCGGTCCGCCGCGAGCGCCGCGGGCACGATCGAGGAGCTGCTGACCGCTGGCGGATCGGTGAGCCTGTACATGGCGCACGGTGGCACCAACTTCGGCCTCTGGAACGGGGCCAACCACGACCAGGTCCTGCAGCCGACCGTCACCAGCTACGACTCGGACGCACCGATCGGCGAAGACGGAACGCTCACCGAGAAGTTCCACGCGCTCCGTGCGCTGTTCGCGCCGTTCCATGCGGGTGAGCTCCCCCCGGTTCCCGGTGCGCCGCGGCGGCAGGGCGCGGCGACCACGCCGCTCGAGCCGCGCGCATCCCTGCTCGGGCTGATCGCTTCGCTCCCCGTGGCCGGTGACGTCTCGCCGCGACCGCGTACGTTCGAGGAGCTCGGTGCCGAAGACGGCCTCGTCGCGTATGAAGCGGACGTGTCCTTCCCCGCCGACGCGACGCTCACGGTCGACGGACTGCACGACCGTGCCGTGGTGTTCCTCGACGAGCGGCGTCTCGGCGTGCTGGAGCGCGACGGTGAGACCTCTCTCGCTCTGCCCGCCGACGGGGGGATGGGACGACTCACGATCCTCGTCGAGAGCCTCGGACGGATCAACTACGGGCCGTACACGGGCGAGGGCAAGGGCATCATGCGCGGCGTGATGATCGGCCGTCGGCTCGTGAACGGCTGGACGCATCGCCTGGTTCCCCAGGAGGCGCCGGCTCTCCCCACCGACGCGACCGACGCGACCGACGCAACGGATGGTGTCGCCGTCGCCTCCCTCGACGTCGCCGAGCCGCTCGATGCCTGGCTCGCCTTCCCCGGTGGTGCGAAGGGGATGGTCTGGCTGAACGGCTTCCTCCTCGGCAGGTACTGGAAGGTCGGTCCGCAGGAGACGCTCTACGCGCCGGCGCCGCTGTGGAAGGCCGGCCGCAACGAGATCGTCGTGCTCGACACCGATGTCCTCGGGGTGGCCGTCGAGATCCGTGAAGAACCGTCGTTCGGGGAGACCGAGGAGTTCATCGGTTCGTGATCCGGGAGCCGCGAGAGCCGTCCTGCACCGAGGGTGTGGGGCGGCTCTTCTCGTCTTTTCTTCTCATCTATGCACGGCACTTCTCACCAATGTTTGCGCTTCTCCTCGCTCGATGCTTGATATTAAGGCATCCACGCGTCTAGTGTGATAGCGCAAACATCGATGAGGGTCGTCGATGATCATCTGCGGCGCACCGGGGCGTCTGTGCTCCCGGCCGCCGCTCGACCGAGAGGCAAGACGTGTCGAAACCTTCCCGACCGCCCCGCGCTACCGTCGCCCTCAGCTCGCTGCTGGCGACGGCACTCGCCTTCGGCGGCGTGCTCACCCAGGCGCCGTCCGCGCAGGCCGCCGAGCTGATCCCGGTCCCGAAAGCCGACTACCGCCTGCACGCGGTGTCGAGCGAATCGGACCCGTACCCGGCGCCGCCCTCGCTCGACGGCACCGCTCTCGGCGCCTTCGACGGCGATTTCGCGACGCAGTGGACCTCGCGCTACACCGCGAACGCGCCGTTCCCGCACTGGATCGTCGTCGACCTGCAGCGCTCCCTCTCGGTGAAGGCCCTCGACTACTCGGTCAAGCGGGGCCAGGCCGTGGCTGCGAAGACGGTCGAGGTCTACGTGACGGACGATCCCGATGTCGCCCGCAACTCGCCGGCCGACGGCGGATGGGGTGCGGCCTCGGGCACGGCGGTGCTGCATGCTCCGACCGCGAACGACGAGAAGCAGCGCATCACGCTGGACGCTGCCAAGGACGGCCGCTACGTGGCGCTGCTCGTGATCGACGCGCAGGGAACCACCGGCGGCGGGGCCGGCGAGATCGAGGTGCTCTCCGACGAGGAGCTGCCCCCGATCGTCACCGAGCCGGAGGAGCCGGACGCGGATGAGACCATCGAGATCGCCGCCGGCGGCACCACGGCGGTCGTCTCGACCGAGTTCCCTCGCATCACGCAGTATCGCGTGGGGAGTGAGAGCATCGCCGGCCAGCGCACCTCGGCCAAGACCTGGTCGGTGAACGGCACGACCTACGCGTCGGAGACCACGTCGACGCCGTCCGCCACCGGGATCGACTATGTGTCGACACTGACGGGCATCGACGTCACCGTGCGCAGTAGCATCCGCGTCGCGGAGGACGGAACCGTCGGCTTCGAGGTCACCGCGGTCGAGGGGACGGCAGCCGTGACCACTCTGGGGCTTCCGGACAACGCCTTCCTCTCGGCGACCGCCGCGGATGCCGGGTCGGTGCTCGATCGCACGGTGATCAGCCCCGACAGCACCAAGAACGCCGACGAGCACATCGCGGTGAGCGCTTCGACGGCGACCGGCCAGAAGGGGGCGGCCTTCGCCTTCCTCGGCAACGGCGCGCTCATCGGCAGCGTGATCACCAACGCGACGACCCAGGCCTCCGGCGGCACGGCGTCGTGGAACACGCGCCTGACCACACGCATCACCGAGGCGGCGGGACGCACGGCCGAGATCGGTTCCAGCGCCTGGCTGATCCACCCGACCACGGCGGTGGACAGCCGGGTGACCACCTACGCCCTTCCGAAGGTCACGGTCCTCCTCGCGGCGGACCGCAACGGCGACGCGAAGGTCGACTGGCAGGACGGCGCGATCCGCTACCGCGAGGTCGACACCCCTCGTCTCGGCGCTGATCGGGTCGCCGAGCGCGTGGTCAGTCGCATCCCCTTCAACTTCGCCTCCAGTGCGACGAACTACTTCGACCTGGTCCTCGACAACACCAAGCGCATCGCGAACCAGACCGACGGTCTCGGCCAGTGGGTGCTCAACAAGGGCTACGGCAGTGAAGGCCACGACTCGGCGAATACCGACTACGGCGGAAACTACAACGAGCGGGCGGGCGGCCTCTCCGACCTGAACACCCTCGTCGACGAGGGCGCGAAGCTCAACGCCGACATGAGCGTGCACGTCAACGCCACCGAGATCTATCCGCAGGCGAACGCCTTCGACTCCGCGATCCTCGACGGTGCCGCCCCGTACAAGCCGGGCTGGAACTGGCTCGACCAGTCGTACTACATCAACCAGCAGACCGACCTCGGCACCGGACGGGTGCTCGACCGCTTCCAGCAGCTGCGGGACGAGGTCCCCGGTCTCAGCGGCGTCTACATCGACGTGTACTACTCGAACGGGTGGGTCGCCGAAGAGCTCGCAGACGAGCTCAACAGCATGGACCTCGAGGTCGCCACCGAGTGGGGTGACAAGTTCGTCGACAGCACGGTCTGGTCGCACTGGCCGAACGACCTCAGCTACGGCGGGGTGACGAACAAGGGCATCAACTCCACGATGGTGCGCTTCATCCAGAACGGACAGGCCGACGTCTGGAACGACGATGCGCTGCTCGGGCAGCAGCGGCTCGTCGATGCCGAGGGCTGGGTCGGCAACCGCAACTGGGACGGCTTCGTCGACAACATCTGGACCCAGAGCCTGCCGACCAAGTTCCTGCAGCACTTCGACCTGCTCACGTACGAGGCAGGTGCCGAGGCGACGCTGACCGACGACGTCGCCGTCCGCATCGACGGCAGTACCCGGGTCATCACGATGGATGGCGCCACGGTGCTGCGGGGTGACTCCTACCTGCTCCCCTGGCAGTCGCTGTCTTCCAACGAGGAGGCCGGTTCCCCGGTCGACGCCGACAAGATGTACTTCTATTCGGCGTCGGGAGGCGAGGAGACGTTCGGGCTCACCGAGGCGTTCCGAGGCAACACCGCCTTCGACGTGTTCGAGCTGGGAGACCAGGGACGCGTCAAGGTCGGCACCGTGAATGCGGCAGGCGGCGAGCTCACGCTCAGCGGAGACGAAGGCACGGCCTACGTCGTCGTGCCGCAGGGCGGCGCCCAGCGCGCGGCGATCGAGTACCACGACGCCGGTCTCGACGACCCGGGGTTCAACTCCGGTTCGCTCGACGTCTGGAATCCCCAGGGCGATGTGTCGATCGAGCGCACCGACCTCGGCAGCGCGAAGAACGAGTCCCGCGGTGACAACGTCGCCGTGCTCGGTGCGGCCGCCTCGTCGATCTCGCAGACCGTGACCGGGCTCACCCCCGGGCAGCGGTACGCGTTCTCGGCGCAGGTGCAGATCGATCCGACTGCGACCCGCGATGTGAGCGTCTCGGTCGACACCGGTTCCGGTGCGGTGACCCGCACCTGGAACCTCTCGCCGACGTACAACTACATGCGCGCCGACTCCAAGGCGGGTCAGTACTACCAGCGTGGGTCGACGTCGTTCCTGGCCCCGGCATCCGGTGAGGTCACCGTGTCTGTCGGTGCCGTCGCGGGTGACGCGAAGGTCCGGATCGACAACGCCCGCGTCTCGCGCGACACGACCGCACCGTTCGCGGCCGGCACGGTGTACTCGAACGACTTCGAGGGCAACGAGGCCGGGTGGGGTCCGTTCGTGAAGGGGAACGCCAACGGCATCGACGACCCGCGCACGAGCATCTCGCGCCGACACGATCCGTACACGAGCAGCGACTGGCGCAACACCGCCAAGCCGTTCGACGCGGGTGCACTCGCGGGGCTCGCGGTGGATACGACGCTCACCGGCGACCACTCGCTCATGTCGCACTCCGAGAACAGCGGGGTCGTCTATCGCACCGATCCCACACTCGTTCCGCTGCAGGCGGGGCACTCGTACCGGATCGGATTCGACTACCAGGTCGGCGCGAGCGGCGCCTACCGCTGGCTCACCGGCACGGATGCGGTGGCGGGCAGCACGGTCACCTCGACCACGCTCAGTCGCACCGGGATCACGCAGGCGCTGGAGACGGCGGAGTTCTCGCAGGATGTGATCGTCGGATGCGGCGACTACACCTGGGTCGGACTCGAACGCGTCGGGGGACCGGACGTGGACTTCGTGCTGGACGACTTCACGGTCACAGACCTCGGCCCGACGACCGGCGGCACCCCGTGTGCGACGGTGTCTGCGGAGGCGGGCGTCCTGAGCCCCGGCGCGCAGACCGCGTTCACGACCACCTTCACCAACAGCGAGTCCCTCGCCGTCGAGAACATCGGCGTGCAGCTCGAGGTGCCGGAGGGGTACGCGGTCGAGGTCGCCGACGACTCGTCGAACCTGTTCGAGAAGGTCGAGCCCGGGGACAGCGTGGACACCACGTGGCTGGTCACCGCGCCGGCGGAGGCCGCGGGCACGACGGTCGGCATCGGGATCGCGGCGACATATCTCGCGGACTGCGATGTGCGCACGGTCGTGACGACGCAGGAGGTGTCGGTGTCCTCACGGGCTCGCATCCCCAACGCGCAGATCTCCGTGACGGCGAGCTCCGAGGAGACGTCCGGGGAGAACGGTGCGGCCGTGAACATGCTCGACGGGAACGCGGGCACGTTCTGGCACAGTCGGTGGAGTTCGGCGGCGACGTCGTACCCGCACGTGCTGACCTTCGACCTGGGCGCCGCCGAGCAGGTGGACGGCATCTCGTACCTGCGCCGCGGCGCCAACCAGAACGGTCCGATCAAGGGCTACGAGGTCGCGGTGTCGACCGACGGGCAGACGTACTCGCCCGTCGTCTCGGGCGAGTGGCAGAACGTCGCCGAGTGGCAGGACGTGGACTTCGCGGAGACCACGGCGCGCTACATCCGCGTGACCGCCACGTCGTCCATCTCGGGCACGCAGTTCGCGGCGGTCGCCGAGATGGCCGTGTACGGTTCGCCGACCCCGCAGAGCGGTCATGCTCCCGCGACGCGGCCGGACGACGATCCGAGCGGCTGCAACCCGGTGATCGACCCGAAGCTCGGTCTCGACGCCGACTCGGTGCGGGCGGGAGAGACGGTGGGCATCGCGCTCACGGGCTTCGCTCCGGAGTCCACCGTGTCGGTCTGGCTCGACGACGCCCGGCTGACCGGTGCCACGGTCGATGCGGAGGGCGCGCTGACGACGCGACTGCTGATCCCGACGAACGCCTCGGTGGGCACGCACCGGGTGATCGTGCAGGACGCGGCCGGCGCGGAACTCGCCAGCGCTCCGTTGAAGGTCAAGAAGGCGAAGCCGGGGAAGAAGGCGACCATCACCGCAGCCATCGGATCGGTCGTCGCCGGCGCGAGCCTGACCGTGCAGTTGAGCGGATTCGATCCCGACGCGCTGGTGCAGCTGTGGCTGCATTCCGAGCCGGTCCGCATCGGTGAGGTGACGATCTCGGCCGACGGTGATGCCGTCGGCACCGTCACGATCCCCGCGGCGACGCCGGCCGGCGCGCATGC
>WPCJ01019668.1_pt1 | contig 10569 bp, 9 predicted proteins | sample 5399831 | NCBI WGS metagenome assembly WPCJ01 (sample SAMN12869470, study PRJNA574797) | sludge metagenome | isolation source: wastewater treatment of pH10 | place: China:Beijing | collected 2019-05-20 | reverse complement strand
CGCTTGCCGGCCTTGTCCCAGGCGAAGGCGCTGATGCCGCTGCCGCGCTCGGCCGGCCGCACCAGCAATTCGGAGCCGTCGGTCAGGCGCACCAGCAGGATGCAGCCATCGTCATAGCCGATCGCCAGAACCAGCGCGCCGGGATGGAAGGCGACGCGGGTGACGCGGGCATGGCGCACGCCGCATTCGCGTGGCGCCTTGCCCTGCGGCCCGTCGCCCTGGAACGGCCAGACGATCGCGCCGTCGGCGCCGCTCGAAGCCAGCCAGAGCCCGTCATGCGACCAGGACAGCGAGCGGGGCTTCGCCGGATAGCCGGTCATCCGCATATGGCCGGGCTTGTCGCCGAGCTTCCAGCCATGCAGCGCGTTCTCCTGCATCGAGGAGACCACGAAGCGCCCGTCCGGAGACCAGGCGACGTCGAGATGGGAGCCCTTCCATTCCAGAAATTCCGGCTTCGCCTCGGTGTTCGGATACCAGAGCGAGACGCCGTTCATCTGGGCGATGGCGAGGCGATAGCCCTTCGGCGCGAAGACGAGGCCCTGCGGCGTGCTCGCCGCCTCCAGCGTGCGGACGCGGCCCTTCTCGTCGCGGGCCTGCACGGTCTTGCCGGTGTTCCAGGCGAGATTGCCGGCAGGCGACAGTGTGATCGCATCGATCCAGCGGCGCTTCTGGTCCTTCGCCAGCTCTTCCGGCTCGCCTTCGAAGCGAGTGGCGACGACACGTCCGTCATCGCCGCCGGAAATCAGGCGCTCGCCGTCGCCGGTGGCGCAGAGGATACCGCCGGCATGGGCCTCGACGCCGTCCACGACGGCGCCATCGCGCCAGCGCAGCACGCGCCCGTCGGCGAGCGCGAGCACGAGCCCCTGCTTCAGCCAGTGGACCGCGACGACATGCGTCTCCGCGGCGATCGGGGTGACATGCTCGCGCAGCGAGACGGGTGGGGTCATCGTCGTCATGACGCGGCTTTAGCTCAGGCCGCGCAGGCTTCAAACCCCTTGCGCAATTCGTTCTCGTTGAGATCGCGCCCGATGAAGACGAGGCGGCTCTCGCGGGTCTCGCCATCCTTCCAGTCGCGCTGCAGGTCACCGTCCAGGATCATGTGCACGCCCTGGAAGACGAAGCGGCGCGGCTCGTTCTTGAAGGCGAGGATGCCCTTGGAACGCAGGATGTTCGGCCCCTGGATTTGGGTGAGGTCGTTGATCCACGGCATGAACTTCTCGGGATCGACATCGCCCGGCACGGTCAGCGAGATCGAGCGCACATCCTCGGCATGGTGATGGTGATGTCCGGCCTCGAGGAAATCGGGCTCGATATCGAGGATGCGGTCGAGATCGAAGGCGTTGCGGTCGAGCAGCGCCGCGATATCGACATTGGCGCGCTCGGCCTTGTGCAGCTTGGCATAGGGGTTGATGGCGCGGATCGCGGCCTCGACATCGGCCAACTCTTCCGCCGTGACGAGATCGGTCTTGTTGAGCACGATCACATCGGCGAAGGCGATCTGGTTCTTGGCTTCCGGCGCATCCTTGAGGCGGTCCTTCAGCCACTTGGCATCGGTCACGGTCACGACCGCATCGAGGCGGGTGGCGTCGCCGACATCCTGGTCGACGAAGAAGGTCTGGGCGACCGGCGCGGGATCGGCGAGACCGGTGGTCTCGACGATGATCGCGTCGAACTTGCCCTTGCGCTTCATCAGGCCGTCGAGAATGCGGATCAGGTCGCCGCGCACGGTGCAGCAGATGCAGCCGTTGTTCATCTCGAAGATTTCCTCGTCGGCGCCGACGATGAGGTCGCCATCGATGCCGGCCTCGCCGAACTCGTTGACGATGACCGCGAATTTCTTGCCGTGGTCCTCGGTCAGGATGCGGTTGAGGAGCGTGGTCTTGCCGGCGCCCAGATAGCCGGTGAGCACCGTGACGGGGATTTTCTCGGACATGGCTTGACCTGAATGACTGCGACGCGAGGAGGACACCGCCCGGTCAGGCCGGGCCGGCGGACAGCGCCTTTTCGATCTCGCTTATATTGTGCTTCATCATCCGGATGTAAGTCCCCGCCGGACCGGACTCGGCCGAGAGCGCATCCGAATAGAGCCGGCCGCCGACCTTGGCGCCGCTTTCCCGCGCGATCTGCTCGACGAGGCGGGGATTGGTGACGTTTTCGAGGAAGACGGCCGGAATCTTCTGCGCCTTCACCTGCCGGATGATGCGGGCGACATCCCGCGCGGACGCCTCGGCCTCGGTCGAGACGCCCTGAGGCGCGACGAATGCGATGCCATAGGCCTTCACGAAATAGCCGAAGGCGTCATGGGTGGTGATCGCCTTGCGCCGCTCGGCCGGGATGCGGGCGATGGCAGCCTTGACCTCGCCTTCGAGCGTGTCGAGCTGGGCGAGATAGGCCGTGGCATTGGCCTCGTAGCTCGCCTTGCCGGCCGGATCGGCCTCGCTCAGCGCATCCCTGACATTGGCGACATAGATCTTCGCATTGGCGACGCTCTGCCAGGCATGCGGATCGTCGTGGCCATGGGCATGCGCGTGGCTGCCCTTGGCCTTGTCGTCATGATCGTCATCGGCTTCGAGCGGCGTGATGCCCTTGGTCGCAGTGGCCACGGTTGCCTTGGTGCCCGACGACTTTACCAAGCGCGGCAGCCAGCCCTCGAAATGCAGGCCGTTGACGAGGACGAGCTTGGCGGCGGCCATCGCCTTCGCATCGGCCGGCGTCGGCGAATAGACATGCGCGTCGCCGTCAGGGCCGACCAGCGTGGTCACGCTAACGCGATCGCCGCCGACCTGCCGGACGAAATCGCCGAGGATCGAGAAGCTCGCCACCACCGGCAGCTTCTCCTGGGCGAAGGCGCCGAGCGGCGCGGCCACTGCGGCAAGCCCGAAAGCGAGGCTAGCGGCAAAGGCTCGACGATTGAGCATGATCGACTCCAGAATATGTAACGATATAACGTTTCTACTTCTGGAGATGGGCGCGAGGCAAGAGGCGGCGCGCAAGCCCGTCCTGCGAGCCGAACAGGAGCGAGCCGAGATAGATCGTGCCTGCGGCCAGAATGATCGAAGGTCCGGCAGGCAGGCTTGAGCCGGCCGCGTAAGACAGGACGAGGCCGGCATAGCCGGAGACCATGCCGAAACCGGCGGCCAGCAGCAGCAGGCGGGTGATGTCCGCCGTCCAGAAGCGCGCAGCGGCAGCCGGCAGCATCATCATGCCGACGGCCAGCAAGGTTCCCAGCGCATGGAAACCGGCGACGAGATTGAGCACCACAAGCGCGAGGAAGGTCAGGTGAACGAACCCGCCGGAGCGGCTTACCGAGCGCAGGAAACCGGGATCGACGCATTCGAGCACCAATGGCCGGTAGAGCGCCGCCAATGACAGGAGCGAAACGGTCGCGACACCTGCAAGCAGGATCAGAACCTGATCGTCGAGCGCCAGCACATTGCCGAAGAGTACATGCAGGAGATCGATCGCCGAGCCCCGAAGCGAGACGATGGTGACACCGAGCGCAAGCGAGATCAGGTAGAAGGCGGCAAGCGATGCATCCTCCTTGAGGACAGTCGCCCGCGCCACTGCACCAGCCGCCAGCGCCACCGCGAAGCCGGCCGCGAGCCCGCCGATCGTCATCGCCGGCAGGGAGAAACCCGCGACGAGGTAGCCCAGCGCTGCGCCAGGCAGGATCGCGTGCGCCATGGCGTCGCCGGTCAGGCTCATGCGCCTGAGCATCAGAAAGACGCCGATCGGCGCGCCCGACACGGAGAGCGCGATCACGCCGACGAGGGCGCGGCGCATGAAGTCGAATTCGGCGAAAGGGCCGACGAGGAGATCGTAGAGCATCGGCTCGGCCTGTTTGCGCGGATCAGGCCGCGTCACGCTGGCAGGGAGCGGCGTGGCTGTCGAACGCTTCGACCATGCGTCGCGCCTTCAGCAAATTCTCGGGCGTCAGCACGGTCGCGGTCTCGCCCCAGGCCACGGCCTCGCGCGCCAGCAGCAATGTCTGCGGAAAGGCCTGCCGGACCGTCTCGATATCGTGCAGCACGGCAACCACAGTACGGCTCTCGCCATGCCAGCGCCGAACGAGTTCGAGCAGATCGGCCGTGGTGCGCGCATCGATCGCAGTGAAAGGCTCGTCGAGCAGGATCACGTCGGCATCCTGCAGCAGGAGCCGCGCAAACAGAGCCCGCTGCATCTGCCCGCCCGAGAGCGTGCCGATCGGCCGACGCTCGAATCCGGTCAAGCCCACCGCCGCGATGGCATGCTCGATCTTGTGGGCCGCGCCCGCGCCGATCCGGCCGAAGATGCCGGCCCGATTCCACAGCCCCATGGCGACGAGATCATAGACATGGATCGGGAAGGAGCGATCGAGATCGGCCGATTGCGGGAGATAGGCGAGCCGCTTGCCCTTGGCGAGCGAGACGCCGCCGGAGAGCGGCGCGAGCGCCCCGGCAATGCCCTTGAGCAACGTGGACTTGCCGGCGCCGTTCGGCCCGACGATGGCGGTCAGGCTCCCGGCCGCGATCTCGCCGGAGAGGTGATGCACCGCCGGATGGCGATCATAACCCAGCGTCAGGTCGGTCAGGCGGATGGCGGACATCGAACGCAAACTCACAGGATCACGGCCAGCGTCGCCAGCCAGAGCAGTGCGACGATGGCGGCGGCCAATCCCACGCGCGTTCCCGCCGACAGGCGCAACAGCGACCACCCCGGAGCCTCCGAGGCAGCGCGATGCGTGTGAGGAGCGTGCGCGTGAGCCATGAGAAACGATATAATGTTACGATCGCGCCGGAGCAAGCGCGATTCCGCGCATATTCCCCAACGCTTGAGGCAGAGGACATACTCCGTATCGTTGTCATTCCGGTTTTTTCGCCGCGCGAAGCCCCGGAATGATAAGGGTAGCGGCAATCAGAAATGCCTCAGCCCCTGCTCGGCTCAGAACGGCAGGTACTGATAGAGCCAGGTCTCGGTCAGCACGGTATCGCCCGTCTTGAGATAGCAGCGCATCTCGACCGGCTCGCTGCCTCCGACGGAGAGGTCGAACTGCGCGCGCCAATGACCGGGCACCTCGTCCGGGACCGCTTCCGTGAAGACATAGGAGAAGCTCCCGCGCGAGGTCGAGAGCACCACCTCCGGCTTCGCGCCGAAGGGGATCGTCTCCAGTGCCGGCCCCAGAAACTCGACCATGAACTTGCGCACGCCCCGCGGCCGCGCCGTGCCCGGCTGGCCGCCATTGCCGAGCCGCGTCGCGACGACCCGCCCGAGTCGGGTCGGAAAGGGCTCGTCGGAGAGCCAGTGCAGCGTGTAGCGGAAGTTATAGGCGTTGCCGGCCTTGGCCGGCGCCTCCGGCACCCACATGGCGACGATATTGTCGTGAATCTCGTCATCGGTGGGAATCTCGACAAGCTGGACCGAGCCTCGGCCCCACTGGCCATCGGTCTCGACCCAGAGGCTCGGACGGCGCTCGTAATGCACCCCGTCGAGATAGTGCCCGGTCTCGCGGTCGCGCTGCATCAGGCCGAAGCCGCGCGGGTCGCTGTCCACGAAGGCCGAGGCCATGGTATGCGGCGGATTGTTCAGGGGGCGCCAGGCACGCTCGCCCGGTCCCGTCCAGAGCGCGAGCCCATCGGAATCATGCACCTCGGGGCGCCAGTCGATCGCTGTCTGCTTCGCCGTCTCGGAATACCAGAACATCGAGGTCAGCGGCGCGATGCCGAGCCGCGAGACATCCTTGCGCAGATGCAGCGCGGTCTCGATCTCCATCGTCACGCCCTTGCCGCGATGCATGCGGAAACGATAGACGCCAGCCACACTCGGCCCCGAGAGCAAGGCGTAGACGACGACATGTTCGGCACCCGCCGGCGGCGTCTCCAGCCAGATATGGGTGAAGTCGGGAAACTCCTCCAGCTTGCCGGAAACCGCCGGGTCGATCGCGACGCCGCGCGCCGACAGGCCGTACTGGTAGAGCTCGCCGATGGCGCGGAAATAGGACGCACCGAGGAAGGCGACCCAGTCATTGGTTTTCCAATCGAGCGCCCCGCCATCGCGGCCGGGATGGCCGCTGCGGCTCTCCTGCACCCGGAAGCCAGCGAAGCCCGCCCCGGCCGGAAGTCCGCGTGCCGGCGAATTGGCCGGCATCTCGAAATAGCTGGCGTCGTAGATGATCTCGCGGGCCTTGCCGTCCTCGACGACATGCATCCTGACCGGCTTCTGGAAGAAGCGGCCAAGATGAAAGAAGGTCACGGGCCAGGGCGAGGGCCCATCCGCCCAGAGCGCCACCTCCGGCTTGAACCGGATCTTGCCATGGGCGTCATAGTCGATCCGCTGCATCGCTTCGGGCCGCGGGCTCGGCGGCGCTTCGTAGGGCTTGGCCGCCATCTCCTTCGCTCGCGCCTTCAGCGCCTCGAAGCTGAAATCGCTGTCATCGCCGAGCTTCAGCCCCTGCTGCGCCAGCGCTTCCGGCGCGAAACCGAGTGCGGCAAGCGTTGCCGTCGCACCCGCACCTGCGAGAAGAGTCCGTCGGTCGAGGCGAAGCCTCTGGCTGCTACCCTGCTCGGCACGGTCGTGCATGTCGTTCCTGATCGCTCGTTACTCGGGTGCATGGCCGGTCCTGCTCATCTACAGCGGCCGCCGCGCGAAACGGGAGATAGGCAGCCAATCGTGGCGAAACCAGTCCGGCCTTTCGGCTAAAGGCGGACGGCCGCCTGTCGTCGGGCGCTTCCCCTTTCCGGTTCGACATGCTCTAAAAACCCGATCAACCGGCCGGATCAGCCGGAGCGAGCCTCAGGGAGAGACTATGAAATCGCTGTTCCGTAGCCACCGCCTCGCCGCCCTTGCCGCCGCAGCGCTGATCGCAGCCGCCCCCGCGACTGCCAGGGCCGAGGAATTCATCAACGTCCTCACCGGCGGCACCTCGGGCGTCTATTATCCGATGGGCGTGGCGCTCTCGAAGATCTACGGCGAGAAGATCGCCGGCACCCGGCCGACCGTTCAGGCTACGAAGGCCTCGGTCGAGAATCTCGTGCTCCTGCAGCAAGGCAAGGGCGAGATCGCCTTCACGCTCGGCGATTCGCTCGATGCCGCCTGGAGGGGAGACGAGGACGCCGGCTTCAAGGCGCCACTGAAGAAGCTACGTGGCGTCACCGCGATCTATCCGAACTACGTCCAGATCGTCGCCTCGAAGGATAGCGGCATCAAGACGCTGGCCGATCTCAAGGGCAAGCGCCTCTCGGTTGGCGCGCCGAAATCCGGCACAGAGCTGAACGCACGCGCGATCCTCGCCGCCGCCGGCATGACTTACAAGGATCTCGGCAAGATCGAGTACCTGCCCTTCGCCGAATCGGTCGAGCTGATGAAGAATCGCCAGCTCGACGCAACCCTGCAATCCGCCGGCCTCGGCGTCGCCTCGCTGCGCGACCTCGCGACTTCGGTCGAGATCACCGTGGTCGAGGTGCCGGCTGCCGTCGTAGACAAGGCTGGCGCGCCGTTCGTCAAGGCGACGATCCCGGCCAACACCTATACGGGCCAGAGCGCCCCGGTGCAGGCTGCCGCGGTCGTCAACTACCTCGTGACCCATGAAGGCGTGAAGGAAGACCTCGTCTACCAGATGACCAAGTCGATGTACGAGAACCTTGGCGACCTTGCTGCCGCCCATGCGGCTGGCAAGGCGATCAAGCTGGAGACCGCGCTGGAAGGCATGCCGATCCCGCTGCATCCGGGCGCTGCGAAGTACTTCAAGGAAAAAGGCCTGAAGGTCGGCTCCTGAGCCGTCAGAAGCGTCTTGGTCACGGGCGGGGCCTCGGGGCCTCGCCCTTTTGTCTGGCGGGTGGAACCAGCACATGAGCGAAGACAAGCACAAGCCTCTAGCCGTGCCGGATACCGGCGGCGTGCCCGTCGAGACGCAGCAGCCGATCGTCGACCCCGAGCACGGCCTGCCGCCCGGCTTCGGCCCCGGCTGGCCCGGTCGCCTGCTGTTCTGGATCGCCGTGGCCTTTTCGCTCTTCCAGATCGCGACCGCCTTCAATGTCCCGCTCGATCATCGCTTCGCTGGCATCGACATCATAGACTTGCTGCGCGCTACCATCGCACTCTGGCTGGTCGCTATCGTCGTTCAGGCGGCACGCGGCAAGGCCTGGGCCGAGATGCTGCTGGCCTGGATTCCGATGGCGGTCGTCATCGAATTGCTGGCGCGGTTTGGTGGATCTGTGCCCAATCAGATCCTGCGTACGCTCCACGTCGGCATGCTTTGCCTCGTGGCGGGCGGCCTCCTCGCCCAGCACAAGAGTCAATCGCGCGCCAGCGCTATGATCGCCTGGGGGCTCGCCGTCGCCGGCTTCGGCATCGGTCTCTACCATTGGTTCTTCTACGAGGATCTGGTCGCTCGCGCCGGCGAGGTTACGCAGGCCGATCTCGTCGTAGGCATCGCGGCAATCGCCATCCTGTTCCTGATCTGCTGGCGCTTCATGGGGCCGGCCCTGCCCATCGTCGCCGGCCTGTTCCTCGCATATTGCCTGCTCGGCAACTATCTGCCCTCGCCGCTAAACCATCGCGGCTACTCGCTGGAGCAGGTGATCGAGCACATGTCCTTCGGCACCGAGGGCATCTATGCGACGCCCACCGGCGTCTCTGCGACCTTCATCTTCCTCTTCATCCTGTTCGGCTCGTTCCTCGAGCGGGCGGGCATGATCCAGCTCTTCACCGATGTCGCGATGGGGCTTTTCGGCAGCGCTCGCGGCGGTCCGGCGAAGGTCGCGGTCTTCTCCTCCGCACTGATGGGCACGATCTCGGGTTCCGGCGTCGCCAATGTGGTTTCGACCGGCCAGTTCACCATTCCCCTGATGAAACGCTTCGGCTATCGTCCGGCCTTCGCTGGCGGCGTCGAGGCGACCGCCTCGATGGGCGGCCAGATCATGCCGCCGGTTATGGGCGCCGTCGCCTTCATCATGGCCGAGACGATCGACGTGCCTTATGCGGCCGTCGTCCAGGCTGCGATCGTCCCCGCGATCCTCTACTACACTGCCGCCTTCCTCGCCGTGCATCTCGAGGCCGGCAAGCGCGGGCTCGTCGGCATGCCGCGCTCCGCCTTGCCGAGCGCCGGCAAGGCACTGGTCGAGAAATGGTATCTGATTCTGCCGCTGGCGGTGCTCGTCTATCTGCTCTTCGCAGGATACACCCCGCTCTTCTCGGGCTCGGTGGGCCTCGCGCTCACCGTCGTCCTGATCCTCGGCGGGTCGTTCGCGCTCGGCATCGGTCCAATGGCAGTGCGCGTCCTGTTCTGGGTCGGGCTCGGGCTGCTCTGCGGGCTCTTCTTCTGGTACGGCATCCTCGTCATCGTCGCGCTGGTCGTCGGACTCATCTTCGTCAACCTCTTCAGCAAGGGCGGTGCCGAGACGGTCGCCGCTTGCCGCGAAGCTCTGGCGGACGGTGCCCGGCAGGCGATTCCCGTTGGCGTCGCCTGCGCAGTTGTCGGCATTGTCATTGGCACCATGACATTGACGGGCGTCGGCACGATTTTCGGCAACGCCGTCGTCGCGGTCGGGCGGGATTCGCTGTTCCTCGCGCTTATCCTGACGATGGTCGTGAGCCTTATCCTCGGCATGGGCATCCCGACCATTCCGAACTACATCATCACCTCGTCGCTCGCCGCCCCGATCCTGCTCAAGCTCGGCGTGCCGCTGATCGTCAGCCACATGTTCGTCTTCTATTTCGGCATCATGGCGGACCTGACTCCGCCGGTGGCGCTGGCCGCCTTCGCAGCAGCACCGATCGCCAAGGAATCCGGCTTCAAGATCGGCTTCCAGGCTATCAAGATCGCGATGGCCGGCTTCGTGATCCCATTCATGGCGGTCTATGATCCCACCCTGATGCTGCAGCCGGTGCAAGGCCTGAGCGGCTTCGCCTACGCGACGGCAGCCACCTACATCATCGTCAAAGCCCTGTTGGCGATCTTCCTCTGGGGTGCGGCGACGATCGGTTTCATGAAGCGTGACCTGGAGATCTGGGAACGGCTCCTGGCGGCCGCCGCCGCCTTCTCGCTCGTGCTGGCGCTGCCGGTCACCGACGAGGTCGGCTTTGTCCTCGCGGCTCTGGTGATCGGCCAGCATCTGTGGCGGGCCCGAGGCGCGCCAGCCATCGCATGAGCCTGTGCCTCGCGGCCGGCGCGCTCGCGGTGATGCTCGGCAAGGGCGAGATCACGCTGGGCTGGCGCCATTCGGTGCAGAAGACGCTGTGGGAGGAGGTCTGGCGGGAGACGCCCGCCGGACTCGAGATCGTCGAGGCCCGGATCGAAGGCTCGGGCGCGGGGATGGACCCGCCCGACGGCGCGAAGCTCGTCGACGGCTTCTGGCGTTGGCACCCGACCTTGCCACCGCTCAGGGAAGTGATGATGCGTCGCTCGGGTGCCACCGCCGACTGGCGCGTCTGCACGGCATCGGGCTGCCGCGCGATGGGAGATTACCTTCCGGCTGATACCGACCCGGTCACGCTGAAAATCTGCGACTGACCGGGAAGGCCAAAAGTCTCAATCGACCTCGGTGAGGTGTTCGATCTTGAGCATGCGGCGCATCAGGTTGACCAGGCCATACC
>WPCJ01034834.1_pt1 | contig 10589 bp, 9 predicted proteins | sample 5399831 | NCBI WGS metagenome assembly WPCJ01 (sample SAMN12869470, study PRJNA574797) | sludge metagenome | isolation source: wastewater treatment of pH10 | place: China:Beijing | collected 2019-05-20 | reverse complement strand
GGCAGGTAGGCGATCTGCTCGGGCAGGGCAGTGTCGCCTTCGGCAGTCATCAGCGTCTGCGGGGTCGTCGTGGCTGCAAGGGCGGGATCGGTGGTGTTTTGCGTCGTCAGTGCGGCGGGATTCGTTCCGGCCTGGGAAGCAGCATAATTCGGATCGGCAACGCCGAGGTCGGGTGCGCCAGTCGAGGTGCAGGAAGCCAGCAGCAACGCGCACAACGCGGCCATGACGGCGCGGCGTTCTCCTTTCGCGAAGCGCGAGCTGTTTGCCCTCAAATCCAAATTCCCCCTCGCTAGCCGATCCGAACCGTCATCTCAGGCGCCGGGGCGCCGCCGAATGATCGAGTTTCCGCAATCGGAAACGAGACCTGTGACAAATCCGCAAGCTTCCTTCTGAAATCGTGCGAGCCTGCGTGATTTGCGTCAAAATGATGATTGACGTGACCATTTCGCCCGCTTTGGCGAACAGGTCAACTCACCGCATATTACAGATTGTTACACTCGCACCTTCACGTAGTCGCCGGGAGCGTCACCCAGCGTTTCCATGGTCTTGCCCGGAATTCGAGGGGGCACGCGGGTGCCGTCCTTCGCCTCGATCCAGCGTTGCCAGTGCGGCCACCAGGAGCCTGGGTTCTCGGCGGCAGCGGCGATCCAGTCCTCGAATCGTCCAATCGGCTTGCCGCCGGTCCAATGCTGGTATTTGCCGAGGGCGGGTGGATTGACGACACCGGCGATATGACCGGAGCCTGCCATCACATAATCGACCTCGCCGCCGAAATACTGGCAACCGAGGAAAACCGAACGTGCCGGCGCGATGTGATCTTCCTTGGAGGCCAGATTGTAGACGGGAATTGTGATGTCGGAGAGCGAGACCATGCGTCCGGCAAGCTCCATCTGACCGCGCGAAAGGTTGTTCTCGAGGTAGCAATTGCGCAGGTAGAAGGAATGGTTGGCTGCAGCCATGCGCGTGGAATCGGCGTTCCAGTAAAGCAGGTCGAAGGGAAGGGGCTCCTTGCCGCGCATGTAGTTGTTGACGACATAGGGCCAGATCAAGTCGCCGGAACGAAGCATGTTGAATGCGGTCGCCATCTTGGTGCCGTCGAGGAAGCCTTTGCCACGCATGGCGATTTCGAGGGCCGCGATCTGCTCCTCATCGACGAAGACCTTGAGATCGCCGGCGTAGGTGAAGTCGACCTGCGTGGTGAAGAAGGTGACGGATTTGACGCGATCGTCGCCTTCCTGCGCCAGGAGAGCAAGCGCCGCAGCCAGCAGAGTGCCACCGACGCAGTAGCCGATGGCATTGACGCCGCGTTCGCCTGTTGCCTGCTCGACGACGTCCAGGCCGTATTGCAGGCCCTCACGGATGTAGGCTTCCCAGTTCTTGGTGCCGTGGCGTTCATCCGGATTGATCCATGAGATGACGAAGACGGTGTGGCCCTGTTCCACTGCCCAGCGGATGAAAGATTTCTCCGGATTGAGATCGAGGATATAGAACTTGTTGATCCATGGCGGGCAGATCAGCAATGGCCGTTTCAGCACGGTTTCGGTTGTCGGGCTGTACTGGATGATCTCGGCGACGTCGGAGCGACCCACGACCTTGCCCGGCGTAACCGCGATGTTGCGGCCGATCTCGAATTTTGAATAATCCGCCTGGCGCAGTTTCAGGTCGCCTTTGCCGGCGGCGATATCTTCGGCGAACATCTTCATCCCGCGCACCAGGTTTTCGCCGTGCGACGAGACGGTTTCGCGAAACAATTCCGGGTTGGTTAGAATGAAGTTGGACGGCGAGATCGCGTTCGAAACCTGCTTCACATAGAAACCGGCCTTGTGACGCGTATGCTCGTCCAGCCCTTCGGCCTGCTCGACCAGGTCAGCCGCCCAGCGCGAGGTGACCAGATAGGCCTGCTTGAGAAAATCGAAGAAAGCGTTCTTGCCCCATTCAGGGTCCTGGAAGCGCTTGTCGCCGCGTTCGGGTTTGACGCCCGTGGCCTCGTCCTCGACGCCACCGATGCGGTGGATGGCGCTGGCCCAGACATTCATGTAGCCCGCGAACAGCCTGGTCTGCGCCTCGAGCGCCCGCTTGGGGTCGGCCAGCCAATATTCGGTGAGCTTGGAGAAGGTCTTGACCATGTCGGCCATCGGCTCGGCAACGCTGTCGCGCACCTCACCGCGTTCCCGCGGCTCAGCCCAGGCCGAGGCGGCTTTGCCCGCCTGCTCAACCACGCGCGCGAGATTGAGCGCGAAACGCTCTGGATCTTTTACCAGATACTGCTCGACGGATGGCGGTTCATGGTCGTCCGTCTTGCCTGCATCGGGTCTGTCGGCCATGGTTTGCGCGGTTCCTCCCTAGGCATTTCTTGACATAGTATCATGCAAGGTCGAATAGGAGCCAAGATGCTTTTGCTCTCCCGTGACGGGAAAGTGAGCTTTAATGGCCATTGCGGGAAAGTAGTATGACAATTCGTTTTGGTCAGCTTCTGGTTGTCAGCGCCGAACGGTTGTCGCTGGCGCTCGTTGTCGCTGGCGGCCTTGCCATGGCTGGCTGCGCGAGTTCAAGCAGTGGACCCTCGATGGCAGTAGAGTCCGGCGGTTCGGTGACGGGCCCGAAAGATACCGGCACATTCCCCAATCTGAACATCAAGCCGCGGAATGCGGCCACGCAATTCACGGAAGACGAGAAGAACGCCAAGCTCGCGCAACTGGCGGCTGCCAAGTCTAATGTGCAGGCGCATCCCGGTGATCCTGCCGCCGCGGCCGATGCCGCCGAGCTGGACAAGCTCAAGGCCAGTCACGCCAAGAATGCCCTGAAGCAGATCGGGGCCAAGTGTGACCCCGCTCTCGACCCGAATTGCAAATAAGGCTATAGCGCGCCGCCAAAGCGCCTCTCGATCGGAACGAACATGGAAGAGTTTCACAAAGTCCGCCGTCTTCCACCCTACGTCTTCGAGCAGGTCAACCGCCTGAAGGCCAGCGCGCGGTCACGCGGCGCCGACATCATCGATCTCGGCATGGGCAATCCCGATCTTCCGACACCACAGGCCATCGTCGACAAGCTTTGCGAAGTGGTGCGCGATCCACGCACGCATCGCTACTCGTCGTCGCGCGGCATTCCCGGCCTGCGGCGTGCCCAGGCCAATTATTATGCGCGTCGTTTCGGCGTGAAGCTCAATCCCGATACCCAGGTGGTGGCGACGCTCGGCTCCAAGGAAGGCTTCGCCAACATGGCGCAGGCAATCACTGCCCCGGGCGATGTGGTGCTGTGCCCGGATCCGACCTATCCAATCCATGCTTTCGGCTTCATCATGTCGGGCGGCGTCATCCGCTCGCTGCAGGCCGAGCCGAATGACGGTTTCATTCCGGCGCTGGAGCGTGGCGTGCGCCATTCGATCCCGAAGCCGCTGGCATTGATCCTCAACTATCCGTCCAATCCGACGGCCTATGTCGCCACGCTCGACTTCTACAAGGACGTCGTGGCCTTCGCGAAGAAGAACGACATCATCATCCTTTCGGACCTGGCCTATTCGGAGATCTATTTCGACGGCAACCCGCCTCCCTCGGTGCTGCAGGTGCCGGGCGCGATCGACGTCACCGTCGAGTTCACCTCGATGTCGAAGACCTTTTCCATGCCTGGCTGGCGCATGGGCTTCGCTGTTGGCAATGAACGGCTGATCGCGGCACTGACGCGGGTGAAGTCCTATCTCGACTATGGCGCTTTCACACCGATCCAGGTCGCGGCGACAGCAGCGCTCAATGGTGACGGCTCGGACATCGAGGAAGTGCGCGATATCTATCACAAGCGCCGCGACGTGATGGTCGATGCTTTCACCCGTGCCGGCTGGGAAATCCCGGCGCCGGCGGCGACGATGTTCGCCTGGGCGCCGATTCCCGAGCCGTTCAAGCATCTCGGTTCGCTCGAATTCTCCAAGCTTCTGATCGAGCACGCTGATGTTGCGGTGGCGCCGGGCATCGGCTTCGGCGAACATGGCGACGATTATGTGCGCCTGGCTCTGGTCGAGAACGAGCATCGCATCCGGCAGGCGGCCCGCAACATCAAGAAGTTCCTGGCGACCACCGCCAAGCAACCCAACAATGTGGTGCCGCTGGCGGCGCATCGCTGAGCCGCTTGCCACCAATCATCCCGAGAGACTGAGAAAGAGGGGCCGTCCATCATGGCTGAATCCTTGCGTGTTGGAATTGCCGGCCTCGGCACCGTTGGTGCCTCGGTTGTGCGCGTGCTCACCGAAAAGGCGGCGGAACTCACCCGCCAGTGCGGTCGCACCATCACGGTGACCGCCGTGTCGGCACGCAACCGCGACAAGGACCGTGGCGTCGATCTTTCCAGTGTCTCCTGGTTCGAAAACCCGGTCGATCTTGCCCGCTCGAACGAGATCGACGTGTTCATCGAGCTGATCGGCGGCGATGAGGGGCCGGCGCGCGACAGCGTCAGGGCCGCGCTCGAGGCCGGCCGCCATGTGGTGACCGCCAACAAGGCGCTGCTTGCCAAGCATGGCGTGGCGCTTGCCGAGATCGCCGAGAAGAAAGGCGTGCTGCTGAACTATGAAGCGGCCGTGGCCGGCGGCATTCCCGTCATCAAGACGATGCGCGAGGCGATGGCCGGCAATTCGGTCAATCGTGTGTTCGGCATCCTGAACGGCACTTGCAACTATATCCTGACCCGCATGGAAGCCGAAGGCCTGTCCTTCGAGGCATGCCTCAAGGATGCCCAGCGTCTTGGTTATGCCGAGGCTGACCCGACCTTCGATATCGAGGGCAACGACACGGCGCACAAGCTTGCCATCCTCACCAGTCTTGCCTTCGGTCACAAGATCGCTGCCGACGACATCTACCTGGAAGGCATCTCCAACATTACCCAGGCCGACATCCGCGCCGCAGCCGAACTCGGCTATCGCATCAAGCTGCTCGGTGTCGCCCAGCGCACCGAAAGCGGCATCGAACAGCGCGTGCACCCGACCATGGTGCCGACCGCCTCGGTGATCGCGCAGGTGCACGGTGTCATCAACGCCGTGGCGATCGAGACCGACATTCTGGGCGAATTGTTGTTGTCGGGCCCCGGTGCCGGCGGCAATGCCACGGCGTCGGCAGTCGTCGGCGACATCGCCGACATTGCAAAGAGCCGGCCCGGATTCCAGCACGGGCCGGTGTTCGGCCGCCCGGCCAAGGAACTGAAACCCTACAAGAAGGCACAGATGCGCAGCCATGCCGGTGGCTATTTCATCCGGCTTACCGTGCATGACCGCGTCGGTGTGTTCGCTTCGGTTGCCAAGCGCATGGCCGACAACGACATTTCACTGGAATCGATCGTCCAGCACGCGGTCGGGCCGGAGGCGGTCGACAAGAAGACCGTTATCCTGGTCACGCATGAAACCACGGAAGCGGCGGTACGCAAGGCGGTCGAAGCCATCACCAAGGACGGTCACCTGACTGACAAGGCACAGGTGATCCGCATCGAACGTGCCGGTTAAGAGTGCGCTTCAGCACTTTCTGACGGCGCTTGGCTGAGCGCTGCTTGGCTTTAGATCCAGCGCCGCACGCGCTTGGCGTAGTCGTGATATTTCTTGCCGAACTTGCCAGCGAGGGTCTTTTCCTCTCGCTGGATCGCCAGTTTGCTGGTTAGCATCCCTGCAACGAAGGCAAGCGGAACAAGCCAGACGTTGCCGGTGATCAGCCCGATGCCGACGACCAGTGTCGCCAGCGCCAGATAGATCGGGTTACGGCTGATGCCGAATGGACCCTTGGTCAACAGATGCGCCGGCGTGGCGACCGGGTTCAGCGGCGTCTTCGCCTTGAACATCATGCGGATGGCCGTGAACCATAAAGCCACCGCGCCCAGTGCAGCCAGCCAGCCGAAACCGAACAGGATGTCGCCGAGGACGTCGCCGAACCAGGGCAAAGGGTAGAGGATGCCCAGACCAACTCCAACGATCAGCGCAATCAGGAAGATGATGGGCGGCAGCGGAAACGGCAGGCGTGCGGCATCGGTCATTGCGGTTCCCCAGGGCTCATGGCGTCCTCGGTCTGAACCGTGCATGTGCTGGCGAGGTCACTGATGCGCGTCCTGGCCGAAGCCGGCTGGTCGCCCTTCATGATGCCAGTCAGCAGGCCGTCCTTCTCGACTGCGGTGAGCATGCAACCACAATAGCGCACACAGAAGGCAGCGTCGCGGCTGTCCTGGCACGATGCCTGGCAGGCATTGGTGAAGCCGACCTTCGGATCCTGCGCGGGCGCGGGCCAGACCTGCGCGAACAGCCATACACAGCCTATCAGCACCGGCTGGTGGATGAGGTAGAAAGCCAGGCTGTGGCGACCGATGAAGGTGAGTGGGCGTACAAGTGTCTGGCCGAGCGAGACGTTTGCCAGTCGTTCGAACAGGCCGGCTGCCCTGGTGATCTTGGCCAGGCCGATGCCGATCAGCACCGCGCCGAACCAGGGAAACAGCGGCACATAGTCGTTCGAGCGCGGATCGGCCGATGAGAGGCCGACCCACAGAAGTGCCGGATGATCGAAAACAGGCGAGCGCAGATAGAACGGAGCCGCAATGACCAGCGCGGCGGCAAAAAGCGTGAGCAGTGCCGGCACGCGCAGGAACAGCAGGCCGAGCACGCTGGCCAGGGCGATCTGATGCAGGATGCCGAAGAAGATGAAGCTGCCGGGCGTGGCGAGATAAGTCGCCAGGGATATCGCTGCGGCAGCGGCCACCACCATGGCGAAGCGTTTCCAGAAGCCCTGCCAACGGATGCGGTCGCTGTGCGCAAGCACCAGCGAGACGCCGACCAAGAAAAGGAAACTCGACGCAATGCAGCGCGCATAGAGCTTCCAGGGGCCGTGTGCCGTCAATCCGGGGCTCGCATAACCGAAGAATTCGAGGTCCCAGGTGAAGTGGTAGCTGGCCATTGCCAGAAGCGCGATGCCGCGCAGGGCATCGATCAGGGTAATGCGCCGGGCGGAAATTGTCTGCTGTTGAAGGTTCATGCGGCGGGATTCGAAGTTGCAGCTGCTCAATGCCTAGCATGGATGTGGGCCAAGCGAGAGGGGTTGGCGGCTCTTCTTCCGGGGGGCGGTGCAGGCAATGGAATTCCGAAGCGTTGACCAGACTGCCGCCTCCGTCTAGCAATGCAACCATGAATGCTGAAATGATCGCTGTCGTGGTAGGAAGGCGCATGGGCAGGATGGTGTAGCCATCCGGCGAAAGCACCCATGCGCGGCAGACGGGCTCCTGACGGAGCCTTTTTTATTGCCCTCGGATCGGAGCGGCCACGTCCGATCTGCTGACCACCACAAAACCAAGGTAGCGATCATGACGAAAGATCGTCATCCCCCGGATTCGGGTATGCCGGATGCAGAGACCGCGGGCGGCATTTCGAAATCTCGATTTGTCGTTCTTGTCCTTTTGTCCGCACTCTCGGTGTTGCCGGTCAACATCATTTCGCCGTCACTGCCCAGGATAGCGATGGAGTTCGATGTGGACTTCGAACTGATCAGCCTTGCGGTTGCCGGGTATGCGATTGTGACCGCGCTCGTGGAACTGGTCTCCGGCGCGATGTCGGATCGCTTCGGGCGCAGACCGGTGGCACTTGTCTCGCTCTCTGTCTTCATTCTGGCCTCGATCGGCTGTGCGTTTGCTCCCGACATTGTTGTTTTCCTCGTGTTCCGCGCGATGCAAGCTTCGATTGCCGCCTGCTTTTGGGTGGCTCTTGTCGCCATCAGGGAAACATCGAACGGGCATGATGGGACGAGCAGGGTGGGCTATGCGGCGATGGCATGGGCCATGGCGCCCATGCTCGGTCCTACCCTGGGAGGGACGCTGGATGAATTCCTGGGGTGGCGAACGATCTTTGTCGTTCTCGCGGCCTTTGGCGCAATCATCCTGTCTCTATCGAAACGAGAATTGAGCGAAACAGCCTCTCCAGTCAGGCCGAGCGGGGCCTATCTCGGCGCATATGCACGGCTGCTGAGCTCCGCTGGTTTCTGGGCGTACGTACTCGTAATGGCGCCTTCGTCAGGGATACTCTACATTTTCCTGGCCGGCGCACCTCTGGCGGTTGGTGGATCGAGCGCGACGCTCGGCCTGTTCATGGGGCTGGTTCCCGCGGGTTTTATCTGTGGCAGTTTTCTGACCGGCCGTTACGGCTCAAAGGTGTCCCGGGCCACGTTGCTCATCGCTGCTCGCTTGCTGACCTGTGTCGGGCTCCTGTTTGGCCTGCTCCTGTACGGGTTCGATATGACGCATCCGTTGGCCTTCTTCGGCCCATGCATGTTCATTGGCCTTGGCAACGGGCTGACATTGCCCGCTGCCAACATGGGCGTCATGTCCAGCCACAAGGACATGGCGGGCACTGCCGCGGGATTGGCGGCGGCAATGTCGATTGGTGGGGCCGCACTGATCGTTGCTGTTGCTGGGCAGTTCCTCAACCGGCCGGGAACTGTCGGTACGATTTTGAGCGCGATGCTGATCGTCGCGGCGATGGCCTTGGCGGCCGCAGTTGTCGTGGCTTTTGTCGATCCCGCCTCGCGAAGAACGAACTGATCGACCCCGCAGGCTCGATGAGTGGGCCTGCCGTTGTGCCAACGGACGAAAAGTGGTTGGCCGGCTTCGCAATCCGGCGCGAGCACGTCGGTTTCCTGCTACCGGCCCGGCCATTGGCGACGCAAGTTTCCCTTTGCGAGTCGTTAGTTAGGAATTCATGTCCACGCATGTCCGCCATCCGATCTGGCTACCGGCGGTTCCGCCGGCGGATGCGCGCACCTTTGCCTCGCTTTACGCCATCGAATCCGCCGCGCGTGCCACGGTCGCCTCGGTCATCCCGATCCAGGCCTATGAGATCCTCAAGAACGAGCAGACGGTCTCGATCCTCTATACGATCGTGTCGCTGCTGGGTCTTTCGGTCACGCTGTTCATGCCCATGCTGATCCATCGCTTCGCGCGCAGATGGGTCTACACGGCCGGAGCGCTCCTGCTTGCGATCGGTTCGCTGTTCTTCGTCACCCATTCGCTAGCCGGTCAGATCATCGGGATGCTGTGCCGGGTGATGGGGGCGAGTGCGCTGTCGATCACGCTCAACCTCTACATCATGGATCATATCCGCAAGACCGACCTCATGCAGGCAGAGTCGCTGCGCATGGCATGGTCGATGATCGCCTGGACCAGCGGCCCGACGCTCGGTATCTTCCTTTATACGCGTTACGGCATCTACGCCGCGCACGGAGCCGTGGCTGTTTTCGCGCTCTGCCTGCTTGCGCTGTTCTGGTACTACCGGCTTGGCGACAATCCGATGATCGTGCCGGGCAAGAGCCGCCCCATTAATCCGTTTGCCAATATCGGGCGCTTTGTCAGCCAGCCTCGTTTGCGGCTCGCTTGGCTCATCGCGTTCGGCCGTTCCTGCTACTGGACGACGTTCTTTGTCTACGGTCCGCTGTTCATGGTCATCACCGGGCAAGGTGAACTCGCCGGCGGCCTGCTGGTTTCGGCTGGCAACGCTCTCCTCTTTGCTGCCATTTTCTGGGGCAGGGCAGGCAAGCGCTACGGCGCGCGCAACGTGATGACGCTGGCCTTTGTCGGGATGGCGGTGTCGCTGTGGCTTGCCGGCGCCATCGGCGAACTGATTCCGCTCGCCACCGCCGGTCTGCTCCTGGTCGGCGCCTTGTTCACCATCGCGCTCGATGCCATCGGTTCCACCGCGTTCATGCGATCGGTGCGCGCCTACGAGCGGCCGCAGATGGCCGCCGTCTACCGCACCTATCTCGATTTCTCGGAGCTGACGCCGCCCCTGGTCTATTCGCTGGTGCTGGCTTTCTTCGGCCTGGGATCGGTTTTTGCCACCCTTGGCTGCCTTGCTGCCGTCTGCGCCGTTGTTACCTGGCTGTATCTGCCGAAATCGATGTAGGACGCCAGCCGATCGTCAATGACGCTGATGCGTCTGGCGATGGCGGAATTTGGTTTGCCGGACGCCAGGATTCTTTCTATAGTTCCAGCCGTCGTCGGTCCCTTCGGGACCAAGAGGGAATACGGTGGGGAGGGGGAAACCATCCGAAGCCGTGGCTGCCCCCGCAACTGTGAGCGGTAGTCCTCTCCAATGCCACTGAGGTTCGCCTCGGGAAGGTGGGGAAGGGCGCTGATCCGCAAGCCAGGAGACCTGCCGGCGACGGCAATGACGGTAATGCCCTCGGGTGGAGGGCGAAAGGACAGACCATGAATACCGCTTCCGTTTCTCTCGGCGCTTCGACCTCTTCGCAGTCGCGCTTCCTGCAGCTGGCAATGGCTGGCCTGCTCGGCATCTTCGTCATCGGCTTCACCGGCTTCTCGCATATCGAGGCTGTGCACAACGCCGCCCATGACGCCCGCCACTCGATGGCGTTCCCCTGCCACTAACCCAGGGGGAACCCACCATGTCTGTTTTTCGCAACGTCGTGTTCGTCGCGGCGATCGCGGGCCTGTTGGCCGGCATCGTTCTCGCCTGCCTGCAGGCCTACGCCACCGTTCCGCTGATCCTGAAAGCCGAAACCTTCGAAGACGCCGGAGGCGGGCATGATCATGGCGCCGTTTCAGCCGAGACCGCGCCCGACGCCGCGCAGGAT
>WPCJ01259989.1_pt1 | contig 10590 bp, 11 predicted proteins | sample 5399831 | NCBI WGS metagenome assembly WPCJ01 (sample SAMN12869470, study PRJNA574797) | sludge metagenome | isolation source: wastewater treatment of pH10 | place: China:Beijing | collected 2019-05-20 | reverse complement strand
CGGTGCGAGCCCCGGCGAGCTTCTGCGGGCTGATCGGCCTGCGCACGACGCATGGCCTGATTTCGCTGGAAGGGACCATGCCGCTGGCCCCATCCTTCGACACGTTCGGCTGGTTCGCGAAGGACGCCGCGACCTACGAGAAGGTGGGCGAAGTGCTGATCGGGGACGGAGCGCTCTCCATCCCGTCAGCCCCTCGCCCTCTCCCCGCAAGCGGTGAGAAAGAGGCGTCGGCGTCGAGCCCCATTGCCGGCGGAATGCACAAGGGAACGCCTGCGTTGCAGGCGGCTTCCTTCTCGCCGTCCTCACGAGGAGACGGTCCGGCAGGGGATGAGGGGCACGCCAAGCCGCGCCTGCTGTCGCTGCCGGCGCTGGACGAGCTGGTCGCGGGCCCGGCGGAGGCGAGCGCCTATGGCCGGTTGCGCAACCTCGTCTCCAATGTGCTGGGGCCGGTGCGGGCGGCTCGCCAGCCGCCTTTCGGCATAGACGACCTCTACTGGTCCACGCGCAAGCTGCAGGCGCGAGAGGCCTGGGACGCGCATGGCGAATGGATCTCTGTCGAGGGCCGGCGCATCGCGCAAGGAATCTACGATCGTTTCGCATTCGGCAGGACGGTGAGCGATGCCGACGTGGCCGAGGAGACGGCGCGACGCGGCGCATTCCGTGCCGCGCTCGGGGATCTGCTGGGCGACGACGGCGTGCTGGTTCTGCCGACGGTGCCCTGCGCAGCGCCAAGAAGCGACGCCTCGCCCGAGGCGAAGGGCGCATTCCGGGAACAGGCGATCCGCCTGCTCTGCTGGTCGGGCCTTTCGGGTTTCCCGCAGATCTCGCTGCCGCTGGGCACGGTGGACGGCGCGCCCTTCGGCCTGTCTCTGCTGGGACCCGCAAACAGCGACATGGCGCTGATCCGGCTGGGACGCACCATCCTGGACGCGGCCGGAAAGGCCTGATCCGATGGACACGCTGACCCGCATGCGCGCCTTCATCGCGGTGGTGGAGGCGGAGGGATTTTCGGCAGCCGCGCGAAAGATCGGCCGCTCCAAGGCGCTGCTGTCGAAATATGTTCGCGAACTGGAGGACGAGCTGGGCGCGCTGCTGCTCAACCGCACGACGCGGCAGTTCTCGCTGACCGAGGCGGGCCACACCTACTACCGGCGCGCCTCCGACATCGTGCGCGAGGTGGACAGCCTTGCCGACGCGGTGCGCGAATCCTCCGGCGACGTGCGCGGCCGGATCAAGCTTTCAGCCCCGCGCACCTTCGCGGACGCGCCGATCGGCCAGTCGCTGATCGATTTCGCCGTGGCGCATCCCGAGATCGTGCTGGAGGTGCAGCTCGACGACCGCTTCGTCGATCTGGTCGAGGAAGGCTTCGACCTCGCCATCCGCATCACCCGGCTGGAAAATTCCTCGCTGATCGCGCGGCGGCTGTCGCCCTTCACGGTCAGGCTCTGCGCCTCGCCGGGTGTCATCGAGAAATACGGCGCGCTTGAGCGCCCGCAGGACCTCGCCGGCAAGCCCTGCGTGGTCGACACCAACGGCCGCTGGCTTTCCAACTGGCCCTTCGTCGGCGAGAACGGGCAGATGTTCACCGTTTCCGTGAACGGCCACATCGAGGTGAACAGCCCGATCGCCGCGCGCGCCGCGGCCGTGTCGGGCCTCGGCTGGGCGATCCTGCCGGACTTCATCGCCGAGCCGGACATCCAGGCCGGGAGGCTGGTGCCGATGCTGGACGACCGGCTACCGAGGGGCGGCGGCATCTTCGCCGTCTATCCACACCGACGCTATCTGCCGGCCAAGGTGCGCGTCTTCGTGGACTTCCTGGTGCAATGGTTCCGGAAGGCGGGCATCGGCGACGCATGAGAAGCATAGGGCCGGCCGGCGCGAAGATCGGCATTGCCCGGCAGTCCCAATTTCGCCGGTTTTGTGGTAAGACTGCGGACATCTTCCGAACCGACCATCGAGGGCACGCCCAGAAATGACGCGGACGGCGACCGGAGCGCTGGCAGCAAGCATGGCGCTGGGCTTCCTCGGGCTTGTTGCCTCGACGCAGCCAGCGCGCGTCCATCCGCATGTCTTCGCCGAAGCGCGGCTGGACGTGATCGTGAACCCGGACGCCACGGTGAAGGCGCTGAGGCACCTCTGGCGCTTCGACGACCTGTTCTCCTCCACGGTGCTCGTCGAGTTCGACGGCAATGGCGATCTCAAGCTCGATGACGACGAGTTGCGGGAGGTCGCCAACACCGTCCACGAATCGCTTGCCGAGTATAACTACTTCCAGATCGTCACGGCGGACGGCAAGGACGTGGCGATGAAGCCGCCGCCGCAGCTGATGGCGAACTACGAGAACGAACAGCTCATCATCATGTTCGAGGCCGAGCCGGCAGCCCCGCTTTCGCTGAAGGGGAAGCTCGATTTCGGCATATACGACCCGACTTTCTACACCGCCCTGGACTATACGGAAGACGCGAACATGGCCGTGCAGGACCTGCCCGCAAGCTGCACGCGCACCGTGGTGCGGCCCGACCCGGACGAGGCGATCGCCCAGAACCAGGCGGCGCTTACCGAGGATTTCTTCACCGACCCGAGCGGCACAGACCTGAGCAAGATCTTCGCCACGAAACTCGAGCTGACATGCACATCCTGACGATATATCCCGACTGGCATATCCCGAGGCACCGATGAACAGGACGACGATCCGGATCGCCTTCGCAGGCCTGACGATCGCCTATGCGGCCACGCATTTCGCCGTTCTTTTAACGGGTCACGCCCATGCCAGCTCGCTCGGCATCGGCAGCAACGAGGCGACGGTGCCGTCGACCGGATATTTCGCGGGCCTGCTGAACTGGATCAACGTGCACCAGCAGCAGTTCTACCGCTCGCTGACGCAATCGCTGAAGGCGATGCGCGACGGCGGCAGCGGCGTCTGGCTGCTGGCCGGCCTATCCTTCGCCTACGGGGTGTTCCACGCCGCCGGACCGGGGCACGGCAAGGCGGTGATCTCCTCCTACATGCTTGCCAACGAGGTGGCCCTGCGGCGCGGCATCATGCTGTCCTTCGTCTCGGCGCTGCTGCAGGGGCTGAGCGCGATCGTCATGGTGGCGGCGATGTTCCTGGTGCTGCGCGGCACCTCGATCTCGATGACCAACGCGACGCGATTCCTGGAGGTATCGAGCTTCGCGCTGATCACGCTGTTCGGCGCAGGGCTGCTCTGGCAGAAGGCGGCGCCGCGCCTGCGCGGGCTGTTCGGAGCCAACCCCGCCCTCGCCCTCTCGGCCGCCGGCGCGCACGACCATGCGCACGGGCATCATTCGCACCACGATCATGGACATGACCATCACGGGCACGATCACCACGGGCACGACCATCACCACCATGCGCATCATGAGCATGGCGCGACGTGCGCGACATGCGGGCACAGCCATGCGCCCGACCCGGCAATGCTCTCGGCCGACCGCTTCAGCTGGAAGTCGGCATGGTCGGCCGTGGTGGCGGTGGGCCTGCGCCCCTGTTCGGGCGCGCTGATCGTGCTGACCTTCGCGTTCCTGAACGGCCTGTGGGCCGGCGGCATCCTGTCGGTGTTCGCCATGGCGATCGGCACGGCGATCACGGTCTCGCTGCTCGCCACGCTTGCCGTTACCGCGAAGAACTGGGCCGTCGCCATGGCCGGTGACGGCCGCATGGGCAACCGGGTTCACGCGGCGATCGAGATCGGCGGCGCGGCGATGGTCTTCCTGCTCGGCCTGGCCCTGCTCAGCGCCAGCCTCGCCGGGTAGAACTTCCTACTTCCCCCGCCTGCTCTGGCTCCTGCCGCGCAGCCAGAAGACCAGGAAAAACGCGGCCACGAAAAGCACGGCGATGAGCCCGGCGACGGCGGTCGACAGCTCCCCCACGGCAAGCATGATGGTGGGCATGTAGAAGGCGCCGAGGCCGAAGACTGCAAGCAGCACGGCGGCCGCGATGGCGGCATTGCGATTTTCCGGGGTCATTGCTTCATCCTAGACTGAACGCTGGCCGCGGACGACCGGCGACTTGTGCTGCACGATGACGCGGCGTCGCCCGCCGCCGAGAGTCCGGTCAGAGGGAAAAACCGCCGTCGACGTTGATGACGGTGCCCGTGGTGAAGGCCGCCTCGTCGGAGGCGAGGTAGATCGCGACCGGGGCGATCTCGGCGGCGTCGGCCACGCGTCCCATGGGCTGGCGCTGGACGAACATCTCGAGCGCCTTTTCCTTGCTGCCCCACTCCTTGCCCAGCGTCTCGACGCGGTCCTCCCACGAGGGCGACCTGAAGGTACCGGGCGCGATCGCGTTGCAGCGCAGCCCGTCGCGGATGAAGTCGGCGGCGACCGCCTTGGTGAGGCCGATGACGGCAGCCTTGCTGGCGCCGTAGGCATAGCGGTTGGGGATGCCGCGGATCGAGGAGGCGCCCGAGGCAATGTTGACGATGGAGCTGGTGCCGCCGCTCGCCTTCGCCCTCTCCAGCATGCCGGGCAGGAAGGCGTGGATGGTGCGGTGCATGGACTTCACGTTGAGGTCGAAGGAGAAATCCCAGTCCTTCTCCGTGGTGGTGAGCGCGGTGCCGTGATGCACATAGCCGGCGACGTTGACGAGGATGTCGACCGGCCCGACCTTCGCGGCATAGGCTTCGACGGCCCTGGTGGACAGGACGTCGAGCTTCGCCTTCTTCGCCCGCGCCAGCCCCTCCAGCTTGTCGCGCGAGACGTCCGACGCGTAGACGGTCGCCCCTTCCGCCACGAAGGATTCGGCGATCGCCCGGCCGATCCCCTGCCCCGCCGCCGTGACGACCGCGATTCTGCCCTTCAACCTGCCCGCCATGATGCCCGCCCGTTCCTTCCCGTTGTTCCGTTCGCTGCGAAGATCAGCCGAGCAGACTTCGCATATATCGGAGCGGCCTGTCAGCCCCATGTGCGTCCCTTGTCAGGCTGGGGATACGCGAAAGTCCTCCAGCCGCCGCTTCTGCTTTCCGGCGTCGTCGAAATTGGCCGGGTCGAGCCAGCCCTCATAGGCTTTCTTCAGCTCCGGCCATTCCTTGTCGATGACGGCGTACCAGGCGGTGTCGCGGTTTTCGCCCTTGATGACCATGTGCTGGCGGAACACGCCCTCATGCTTGAAGCCGAACCGCAGCGCGGCACGCTTGGAAGGCTCGTTGTTGTTGTTGCACTTCCATTCCCAGCGACGGTAGCCGAGCTCGTCGAAGATGTACTTCATGAAGAGATAATGCGCCTCTGTGGCGGCGGGCTTGCGCTGCATCAGCGGCCCCCAGTGGATGTGGCCGATCTCGATGACGCCGTTGGCCGGGTCGATGCGCAGGAAGGTCTGCCGGCCGGCCACCCGGCCCGACGCCTTGTCGATGCAGGCGAAGTAGAGCGGGTCCTCGCTGGCCTCGACCTTCTCCAGCCATGGCTGGAATTCGGCGCGCGAGGCAGGCGTCGTCTCGCCCAGCCAGCGGAAGCGATGGTCGGCATCGCCCTCGGTCGCGGCCGCAAAGAGCCCGTCGTCATGCCGTGCTGCGCTGAGCGGCTCCAGCCGGACATAGCGGCCTTCGAGCGCCTTGCGCTCGGGACGCGGCCGCGGCGTCCAATTTCTCAGGTCGTCGGACACGTTACGCTCCTTTGCATTGACAGGCGGGCCGGAGCCTTCCAGAACGCTGAAGCCTTCAGGAAATACCGTTGCCCGATTAGCTCCAGCCTGGACCAACAGAATGCTCCACACAGTACCCGCCTTCGACCGCCTCGGCGAGGAAAACGCTTTCGCCGTGCTGGCCCGCGCCACCGCGCTGGCCGCGCAGGGCAAGGACATCATCAACCTCGGCATCGGCCAGCCCGACTTCAGGACGCCGGACCATATCGTCGAGGCGGCCATCAAGGCGCTGAAGGACGGGCATCACGGATACACGCCCGCCACCGGGCTGCTGGCGACGCGCGAAGCGGTGGTCCGGCGCACGCTGGCGACGACGGGCGTGGAGGTGTCGCCGGAGAACGTCATGATCCTGCCGGGCGGCAAGCCGACCATGTATGCGGCGATCATCATGTCCGGCGAGCCGGGGGCGGAGATCATGTATCCGGACCCCGGATTCCCGATCTACCGCTCGATGATCGAGTTCACAGGCGCGACGCCCGTGCCGATCCCCGTGCGCGAGGAGAACGGCTTCGCCTTCTCGGCCGAGGAGACGCTGGCGCTGATCACGCCGAAGACGCGCCTCATCATCCTCAACTCGCCCGCCAACCCGACCGGCGGCGTGACGCCCAAGGCCGAGATCGACAGGCTCGTGAAGGGGCTGGAGAAGTACCCGGACGTGGCGATCCTGTCGGACGAGATCTACGACGTCATGACCTATGACGGCGAGAAGCACACGTCGCTGCTGCAATACTTCGAGATCCGCGACCGGCTGATCGTTCTGAACGGCTGGTCCAAGACATGGGCGATGACCGGCTGGCGCATGGGCTGGTCGATCTGGCCGAACGGCGAGAAGGGCGGCAACCTCTACGACAAGGTGCGCAAGCTCGCGGTCAACTGCTGGTCCTGCGTCAACGCGCCCAGCCAGTTCGCCGGCATCGCGGCCATAGACGGGCCGCAGGACGAGGTGGACAAGATGATGCGCGCCTTCGACCGCCGCCGCAAGGTGGTGGTCGAGGGACTGAACTCCCTGCCCGGCGTCTCCTGCATCACGCCCAAGGGGGCGTTCTATGCCTTCCCGAACGTGTCCAAGACCGGATGGAAGGCCAAGAAGCTCGCCTCGGAACTGCTGGAACAGACCGGCGTGGCGCTGATCGGCGGCCCCGACTTCGGCGTGCTCGGCGAAGGCTATGTGCGCCTGAGCTACGCCAATTCGGAAGAGAACATCCTGCGCGCGCTGGAGCGCATGCAGGCATTCCTGGAACGCGGCGCGGGAAGCGCCGCCTGACCGACGGGAGGCCGTTCTGCTCTACGCCATCCTCGCCTATCACGAAGAAGCCAGGATCGTCGCGCTGACAACCGACGAGGACGCGAAGCTGATGGCGGGGCTGATGGAAATCCAGAAACCGCTGGTCGCGGACGGAAGCCTCGGCCCGCAGGTGCGCCTCGACCATACGCGGCAGGCCTGCACCGTGCGCGCGCAGGGCATGGTCATCGACGGCCCGTTCGCCGAGACCAAGGAACAGCTGCTGGGCTTCTACGTGACCGACTGCGAGAGTCGCGAAGCGGCCGTGGTGATCGCGCGCAACCTGCAGAAGGTGAACCCGACCGCCGTCTACGAGATCCGTCCGGTGACGCTCTACATTCCAGGCGCGCCGCTCGGCTGAGGGAGGCGGTGCGCGCTGCCCCTCACCTGCCTGCCGGCATCCTCTCCACGCGGGCGGGGAGAGGAACGATGAACGCGGGGCTTTCCGTCTTCTCCGGCTGCGGAGAAAGAAGGTCGAGAATCTCAGCCTCGGCCGACGAGGGGCATCTTCGTGGCCATGACTGTCATGAACAGCACATTGGCGTCGAGCGGGAGGCTCGCCATGTAGACCACCGCGTCTGCCACGCGCTGCACGTCCATGACCGGCTCACCCTTCATCGATCCGTCGGCCTGCGGCATGCCTGCGGCGAGCGGCGCGATGGAGGTCTGCGCATTGCCGATGTCGATCTGACCGCAGGCGATGTCGAAGGGACGGCCGTCCAGCGCCAGCGACTTGGTCAGGCCCGTGATCGCGTGCTTGGTGGCGGTGTAGGGGACGGAGCCGGGGCGCGGGGCGTGCGCCGAGACAGAGCCGTTGTTGATGATTCGCCCGCCCATCGGGCTCTGGCCGCGCATGGCGGCGAAAGCCGCGCGCGCACACAGGAACGACCCGTTGAGGTTCACGTTGACGACATTGTTCCAGACGTCGACCGGCACCTCGTCGATGGTCGAGGTCTTGAAGCCGACGCCCGCATTGTTGAAGAGCAGATCGACCCGGCCGAACGCCCTGACCGACTCGGCGAACAGTGCGTCTACCTCGTCCGCGTTCGTCACGTCGCAGGCGACGGCGAGGGCCCTAGCGCCATTGCCGGCGGATTCTTCCGCCTCCGCCGCAGCCTCGTCGAGCAGGTTCCTGCGGCGTCCGACGAAGACCGTATTCCAGCCCTGTGCGAGAAGTGAAGCGGCTGTCGCCTTGCCGATGCCGGTTCCGGCGCCGGTGACGATCGCGGTCCTGCCAATTGCCATGCTGATATCTCCCGATTTTCCGGCAGACAGTTTGCAAAGGGCAGCGGAGGAAGCAAGCGCCGAGAGGAGAGGCGGACGGCAATAGTCGGGTTTATCCGACAAAAAGGGCGGTCATTGGCGACCGCCCCAATTTGCGGACCAGGCTTGGGAGGAGGAAAACCGATCCGACTGTCGTGAATCATGCGCCCGATTGGTTAACGCAAGGTTAACGCTACCAGCGCGAGCCGCCGACCGGCGGAACCGAAGTCCGGTTGGGCGCGTCGACGTCGAAGGCGACCGGCTCCTTGGCGGCCGAGACGGTCGCCTCGATGTGGTCCACCAATGCATCGGGAAGCTGGAGTCGGCCGGCCAGCAGGTCGAGATAGCCGCGCTCGGTGCGCGTGTCCGGATCGATGGTGAGCCGCGAGGCCGTGTAGAGCTCGACGCGCTGCGCCTCGGTCTTAGCCAGCGCGACGAGCGTGTCGAGATCGAGCGGCTTCTCGAGTTCCTCGCGCAGGAAGGCTTCCGCCTCAGCTCCGAGGCCGGCCAAGGCCAGCCGGTCGCCGATCTTCTTGCGCTCGGCATCGTCTATGTGACCATCCGCCTTGGCGGCGGAGATCATGGCCTGCACCAGAGCAAGGCTGAACTCGGCCTCGCCCTGCGGCGCCTGCGAGGGGTTGAAATCCGTCTCGGCAGGCGGCGGCAGAAGCTCGGGCTGGCGGGCCTGCGCATCCGGCTGGTTGCCGTCCTGGTAGTTCTGGTAGGCCTTGTAGGCGAGGCCCGCGACGGCGGCGAGTCCGCCGAGCTTGACGGCCGAACCCGTGACCTTGCGGCCAGCGCCCGTGCCGAGCAGCACGGCCACCAGCGCGCCCGTGGCCAGCGGATTGTCCTTGGCGAGCTGGGTCGCCTGCGTGGCTTTGTCCCGCACGGTAGATTCGGTGCCCGGAATCTTCGAGCCGAGCAGATCGTCGAGCAGCTTTTTGGGGTCGAACATCGGGATCTCCGGAGTTGCGTCATGGTGAAGTAGGCGCTGACGGCGACTTTACAATGACGCGACCGGAGATTTCGAAGGCCGGATGGGAAGGAGGCTGGGAGGGAAAGAGGCCGGGCGGTAAAACCGCGTCAGCTGCCGATATGCGGCCGATCCCCTCGCGCGGCGGCCATCTCCACCTGCCGGTGACGCTCGGCGTAGCGGGCGCGGTCCTCTTCCGAACGGCTGTCGAAGCATCGTTCGCAGGATATGCCCTCGCGGAACTTCGGCGACTGCCGGTCGGCCGATGTGACGGGGCTGCGGCAGGCGCGGCAGAGACCGGCATCGCCGACGGCGAGGCCGTGGCCGACCGAGACGCGCTCGTCGAAGACGAAACACTCGCCCTGCCAGAGGCTCTCTCCGGCGGGAACCTCCTCGAGATATTTCAGGATGCCGCCCTTCAGGTGGAAGACGTCATCCAGCCCGAGCGAGCGGACATAGGCGGTGGCCTTCTCGCAGCGTATGCCGCCCGTGCAGAACATCGCGACCTTCTTGCCCTCAAGTTCGCCGCGATGCTGCTCCACCCATGCGGGAAAGTCGCGAAAACTGGTCGTTTCAGGATCGCGCGCGCCGGCGAAGGTACCGAGGCGGACCTCGTAGTCGTTGCGCGTGTCGATGACGACCGTATCAGGATCGGAGATCAACGTGTTCCAGTCGGCCGGCTCGACATAGACACCCGCGTCGCGCAGCGGGTCGATGTCCGGCACGCCCATGGTGACGATCTCCCGCTTCAGCCGTACCTTCATGCGATGGAAAGGCACGACCTCGGCGGACGAATATTTCACGTCGAGCCCTGCAAGCTCCGGCATGGCGGTGAGGTGCTCAACCAGCTCGGCGATTTCCGCCTCGCCTCCGGCGACCGTGCCGTTGACGCCCTCGCGCGCGAGCAGCAGCGTGCCCTTGATGCCGCGCGCGCAGCAGAAGGAGGCGAGCGGCGTGCGCAATTCCTCGAAGCGCTCGAGCCGCGCGAAGCGGTAGAGCGCCGCGACGCGGAAGGCGGGCGTGGGCGAAGTCGCGGGCATTGGCGAGGTCATGGCCCCAGCCGGTACAGGCTCGACCGGATTTTTTCAAGATTTGCGTTTCGTGACGAAATCCATCCACGCCTTGCGGAACGCACCGATACTCGCCGCATGGAACAGGGAGCAGCGGCATGTTCACGGAAGCGACGGCAGGTGAGATCAGGGCGGTGGCGCGGGCGTTCGGCATGGAGCCTGCAGCGCTGCTGGCGGTGGCCGAAATCGAAAGCGGCGGCACGGTGTTCGCCCTGATCGACGGCAGGCGCGAGCCGGTGATCCGCTTCGAGGGCCACTATTTCGACCGCCGCCTGTCCGGCGAGGCGCGGACGATCGCACGCACCGCAGGGCTCGCCTCGCCCAATGCCGGAGCGGTCGCCAACCCA
>WPCJ01205146.1_pt1 | contig 10604 bp, 10 predicted proteins | sample 5399831 | NCBI WGS metagenome assembly WPCJ01 (sample SAMN12869470, study PRJNA574797) | sludge metagenome | isolation source: wastewater treatment of pH10 | place: China:Beijing | collected 2019-05-20 | reverse complement strand
CCCTGCGCCGCCGAGATGCCCGGTACGATCGCTACGGGCACGCCCGCCGCCTGGCAGGCCTCGATCTCCTCGCCGGCGCGGCCGAAGATGCCGGGGTCGCCGCCCTTGAGGCGCACGACATGCTTGCCCTGAGCGGCCAGCGAGAGGATCAGCGCGTTGATATCGCCCTGCTTCACCGAGGGGCCATAGCCGGTCTTGCCGACCAGCATGCGCTTCGCCTCGCGCCGCGCGAGTTCGAGCACGCCGGGCGAGACAAGATCGTCATAGAGGATGATGTCGGCGCTCTGCAGGGCGCGGATCGCCTTGAGCGTCAGCAATTCCGGGTCGCCGGGGCCGGCGCCGACCAGCGTGACGCGGCCCTTGCCGTCGTGAGCGGCTTCGATCCGCGAGAGCTTCGCGAAAAGCTCCGCTTCATCATCGAGATTCGGCGCCCGTTCCGGCTCGGCCATCGCCTTGCCGGCGAAGAGCTCCCAGAAGCTGCGCCTGAGCGCGAAGGGCAGTTCGCGTGCTTGCACCGCAGGGCGCCAGTCGGCCGCGGCCTGCGCCCAGTTCTTCAACCCGGGCGGCAGCAGCGCCTCGATCTTGGTGCGGATGGCCTGTCCGAACACCGGGGCAGCGCCATCCGTCGAAACCGCGACGATCAGCGGCGAGCGGTTGACCAGCGCGCCGAAGGCGAAATCGCAATGCTCCGGCTTGTCGACGATATTGACCGGCACGCCGGCCTGCCGCGCCGCCGCGACGAAGGCGCGGACCGCATCGGCAGCGTCGAGATCGGCGACCGCGATCGCAGCGTCGGTGAGATCGTCGGCCTGCCAGGCCCGGCCATGCACATGGATACGGCCGCCGACCTCGCTTCGCACCAATCCTGCGAACAAGGCCTCCGCGCCATCGGCGAAAACATGCAGCTCTGCTCCCGCCGCCGCCAGCAGCTCGGCCTTCCACAGTGCGCCTTCGGTTCCCCCGGCAAGCACGACCTTGCGCCCGTCCAGCTTGTGGAAGAGCGGCAGCGTCGCCAGCGGCTCGATGCGGGCCGCGGTGGATTCGGGCTGTCTGTCGGTCATCGGGTCGTCGCTACGGCCTTCTCGTCTGCCGCACGGTGCCCGCCGCCCGCTGGCGGCATCAGCAGCCACAGCGCGGCCAGTGACAGGATGATAAGGCGAAAGCAAAGATCGAACCAGCGCCCGCGTGCCTCGTTTGCAGTCGACCGTGGTGCAAACGTCTCGAACTCGATATCCGGGCGATCCTCATCGATGCCCATAGCGACGCGGGGGCGTTCGACGGAGCCATGGGTCGCGGCCGGGATCGTCATGCTCACTCCGCTGCGGTGAGGGCCGCGGCTCTTGCTGCACGGCGCTGGTCGAGGACGTTGTGGCCGCTCTCGCCATAGCCGCGCTGATAGGTGGCGCTGAACGTGTCCTTGGCATGCAGCCATTGCGGCACCGGCTGGCGGGCGGCATTCGCCTCCGGCAGAGCGATCGTGTCGAAGCCACAGGAGAGGGCATAGGCGAACTGGTCTGCGATCAGCGGACCGCTGGCGCGAACCTCATCCGCGAAGCCGGCGCGCCGGATCTGGCGAGCCAGACTGAAGCCGCGCCCGTCCCCGTAGGCCGGAAAGGCGATGGCTACGAGCGCCAATCGCGGCAGGAAAGGGGCGAGTTCGGCGAAGGAGATGTTGTTGGGGATCAGCACGCCGATCACTTGCTCGGGCTCCTGCGTATCGAGCGCCTCGACGAGCACCTCCCAGGGCACGAGCGCAGCAGGAATATTGCCGATCGCAGCGCCCTCGCTACGGGTCCAGCGGTCCTCGCGGTGTCCGTTCCGGTCAAGCAGCGGCACGGGCAGTCTCCTGGAAGGCGGCCTTGAACGGCCCGAGGCCGATGCGGCGGACATTGTCGATGAAGCTTTCGCCCTCGCTGCGGGTGGCGAGATAGACGGAAACGATCCGCTCGATCGCATCCGGCACCTCTTCCGCAGCGAGGCCGGGGCCCAAATTCTCGCCGATCGCGGCATTCTCGGTGTCGTCGCCGCCGAGCGTGATCTGGTAGGATTCGAGGCCGCGCTTCTCCAGGCCGAGAATGCCGATATGGCCGACATGGTGGTGGCCGCAGGCATTGATGCAGCCGGAGATCTTGATGCCGAGCGGCCCGATTTCGCGCTGGCGCGCCTCGTCCGCGAAGCGGCTCTGGATCGCCTGCGCGATCGGGATCGAGCGCGCCGTCGCAAGCGCGCAATAATCGAGGCCGGGGCAGGAGATGATGTCGGTGACGAGCCCGACATTGGCGCTCGCCAGCCCGGCTTCGCCGAGCTGATGCCAGATCGCGAAGAGATCGCGCTGGCGCACATGCGGCAGCACGAGGTTCTGCGCATGGGTGACGCGCAATTCGTCGAAGGAATAGCGCTCGGCCAGATCGGCGACGAGGCGCATTTGCTCGCTGGTTGCGTCGCCCGGCGCCTGGCCGATCGGCTTCAGCGAGATCGTCAGCGCCGCATATCCCGGCACCTTATGCGGCGCGGTGTTGACCTCGACCCAGCGGGCGAAGGCCGGGTTCGCGGCCTTCGCGGCTTCCAGCGTGTTGCTGACGGCCGGCAGCGTCTCGTAGCGCGGCGGCGCGAAATAGGCGGCGATCCGCGCGGCCTCTTCCGGATCGGCATTGATCGAGGGGCCGTCGAGCAGGGCGAACTCGGCCTCGACGCGGCGGGTGAATTCCTCGGCGCCGATCTCGTGGACGAGGATCTTGACGCGCGCCTTGTACTTGTTGTCGCGCCGGCCCTCGAGATTATAGACCCGCATGATCGCCTCGAGATAGGCGAGCAGGTCCTTCTTCGGCAGGTAGTCGCGCACGACCTTGCCGATCATCGGCGTGCGGCCGAGCCCGCCGCCGACGCTGATCTCGTAGCAGGTCTCATGGGTGTCGGGATGGCGGCGCAGGCGTAAGCCGATATCGTGCGCCTTGATAACGGCGCGGTCGGCTTCGGCGCCGGTCACCGCGATCTTGAACTTGCGCGGCAGGTAGCTGAACTCGGGATGGGCCGAGGACCACTGCCGGATCAGTTCGGCGGTCGGGCGCGGATCCTCGATCTCGTCCTGCGCGACGCCGGCGAAATGGTCGGCCGTGACGTTGCGGATGCAATTGCCGGAGGTCTGGATGCAATGCATCTCGACATCGGCGAGCAGGCCGAGGATGGCGGGCACGTCGCGCAGCTTCGGCCAGTTGAACTGCAGGTTCTGGCGCGTGGTGAAATGGCCGTAGCCGCGGTCATAGCGTTCGCCGATCAGGGCGAGCTGGCGCAGTTGCCGCGAGTTCAGCGTGCCATAGGGCACGGCGATGCGCAGCATATAGGCGTGGAGCTGGAGATAGACGCCGTTCTTGAGCCGGAGCGGCTTGAACTCGTCCTCGGTCAGCGAGCCGTCGAGCCGGCGTGCCACCTGATCGGTGAACTGGGCCACCCGCTCCCGGACGAAACGCTCGTCGAATTCATCGTAACGATACATGGTCAGCCCTTCGGCGCGGAGGCGATTCCTTCACCGGCCTGCTTGCCGAGATCGGGACGATTGCTGGGGCCGAGCGTCTTGAAGCGCTCGCGGAAATGGCGCGGCACGGGGCTGCCGCTCTCGATGGCGATATCGACGAGATAGGCGTCGACCACCTTGTTGCCGCGCAGTTCGGCGGCAGCGAAGCCTTCGAGCTGCTCTGCCGCTGCGTCGTCATTTGCGACGAGGGCGAGCGCGGGGTCGCGCGTCCAGGCCAGCGGGCCGGCGGCGTCGGCCGAGGCGAAGACGACATCGCCGTCGAGCAGGTCGTTGGCGAGGAGGATCGCCGGCAGGGGAACGCGTTTCGCTTGGGCGGCCATCACGCGGCCTCCGCCAGCGTCAGCGTCAGCCCGTCGAGATCGTCGGCCCAGATGATCTGGCAGGACAGGCGGGAGGTCGCTTCGATCAACGGCAATTCGTCGAGCGCGTCGATCTCCTCGTCGCGCGGCTCGGGCAGCTTCCCGGCCCATTCCTGCGCGACGATGACATGGCAGGTGCCGCAATCGCAGGAACCGCCGCAGACGCCCTCGATGCCGACCTTGTAGTCGCGCAGGATTTCCATGACCCGCCAGCCTTCGACGGCTTCGAGTTCATGGCTCCGGCCCTGTCGATCGATGACGTTGAGAACTGCCACGATAACGCCCATCCCCGTTCGGTCTTTCGAACAGAGGTTTTACGCGATGGGCGGGGTGTGGCTCAATTCACATCAGGTAGTCGGTTTTTTTGAATTATCTCGGCAGCAGAGTAGAATTATCCCAAGGAGCGGTTTTTCGGCCGATGTGTCACAAATTTGTGCTATCCGGGCAGCTTCCGCGTCGATTGAGGAGAGCTGCCCGGACCGAACTGCGCCTCAGGCGCTTTTCAGGATCGTCTCGACGATGTCCTGCACATCGAACGCTTCGCGCAGCGTCGCGAGATGATGCGGCTCGCCGCGGGTGAGCTTCGCCACGCCTTCAAGCTGGCGCCGCAGCGCCAGCGGGCGCGCCTCGTTCTGGGAGAGCGCTTCCGGATCGGGCTGCCAGCTGCCGTCGGGAAGGCGGCGCTCCGCACGCGACCAGTCGCAGAGCCGGACCGCGCCTTTGTCGCCTTCCAGCGTCCAGACGTTATGGTCATCCTTTGCCGTGGTGCCGACGCTGCCAGCCACGCTGACGGGCAGGCTGCCTGCGGTCAGCGTCGCCTCGATCCGGCGCTCGCTCTTGCCGGCTTCGGGATAGACAGCCCTCGCCGAAAGGCCAGCGAAAGAACCGGCAACGCGGCGGGTCAGGAAGAGGAAATGCGAGACGACCTCGCGGGTGAAGCCGCCCTGCGCCGTGCGGTCGAGCCAGCCGGCGGCGTCGACCTGCCAGGAGCGTGGCCAGTTCGCGAAGGCCACCTCGATCGAAATCCGCCGCGGCGTGCCGATGGCGCCGGAAACGATCCATTCCTGCAGCCGCGCAACGGCAGGCGAGGAGGCGAAGGGAAAGTTCACCGCGCCGCGATCGCCGGCCTCGGCGACGAAAGCGCGGGCATCCTCGACGTCGACCGCCAGCGGCTTCTCGCAGAACACGGCCTTGCCGGCAGCGAGCGCCGCGCGCGCATGGCCGAGATGGGAGGAGGGCGGCGAAGCGATATAGACGCAGTCGCTCGCCGCGATCAGAGTGGCAGCATCCGGTTGATGCGCCACCGAGGGCAGTGCAGCTCCGATCCGGGTCATCGCATCAGTGGACGGATCCCAGATGCCGGAGACATGAAGCGCCGTCGCGGGCTGGTCGAGCGCAGCGCGCAGCATGCGCTCGCCCATGATGCCGGCGCCGATGAGGCCAAGGGAAATCGGTGGTGCGCTCATAGGTGTCTCGCTCGTCAGAAGCCGGGCCGATTGCGATGGCCCTTTCGAACATCCGGTCAGCCTCGGGTTAAGATTAACTGCCGGCATTTATTGAAAGCGGCTCGGCCACCGGTCCATATCGTCGCCTGAGTATGATGCGGTCGCGCATCCAGGTGAAGTATGATCCGGCACTACCGTTCCCTTCCAAGCGCTGCCGATATCCTGAACCGGAACGGCGGAGAAGGCCCCGGCTTCAATGCGCTGCGGCTGATCCTGTCGCTGACCATTCTGGCGGTGCATTCCGGCTGGGTCGCAGGCGCCGACACGAGCCGCGACTGGGAAGGGTTGCACGGCATTTTCCTGATGAGCCTGGTACCGGCCTTCTTCGCGCTGAGCGGCTTCCTGGTCACCGGCAGCGCCTTGCGGACCGACGCGGTGCGGCCTTTCATCACCCTGCGCGCCATCCGCATCGTGCCGGCGCTCTTCGTCGAGATCACCCTGTCAGCGCTGGTTCTCGGTCCGCTGCTGACGACCTGGCTGCTGCGCGACTATGTCGCCGACATCCGCTTCTGGGAATATTTCGGCAATATCGTCGGCCGCATCCGCTTCGAACTGCCGGGCGTTTTCGAGAGCAATCCCGTCGCGGGCGTGGTCAATCAGAACCTCTGGACGCTGAAGCCGGAATTCTACTGCTACATCCTGATGGCGATCATGATCGCGGTCGGCGTCCTGCATCGGCGGCGGCTCTTCGCCGCTCTGACGCTGACGGTGACCCTCGGCGCCACCGTGGCTGCGTTCAACATGGGCTTCGGCGTCACCAGCGGCAACTATCACTGGACAGTCGTGGTCTTCTATTTCCTTGTCGGCTGCCTGTATTTCCAGTGGCGCGAGCACGTGAAGATGCATTGGCTGCTCTTTATCGCCGCGCTCCTGGCCTCGGTCGCCCTGATGGCCGCGCCACGCGAATACGCCTTCTTCGTGCCGCCTTTCCTGACCTATTGCGTGGTCTATGTCGGCCTGCTGCCGTTGCATCTGCCGACGCGGATCAGGAAGCTCGATGTCTCCTATGGCATCTATCTCTACGGCTTCCCGATCCAGCAGGCGATCGTCGGCCAGGCCGATTTCGTCCATGGCAACGGTCCGCTGCTCTTCGCCGTCTCGGCGCCGCTCGTCATCCTCTTCGCGTTGTTGTCCTGGATCTGGATCGAGAAGCCGTTCCTTGCGGTGAAGCCCTACGTGCTGGGCCAGAAGCAATGGCGCAAAGGCAAGGCGGGGGCGCTCGCGCCTGCCGAATGAGCCCTGGTCGTCAGGGGGCCTTCGTCCGCATCCGTGCGGCGAGGCTGAGCCCCATCACCGCCATGGCGAACAGCACCCAGAGCGGATCGGCACGGTTGAGCGGGAAGGTCTCGAGCATCCCGACATAGGTCATCAGGATCAGGATCATGGCGAAGAGGTCGACGAGATTGCGGTTCTCCGGAATCCGCCGGCTGCGGATGTAGTCGAAGAGCGGCCGGCCCATCAGCAGCCAGATCGCCAGCACGGCACCGGGGACGCCGAAGGTCAGCGCGGCGTCGAGATAGCTGTTATGGCCGGAGCCGATCCCGCGGATATCCCAGCTCGCCTCGTAGTTCTCCTCGAAGCCGGTGACGGCCGGCGTCTGCCAGAAGCTGGCATAGCCATAGCCGAACCACGGCCGCTCGGAGATGCGTTGCAGGGCGAATTTCCAGATCTCGTCGCGTCCGGTGAAGGTCGGGTCCGCGATCACCGCCTTGAGCATGGCGTTGAGCTCAGGCGACATCACCGAGCCGACGGTCAGTGCCGCGATCAGCGCGACGAGCACGACATGAGCCAGAACCGCGAGCCCTGGCCGCCCGGTGATGCGCGCCAGCGTGACCACGCCGATCGCGAGCGGCAGGAAGCCCATCGTGGTCTTCGAGCCGCTGTTGAGCACGAAGAGGACGCCGAGGGCGATGACCAGCCCGCCGCGCCAGCGCAGGCCGCTGCGCCAGCCATAGATCCCGATCATCGCCACGATGGAGAAGACCGGAGCGGCGAAGTTCTTGTGCGCGAGATGCCCAAGCCAGTCGCCGGCATGGACGCCTTCGGCGCCTTCCGCACCGTGGACGACCAGATGCGGCGCCAGCACCAGCATGGCGTAGACCAGCAGCAGCAGCGCGAGGCAGGCATTGACCGCCGCAGTGGCGAAGCCGTGCTCGTCGCGCGGCAGGACGAGCACGCCGGCGACGACGATCATTACGATCGCGGTGAGAAGCAGGCCGCGCCACGAAGCCGTCGGGTCGAGCGATTGTGCGATCGAGATTGCGGCGATGCCGAAGATGACGGCCCAGCGGCCGAAGCCCAGCCGCGCCAGCACATCGCGTTGAGCCAGGCCCAGCATCGCCACGAGGAAGACGAGGCCGAGACCGAACCAGCCGACCTGGTTCACGATGTTGCCGGTCGATTCGCCCGGAGCCGTCTGCTGCGGGACACCGGCGAAGGGCTGCAGCGACAGCATCAGGACGAACAGCCCGCACCCGGAGAGGATGCTGCCGAGCGAGCCCGCATGGCCGGCGCCTTCCGCGCGGAAGGCCGCTGCGGATCGATGGTCGTCGCTGATCGTCGAGCCGCTCTCGCTCATGAACCTGACACGGTCGTCCGCAATCGGCCCGGCAAGGACAGACACGGGCTCGCGACAGCATAGGTTCGGAATCTTAAGGCGGCCTGACCGCCTTCCCATCGACGATCCCCGGGCATTTACGTCTCCTTCATACTCGGCGCGATGAACTCGATCCTCGCATCCGAATGCCAGATCCGGGAGCGCCAGGAATGACAGCCCTTTCCGCTGCGAGCGAACAGGCCCGCCTCGACGCTCTCGCGCGCTACGACATCCTCGACACGCCGGACGAAAGCGTCTTCGACCGCATCACCAGCCTCGTCTGCCGCATCTTCGCGGTGCCGATGGCGACGGTGACCTTTCTCGACGCACACCGGCAATGGTTCAAGTCGCGCCAGGGCGTCGCCGATTGTGAGGGCGACCGCGGCCCGGCCTTCTGCAACCTCACCATCCGCCAGAGCGATCCGCTGATCGTGACGGACACGCATCGGGACGGCCGCTTCGCCGACAACCCGCTGGTGCTCGGCCCGCCCTTCCTGCGCTTCTATGCGGGCATCCCGCTGCGCAGCGCCGAGGGGCAGAATATCGGCACGCTCTGCGCGATGGGGCCTGAGCCGCGCGCGATCAGCGCCGAGGAGATCGCGATCCTCTCCGATCTCGCCAGCGTGGTGATGGAGACGCTCGAGCTTCGCCTCCTCGCCACCACGGACGGCCTGACCGGCGCGCTCTCGCGCCGCGCCTTCCGCGACGAGGGGGCACGCCTTCTGGCCTTGGCCCGGCGCCACCGCCATGAGGTGAGCTGCATCGCGCTCGATCTCGATCATTTCAAGTCCGTCAACGACGACCATGGCCATGCCGCGGGGGACGCCGTGCTCTTCGGCGCCGTCGCCGCCTGCCGCCGGCTGCTGCGCCAGACCGACCTGATCGGGCGCGTCGGCGGCGAGGAATTCGCCGTGCTGCTGCCTTATGCCGACCGGGCGGCCGCGCTCGGCGTCGCCGAGAAGCTGCGCGCAGGCATCGCGGCCGAGAGCTTCGACGGCCATGACGGCCCCTTCAAGGTCTCCGCCAGCTTCGGCATCGCGACCGTCACGCCGGCCGCCAACGATCTCGATTCCCTGCTCGCGCTGGCCGATGCCGCGCTGTACCGCGCCAAGAGCGAAGGGCGGAACCGCTGCGTCGCCGCGCCTGCGACCGATATCGCCAGCGTCGGCCGGCGCGTGCTCAAGGCCGGCCAGATCGTCTTCAACAGCGGCCGCTCGGCGATCGACTGCACGGTGAAGCGGCTCTCGGAGGAGGGCGCCAGCCTCGCGGTGCTGAGCACCGCCGGCGTGCCCGAGCGCTTCAAGCTCGCCATCGCGGCGGACGGTTTCTCCCGAACCTGCGCCATTGCCCGCAAGGCCGGCAGCGAGATCGACGTCCAGTTCGCATGAGCCCAAGGTTGCATGAGCCTGAGGCAGGGCCGTTGCCGCGCCGCGCGGTTGACGCTCCCCGCAGCGCTGCCGCATGACACGGGCCTCGACCGAAGGAGGCCCGCCCCATGAAAGCCGTCGTCTACGAAGCCTTCGGGCAGGCCCCCGAACTGCGCATCCTGCCGGACCCGGTGCCGGAGCCGCACAGCGTCATCATCAAGGTCGAGGCGACGGGCCTGTGCCGCAGCGACTGGCATGGCTGGGTCGGCCACGATCCCGATATCCGCCTGCCGCATGTGCCGGGCCATGAGCTGGCCGGCGTCATCGCCGCGGTCGGCCGCAGCGTCGTGCGCTTCCGCGAGGGCGACCGCGTCACCGTGCCCTTCGTCTCGGGCTGCGGCTCCTGCCCGCAATGCCATTCCGGCAACCAGCAGGTCTGCGACGACCAGTTCCAGCCCGGCTTCACCCATTGGGGCTCGTTCGCGGAGTACGTCCGCATCGACCGGGCCGATTTCAACCTCGTGCGCCTGCCCGAGGAGATCGACTTCGCCACGGCCGCCAGTCTCGGCTGCCGCTTCGTGACCTCGTTCCGCGCCGTGGTCGACCAGGGCAAGGTCACGGGCGGGCAATGGGTCGCCGTGCACGGCTGCGGCGGCGTCGGCCTCTCCGCGATCATGATCGCCAATGCGCTCGGCGCGAATGTCGTCGCCGTCGACATCTCAGACGACAAGCTCAAGCTCGCCCGCGAGGTCGGCGCCGCGGTGACGATCAACGCCAAGACGGAAGCCGATGTCGTCGCAGCCGTGCGCGATGCCACCGGCGGCGGCGCCCATGTCTCGCTCGATGCGCTCGGCCACCCGCAGACCTGCTTCAACTCGGTGGCGAACCTGCGCAAGCGCGGCAAGCATATCCAGGTCGGGCTTTTGCTGGCGGAGCAGGCGACGCCGCCGATCCCGATGGCGCAGGTCATTGCCCACGAGCTCGAAATCCTCGGCAGCCACGGCATGCAGGCGCATCGCTATGGCGCGATGCTCGACATGATCAGCGCCGGCAAGCTTAACCCCCAGCAGCTCGTCGGCCGCCGCATCGACCTCGCTGAGGCGATCCCCGCCCTGATGGCGATGGACCGCTTCGAGGGCGCGGGCGTGACGATCATCGACCGGTTCTGAGGGGGCGGCGACCGATTTGGCGGGGGAAGCGCCACCGGAGAACCCTCTCCTGTAAGGAGAGGGCAGGGTGAGGTGT
>WPCJ01010597.1_pt1 | contig 10604 bp, 9 predicted proteins | sample 5399831 | NCBI WGS metagenome assembly WPCJ01 (sample SAMN12869470, study PRJNA574797) | sludge metagenome | isolation source: wastewater treatment of pH10 | place: China:Beijing | collected 2019-05-20 | reverse complement strand
TTTCCTGTTCGGGCGGCTGATCGGGCGCGAGGGCGACCGGCTCCACCTCCTTCCGCTGGGCGCCGGGGCCCGCCAGCAGGTGGTGGCCGACCCACCCTGGATCGCCGAAGCGATCCGCCTGGTCCGCCCGCTCTGAATCGGCTTGCGGAGCGTCGCGGACAGGCGCATTTTGCTGCAAAAGCAGGAGGGGCATATCATGCTGAAACTGGGTCTGGCGACAATTGCCGCAATCGCGATCGCGACGCCCGCGATGGCCGACGATTGGGATTTCGTGCTGATCAACAACAGCGGCAAGGCGATCAAGACGGTCGAGATCGCGCCGACGGGCACCACCACCTGGCAGCCCAACAAGGTCGATCCCGACTTCAAGAAGGAAGATGCGACGGTGAAGTCCGGTGCCCGGATGACCGTCCATTTCAACAAGGGCACCGTCTGCAAGTACGACCTGAAGCTCAACTTCTCGGACAACAGCAGCGGCGTGTGGATGGGCATCAACGTGTGCGACAATTCCTATGTCACGGTGAAGTACAGCCCCTCGGGCGCGACGATCTTCACGGCGAACTGACCGCGCAGCTGCGCCGGCTTCGAATGGCGGAGGATCGCTGGGCCGATCTTCCGCCATTCGCGCATGTGCCGGGCGCAACGGGGTGCCGTCACTTGCCCGCCCTTCTCGCCGACCGCCATGGATGGCGAGCGGGAACGGTCCATCGTCCGACGCGCCACCGGCCGGCGCGTCGTGGTTCTCGTGGAAACCGGCCGGGCACCCCGCTATTATTGATACGGCGGCGGCGGATCTGTATTTTTCCTGATATGGCCCCGCATGACCGGCCGAAGCAGAAACTTTAGATATGGGCTTTAATGTCCAGACGATTGCAAGAATTCATGCGCCGTGGAATTTAGAAGCCCATGATCATGACTGGCAGCCATGACCCCTTTCTGGTGATGCTGTCGATTCTGATTGCGATCTTCGCGTCCTTCACCGCGCTCAGTCTGGCAGGCCGCATCCGATCATCGAGAGGCTGGACACGGCGCGTCTGGATCTCGGCAGCGGCGGCAGCCTTGGGCGGCGGTATCTGGTCGATGCATTTCGTCGCCATGCTGGCCTTCCACATGCCGGGCATGCGGATGAGCTATGACATCGGGCTCACCCTGCTTTCCCTCGCGCTCGCGCTTGGGTTCACGGGCCTCGGCTTTGCCATTCTGAACTGGCAGTCGGTCTCCCGGGGCAGGATCGTCGCGGCCGGCCTGCTGATCGGCTCGGGCGTCGTCGCGATGCACTATGTCGGCATGGCCGCCATGCGCATGCCCGCAAGGCTCAGCTATGAGCGCCTCTGGTTCGGCATCTCGGTCCTGATCGCGCTGGTGGCTGCCACCGCCGCGGTGTGGCTTGCATCCCGCGACCGCAAGATGAGCCATCGCATCGCGGCCGCGATCCTGATGGGGATTGCCATAGCGGGCATGCATTATGCCGGCATGCAGGCCGCGGTGTTCACGGCGGGCACGCCCACCGCCATCGGCGACGGCATGGCGAGTGTCGGCCAAGCCTATCTCGCCGCGGCCATCGCCGCCATCACCGTGCTGATCCTGCTGCTTGCCCTGGGCGCCGCGACGCTGGAACGGCTCTTCCAGGGCTTTTCGAGGCGGGAGGTGCGGAGCGCGCTTCGCCTCGAGATAGCGGACATCCTGCGGGAGCGTGATACGGAGGAGGCGCTGCGCCAGGTCGCGGCGCTGATGGGGAAGCATTTCGGCGTCACCCGGACCGGCTATGGAAGGCTGGATCCGGCCGAGAACCTGTTCGACTATGATGTCTGCTGGACGGACGGATCCGTGCCGCCGCTCCTCGGCCGGCTTCCGGCCGCTGCCTTCGGAGTCAAGATCGTGGCGGCGCTCGGCGCGGGCGAGACGGTCGTGATCGAGGATCTGCTGGAGGCCGAGCTCAGCGACGAGCTGCGGACCCGCGATACCGCGCAAAAGGTCGACACCCGCTCGATCCTGGTCGTGCCGTTCCTTCGGGATGGGCGCCTGCGCACCATCGTCTATCTCAACGATCGCCATCCGCGGCATTGGCGGCCGGACGAGATCGCCTTCATGGAGGAGATTGGCGAGCGCACCCGCCTGGTGACCGAGCGTGCCGCGGTCGAGGATCAGCTGCGCGAGCTCAATGCCACTCTCGAGGCGCGTGTCGAGGCCCGTTCGGCGGAGCTCCGGCACGCACAGGAAGCCTTGCTCCAGAGCCAGAAGATGGAAGCGGTCGGCCAGCTGGTCGCCGGCCTTTCGCACGACTTCAACAATGTGCTGGGTGCGGTGGTGGGGGCGTTCGAGCTGATCCGCCGTCGCATGCACGAGCCCGACAAGGTTCGGCATTTTGCCGAAGCCGGGCTGCAGGCCGCCGAGCGGGGCTCGAGACTGACCGCGCAGCTGCTTGCCTTCTCCCGCGCCCAGAACATCCAGCTGCAACCCATGCTGGTGCGCGACGTGATCGGGGCGCTGGCCGATCTGCTGCGTCGAACGCTCGGCCCGATGATCACTCTCGAGCTGCGTTTCGATCCGTCGCCGGCGCCGGTCATGGCCGATCCGACTCAGGTCGAGATGATGGCCCTCAACCTGGCGATCAATGCACGCGACGCGATGCCGGACGGGGGACGGCTGACCATTTCGACGGCGGTGCGCGCGATCGCCGGCGATCCCGAGATGGAAGATGGGGACTATGTCGAGATCGCTTTCGCGGACACGGGCACGGGCATGGACGAGATCACGCTGCGCCGCGCGATGGAGCCCTTCTTCACCACCAAGCCAATAGGAAAGGGTACCGGTCTCGGCCTGGCCCAGATCTATGGCAGCGTACGCCAGGCGGGCGGAGCGGTGCACCTCGAGAGCGTGGTCGCGCAGGGCACCATCGTCCGCGTGCTGCTGCCGCGCACGGATCAGGCGCCGGTGCGGATCGAGCAGGGCAATCCGGAAATCGCGGCCGCTCCGGGCAGGCGCTGCCGGATATTGCTCGTGGACGACGACCCGGAGCTGCGCGTGGTGTTCGCCGCCGCGCTGGAGGCCTCGGGGCATGTCGTGACCAGTGCCGCCGATGGACCTGCCGCGCTGGCCCTGCTCGATCAGGCGGCGCCGGACGTACTGCTGCTCGATTTCGCCATGCCCGGAATGAACGGCGTGGAGGTCGCCAGCGAGATCCGCCGCCGCAAGCCAGGGCTTCCGATCATATTCGCGAGCGGTTTTCCGGATGTCGGAGCGATCGAGGCGATCGAGGGATCGCCGGCGATCCTACGCAAGCCCTTTCATATGGACGAGTTGCTGAGGGCCCTGGAGGACGCGCTTCGCAGCTAGCAGGCGCGGAAATCTGCAAGCACCGGATTGGGGAACATTGCCGTCACGTCCGGAGAAGGGGGATTTCTGTGCGCAACGAACCCGACGAAGATACGCGGTTGCGCACGATCGAGCGCCTTGCCTCCGAATACTTCAAGGATCCTACGAGGGCGCAGCATTGGCTCACGCAACCGCATATGATGCTGGATCTCGCAGCGCCGATCGAAGTCGCGAAGACAAAGGACGGCTTCGAGCGCGTCACCAGCCTGCCCGGTCGAGCGGCCTCAGGCGTGGCGGTTTGAGCGTGCGTGTGTTTTCGGCAGCATCGCGGTCGTCGCCATAAGGGTTCGAGCTGGCGTCACAGGTTTCACGACGGCCAATCACGCAACTCGAGCAGCAAAGCTGAACGCGCCGGTTTCTCTCAAATGACCAATAGGAATTCTATGGGCACGCCTCTCGCGCGAGCGTCATTCATCCCCACCCCGTGACCCGGAGAAGTTCGTTCCATGGCCTATGGTCCCGCCTGCCCAGCCTGCGGCAAGCTCATTCCGTTCTGGCGAGCGCAATGGCAAGTTGGATCAGCCTTTGCGTGCAAGCGTTGCAAGGAGATGCTCGAGGTCTCACAACTCCGCGCGTGGCTCATGGGCGTGTCGATGCTGCTGATCTTCTGGCAGCTTCGACCACATATGGGAGGCTCGCTTGGTGTTGGGGCGTTGATCCTCATAATGCTCGTGCTGGGTGCGCCGATCACCTATTTTTTGACTCGGCCTGCCAAAGTGTCCGGCACCAACCCACCCGGTCGCGCTTCCGACTAATGTCGCGTATTGCTCCATTCACTTGGGCGTGGACAACGTCGCAGGGATGCCGATGTTACTTTAGGCCTGCTTAAGTGACACAAGACATTTCAGTGTCTTAGGCGGAATTATGCAACTTAAGCGCAATTCCTACGATCGATCGGTGCTACTTTACAGCCGTTTAGGCCATTCCGCGGTCGAAACGGCTGCATCAGGCAGCGTACGCCTTCTGCATTCATGCAGCTTGCTCAATCGGCCAAACTTCTTCACTCGGGCGAGGGTTTCGCGTGCCTCGGGTTCGCGGAAGTCTTGGAAATTGAATTGCACCATTTTCGTTCATTCCGTTTATGGACCTATTTCACTCTCGAAAATAGCCTGCCGTGGATCGACAGGATTCGGAGCACTTCCTGAAGCCCGATCGATGCAAGAGGGGTACGACTTGAGTAGCCCTCTAGGGGAGGGCTTATGCGTCTTCGCTTGTTGGCGTGCACGAGCACGCTGGCCATAGGTTTTGCCTCGCTGCCGGCGCATGCGCAGGAGACCACGATCTACCAATATGACGGGTTGGGGCGGCTCACTAGTTCATCGATCAGCGGTGGGCCAAATGCGTCTATCAAGATAGCCACCTGCTTCGATCCCGCAGGCAATCGTCTGCAATATTTCACTGGCACTGGCACGCCGCCGAACTGTGGGACCTCGACGCCGGGACCCACGCCTACTCCCACGCCTACTCCCACGCCGACGAATTCTCCTCCAGTGGCAGTCGCCGACAATGTGTCGCTCCTCTGCTTCTCGGATGTGACGGTGAATGTGCTGGCAAACGACTATTCCCCCGTTGGGAATATCCCACTTTCCCTGGTCAGTGTTTCATCGTCGTTGAACGTTTACATCGTCAGCAGCACTTCGATCCAAATCGTCTCCGATTGGCCAGGGACATTCAGCTTTTCCTATGTCGTGGCCGATTCACTCGGAGCCACTGCGACAGGCCTTGTAAACGTGACCGTCACCGGCACCAGCAAGGTCTGCGACCTGAGATCGGGAATGTGAGGTGCGTAGTCCCTCCAATCCTGCTGCCATCAAATCCTGTCCTCGATCCTTTCGCCGGGAGTGCAAAGTGACCCGTCAAGCTCTGCTCTATGGTGCGGCTCTACTGGCGGCCTCGGCGGCCCATGCTCAGTCTGATGATCCGCGCGGCCTGCCAGCGCCAATGTACGAGGCAACCGATTCAAACCATGTCGACCTTGGCTCTGGAAGACTTGCCTATGATTATCCGGGACCATCGATTGGTCCGAAGGATTTGAACCTTAGCCTAACCTATCTCTATCTTCTTGAATCGCCCTCCAGAACGAGCCTGACCGGTCTCATGGAGCAGGGCAGCCCGATCGCGCCGATGGGCCCTAGTCCATATTCGATTACCCTGGGCAAACGGACAGTCGTTTTCCTCATCACCACCGGCGGCACAGTCATACCTTACAAAATCCACGGCGGGGAAACGCTGGTAGGAGGCTGGGGAGGCGGCACCTTCACCGACTATGATGGCACGGTTGCGGTCTTCTCGGTTGCCGCGACGAGCACTCCTGCTCGCTGGTACGTGTCGTCGGTCACGAAGCCGAATGGCGAGCAACTTACCTTCAGCTACGACATGAGCCCCTACGGCATGCCAATGTTGCGACGGGTTACCAGCAACGCCGGCTTTGCCATAAATGTTGTCTATGGCTCCTTGAGCAATACCGCGACTGCCTACAACATGGCGGTCGACTATTGCGCTCCGTCCACGGCGAGCTGCTCCTATTCGGTGAGCTGGCCATCAATGCAGGGAAGTGCCGGAACCCTGACGGACAATATGGGCCGTCAGCTATCCATATCCACAAGCACTTTCACCGCGCAGGTGAAGACGCCGGAGCAAGTGGCCTCCGGAGTGGGCGCGACCAATATCACATATGGGCAGCAGAATGTCGGCGGACCCGATTACGTCTATGGAAACTATGACGTAAACAAGATCACATCAATCCAAACGCCGAGCGGCACCTGGACCTATAAGTACGCGACCCAATATAGCAGCTACGAACCGGGAACGCCCGTTCGTCCACCATCAAATTCCGTTTGGGCGAAGCGGACGGATCCGAACGGAAACGTGCTGGAAGTGCGCACCCGAGGCGGCGGATTGCAGTATCGCAAAGATGAGCTTGGCCGGGAGAGCAGCGCGGTCATCGACACTGACGTAAACTTTATGGGACGGGTGAGGGAAATCACCTTACCGGAAGGCAACAAGGTTACCTATACCTACGACGGTCGCGGAAACATCTCCCAGATCCTGAACACGGCGAAACCGGGGTCGGGCTTGGCTTCGACGACGCAGACAGCTTCCTTCCCTTCCAGTTGCGTCAATGCCGGCAGCTGCAACAAGCCCGATTATGTGATCGACGCGAACGGCAATCGCACAGACTACAGCTATTATAACTGGGGCGGCATCAAGTCCGAGCTCGGGCCTAGCGCCAATGGCGTGCGGCCGCTCAAGCGCTGGGAATATGTCCAGCTGGTCGCCTATGTGAAGGACGCGTCAGGCGCCCTCGTTCCCGCTGGCCCGCCGATTTGGCGCGTGAGCCGCCAGATCATCTGCAAGGAGACGATCAACGCCACTCTGGACGGCTGCGCCAACGCCGCCGATGAGGTCGTGACCCAATTTGAATATGGCACACCGGGCACCGCCAACAGTCTGTGGTTGCGCGGCACTGTTGAGGACGCAACCGGTTCGCCGGCTCGCACCTGTTATTCCTATGACAAGTTCGGCAACCGCATCAGCGAAACGAAGCCGCGCGCCGGCCTCGCCAGCTGCAACTGACCGCGATTGCAATGGGGGAAGCGCGATGAAGCTCGCTCACATCCTGGCGGGGGCGCTGTATTTTGCGCCAGCCGCCGCCTGGGCACAGGCCAGCCCTTCAGCCTTTACCACGGGCATGCGCTACGATGCCGTGGGGCAACTCGTCGGGGTGATTTCCCCGGATCCCGGCGATACCGGCGCACCGCATTATCCCGCGGTGCGGACGAGCTACGACCAAGACGGCAGGGTGGTGAAGGTCGAAGTCGGAAACCTCTCTGATTGGCAGGACGAGAATATACTGCCGACGAGCTGGGCCGGCTTCACCCTCTTCCGCCAGACGCTCACCGGCTATGACTCTGAAGGGCGGAAGATCTGGGAGAAGCAAGCCGATGCCGCTGGCAACGTCTACGCACTCGCTCAGTTCAGTTATGACGTAGAGGGCCGGCTCGAGTGCGGTGCGGTGCGGATGAATGCATCCGCCTTCGGAAGTGCGCCAAGCGCCTGCACCTTGGGCGCCCAGGGAAGTGACGGGCCCGACCGGATCACCCGCAGCATCTATGATGCCGCCGGACAGCTGGTTCAAGTGCGCAAGGCGGTGGGAACACCGCTCGAACAAGCCTATGCCACTTATGGCTTCACATTGAACGGCAAGCAGGAATATGTCGTCGACGCGAACGGCAACAAGGCGCGGCTGGTCTATGACGGGCATGACCGCCAGGTGCAGTGGCAATTCCCCTCGACGAGTGCTCCGGCCGGCTACAACCCCTCGACGCCAGCCAACGCCCTGGCGACTTCGGGCGCGGTCAACACCAATGACCGCGAGGAATATGGCTATGACCTCAACGGCAACCGCACGAGCTTGAGGAAGCGCGACGGGCGGGTGTTCAGCTACAGCTTCGACGCGCTCAACCGGATGACGGCGAAGATCGTGCCCACGGCGTGCGTGGCCGGTTATGCCTGCACCAACGTCCCCGCCTCGATGACGCGCAGCGTCTATTACAGTTATGACGCGCGCGGGCTGCAGACGGCCGCGCGGTTTGACAGCGCGAGCGGCGCGGATGCAGTCACGCAGGTCTATGATGGGTTCGGGCGGATAACGGCCAGCACCACGAGCATGGGCGGTGTGAGCAGGACACTGAGCTACCTCTACGACGCCGACGGCAACCGGACGCGCGTCACGCAGCCTGACAGTGCCTATTTCGCGATGGACTATGACGGGCTCGACCGGATGCGCGCGGCGCAGTGGTGGGGAAGTAACAGCGGCACGGTGCCGTTCATGGGCATCACCTACGATTTCCAGGGGCGGCGTTCAGGGATCGGGCGGGCAAGCAGTTCGTCGGGCTATGGCTATGACGCGGCGTCACGGCTCTCGAGCTTGAGCCAGAACTTTGCCGGCGGCGTCGGGAACCTGATCACCAGCTTCGGCTACAACCCTGCGAGTCAGATTGTCAGTCAGACCCGTGACAATACGGCATTCTCGTTTAGCAGCTATGTAGGCAAAAATCTCAGCTACGCCGTCAATGGGCTGAACCAATACAGCGCCGTGGCCAGCAATACATATGGCTATGATTCAAATGGTAACCTGACCTCCGACGGTGGGGTCGCCTATACTTATGATGCCGAGAACCGTCTGGTGGTGGCGTCAACCGGTACACAACTTACCTACGATCCGCTGGGGCGATTGTACGAGGTCTATAGCCCAGGTACCGGCGCCACGCGGTTTCTCTATGACGGAGACAAGCTCGCCGCCGAATACAATGGCAGCGGCGTCTTGCTGCGGCGCTACATGTTCGGCCCTGGCATCGACGAGCCTATCCTGGTCGACGAAGGCAGTGCGCTCAACTGCTCCGGCACCAAGGTATTGCACACCGACCATCAAGGATCGGTGATCGCGCAGGCGGATTGCTGGGGAAACCGCACCGCGATCAACAGCTATGACGAATATGGCGTCCCCGCCAGCGGCAACCAGGGACGGTTCCAATATACCGGCCAGGCCTGGATCCCCGAGCTGGGCATGTATTACTACAAGGCCCGCATCTACGCGCCCATGCTTGGACGTTTCATGCAAACCGACCCCATCGGGTATGATGATCAGATCAATCTCTATGCCTATGTCGGGAGCGACCCTGTGAACGGGCGCGATCCGACTGGCACCGAGTGCCTGTTCCCCAACCAGGAGCCCTGTAGGACACCGCGGACGCCGGCAAATAATGATCGCATCTCTGCCGCGCCGCCTAAGGGTCCGAGCGTGGCATCTTTAGGCGCCTCCTTGACGGGAGCGGCGGCTGCATCAGCAGGGAAAGCGCCGGCAAATGTGCGAATGGACGACAGAAGCTTTCGGGTGCGAACAGGTGGCCCCAATGGGAAGCCGTTCTATGGCAATCAGTATCAGGGCACACAGCGCGTCTCGGAAGTTGCAGGCCGAGTTGGAACGGCCGTGACCGCGGTGGGGGTGGCAATCGACGCCACAGAGCAGATTAAGGGAGGCAAGGCGCCAGATAGTGCGATTGCTAACGCCTCTGGACGAGGAGCGTTTGGCTTGGGCGTCGGTTATGTTGCGGGCGGTTTGGCGCCTGAGACGTTTGGGGGAAGCCTCGTAGTCGGTGGGACCGTTCTGTTTGTTGATTGGCTTGCTGGTGGCGTTGTAGGAAATGCCTCCGAAAAAGTTTATGAGAATATGAAGGCTTCAGCCAACGCCCCAGGCCCCAATGCCCCGCCCCGCATGATGGGCCCTGTTCCGTGAGGCAATATGAAAAATGAAAACGTTATCGCGACCGCAAATGTCCGATCTGTTATTGTAATAATAATTTTTGGATTTCTGCTCGCCTTTGCGCTTATTATTAGTTTCCTAAGCAATAATAGCGCACATAGTAGTATGTATTATGGAATATTCGGTAGCTCGATCTATATTTTAATTGGAGCCGGATTCGCATATTTTTTGTATGAGAATATTTTCTTCATAAAAAAGGCCGGAAGATTTATTACGTACGATGGCGAACGTATAAATATTCTGTTTCACGGTGCGGTGGATATCGGAGAAATCGACGATGCGGCTTTGATCGGCGGCTTAATCATCAAAAATATAGAAATCGCTGTCAAACATGGACGACCAATCAGAGTTAGATCTTATTTGGTGAATGGCCGAGCCGAAGATACTGTAGATAAAATTCGGGCGATTGTTTCGGAATTTCGATCAACGCGGGATGACCCGCTCAATTGAAACGCGCCGGATTTGCCGGAGGCACCTGGCTCCGGGACAGGCGGGCCGATTTGGGCAAGGCGACAGGCGATTTTAGCCTAGAGGTGGCAATCAATGACCTTGATCGCCCATCGCCAAGCGGGGGAGGGCGTTGCAATAATCCAAAACCTGCGCGGCGCACCACTGCACGCTAGGGCAGGTTGCGCACAGGTTTCGAACTGAAAGCGGAAAGGCAAGGCGCTCGCTCACGGGCAGGTCAGAAACCCAGGTCATCGTCTCGCGAAAGTGCGGCGCCGAACCATTTCGTTCAGATCCTCGATCCCGGGGGCGACGATACCCGTTCGCGCGAAATCTCGATACGCTCGATCAGCGCCTCCCAAGAGCGGCGGAGATTGTGGCGGCTGCACGTTTCCAGATATCGCGCCGGCGAGCCGCCACGCCCGATGAGCCTGTCCGTGTCGGCATCGCGGTATCC
>WPCJ01010592.1_pt1 | contig 10609 bp, 11 predicted proteins | sample 5399831 | NCBI WGS metagenome assembly WPCJ01 (sample SAMN12869470, study PRJNA574797) | sludge metagenome | isolation source: wastewater treatment of pH10 | place: China:Beijing | collected 2019-05-20 | reverse complement strand
AGAACCTGAAAACCATTGAGCGCTTCGAAAAGCTCTCTTCGCTTCTGCGCGATGAACAGTTCAAGCTTCTCGACGAAGCGGCACGGGAAGAGGCGCTTCCGGGAAAATCGATACTGAGACAGATTGCCGAACTCGAGCTCAATATAACGGCCATTGAAAACAGCATCACCGATCTGAAAGCCGACTAGCAATATTCTAGCTTAGAGGTTTTATAGTGAGCTCACCCGATAGCCTTTTGCGCGTAACAGTTCAATTATTCCGTCCTTGCCCGGCAGATGCAGGGCGCCGACGGCAATAAAGGCATTTCCCTTGTCGATGATCGGAACGGCACGATCCGTCATGACCTGATTACGGTCGGAAATGAGATATTTTAGAAATAGTTCATAGTCTGCTTCGGAAAGACTGTCGGGAACGATCTTTCGGAGCGACGGCATGATCATGCCAATCTCGCCCTTGAGGTAGAGCGCGGTCGTGGTCTCCATGGCATCCTCGACCTTGTCGCCATAGTCGACGGTAGCCACCAGATTGCGGAGATGGAAGTCGAGCGGCATCCGGTTCATCGCGACCAGTTGTTCTGCTGCACTTTCCAGGCCCAAAACATTGCGGCCCTCGGCCTGTGCGTCGAGAGTCAGCCTTTCATCAAGCGATTTCTCGCCATCGTTTTTGCGCTCCCTCTCGCATTTTGGAAGTGTGAGCAGGCTGGTCAGCACCCACGGCTTCATTTTTGCAACCGCGTCGAGAACGATACCGCGTTCTGCAAGCTTCTGTTCGATCTCCTCCCGCCGCTCGGGCGGAATATGCGACTTCAAGGTGCTGCCATCAGTGAAGAGCAGCAGGTCGGGCTGTTCGAGCTTGAGGCGCAGGAAAGCCTTCGGGTCCAGAATATCCGTCGTTTCGATGACGACAGTGCTTGCTGACCGATAGGCCTCGTCGGCGGCTTTCGGCAATGTCAAAACACGCGGATCGGAAAGATGGATCGTGCCGAAAAGATAGGACGGTTCGACGCCGTCTTTATCGATTTTCCAAAGAAGCCCTTTGCGATTGGGTACAGCATCGGCTTCGCGCTGTATTTCCTGCCAACTTGCCGGGTCTTTTGCCTCCAACCCGTCAATGAGATTGATGCCGTGCACGGCGCAAGCAGCAGGTGCATCGTCGGCGCGAGCCGAGACAGTGCCTGCCAGACAGGCATAGAGAAGAACGAGAAGCAGCTTTTTCATGAGAGTAATATAGGGGCGGTTTCTGCCGATGCCAGCGACTTCTCAAGCGCGCGGATGCGCCTTGTCATAGACTTCCAGCAGTCGCTCGGTATCCACGCCGGTATAGACCTGTGTGGTCGAGAGGCTTGCGTGGCCAAGCAGCTCCTGGATGGTCCTGAGATCACCGCCTCGCCCCAGAAGGTGGGTGGCGAAGGAATGGCGCAGCGCATGCGGCGTCGCGCTGTCGGGCAGGCCGAGACCAGCACGCAGTTTCTGCATTTCACGCTGGATGATCGCAGCATGCAGCACGCCGCCCTTGGCACCACGAAAAAGCGGCTTGTCGGCGGAAAGATCGAACGGACAAAGCGCTCGATATTGCGCAACGGCGCGATGCACGATGGGCAGCAACGGCACAAGGCGCGCTTTGTTGCCCTTGCCCATGATGGTGATGGAACGAGCCGTGCCGTCGGATAGTGCATCGCCCATCAGGCCGAGCGCTTCCGATATGCGCAGGCCGCAACCATAGAGTAAGGTCAGGACTGCGGCATTGCGCGCCGCGATCCATGGTTCCTCTGCCATTTGACCATCGGCTGCAACCACGCGCCGGGCATCTTCGGCGGTCAGCGGTTTCGGCAATGATTTCGGCTGGCGCGGCGCGCGCATGGCGCTTGCGCCTGCCGCATTGGCAAGACCGCGTTTTTCCAGATGGCGCAGAAGCGAGCGCACACCGGCAAGACCGCGCCCCAGCGTCCTGGCTCCAACACCTTCATTGCGACGGCTGGCCAGAAAGGAACGCAGATCGGCAATGCGCAGATTGCCGACATCCTTTAGTGAAGGCGGTTCCCCCAGATGACCGGTCAGAAAATTGAGAAACTGGCGCGTATCGCGCTCGTAGGCTTCAAGCGTATTTTCCGACAGGCGGCGCGCATCTTTCAGCGTCTTCAGCCATTCTTCACGTGCCGCTGCAAGGTCGGCGCGGGCGGGGATCAGAAATTCGCTGTTCGTCGTCATAATCAAGCCGGTCGTTCACTCTGGATGGAAGGGCAGTTTGCCAGCGATAGGTTACCGGCTGGTTGTCCGCGAGGCGAAAAGCACTATTCTTACGAATTGAGGTGAATTGAGCTGACGAAAGGGCTATGGAACGAAAAATAGTCCTATCCAAGCAGCAGAAACAAGGTTGGCAATGCCGCGTCCAGAAAACCCGATCCAGCTCGCCGTTATCGGTGCCGCCCATGGCACGCGCGGCGAAGTGCGCGTAAAGACTTTTACCGGCGATCCGCTGGCCATCGCCGAATACGGCCTGCTCTATGACGAACAGGGCAAGAGCTACGAGGTTCTGGAAGCCCGCCCTGCAAAGACTGTCGTGGTCGTGCGGTTCAAGGGCATTAATGACCGCAATGCCGCCGAGGCGCTGAACGGTGTCGAACTTTTCATCGATCGTTCGCAACTGCCGGACGACGAACTGGATGAAGACGAGTTCTTCCAGACCGACCTGATCGGCCTGCTGGCGGTGGATGCCGAAGGCAAGACCTATGGCGTGGTGAGTGCCCTGTTTGATTTCGGTGGTGGCGACCTCATCGAGCTCAGCGAAAAGGGCAAGCGCCCGATGCTTATTCCTTTCACGGAAGCAGCGGTACCGGAAATCGATCTGGACAAGGGCACTTTGCTGGTCGAGCCCTATGCTGCTGGATTGATCGCCGACGATGAAGATGAACGCCCGCAGAGCGAAAAGAAAAAGCCGAAGAAGTCATGACCGAAGTTTCGAAGCCCGATGATGAGGCCAGCTTCTTTCATGCATCGGTGCTGACGCTTTATCCTGAAATGTTTCCCGGCCCTCTTGGCACTTCGCTTGCAGGCAAGGCGCTTGGCGAAGCCAAATGGCAGCTTGATGCGGTGCAGATTCGCGACTTTGCGGAAGGGCGGCACCGTATGGTGGACGATACGCCCTCTGGCGGCGGCGCTGGCATGGTGATGAAGCCGGACGTTATCGCCCGCGCGCTGGATTCGGTTGCCGACGGTCGCCGCCCGATGCTGCTGATGAGCCCACGCGGAAAGCCGCTGACGCAGAAGCGCGTACGCGAACTGGCTGACGGGCCGGGCGCTATCATTCTCTGTGGCCGCTTCGAGGGCGTAGACGAACGCGTCATTGAGGCGCGCAATCTCGAAGAAGTATCGATCGGCGATTACATCCTGTCGGGTGGAGAAACTGCCGCAATCGTTCTGTTGGACGCCATCGTGCGGCTTCTGCCGGGTGTGATGGGTAATCGAGAATCCGGCGAGACGGAAAGTTTTGAGACTGGGTTGCTTGAACATCCGCATTATACGCGTCCGCAGGTTTGGGAAGATCGGCCTATTCCCGAAATCCTGACCTCCGGCAATCATGGTGCCGTCGATAAATGGCGGCATGAGCAGGCAGAGAGGATCACGAGGGAACGGCGTCCCGATCTTTGGGAAGCCTATTGCGAGGGCAAACGCAAACGCAAATGAACCTGATCCAGCGGCTCGAAAGTCTCTCTCTCGCTCTGCTGGCATTGGGTGCCTATTGGGTCAGCGGTGCCAGCTGGTGGCTTTTCGCAATACTCATTCTGGCGCCCGATCTTTCGTTCTTCGGCTATATGAAGGGGCCGCGCACCGGCGCCGTGGTCTATAATATCGCCCATAGCTGGATCGGTGTTGTGCTTCTGGCGGTGTTGGGCTGGGCGATGAACTGGCAGATCTGTATCGCCATGGCGCTGATCTGGGCCGTGCATATTGGTGTCGACCGCGCTTTGGGTTTCGGTCTCAAATATGGATCAGGTTTTCAAGATACGCATCTTGGCCGGATTGGCCGGTAATGCCAAAGTCCATCGGGTAAAGCCCATTGGATTTTGGTTAAGCCCGAGTGGCGATTGAACTTTTTCAAGGCGTGATGCGTTAGCTTCTCAACGCCTTGGTATAAATGAAAAATGCCCGGCATATGCCGGGCATTTTCGTTTCGTATAATCAGGCAGAATGCTGATGTGCGGGCTTGCGAAGTTCTGTCTGCGATCTGCGCAGTACAAAATAGACGCCGCCGCCAATACCGACGCCGAAGAACCAGCCATAGGTTGCCCACCATGCCGGCAGGAGATTGGTGGCCATTGGCAGGACGGATGAGAACAAGGCACCAATTGCAAAAGCGATGAAAGCCTTGACGTGCCAACCGTTCTGGAACCGGAATTCACCATTCTCCTGATAAAGATCAGCCACATTCAACTGTCCGCGACGCAATAGATAATAGTCGACCATCATGATTCCGAAGATCGGACCCATGGTGGAGCCGAGGAAGTTGACGAAATGCGCTGCACCGGTTTCCCACGGCGCGAACGGGTAGAGGATCAGAGCGATCAGAGCTGCGATGACACCGCCCCGCTTGAACGAGACTTTCTGCGGGAATGTGTTGGAGAAGTCGAAGGCCGCAGAAACGAAATTTGCAACCACGTTGATGCCGAGCGTTGCGACGGTGAAAGTCAGTGCGGCAAGGAGCGCAAGGAACCAACTATCGAATTTTGCCGAAATCTGGTCCGGATGAAGCAGGACTTCGCCATAGACGGTGAAGGCCGCAGTGGTTGTGACGCCGGCGACGAGGCAGAAGGCCAGAAGATTGATCGGCAGACCCCACAGATTGCCGCGCCGCAGGGATGCTTCATCCTTGGCATAACGTGAGAAGTCACAGAAGTTCAGATAGAGCGCTGCGAAATAGGTGATCCAGGTGGCTGCAACAGCCGCGAGCGCTGCAAAGGACCCTGGCTCGCCCATGACACCCGCATCTCTCGTTTTCTCAAGCAGTACATCGCGCGGAATTTCACTGCCGAACGAGAACGTGCCGGCTTTAATGACCAGATAAACAGCCAGGATAAGCATCATGATCCAGACGGCCGGGCCGGCCCAATCCTGAAACTTGCGTACGGTTTCCATGCCACGCTGGATGATGAGAAGTTGGGCCGCCCAAACCAGGACATAGCAGATGACTTCAAGGGTAGAGTGGCCGAGAAGATGGCTGTTCTGATGAAAGGACAGCATACTCTCGTTGCGGATCAGCAATGCGACGAGTGCACCGGAGGCGGCAGCCGTCTGTGCGCCATACCAGAAACAGGCGACAACGCCGCGCACGAGTGCTGGAAAATTGGCTCCGAACGTGCCGAACGATGCCCGCGCCAGCACCGGGAAAGGCACGCCCGTTCGTACGCCGGCATTACCCACCAGGCTCATCAGGAAGAAGATGACCAGTGACCCCGCACCGATGGCTATGACAAAGTTCAAGAAGCTGCCGCACAGAAGAAACAGGCTTGCGGCGAGATAATAGCCCCAGAGGCTATGAACGTCCGATGTCCAGACGTTGAAAATGCTGAAAGCACCCCATTTGCGCTCTTCGGCTGGTGCCAGATCCTCGTTGTATAACGAGGGTGATGGATTCTTGATTGTCATAGCGTTCCCATTTAAGCGGCAGCTTTTATAGTTGTTTACGATTTATATTTTTATTGTTGACGATATTTGTGGCACAGTATCGAGAGGCTGGCTACGAAAATTTCTGACAGGGCGTGACAAATCCTGCGCGATGCTGTATGTGCCTGCCAGTTCGGGGAAACCCGACGTGAAATACCTCGTTCGGGCAAAGCCCGAGACGTCCGTAAACCAATAAATGGTGTACCGCTCCTGCCTGAAACTGAAGGCATAGCCGCAGGGCCAAGGGTTGCTTGGCGGCAAGTGTAGAGCGCTCTGACTGTTTGAGAAGAATTCAGAAGGAGTCAGACGATGACCGATATCATTCGTCAGCTTGAAGCCGAACAGGCAGCAAAGATTGAAGAAAAGCGCAAGCTTCCAGATTTCCAGCCGGGCGACACAGTTCGCGTTCAGGTTCGCGTTACCGAAGGCACGCGTACCCGCGTGCAGGCCTATGAAGGCGTCTGCATTGCCCGTTCCGGCGCTGGTCTCAACGAAAACTTCACCGTTCGCAAGATTTCCTACGGCGAAGGCGTAGAGCGCGTATTCCCGGTTTACTCGCCGATCGTCGAAGGCGTTGAACTCGTTCGCCGCGGCAAGGTACGTCGCGCGAAGCTTTACTACCTTCGTGGCCTTACCGGTAAGGCTGCCCGTATTGCTGAAAAGAAAGACAACCGTACCAAGGCCGAGCGCGAAGCTGACAAGGCTGCCGCCGCCAAGGCTGAGGCTGCCAAGGCTGCTGCTGAATAAGCTTCACAGCACTCTGTTTGAAAAAGGCGGCCTTTGGTCGCCTTTTTTATTTGCCAAATGCATAGGGCTGCGTAACATAACGCATAATTCTGCCGATATCTCGCAAGATTGTTACTGCGACACCCTGTTGCGGTTTCAGTTTCTTGACGAACTGTGACGGCGGGTGCATATGACAGCCAAAGTTAAGAACTATTCAAAGGACCTCTCGCAATGAGCGCGCCGCGTACACTTTATGACAAGATCTGGGACGACCATGTAGTGGATCAGCAGGAAGACGGAACCTGCCTCCTTTATATTGATCGCCATCTTGTGCACGAAGTGACGAGCCCGCAGGCTTTTGAAGGCCTGCGCATGGCTGGCCGCAAGGTGCGGCATCCTGAAAAGACGCTGGCCGTCGTCGACCACAATGTCCCGACCTCGCCAGACCGCATCAACGGTATCAAGAACGAGGAAAGCCGCATTCAGGTCGAGGCTCTGGCCAAGAATGCCGCGGATTTCAACGTTGAATATTATTCCGAACGTGATCGCCGTCAGGGCGTCGTGCATATCGTCGGACCGGAGCAGGGCTTCACCCTTCCGGGCATGACGATCGTTTGCGGCGACAGCCACACTTCCACGCACGGTGCTTTCGGCTCGCTGGCGCACGGTATCGGCACCTCTGAGGTGGAGCATGTTCTGGCAACCCAGACCCTGATCCAGAAAAAGGCCAAGAACATGCTGGTGCGTGTGAATGGCAAGCTGGCTCCCGGCGTCACCGCCAAGGACATCACTCTCGCCATCATCGGCGAAATCGGCACCGCCGGTGGCACCGGCTATGTGATCGAATATGCGGGCGATGCCATTCGTTCGCTGTCGATGGAAGGCCGTATGACGGTCTGTAACATGTCGATTGAAGGTGGCGCTCGCGCAGGCCTGATCGCACCGGACGAAACGACTTTTGCCTATGTGCAGGGCAAGCCTCGTGCACCGAAGGGCGAGGCACTGGAACAGGCGATTTCCTACTGGAAGACACTGCATTCGGATGAAGGTGCGCATTTCGACAAGATCGTCGAACTCGACGCTGCCAAGATTTCTCCGGTTGTTTCCTGGGGTTCCTCGCCGGAAGACGTGGTCTTCGTCACCGACATCGTTCCGAATCCGGACGAGATCAAGGACGAGACCAAGCGTGCATCGAAGTGGCGTGCTCTGGACTATATGGGCCTGAAGCCGGGCACCAAGATGACCGATATCAAAATCGATCGCGTCTTCATCGGCTCCTGCACCAATGGCCGTATCGAAGATCTGCGCGACGCTGCGCGCATGGCCGAAGGCAAAAAGGTTGCTGCTGGCGTAAACGCCATGATCGTGCCGGGTTCTGGCCTGGTGAAGGAACAGGCGGAAGCTGAAGGTCTCGACAAGATCTTCATCGAAGCCGGTTTTGACTGGCGCGAGCCGGGCTGCTCCATGTGCCTTGCCATGAACGACGACCGCCTGAAGCCGGGCGAACGTTGCGCTTCGACCTCGAACCGCAATTTTGAAGGCCGTCAGGGCTTCAAAGGCCGCACGCATCTTGTGTCGCCAGCCATGGCCGCCGCCGCTGCCATTGCCGGACATTTCGTCGACATTCGCGAATGGAACTAAGGTTTCACACCAGATGAGGTGTTTTTAAAACGCTTCTGGAAAGATCAAACCGCCGGCTCATCCCGGCGGTTTTTCTTTGGCTGTATATTAGCAGCTTTTTCACGCTTTGATTGTAAGGAGGCATGGGGTGGCTACAGCATCGGCCTGAAAATCGGAATAGATTTTCAGAAAGCACGATGCGTAGGTTCAATGGTTTAGAGCGTCCTTTGTGCGTCCATAAAAGGACGCACGGCGCTTTAGCGTTTGGAAGCCTTTGACAGCCAGCACGGGGAAGAGCATTGATGAATGGAGCCGACTTTATCCTCCTGATCAACATGACCGTTTCCGGTCTGTTTGCTTTCGCATTTCTCGGCATCGCCGTTTATGCGCGGGATAATGCGGCAGCGCCTGTCTTCGCCTTCGGTTTCATTTTCGCAATGCTCTATTTCCTTACAGAGCTTGCCATGCCTTCCATTCCCAATCCCCGCCTCGGTTATATGCTCGCCTTTTCGACCTATTACCTGACATTGGCCTGTCTGGTCGTCGGTCTGGCGCGAATGTATGTCCGACCGGTGCCGTGGATTGCGCTCGGTTTACTGACAATTGTGTCGCTTGCTGTGGTCTACGGCATATATGACATTGCCCGCAGCCAGATGATCGGCATGGTGCTTTATCAGGCACCCTATTTCCTCGTCCTGCTGCTTGCGGTTTGGCTGATCCTGCGGGTGGATCGCAACGGCATCGATACGTTGATGGCGGTGCTGTTCGGCTTTAGTGCGGTCCATTTTCTGTTCAAGCCGGTCATCGCGATGCTGTCGGGAGGGACGGGAGCTGAACCCAGAGACTATATCGATACGACCTATGCGATGTTCTCGCAGTCGATCGGTGCCGCTCTTTCTGTTGCGGGTGGACTGCTTCTGCTCTTGAGCCTGATGCGGGAGTTGATTGCCAATATGCTGATCCGCTCCGAAACCGACCAGCTATCGGGGCTGCTCAACCGGCGCGGCTTCGAGTTTCGTGCCGAGGCTGCAATCGAAAAATCGAAACGCATGCGGCAGGCTCTGTCGCTTGTTCTGTGCGACATCGACCACTTCAAGGTAATCAATGATACGCATGGTCATGCGCTGGGAATTCGCGATCATTCTGCCGGGCAACACGATCCAGTCCGCATGGCGATTTGCAGACAAGACCCGACTTGTTTGTCGCGATGTCCATATTTCCGGCAGGAATGGCGGGATTGAATTCACCGCGAGCTTCGGCATCGCGGAAATGGAATTCGACGATGTGTTTTCCGATCTCTACAAGCGGGCCGACGGGGCGCTTTACGAAGCGAAGAAGGGTGGGCGTAACTGCGTCCGCACCGCTCTGCCGATATTGGTGGACGAAAACATCGTGGAATTCCGCTCTAAGGCCGGGCGTTGAACGAATTCTAATGATAGCCGCAGCCCGCATGGTCGAGAACCGGCGTTTCCCCGCGGTCGATTCCATACATGAAAGAGCGCCCGCGCAGCACGACTGCGCTTTCGCAATTGCTGTTGGGCTTGGCAACGATATAGGCAACGGCGTGATCCCGTGGCGCGGTAATCACTTTTATGCGTTGCGGCGAAGACAAAAATGACTTCTGTGCCGCGCCGACCCGGATGATTCTGACGCCGTTATCCGGCGTCTGGATGACAAGATTGCCCGATGCGTCGACGAAGTGCGCAGCTTCCTCGGCAAGCGCGGGACCGGCCAGCGCAAGAATGCCGACGACAATCAGACCAAGCATCATCCGTTTGCGGTTTGCCATCGTTGATCGAGCCTTATCACGCATGATCCCAAAGAGAATGAGGACTATTTTAACTCTTTCTTTACCTTTGTCATCCGTGCTGGCTAAAATCGAACCGGTCTTCCCGTGCGCTACTGCTTCGCAGGTCGCAGGTGGAAGAGCTGGAAACGCCAAGGAACGTCCAATGACCAAAGATCATGCCGTCGATATTGCGCTCCTCCATCTGCGTGATGCCCATGAATTCGCACCGCTGCTGGCAAGCTATGCGCAGGCGCTGAAGCGCGGCGCTCCACGCCGCCCCGATGATTTTTATGCCGAGCATCTGCTTCAGGATCGTGCCGCTGAAACACTGGGTGCCAGGGTTGACGGAAATCTGGTCGGCTTCGTGATCTTCTACGATCTGCCCGAACCCGTGACAGGCCTGCGTGCAGGACAGGTGGACCATATCTATGTGCATCACGATCATCGTGGAAAGGGCATCGCCAAGGCGCTGATCGACGTGCTGGCCGACAAGGCCGAGGAGCGCAGCTGGTCCAAGCTGGTGCTCAACGCGCCGCGCGTGCCGGAAGACGGGCGCAAACTCTATGAACAGATCGCCACGGCTGCCGATTGGTCGAGCTATGTGATTCGATTCGGCAATTAATCGATTTCTCAAAAGTTGATGAAATTACACATGTTTTTGCCGGTTGCGGCGTTCAATCGTTTGAATGCCGCAATCACGCGAATGTGTCGCCCAGGTGCGACCAATTGTTAGTCTTTTCGTGAAAAAGCTTCTTTGACGTGATGGTAAAAGCGCAGTAGAAAGCGCCACATAGGGCCGTACGCCACGGCCCAG
>WPCJ01118803.1_pt1 | contig 10611 bp, 9 predicted proteins | sample 5399831 | NCBI WGS metagenome assembly WPCJ01 (sample SAMN12869470, study PRJNA574797) | sludge metagenome | isolation source: wastewater treatment of pH10 | place: China:Beijing | collected 2019-05-20 | reverse complement strand
TCTCGGCGACGGCCCGCTGCTCGGCCTTCAGCGCGTCCATGGCGCTTTCGGCTTCCTGCCGGCGCTGCTCGGTCTTGGCGAAGTTCCGCTCGGCGCGGAGCTTGGCCTGCTCGGCGGTGAGCCCTTTGGTCGCCATGGCTGAGGCTCCTCTGATCGGGATCAGGATGCGACGGCGGCGGGACGCGGTGGCCGGACCGGACGCGGCTTCGGCTTGGGAGCGGGCAGCAGGCCTTCGCGCTGCGCCTGCTTGCGGGCAAGCTTGCGGGCGCGGCGGATGGCGTCGGCCTTCTCGCGAACGCGCTTCTCGGACGGCTTCTCATAGGCCGAACGGCGCTTCATCTCGCGAAACACGCCTTCGCGCTGCATCTTCTTCTTCAGGACGCGCAACGCCTGGTCGACATTGTTGTCGCGGACGAGAACCTGCATTCGGATTTCCTTCTGGTCGAAACGTCTTGATCAGACGCCTGGTCAAGACGCCTACCGGAAACAAAAAAGGGCCGGGTTGATCCCGACCCTTCCTGAGCTATCCCGCGTGGAGCGGGCGTGGCGCCAGTACATCCGTGGTCGCCTGCCCCTGATCTCTCACGCTGGACAGCGTGTCGGTTCACTCGGCGCGCAGATTGTCGGCCGACATCTTGCCAGAACGCTTGTCCTGGACGAGCTCGTACGAGATCTTCTGGCCGTCGCGGAGATCGCGCATGCCAGCGCGCTCGACGGCGCTGATGTGGACGAACACGTCCTGGCCGCCATCATCCGGCTGGATGAAGCCGAAACCCTTGGTGCCGTTGAACCATTTCACTGTGCCGTTGGCCATGATCTTGCTCCTGCTCATGAGGATAGGTTCGCGCACGGCGACCGCCATGCGCGTTTCGATGAGGAGGAATGTCGTCAGCAGTGCGCACAGGCGGCGCGGGCCAATTCGTTCGGCCTAGATCGAGTGCTACAAATGGGGGTTTATGTTCCATTTGTCAATGCAACTATAACGTGCTGTGTCGGCGGCAAGATGAATCCAGTGGGGATGGCGGGCTGTCCCGCCTCGCCATCTCAGCCCCGCGGTGACGTCATCCGCGCCACCACGGACAGGGCGAAATCGACGAGATAGGCGTTGAGTGCCAATGAGGCGGCGCCGGCTCGCTGGGTATCCCGGGCCAGGATCGCCTGCAGGATGTCCTGGTGCAGCCGCTTGCCATGGGTGATCTCCGCCCGTTCGTCGCGGACATGCATGATCCAGAAGCGCCGTGACAGTGTCTGCAGCGGCACCATCAGGGCTTCCAGATAGGGGTTGTGGGCGGCCTGGATGATCAGGGCGTGGGTCTGGCGGATCGTGTCCGAGTATTCGTGGAGGCCGAAATCGCCGGCGAGCGTGCTCTTCAGCGCCGCGATCGCCGCGATATCCTTCTCCGTCGCCCGGCTGCAGGCGAGCTCGACCGCAAGGACCTCGACGGCACGGCGGACCTCGAGCCCGCTGAGCTGATCCTCGACCGAGATCGCCGGGATCTCGATGCCCTTGTTGGGATGGATGCGCAGCATGTGGTTGAGGGCGAGGCGCTGGATCGCCTCGCGCACCGGCGTGCGTCCGAGCCCGGTCAAGTCCATCAGGCCGCGTTCGGACACCATCGAGCCCGGCTTGAGATCGCCCTGTTCGATCAGGCGCTCGATGACGCCGACCGCCTGCTCCGACTGATTCATCCCGCCTGCCCGCATGCGCTGCCGCGATCGATCGGACGCGGCGATTCCCGACCGTCTCGATAGCCGATCCCAAGGGGCTTTCCAAACTGCCATTCATCCAATATATCGGTTGGATATCATTTGAATGCCGCACTAGCCCCGGACCTTCCGCATGAAGTACCGCCCTTCGTCAGAGCCCAGCCCGCTGCCCTATTCGCCGTTCAAGAGCTGCACCGTGCCGCGTCCGATCGGCTGGCTGTCGAGCGTCAGCACCGCCGGCGTCGAGAACATCGCACCCTACAGCCAGTGGCAGAACCTGACCTTCGATCCGCCGATGGTGATGTTCTCGGCGAACCAGTATCCGGACGGGCGGCGCAAGGACACGGTGCTCAATGCCGAGGAAACCGGCTGGTTCGTCTGGAACATGGCGACCTATGACCTGCGCGAGGCGGTCAATCTGAGCGCGATGGCATTGCCGCCCGAGGAGAGTGAGTTCGACCGCCTCAGCGTGACCCGGGAATACGCCGACAACGCCCGCATCCCGATGGTCAAGGAAAGCCCGGTCAAGTTCGAGTGCCGCTATCTCGGCACCCATCGCCTGAAGGGCAATTCGCCGGTCGGGTCGATCGACATCGTCTTCGCCCAGGTCGAGACGATCCATATCGACGACCGGGTCATCACCGCCGACGGCAAGCTCGACATCGCCGCGATCAGGCCGATCGCCCGGCTGGGCTATTTCGACTACGCGGTGGTCAAGGACACCTTCGAAATGCGCGTGCCGGGAGCCGATGCCGATGCCCGCTTCGGCCTCGAAGGGCGCGCCGCCAGCCGCTGACGCCAGCGCGGACCGCGGTGCGGTTAAACTCTGGCCGGCACCAAGCATCACATAAAATAAGAGGGGTCATCTCATGTCTGACATCGCCGCATCGGGCGCGCTTCGCCCTGCCGGATCCCGGCGGGTGAAGGATCTGATCGCCGTCAATTTCGGCAACACGCTGGAGTGGTTCGACTGGACGATCTACACGATCTTCGCGCCCTATTTTGCCCTCCAGTTCTTCCCGTCGAGCGACAAGGCGGCGGCGTTGCTCGCCGCCCTCGCGGTCTTCGCGGCGGGCTTCCTGACGCGACCGCTCGGCGGCTTCCTGTTCGGCCTCTACGCCGATCGCGTCGGCCGCAAGCAGAGCCTGACGCTGGCCATGTTCATCACCGCCGGTGGCAGCCTCGTCATCGCCTGCGCGCCGACCTTCGCGACGGTGGGGCTCGCGGCCTCGATCATCCTGCTGGTGGCGCGGCTCGCCCAGGGCATCGCCCATGGCGGCGAGATGGGGACCTCCGTCACCTATCTGGTCGAGCGCGCCCCACGGCATCGGCGGGCGCTCTATGGCAGCACCTCCTGGGTGAGCGTCGTGCTCGGCACGATGATCGCGACCGTCACCGGGCTCCTGCTCAACGCCAATCTCGACCGGCCGGCACTGGAGAGCTGGGGCTGGCGCGTTCCCTTCCTGCTCGGCGGGCTGCTCGGCCTCTACGGGCTCTATCTGCGGCGCCAGCTCAGCGAGACCGATAGCTTCGAGAAGGGCAAGGTGCAGCAGGACGACCACGGCGCCGGCATGCCCGCGCTCGTCCGGAACTGGCGCGGCGTCGCCGTCGTCTTCGGCCTTTCGGCCGGCGGCTCGATCATGTTCTACACATGGCTGATCTACAGCCCGACCTTCGCCCAGATCAGCCGCGGCCTCGACGCCAAATCGGCCCTGACCGCCAGCCTGATCGCGCAAGCCGTCTTCCTCGTCGCGATCCCCGTCGTGGGCTGGCTCGCCGACCGCTTCGGGCGGCGCGTCTTCATCATCCTGTTCGGTGTCGGCTTTATCGCCGCGACCTTCCAGCTCGACGCCCTCATCACCAACAGCTTCTCCGGCCTGCTGACGGCGATGATCTCGGCGCTGCTGATCCTGGCCTGCCTGTTCGGGGTCAATACCGCGGTCTGGGCCGAGGTGTTCCCGACCTCGGTCAGGGCGACCGGAGTGAGCGGGCCGCTCTCGCTGGCGACCGCGATCTTCGGTGGCACGGCGCCCTATGTGAACACCTATCTCTCGCAGATCGGCGAGCACCGGATGTTCCTGGTCTACCTGATGATTGTCTCGGGCATCACGCTGGTCACCGGCCTGTTCATTCCCGAGACGCGCAAGCTCGAGCTCGACCGGCCCGATACCGGCCGGCTGTCCAACTAGCCGGCTGCGGCCGAGCAGAGCTGCGGCCGCGCCGCCGGAGTGGGCGCGCCCGCGACAAGCCTTATCGCAAACTCTCGGCCGCCAGCTTTGCGACTGCAGCGTGCGCCGCCTCGCGCTCCTTCTCGCCGACCTGCGCTCCGGCAAGATAGACCGCGATGGCAAAGCGCCGGCCGTCCGGCAGGTTGACGATGCCGATATCGTTGGTGGCGTGGTTGAGCCCGTCGGCGCTCGGCCCGAGCCCGGTCTTGTGGGCGAAGCGGGCGCCCTTGGGCAGGCCGGCCTTGATCCGGTTCGGCCCGGTCTTGGATTCGGCCATGAGCTTGTCGAGCAGTGCGGCATGGGCCGGGTCGCGCAGCCAGGTGCCCTTGGCGAGACCTTCGAGGAAGGCGATCGAGGCGTCCGGCGAAGCGGCGTCGCGCTTGTCGGTCAGCGTCGCCTGCAGCCGCTTCCTGCGCTCGGCCGCCGGGATCGCATTGATCGCGGCGTAGAACTTGGCCGTGTCGATCTGCTGGTCCCAGCCATAGCCGGGCAGGCCGAGGATCTCCGGCTGGAAGACGCGCTCATAACGATCGACCGAGATGCCGGTGACGCCGCCATCCCTCAGGATCGCGGTCAGGGCCTGCGGGCCGCCGATCAGGCGCAGCAGCAGGTCGGCGGCGGTATTGTCGCTCTCGGCGGTCGAGCGGGTCAGGAGCTCGCGCAGCGGATACTCGTTGCGCTCGCCTTTGAAGGCCTTGGCGAGCGGGCTGTGATAGAGCGAGAGATCGTTGCGGGTGACGGTGATCGGCTGGTCGAGCTTGAGCTCGCCGGCCTCGACCGCCTGCAGCACGCCGATCGCGAGCGGCAGCTTGAACACGCTCTGCAGCGGGAAGGGCTCGGATCCGCGATAGGACCAGCTCTTGCGATCCTTGAGGTCGATCAGGCCGACGCCGATGCGGCCGTTCGTGCCCTGCTCGATGGTCCTGATGCCGGCATCGAGCCTGGCCTTGTCCCAGTCGGCGAAGGCGGGGGAGGCGGCGAGGACAGCAAGAGCGGCGGAGCAGGCATAAGCGAAGGCGCGGCGGGTCGGCATGAAAAATCCCCTGTGGCGGGCCGCCACAGGGGAGGGTGATTGCGGCGCGGATAGGGCACCACCGTCATGCTCGCCCTTGTGGCGAGCATCCACGTCTTGAACACCAAACGCGATCGGCGAAGCGAAGACGTGGATGGTCGGGACAAGCCCGACCATGACGAGTTGATGCCAGGAAAAACCGTCAGAATTTCAGCCGTCTCGCCCGCTTGACCATCGGGATCTCGTGGATCTTCGCCAGCAATTCGTCCGAGACCGGCTCGTCCACGGCGACATAGCAGATCGCGTCGCCGCCCGGCTTGTCGCGGCCGAGATTGAAGGTCGCGACATTAACGCCGGCGGCGCCGAGCAAGGAACCGAACTGGCCGATGAAGCCCGGCTTGTCGGCATTGCGGACATAGAGCATGTGCGGCGCGAACTCGGCGTCGACCTGGATGTCGCGGATCTCGATGATACGCGGCTTGCCGTCATGGAAGACTGTGCCCGAGGCATGGCGCGGCATGTCCTCGGCCTCGACGACGATGCGGATGACGCTTTCGAGATTGCCGGCGACCTCGCGGGTCAGTTCCTCGACGACGATACCCTTCTCCTTCGCCACCATGGCGGAGTTGACCATGTTGATCTCGGGCAGGAAGGGCCGGAGCACGCCGGTGATCGCCGCCGCCGAGATCGCCTTGAGGTTCAGGCTCGCGACCGCGCCCTCGTACTCGATGCGGATGCCCTTGACCGGCGCCTCGGTGAGCTGGCCGAGGAAGGAGCCGAGCTTTTCGGCGAGGTCGACGAAGGGCTTGATCCGTGGCGCTTCCTCGGCCGAGATCGACGGGAAGTTCACGGCATTGGTGATCGCGCCCTTGAGCAGATAATCGCTCATCTGCTCGGCAACCTGCAAAGCGACGTTCTCCTGCGCCTCATTGGTCGAGGCGCCGAGATGCGGCGTGCAGACGACGTTGTCGAGGCCGAACAGCGGGTTGCTCTCGGCCGGCTCGACCGAGAACACGTCGAAGGCGGCGCCCGCGACATGGCCGGACTTGATGAGGTCGGCCAGCGCCGCTTCGTCGACCAACCCGCCGCGGGCGCAGTTGATGATGCGCACGCCCTTCCTGGTCTTCGCGAGGTTCTCGGCCGAGAGGATGTTCCTGGTCTTCTCGGTCATCGGCACGTGCAAAGTGATGAAGTCGGCGCGCTTCAGCAGCTCGTCCAGCTCGACCTTCTCGACGCCGAGCTGCACCGCCCGTTCCGGCGAGAGATAGGGGTCGAAGGCGATGACGCGCATCCTGAGGCCGATGGCGCGCTCGGCGACGATCGAGCCGATATTGCCGCAGCCGATCAGGCCGAGCGTCTTGGCCGTGATCTCGACGCCCATGAAGCGGTTCTTCTCCCACTTCCCGGCCTGGGTCGAGGCATCCGCCGACGGGATCTGCCGGGCGAGCGCGAACATCATCGCGATGGCGTGCTCGGCGGTGGTGATCGAGTTGCCGAAGGGCGTGTTCATCACGATCACGCCGCGGCTGGTCGCAGCCGGGATCTCGACATTGTCGACGCCGATGCCGGCGCGGCCGATCACCTTCAGCTTCGTCGCGGCCTCGAGCAGCTTGGCGGTGGCCTTGGTGGCCGAGCGGATGGCGAGGCCATCATAGTCGCCGATCACGGCGGCGAGCTTGTCCTTGTCCTTGCCGAGATTGGGATCGAAGGTCACGTCGATGCCGCGATCCCGAAAAATCTGGACGGCGGCGGGGGAGAGGGCGTCGGAGATCAGGACTTTGGGTGCGGGCATGGGATGGCTCCGGCTGCGCGCCGCAATCGGTCGCGCGCGTGAATGGGGAGGCGCGTTCCTTCTCCCCCCGGGGGAGAAGGTGGCTCGGCGAAGCCGAGACGGATGAGGGCCGGCGGGCGAGAGCTCACGACAAACGTCGCGCTGCCCTCACCCCAACCCTCTCCCCCGAGGGGAGAGGGGGCGCGTCGCGCTTACGCCGCCTTCTTGCCCAGACCCGCCTTCGCCTCGTTGAAGGCATAGGTGATCCACGGCAGCAGCGCCTTGAGGTCGCGGCTCTGGACGGTCGCGCCGCACCAGATGCGCAGGCCGGGAGGGGCGTCGCGGTAATGGCCGAGATCGTAGCCGGCGCCGGCCTTCTCGATGACCTGGACCACCTGCTTGGCGAAGGCCGCCTGCGCGTCGGCCGAGAGCGCCGTCACCGCCGGGTCGGTGAACTTGAGGCAAACGCTCGTGTTCGAGCGCGTCTTCGGCTTGACCGCAAGGAAGTCGATCCAGTCGTTCTCGCGCACGAACTTGGCGATGACGCGGGCATTGCCGTCGGCGCGCTTCACCAGCCCGTCGAGCCCGCCGACCTTCTTCGCCCAATGAAGCGCATCGAGATAATCCTCGACCGCGAGCATGGACGGGGTGTTGATCGTCTCGCCGGCAAAAATGCCCTCGGAGAGCTTGCCGCCCGAGGTCATGCGGAAAATCTTCGGCAGCGGCCAGGAAGGCTTGTAGGTCAGCAGCCGCTCGACCGCGCGGGGCGAGAGCACGATCATGCCGTGCGCCGCCTCGCCGCCGAGCACCTTCTGCCAGGAGAAGGTGACGACATCGAGCTTCGGCCAGTCGAGGCGCTGGGCGAAGGCGGCCGAGGTGGCGTCGCAGATCGTCAGGCCCTCGCGGTCATCGGCGATCCAGCTGGCATCGGCGACGCGCACGCCCGAGGTGGTGCCGTTCCAGGTGAAGACGACGTCGCGGGTCTTCGTGTCGACCTTCTTCAGGTTCGGCAATTCGCCATAGGGGGCGGTGAAGGTGCGCACATCCGCCAGCTTGAGCTGCTTGGCGACATCGGTGACCCAACCCTCGCCAAAACTCTCCCAGGCGACCATGTCGACGCCGCGGGCGCCGAGCAGCGACCACATCGCCATTTCCATGGCGCCGGTGTCGGAGGCCGGTACGATGCCGATGCGGTAATCGGCCGGGACCTGCAGCACCTCGCGCGTCAGGTCGATCGCGAGCTTGAGCTTGTCCTTGCCGATCTTGGCGCGGTGCGAGCGGCCAAGCGCCGCGTCACCGAGAGCCTTGAGGGTCCAGCCGGGGCGCTTGGCGCAGGGGCCGGACGAGAAATGCGGCACGCGCGGACGCGTGGCCGGAATCGTATTCGCCATCGATGTCTCCATCCTTACAGATGGGCGCGCCGCGTTGGGGCGGCGTGTCCCGTCGATGGGCGTAGGATGGGAGGGGGAGGGGAGTCAAGCGGCGCTACACTTGCAAGTCATATTTGCCCCTCTACTCGGCAGATTGCCCTAGCACGGGGTCAATGTTCCATTTGATGCTTCTCTCCAGATTATATCTGGCTACTTTATGTAATTTTCTGGATTTCCGGAGCAGTTTTTGTTTGAATTGAATTAACCAGCCTTTTTCATTTGCCAATTCTCCATTAATTCTTCCGTGTTGATATCGGGCTCTTAAGGCTGAAAACACCAGCTGCTGCTTTTCTGGATGAAGTGATGTCAATTCGTTTACGAATTCATCCGCTTTGACATACTTTAATATTGGTACGTCATAATATATATTTTCTTCGCTATTTGTTAAATTTAGCTTTCTAAAAAATAACTGCTGATCTTCGCGCATGATCTGAAGTAATTTTTTTGCCATCTCGGGGTATTTATCATCCCTTGACGCAGCTCTTTTGTCTCGCAAATAGTTCATAATTTCTTGGAAATCCGGAGTTTCATTCTCATGAATCCCAAGGCCTCCGTAGGCGCCCAGGCGAAAATCGTCAGCATAATTATCGCGCGGGAGAGGGGGTAGTTTGCCAGCTTTATATAGGTCGTCGATATACTTCTTGCTCTCTTTTATTATAGTGTGACGATTTTTCCTAATTAACTTAGCGGAAGAAAGCCAAAGTCTTAATCCAACGACATGTAAAATCTCTCCAGGGATCGTAATGCTGCGATTGTTAAACTGATCCTGCATCGTCATCAGCGCATGATCAAACTCACCTTCGGTGCGCTCGTGGGAATGCCAAACTGTCCTCCAAGCAGGTTCCGCTCCAGGAGGTGTGTAATGCGGGCTCTGATCTAAAGCGGTCACGATGGCTTCTTTATCGTGCCAGCCATTAAGGAGGACTTCACCTATGATTTTGATATCCAATATATCATAGTCGAACTTCACATTTGGGTATCTATCTTCGATTTCGTCTGCGATAGTTTTTGCCTCACCTCTTTGTTGACTCATGTATCTTGTCAATCTACTCGCTGACAGGCTCTTGAAATTCTCATCCTTTAGCCGCCCTGATCTGCTTTCAATCGATAGGGAAATCATTTGCCCCAGCAGCTTGGCTGCAGCTTCTTTATTTTTCCAGTGCGTATCTGTAAAATTTGTCGAAACTCGTTCAAAATCCCAAAGGCTTTGTTTCAATATTCTCAAGTTACCGGTTTTTGATTGATCGTGAATTGATATAATTAGCTCTTTATTATCAATTAAAAAGTCTCTTGTTTTGTCATCTCTGATAAGAGAAAGGAAATGAGGGAGCGCACTATGAATTGATGATCTAATCTCAAATGTTTTTCCTATCAATTTCTCCTTTATGTCGTCGTAATTTTTCCCTTTGCTCGCGATCTTTTCCTCGTTTGCAATGACTATCGCTTTATACTCGTCGTGTTCAACAAATGAGTTAATGTAACCTAATATTTCTGAAATATCCATTACGCATCGCTCTAGGTCGTCAATAGGCTTTCAGCTGGGTCGCTAAAATATGTTTGAAGATCAATTTCTGGTATTGTGGATGATATTGTGGCGTCGTCTGTTCCATTGCCATCGACGTCTACCTTAATTGCCGTCTTTAGGACTCCCTTTGCAATTGATGCTGCTATTCTCATTCCTTTTGATGCAAGAACAGGGTGCATTTGGCGGAAAAATGCCTCTTCTACCTGCTTAGGTGATGTTATCCCGTAGAGGCTGACATACAGATGGCGCTGCTTTGTATCTTGCAGGAAATTCTTTATAAAAAAAGTTTTGCCGCTTCCCCAGGGGCCGTCTAGCAAAATTGCATAGTCATGTCTATTATTTTTGTCGCAGTAATACTTTAAATATTCGATGGTTGTTCGATTGGGGTTGGTGTTGTGTTCGGTCATTTCCAGAATTTTCTCTAGCTAGCTTTTAATCAGTAATTTAGCGCAAGTTAGCAGCGTTAACGGTGAGACTCAGCGATGTTCATTTTCCACCGTATAGGATGGCTCGCAGCGCGTTTGGCGACAAGGGAGCTGATCTTTTCTCCCACAAGGAAGAGGTTCTCAGGTCGGGCATATTAAGGGATGTCTCAGGGCGATGACGGGGATGTGCCACCAACTTATCCCCGCCCCCCAAACCTCTCGTATACTCACGGCCATCCCATCCCCGGGGGGCGGCCGACCGGAGGCATGCTGATTGGCGGGGTGGGTGCGGCGCCTGCGGGCGAGGGTTGCGCCTCGCTCCCGGGAGGCTTCGGGAACCGACCTGGAGGCATTACGACCTCTGCGCGAGGAGCTCGCTAGACCGCGCCGGCTGCACAAGCCGGCGTGACAGAAGCGCGGCCCGGAGTTTTCAAATCGCCGCTGGCGGAGCGCCACGGGGCGTGCGGATGGGGATCCATCCGCGCCGCTTCCTGGCTCAATGGAAGCGGATCA
>WPCJ01198669.1_pt1 | contig 10617 bp, 9 predicted proteins | sample 5399831 | NCBI WGS metagenome assembly WPCJ01 (sample SAMN12869470, study PRJNA574797) | sludge metagenome | isolation source: wastewater treatment of pH10 | place: China:Beijing | collected 2019-05-20 | reverse complement strand
CGCAGTATTTTCCAACAGAAAAGAATCTGTAAAGTTCTCCTCTATACGAACGTGTCATTCTGCACCGAAGGTGCAGGAACTGTACGCCAAAATAATCTAGGTTAATTTGTTTTTTTAGGATTGCAATATTCCGAGATGTTTCGTTCCTCAACATGACAGGCCTATGGAATAAAAGGCTAAAAATTTAGCACCCTGAAATGTCTAACATCTCATATCTCACATCTCATATCTCAAATCTCCCTAACCTATATCCCCGCCGAATTAAACTGCAAGTCATATAATTTCCTATAATAACCTTCCATTTCCAACAGCTCATGGTGCGTACCGATTTCCTTAATCTCACCCTTATCCAGAACAATAATCTTATCTGCTTTCTGGATGGTGGACAGCCTATGGGCAATTACGATAGACGTACGGCCTTCCATCAGGTTTTCAATGGCATTTTGAATCAATTCCTCCGTTTCAGTATCGATGGAAGAAGTTGCTTCATCAAGGATCAAGATTTTAGGGTCATGAACCAGGGCACGGATAAAAGAGATTAACTGTGCCTGACCAGCAGACAGCGTCGAACCCCGCTCTTGAACCTGGTAGTTGAAGTTACCTGGAAGACGCATGATAAAATCATAAGCTCCAACTTTCTTGGCGGCATCCTCGATAGATTCAAAGGATATTTTGGGGTTATTCAGATTGATATTGTTCAATACCGTATCCGAGAACAAAAAGACATCTTGCAGCACGGTAGCAATGGTCTGACGCAGGAAGGTCAGATCATATTCCTTGATGTTTACACCATCCAATAGGATCTCACCTTTTTGGATTTCATAGAAGCGGCTCAGGATATTGATGATAGATGATTTTCCAGCACCAGTAGCACCTACCAATGCTAAGGTTTCACCCTGCTCGACATGGAAGCTTACATCTTTCAATACCCACTTCTCCTCGTTATAAGCAAACCATACATTTTTAAAGGTAATCTCACCCTTAACATGTTCCGGTTTATATTTTCCTTCATTTGGAGTGAATTCGTCGGTATCCAGCACATCAAAGATGCGTTCTGCGGAAACCATACCCATCTGAAGGGTATTGAACTTATCGATCAACTCGCGGATAGGTCTAAAGATCATGTTGATATACATGATAAAGGCGACTACCACACCTGGAGAAATCACATCTGCCAAGATCTGCTTGGAACCATACCATACCAATAGACCTGTGGCGATGGCTACGATGATTTCCAAAACCGGGAAGAAGATCGAAAAATACCAGTTCGCACGGATATGCGCATTCCTATGTTCCGCATTGATGGCCTTGAACTTGCGCATCTCTTGGTCTTCGCGGGCAAAGTATTGGATCACGCTCATGCCCGAGATATGTTCCTGAAGGAAAGTATTCAAATTGGATACCCATAAGCGGACACTTTGGAAAGCTGATTTCATGGCCTCCTTAAAGATATAGGTCGCTGCGATCATCAAAGGCATTGGGATCAATACCACCAAGGTCAATTTCCAATCGGTATAGAACATGACCCCTAGGATAACCACCAATTGCAATAGATCACCAATAATTTGGATCAGACCTTCTGAAAAGATATTGGCTATGGTTTCCAAGTCGGAGATGGTCCTGGTGATCAATCTTCCGATGGGCGTATTATCAAAATATTTTAAGCGGAGGTTGGTAATATGGTTGAATACTTGGATCCGGATATCGCGGATAACCGACTGACCCAAGGTATTGGTCATCAAGGTATGGAAATAACGGATGATGGTTTGCGCAATCAACAGGGCAAACATCAGTAAGAGCATTGTGGTCAACCCTTCACTTTTTCCGGATAATATGTAGTGGTCCAAGGTATATTCCACCAATAACGGAAGGGCAGGAGCTACCGCTGCGAGTAAAATCGTGAGTATAACGGAAACCCAGAAAACAGGCATGTAGGGGCGGATATATTTGGCTAACCTACCCAGCAGTTTACTGTCGTATGCATTTCCTGAAATCTTGTCTTTTTCCAAAATCTTAGTTTTAATCAATATATGGATAATTAACCTCTGTTAGGTAAAGCCCACAGGCAGGGACCGAAGTGCCAGCTTTGGAGCGATCCATACTTTGAATTACCTCTTTAATATGTTCTATAGGTTTCTTGCCTAGGCCAATTTCCATCAAGGTTCCAACGATTGCCCGAACCATGTTCCTCAGAAAACGATCTGCTGAAATATGGAATACCAATCTATCACCATCCCACAACCATTCCGCACGTTTAATATCGCAATAATTGGTGAATACTTGGGTGTTCGATTTGCTGAAACAAGAAAAATCTTGCCTACCTAACAAATCTAAAGCTGCAATGTTCATTTTTTCCACATCGGGTTTATCGCGCAACTGCCAAGAAAATTCATGCAAGAAAGGATCCTTCTGAAAATGTACATGATATTCATAGCTTCTTTGCGTTGCGTCGAATCGGGCATGGGCTTCCGCAGCTACCTCAATTAGGCGCTTTGCCGATATATCAAATGGCATTAAAGCATTCAGGGAGTGAACAAATCGATCCTTGTTCTCCAAAACCTTAGCCTTACTGGAGAAATGGACAAATAACTGTTTTGCATGCACACCGCTGTCTGTACGACCGGCACCAATCGTTTCCACTTCCTCGCGAAGTAAAATGGAAAGGGCTTGGTTCAGTTTTTCCTGAACAGAGACAGCATTGTCCTGGATCTGCCAACCATGGTAAGCAGTTCCATTGTATGCTATTTCCAAAAAGTATTTAGGTATTTGTTCTTCCACCATGCAAATGTAATTAATATCAATTTAGCTCATACCTGCAATTATAAAGATCAGGTAAAAAATTAACAGACAATCCAGGTTGTACCTGTTCCAGATGAATGCCTTGTACTTGAATTCAAGTACAAAATTTACCACTTATCTGGGTATGTTTTAGAGCTGCAATTAGCTCTAACTTAGTCCTATATAAAAAACATAGCTCATGAAAAAGTTATTGATCATACTAACATTATTTTTTGGCTGTACCTATGCAGCCTCTGCTCAAGGATTTTTGGATAAAATCGACAGAGCATTGAACAAGGTTGAAAACACTTCCAATAAGGTAGACAATGCTTCGAATAAGGCTGGTCGCATTGGTGGGAAATTAGGCGGGCTTTTAGGGAAAAAAGGCGATAAGGATGCGGCAGGCGAACTGGTAGTCTTAATTGAAGGTGTAAATCTTGCTGAGTTAAAGACCATTTCTACAGGCTTGGAATCCAACAAGAAAGTTTCAGATGTAAAAATGAAATACAAAGCATCAGGTTCGACTTTGAATGTACAGTTCAAGGGAGATGCTGAAGAACTTTTCGAGGCACTTAAGAAAACTAGTCCTTTGATTACCGACGAAACGGTGCAGGCCATCGAAGAGGAGGGCATTGCCATAAAAATCGAAAAATAGTTTATCTTTATACATATCATGCATAGGCAGTGATTTTCACTGCCTATTTCTATTTAATAAAACCTTTAGTTAAACATCAAATATGCTAGCTAGGTGCAAAATATTGCCATTCCTTCTGCTTTGCTGCCTGCTTGTTTTCTCTGCAAAAGGAGAACAAGTCAAAAGGCCTTATCAAGCAGAAATTGACAGCCTAGAAAAACTCATAAAAACCAATATTACGGTCGAAGATAAAGCCTTTAATATCTTTGAACTTTCCTTTTACTATTCCTTTTCAGATTCCGCTGCAGCCCATAATTATCTAAAACAAGGACTCCTATATAAAAATGAATTTCCTATCGCCCATGGTATGGGAAAAGTTTATGAGGGTTTGTTTTATATGGATTATGATCTTCCCAAAGCCATCAGCCTATTTGAAGAAGCAGATGCTGAGCTGGCCAAATTTGATGGCATTAAAGCCAAATGGTTAAGGGCTAAATTATTGAATAATCTGGCTTCGGCGTATCAGTGGCAGGACAAGCACATCAGAATGTTGGAAATCTTGGTCAATAAGGCGCTTCCAATGGCCAAAGAAGCCAAAGATGATGTGATTACGGGAAATATCCTCTATAAAATTGGACTTAATTTCTGGAATAACCTGCAATATGGAGAGGCCAATAAATACCTGATAGAATCTTTGGAATACCTGAATAAGGGAAAATACGACCCATTTACCATGAATGAGGTTTATAAGCTTTTGGTCGTTTCCCTAAATGCCATGGATGACGGTAAGAAGTCGGAAGAGGTCATGTCAGGGTATGAAAAATTTATCAAGAAACATAAAGGAGAATTGCCCTTAAGCGACTATCATTTTGTGTATGCGGTATATAACCGATTTAAACAGAACTATGATCTATCCCTGTCCCACATGGACAAAGCCATCGAAAATCTCAAGAAAGAAGGGGTAGACAATCCAAGGACTTTGACTAGTTTATATTACCAAAGGGCATTGATAAACCTTAATAAAGAGGATTTTCAGGCTGCATTCAGGGATTTGAATGTATATGTAGAAAGAAGGATGGATGTGGGCTATTCTTTCTTTCAGGACAGTTTGAATATTGCTATCGCTTATGTCAAGATCTATGAAGGGTTAAAGGATTACAAAAAGGCCATGGAATGGGTAAAAAAGAAGGATATCCTTCAAGATACCATGTACAACAGGCGGATCCGGGAGTCAATCATGGATTATGAGGTTAAATATCAAACTCTCGAAAAGGAAAGCGAGATCCTTTCCCTGAAAACAGAAAGGGAGAAAACCGAAAGTGATATTAAAAATACCCGCATCATCATTGCCTTGGTGGCGATCATCCTACTGTTGATTGGTTATTTTCTGTTCAAAAACCATCAGAAAAACAAAAGATTGCTTCAGCAGCAAGAAATCAACAATAACCAAAAGCTCTTAGAGGAAAAACAAAAGCAAAAGCTCATGTCGCTGGATGCCATGTTGCATGGAGAAGAAAAAGAAAGGAACAGGCTTTCCAGAGACCTGCACGATGGTCTGGGGAGTGTACTAGCTTCTATTAAATATAAGATCTTGGACAGCCAACTGTCCAATCCGAATGATAAGGTCGATTCCATTCTCGTTGATATGGACTATGCGATTTCCGAAATGCGTAGGATTTCCCATAACCTTATGCCCGAATCCCTGCGCCGTTTCGGTCTTGAGATTTCTTTAGGCGACTTATGTAAAAGTCTGCAAAACTCCCAGACTAAGATCGAATTGCAATTGTATGGCCAATTTAATATCCTGAGCCAAGAGCAACAAACCCATATTTACCGCATCATCCAAGAATTGATCTATAACTCCTTGAAACATTCCGAGGCCAAACACATCTTGGTGCAGTGCAGTGTCGAAGATAATGTGGTCTTTATTACTGTTGAAGATGATGGCAAGGGTTTCCGGGCTAATCAATTGAAGGATGATCCTAAAGATGGAGTTGGGTTGACCAATGTGAAGATCAGGGTAAATTACCTGCACGGTAAATTGGATATCCGCTCCGAAGTAGGAAAAGGAACGAGCATCGATATTGAAATTATGGTATAAATAAAACGGAAATCCCCTCCCTTGAACGATTTACAAAGCAGAAACCAAAACCTATTTAAGTTGTTTGTATTATATTTGCGATATAAATAATCTATAAATATGATACAGCGTATTCAAACCGTTTGGTTATTGCTTTCAAGCCTAGTTTTATTTGCTCTTTTCATGTTCCCTTTTGTTGGCTACATTGATTTGGTAGGACTTGGAAAAAACATCTATGTAACTGGCGTATATTCCTCAGCAAACAATGTGACAACTAAAGAAACTGGCTTTTTATTGATGACCATTGCCACCGTAGTCCTGGCTTTGATCCCCATCTTTATCATATTCCAATATAAAAACCGGAAACTTCAATTGAACCTGATCCTCGCTCAAGTAGTATTGATCTGTTTATTTGCCATTTGGATGTTTATTACAGCGAACAATATCCTGGATCTGATCAATCAGCATATTGGAGCGAACAATATCGGTATCGGATTCTTCCTTTTACCGGTTTCTATTCTATGTTTATCCTTTGCTATTCGTGGAATCAGAAACGACAATAAATTAATTAAATCAGCCGAGAGGCTTCGTTAATACGAACGTATGAAACAATTTTTATACATTCTTGGACTTGCTATTGCATTTTTATTGCCTAAAATGTCGCAAGCCCAAGAAGATCCTAATTTAAATGTGGTTGATGATATTCAGTTTGATCTAAAGTCGGTAACGGCATTTGGAGATACTTTAGTGGTCGACTTATTTGCCATATCTTACGATAAGAACCCTAGGGAATTCAGATTGAATGTTTTCGCTACGGCATTGATCGATGCACAAGAGGAATCACATATGTTGACCTCCGTGCAGATCGATAGAGTGATCGTTCAGCTTTCTGACAGAGAAAATTACCTGAATTATCTTTTACAGCAAGACAAACCTGTCAATATCAAATTGAAATTGACACCCATGACAGAAGAAATTAAGAACGCGAAAATGGTAAAGATCGTTTTCAATGCTCTCGAAGAGGAAGGACAATTCCTCGATGCGTTTATAGACCTTGAACAAGAAAAGGAGCAGTAATGCTCCTTTTCTTGTTTATGGATTGTTGTAATAACCTTTTAATAATGACATGGTTGCTAAATCTGTGTTAATAGGTATTTAGACTTATATTTATTTTCTAGAAAAAACTCTTTTTTGCGCTACTTCCAGGCTAACGTGCCATGCCAGCTAAAATATTGGAACCCCTATGGGGTTATATCACTAAAATTAAAAATATATTTTTTTGCCTTCCACTTTGCTGTCATCTCCTTCCGATAAATTTAGTCCAAATTTTTACTGCTCGGTTTGACTTATTGGATAAACCTATCCTTCTTCTCTTTCCAGTCTTTCCAATTCCTCGTAATTCTTCTCTAGCTTTTTGACCAACCTGATATAGATTAGCTTATAGATCCATTTTACCAAGGATATCATCGCCCAGCCTATCACAAAAATTATAAAGCCTAGAAGACTAATAAATAGGATATTATGACCTATGGATTTATGGAATACATCTTCCTCCCAAATAAGGCTCATGGCAGTTATTCCCAAAGCGATCATGATCAGGTAAATATTGAAGCGGATATAATGGGCAACAGTTTTTCTGGTCACCAAAATATTGGATAGGAGTTCCTTGGTATTATTGGTGTTCTTTATTTTTCTATAGGAATTGAAAAAGGCATAGATAAAATAGAGAATGATGATATAGGAAGCCACATCAATAAAATTGCTGAGCAGTTCCAATGCATAAGGTAATTTTTCGGGATCCGTATCAAAAAGAAATACGAATACATTTAATATGATGCCAAGGAATAATTCGATGATGCTGATAATAAAAATCCATTTCACAAGGGAGGATGAACTCTTATGCAACATATTGCGGATTTCTTCCTTGTTTACCTTAGGATATCCCTCGTCTTTTTGCCAATGTTGTTTTAGAAAATCTAGTTCATCCATTAAACCACTCCTTTCTTTGTTAGCATTTCTTTCAGTTTGTTCTTGATTCTATTCATTTTGACTCGGGCATTTACTTCGCTAATCCCCAAAGTCTCAGCGATCTCGGTATAGTCCTTGTCTTCGAGGTACATATAAACCAAAGCTTTGTCGATATCATTCAATTGGCGTACGGCATCATATAGGTGTTTTAGTTGGTCTTCAGTCTCTGAATTGTATTCCTCATAGCGGATGTTGGCTAGGGATTGATCCCAATCAACGGTCGCTATTTTTGTCTTTTTGCCTCGGTATAATGATATTGCTGTATTCAAGGAAACTCTATACGCCCAAGTTGAAAACTTTGACTCTCCCTTGAACTTTGGATAGGATTTCCATAACTGAATAACCATCTCTTGGAACAAGTCCTGGTGAGATGCAAGATCTGTTGTATACAGCTTGCAGATCTTATGTAGGATATTTTGATTATCCTCCAAAAGATTTACAAATTCTTGCTCTAGGTTCTCAGTCATTTATTGGTATTTGTCGACAATAGTAAGGTATTGTTACAACATGTAGATACATTTTTTTAAATTCGCTCAATGGCAAAAACAAAATCAGCATATTTCTGTCAATCATGTGGATATGAATCTCCAAAGTGGTTGGGGCAATGTCCTTCTTGTAAACAATGGAATACCTTTGTTGAAGAAGTGGTGGAAAAGGCTTCTAGCCGCGTGCCTGAATGGCGTAGCACGAGCGCTGGCCCAAGCATACAGAAAAGAACTAACAAAGCTGCGGTCATCCATGAGATCGTGTACTCCGAAGAGCAACGGATCTTATCTCCGGATAAGGAGTTCAACCGCGTATTAGGGGGTGGGATTGTTCCGGGCTCCTTGGTTTTGATCGGTGGTGAACCAGGTATTGGAAAATCTACCCTGATGTTGCAACTGGCGCTATCTATTCCCAAGGTGAAAACACTTTATATTTCGGGTGAGGAAAGTGAACAGCAGATCAAGATGCGAGCGGAAAGATTGTCCCAGAACTCCAATGCGAATTGCTATATCCTTACGGAGACCTCCATGCAGAACATCTTCAAGCAGATTGATCAAGTAGAACCCAATGTAGTGGTCATCGACTCCATACAGACCTTACATTCTGCTCAGATAGAATCGGCTCCCGGTTCGGTCTCTCAAGTGCGGGAATGTACGGCTGAGTTGCTACGGTTTGCCAAAGAGACCAATACACCGGTCTTTATTGTAGGGCATATTACCAAAGATGGTTCCATTGCAGGACCAAAGGTATTGGAACATATGGTGGATACCGTTTTGCAATTTGAAGGCGATAGAAACCACGTTTATCGCATACTTAGAGCGGTTAAAAATAGATTTGGATCTTCTTCTGAACTCGGTATCTATGAAATGCAGGGGTCCGGTTTAAGGGAAGTTTCCAACCCATCGGAAATCATGCTTTCGCAAAGGGAGGAGCAGGTCAGTGGAATTGCCGTAGCAGCCATGTTAGAGGGCTTGAGGCCATTGATGATCGAGGTGCAGGCCTTAGTGTCCAACTCCGCATATGGAACGCCGCAGAGGAGCTCTACGGGTTTTGATACGAAAAGGTTGAACATGCTCTTGGCTGTCCTTGAAAAACGCTTTGGATTTCGCTTAAGCGCGCAGGATGTATTCCTCAATATTGCTGGCGGACTAAGGGTGGAAGATCCCGCTATTGATTTGGCCGTTATTGCAGCGCTTATTTCATCCCAACAGGATATCGCTCTGCCTTCCAATATCACCTTTGCTGGTGAAGTAGGTCTATCAGGCGAAATCAGGGCCGTAAATCGTATCGAACAGCGAATACAAGAAGCCGAAAAATTAGGATTTGAACAGATCTTTATTTCAAAATATAATACCAAAGGATTGGATGTGAAAAGATATCAGATCTTGGTCCGGCCAGTGGCTACCTTAGAAGATGTCTTCAGGATATTATTTGGTTAAGAATAGGCCTAAACAAAAAACTCCGAGAAATTCTCTCGGAGTTTTTTAATGATCTTTTTGCTTATTTGATTACTTCAGCTAGTTTAGCTTCTAAAGCTTCACCGCGAAGGTTAACTGCAATAATCTTACCTTCAGGATCTAATAGGAAATTCTGAGGAATACCTTCAATACCATAAAGTTCTACTACTGGTGAATGCCAGAACTTAAGGTCAGACACTTGGGTCCATCCAGAAAGATTGTCTGCTTTAATAGCTTCTAACCAATCTGTTTTACCATTCTCACGGTCTAAGGAAACACCATATACCGTAAAGTTCTTGTCTTTGAATTTGTTGAAGGCTGCTACCACATTCGGGTTTTCATGACGACATGGTCCACACCAGCTCGCCCAGAAGTCAATCAATACGTATTTACCACGTAATGAAGACAAAGCAACCACTTTACCTGTTGTATCAGGCAATGCGATTTCTGGCGCTACGGAACCGATAGCAACTTTTTGTAGTTTCTCGATCTTTGCTGCCAATGCTTTTCCACGGGTAGAGTTTTTCAATGCCGCAGAAAGCTTTTCATAAGCAGGGCCTACCACATTATTAACCGTTTGGGCACTTACCATCTCGTCCAACAATCCTAAAGTCACATAACTGTTTGGATTGTCCTTGATGAATTGCTCATTGAGTTGAGTCTGTTGCTTGAATAATCCTTCAGCCTTCCCTTGCAACGTTTTCAGGAATTCTTCATCCTGTTGTTGGTCTGGACTTGCTGCTTGATATTCCTTGTTTAAAGTCTCAAATTGATCGGTTACAGCTTTAATTGCTGCTTTGTATTTGCTAAAATCAGTATTGATCTCATTTCCTGAGATTTCAGCATTTGCCATTTTATCACCGGTAACCTTGATTACACCTTTAGAAAGGTAAAGCATGGTCATATCTGGAGTTTCAATCTGGTTCAATGGTTTGCCATCAGCAGATAAAATGATCTGTGCTTGCGTAGGTTCTGAAACAATTCCGTTATAGGTAAACTGTCCTTTATCAACATTAGCAGAATCAATATGGCGTTGTCCGCCATCTACATACATCAAATACACTTTCGCTGGCGCATTCACATTCTTTATATTTCCTTTGATGGAAAAGTCCTCTTGGGCAAAAAGCAAAGTAGGGACTGCTGCCAGTACAGCT
>WPCJ01099611.1_pt1 | contig 10623 bp, 10 predicted proteins | sample 5399831 | NCBI WGS metagenome assembly WPCJ01 (sample SAMN12869470, study PRJNA574797) | sludge metagenome | isolation source: wastewater treatment of pH10 | place: China:Beijing | collected 2019-05-20 | reverse complement strand
CCCAGGCCTCCGGGGTGTCCGGCAGCGCGTAGACGCCCTGGCGAGGGCGGGTCAGCTCACCGGTCCGCACGGCGCGCGCGAGCTCAGCCCCGGTCACACCCCGCTGGCGGAGCTCGGACGTCCGCGCCATCCGCCCGAGTACGTGCAGGACGGACGCAGCACGCACGAAGGACATCGCTCGATAGTGCCCCGGGTGCGTGGGGGTGGGACGCCGCTGCCACGGGACCTGTGAACAAGTCGCTGTGTTCCCTCCCGGTGCAGACGTCGCACACGACCCTCGGATATGCGAAAACCCAGACCATCGGGACTCAGAGCGGCGTGTCGCTGGGGGACACGCCGTCACGAGCGCGAATGGTCTGGGTTTTCGAAGTCCCAGCGGCGAGGGGTCAGCCGAAGCGGCCGGAGACGTAGTCCTCTGTGGCCTGCACAGAGGGGGTGGTGAAGATCGACATGGTGTCGTCGTACTCGATGAGCTTGCCGGGCTTGCCGGTGCCGGCGATGTTGAAGAACGCCGTCTTGTCCGACACGCGCGAGGCCTGCTGCATGTTGTGCGTGACGATGACGATCGTGAACTCGTTCTTGAGTTCGCTGATGAGCTCTTCGATCGCGTAGGTCGAGATGGGGTCCAGGGCCGAACACGGCTCGTCCATCAGCAGGACCTGCGGCGACACGGCGATCGCGCGGGCGATGCACAGTCGCTGCTGCTGGCCGCCGGAGAGCCCGGAACCCGGCTTGTCGAGCCGGTCCTTGACCTCGTTCCACAGGTTCGCACCCGTGAGGGACTTCTCGACGAGGGCATCCTGGTCGCTCTTCGACATGCGGCTGTTGTTGAGCTTGACCCCGGCGAGTACGTTCTCCTTGATCGACATGGTGGGGAACGGGTTCGGCCGCTGGAACACCATGCCCACCTGGCGGCGCACGAGCACCGGGTCGACTCCGGGCCCGTAGAGGTCCTTGCCGTCGAGCAGGACCTCGCCCTCGACGCGTGCGCGGGGGATGACCTCATGCATGCGGTTGAGGGTGCGAAGGAACGTCGACTTGCCACAGCCCGAGGGGCCGATGAAGGCTGTGACGCTGCGCGGTTGGATGTCGAGGGAGACGCCTTCGACGGCGAGGAAGTCGCCGTAGTAGACGTTGAGGTCGTTGACTTCGATGCTCTTGGACACGTGTTTCCTATTCCGGGTGGGCCGCCGCTCAGCGGCCGGCGAGCTTGGGTGCGAACAGCTTCGCGATGAGTCGGGCGAGCAGATTCAGCAGCATGACGATGAGGATGAGGGTGAGGGCGGCGGCCCAGGCGCGGGCGATTGCCGCGTCCGGGTTCGTGCCCTGGTTCATGTACTGGTTGTAGGCGAACACCGGCAGCGTCATCATCTGCCCGTTGAAGATGTTCGTGTTCAGGCTCTGGGTGAAGCCGGCAGTGAGCAGAAGCGGCGCCGTCTCTCCGATCACCCGCGAGATGGCCAGCATGATCGACGTCATGATGCCCGCGATCGACGTCGGCAGCACGACCTTCAGGATGGTGAGCCACTTCGGCACTCCGAGGGCGTAGGACGCCTCTCGCAGTTCGTTGGGGACGATGCGCAGCAACTCTTCGCTGCCTCGCACGACCACGGGGGTCATCAACACGGCAAGCGCGAGAGCTCCCATGAATCCCATCGAGATGCCCGGGCGCACCAGCAGCGAGAACACTGCGTAGATGAACAGACCCGCCACGATCGAGGGGATGCCGGTCATCACGTCGACGAAGAAGGTGATCGCCTTCGCGATCTTCCCGCGGCCGTACTCGACGAGGTAGATCGAGGTCATCAGGCCGATGGGTACGGAGATGACGGTGGCTGTCAGCGTGATGAGCACAGTGCCCCAGATGGCGTGGACGATTCCACCGCCTTCGCCGACGACGTTGCGCATCGAGTAGGAGAAGAACTCCAGGTCGAAGCGCTCGATGCCGTTGGCGACGACCGTCCAGAGCAACGAGATGAGTGGCAGGAGCGCGATGAGGAAGGCTGTCGCGACCAGTGCGGTCATGAGCCTGTCGATCGCCTTGCGGCGACTCTCCGCGATGGAGGAGATCACGGTGATGATCACCATGTAGATCAGGATCCCGCAGATCACGGTACCGACGATGTTGAAGTCGGCGAGGCTGGAACCGGCAGCGGCCACGGCGAAGATCGCGGCCGAGATGGCGAAAGATGCCGCGAGCAGCGCCCACGGAGCCCACTTGGGGAGCTTGCCCGAGGTGAGCGACGCGGTGCTCGCGGGAGCGGCGGTCAGGACGGTCATGTCAGTTGGCTCCCGAGAACTCGGCGCGGCGAGCGACGATCCATCGCGCCAGCGCATTGACGGCGAAGGTCACGACGAAGAGGATGAGGCCGGTGGCGATCAGCGTGTTCACTCCGGTGTCGTGTGCCTCGGGGAAGGCCAGGGCGATATTGGCCGGGATCGGCGTGGGGTTCGTCGCGGTGAGTACCAGGAAGGTGACCACCGCGGAAGGGGAGAGCACCATGGTCACAGCCATGGTCTCGCCGAGTGCCCGGCCGAGGGCGAGCATCGCCGCCGAGACCATGCCGCCGCGAGCGAAGGGCAAGACGGCCATACGCACCATCTCCCATCGGGTGGAACCGAGGGCGAGGGCTGCCTCCTCGTGGAGCTTCGGGGTCTGCAGGAAGACCTCGCGGCAGATGGCGGTCATGATCGGGATGCACATCACTGCCAGCACGAGAGCCGCGGTGAGGATCGTCTTCCCGGTCGACGACACCTGGCCCCCGAAGAAGGGGACCCAGGAGGCGTTCTCGTTCAGCCAGGCGTAGATCGGCTGCAGGAGCGGGGCGAGCACGAGACCGCCCCAGAGCCCGAAGACAACGGAGGGGACGGCGGCAAGCAGATCGATGATGTAGCCGAGGACCGCGGCGAGACGCCGGTGGGCGTAGTGGGAGATGAACAGCGCGATGCCGATCGCGATGGGAGAGGCGATGAGGAGCGCGATGAATGAGGCCCAGAGCGTTCCGAAGATGAGCGGCCACACGTACGACCAGAAGGACTCACCCTTGAGGATGTGGTTGTCGCTGGTGTCGAGCTCGAAGGCGGGGAGGCTCTGAATGAAGAGGAAGGCGGCGACGAGCGCGAGGACGATGAGGATGACGATCCCCGCCCCGAGCGCGGTGCCGGAGAAGACCCGGTCGCCAAGTCGCTGCTTCGCCTTGATAGGCGCAGGTGGCGCCTTGGTCGGCGTCGGTGTCGGCGCCTGGGCTGTCGTGCTCATGATCTCCCTGTTTCGGGCCGGGTCGATATGGATCGGATACTGACCGGGAGGTGCCCCCGCGCCCCGTCGGGACGCGGGGGCACCGTGTCAGCGTGTCGGCGTGATCAGCCGACCTGGATCAGGTCGATCGCGGCGAGGACCTGATCGCGCAGGCCGTCCGAGATCGGTGCGCTGCCGGCGTTCTCGGCCGCAGCGTCCTGGCCCTCAGCGCTCGCGATGTAGGTGAAGTACTCCTTCACGAGCTCCGCGACGTTGCTGTCCTCGTACTGCTCGCAGCCGATGAGGTAGCTGACCAGGGCGATCGGGTAGGCGCCGTCCGAAGCGGTGGCGGGGTCGACGTCGAAGACGAGGTCCCCTGCGCCGCGGCCTTCGACCAGCGGCGAGTTCTCGACGAGCTTGGCGGCAGCCTCGGCCGAGTAGGCGACGAAGTCCCCACCCACGCCGACAGCGACCTGTCCGAGGCCCTCGGCCTGCGAAGCGTCGAGGAAGCCGATGGCGCCGTTGCCCGCCGTGATGGCCTGCTTCACGCCGGAGGTGCCCTGCGCTGCCTCGCCACCCTGGATCGGCCACACGTCGGCCGGCTCGTAGGTCCAGACGTCACCTGCCGTGGCGTTGAGGTACTTGGTGAACGTCTCCTGCGTCCCCGAGGGGTCGGAGCGGTGCACGGGCGAGATGGCCAGGTCAGGCAGCTCGACGCCGTCGTTCAGGGCGGCGATCTCCGGGGCGTTCCAGTTGGAGATGGTGCCGGCGAAGATGCCCGCGATGGTCGCGGCGTCCAGGTTGAGGGAGTCGACGCCCTCGAGGTTGAACGCGACGGCAACCGGCGAGATGTAGAGCGGGACCTCGACGATGTCGTCGGTCGTGCAGGCGCCGAAGCCCCCGGCGGCCACCTCTTCGTCGTTGAACGCGCGGTCGGAGCCGATGAAGTTGCTGCCGCCTTCGAGGAAGTTCTCGCGACCCGTACCGGATCCGGTGGGCTCGTAGTTGACGGTCACGTCGGGGTTCGCGGTCTGGAACGCGGCGACCCAGGCTTCCTGAGCGGCCGCCTGCGAGGACGCACCGGTGGCGTCGATCGTTCCGGAGAGTGTGGAATCGGTGGGAGCTTCGGTGGAACCGGAGCCGCCTTCGTTCGCGGCGCAACCGGCGAGAGCGAGAGCGGCGACGGCGCCGATGGCGCCGATTCGTGCGATTCGGGAGATCTTCACTGTGGATCCTTCGATCTTGGATGGGTGGGGCCCGGTGCAGGGCACACAGTGACGCTATGGGCGACGGTTAACGAGACTCTCCCGAGCAGGTGAACGGCAGGTGAACGACGGGCGACTCTCTGGGGTGCTTCCGCGTGATTCCGGCGGTGGTGTCCGGAATCCGTCGACTCGTCAGACCTTCGGGATGTGCGTCTCGATCGCGATGATGCCGGAGCCGGGGTTGGTGGACGACAGGTGCACGACCGAGAACGCGGCAGGCTCGAGGTCGGCGGCGCTGCCGAGATACGACCCGGTGACGGTGCCGGTCGCGAGGGCGATCTCCGACAGCAGCCCGGGGAGCACGGGACCGTGACTGCACAGCACGGCCGGCTTTCCGGACCGCACTCGTCGGCCGACCACGGATCGAAGATCGGCCGCGCCGTCTTCCCAGGTGTCCTGGCTGATCTTCTCCGTCTGCACCGGCTTCCGACCGAGGGCCTTCGCGAGCGGGGTGACGGTCGCGACGCAACGCACCGCGTCACTCGTGACGATCTTGCGCACACCGAAGGCGCGGAGCGGCCCGACGATGGACTTCGCCTGGGTGCGGCCACGTTCGGTGAGCGGGCGCGCAGCGTCCGAGCGGTCCCAGTCCGAGCGCGAGAGCGCCTTCGCGTGGCGCAGCACGATCACGGGGAAGGTGCGCAGCACGCCGTCATCGACCAGGTTGGAGAAGAAGTCGAGGATCTCCAGGTCGACCGGGTAGCTCAGTCGGTTGCGTGCCTTCTTCACGCTGACCCATTCGAGCGCCGCGATCTCCCGATTGGGCACGAACGTGGACTCGCGGATCGCGTCCTCCGTCGCCTCGGCCGCCCAGTAGTGCACGACCTTCTGCTTGCGGGAGGCGAGGTGGTAGCGGCTCACTCCGATGGGAACACCGAGGGAGACGCGGATGCCGGTCTCCTCGTGCACCTCGCGCACGGCGGTCTCGGCGAGCATCTCTCCCGGATCCACCTTCCCCTTGGGCAGCGTGACGTCCCGGTACTTGGTGCGATGGATCAGGAGGATCCGCAACTTGCCGTCGATGATCCGCCAGACCACGGCGCCTGCGGCGTACACCGCCTTGTCGGCCCACTTCGACCCCGTCTCGGAGTCGGGCGGGAGCTGCAGCTGCCGCCGGATCATCGAACCGCCCGTGCGCGGCGGCGCCGCTGGATCAACCCCATGGTCTTATCCTGCAGGTCGATCAGGGGCTTTCCGTCGGCATCCACGGCGTGGCGCTCCCAGACGCCGTCGGCGCCGAGGTGCCACGACGAGGTGCCGTCGTTCATCGCCAGGTCGAAGAAGGTCCGGAGCTCCTTGAGATGTGCGGGGTCGGTCACGCGCACCAGTGCCTCGACGCGACGGTCGAGGTTGCGGTGCATCATGTCCGCGCTGCCGATGTACACCTGCGGGTCGCCGGCGTTCTCGAACGCGAAGATCCGCGAGTGCTCGAGATAGCGGCCGAGGATGCTGCGCACCGTGATGTTGTCGCTGATGCCGTCCAGGTCGGTGCGCAGGCTGCAGATGCCACGCACCCAGACGTCGACCTTCACGCCCGCGGCGCTCGCACGGTACAGCGCGTCGATGATCTCCTCGTCCACCATCGAGTTCACCTTGATGCGGATGTGGGCGGGGATCCCGGCCTCCGCGTTCTTGCGCTCGGCATCGATCTGGCGGATCAGTCCCTTGCGGAGGTGGAGCGGGGCGACGAGGAGTCGTTTGAACTTCTTCTCGATGGCGTACCCGCTCAACTCGTTGAACAGGCGCGTCAGGTCCTTGCCGACCTGTGCGTCGGCGGTGAAGAGCCCGAAGTCCTCGTAGATGCGGCTGGTCTTGGGGTTGTAGTTGCCGGTCCCGACGTGGGAGTAGTGCCGCAGCATCCCTTCTTCCTCGCGGATGACCAGGGCGAGTTTGCAGTGTGTCTTGAGTCCCACGAGGCCGTACACGACGTGCACGCCGGCCTTCTCGAGCTTGCGCGCCCAGACGATGTTGTTGGCCTCGTCGAACCGGGCCTTCACCTCGACCAGCGCGAGGACCTGCTTGCCGGCCTCAGCGGCGTCGATCAGGGCCTGCACGACGGGGCTGTCTCCGGAGGTGCGGTACAGGGTCTGCTTGATGGCGAGCACATGCGGGTCACGGGCGGCCTGCTCGAGGAAGGCCTGCACGCTCGTGGTGAACGACTCGTACGGGTGGTGGACGAGCACGTCCGATTTGCGGATCGCCTTGAAGATGTCGGCCCGTGCGCTCGATCCCGCGGGCTGGAAGGCCACCGCCGTGGTGGGCAGGTGCGGCGGGTAGCGCAGATCGGGCCGGTCGATGCGCGAGAGGTCGAAGAGTCCGCGGAGGTCGAGAGGCCCGGGGAGGCGGTAGACCTCGAGGTCCGTGATGTCGAGCTCGCGGACCAGCAGATCCATCGTGACGTCATCCATGTCATCGGTGATCTCGAGCCGGATCGGCGGACCGAACCGGCGGCGCAGGAGCTCGGCCTCCAGCGCCTGGATGAGGTTCTCGCTCTCGTCCTCCTCGATCTCCACATCTTCGTTGCGGGTGAGGCGGAACGCATGGTGGTCGAGCACCTCCATGCCCGGGAACAGGTCGCCCAGGTGGTTGGCGATGAGTTCCTCCAGGCGCAGGAAGCGCTTGATCTCGCCGGCGCCGGGAACCTCCACGAAGCGGGGGAGCATCGGCGGGACCTTGATGCGCGCGAACTCCTGGCGCCCGGTGCGGGCGTTGCGGATGCGGATCGCGAGGTTCAGCGAGAGTCCGGAGATGTAGGGGAACGGGTGCGCCGGGTCGACCGCGAGGGGCATCAGCACCGGGAACACCTGCGCCTGGAAGTAGTCGGACAGCGCGGAGCGCTCGCCGTCCGTGAGCTCGGACCAGTCCGTGATCTCGATACCGGATTCGGCGAGGGCGGGGCGCACGAGCGAGTTCCACGCGTCCGCGTGGCGCAGCTGCAGTGCGTGCGCCTCACGGGAGATGTCGGCCAGCGCGTCGACGGGGGAGCGGCCGATGTTCGTCGGCACCGCGAGACCGGTCATGATGCGCCGCTTGAGGCCTGCGACGCGCACCATGAAGAACTCGTCGAGGTTGCTGGCGAAGATGGCCAGGAAGTTCGCCCGCTCGAGTTCGGGGAGCGACGAGTCTTCCGCGAGCTCCAACACGCGCTGATTGAACGCGAGCCAGCTCAGCTCGCGATCCAGGTAGCGGTGGTCGGGCAGCAACGAGTCCGGGGACTCGATGGCGTCGAAGTCGTCGTCTTCGGCGTCACCGAGACCGGCGTCGGCGAGTGCGGGATCGATCATGGGGTACATCTAAGCACCGCCAGGTGACGCTCGTGTGAACGGTGTCGATCCTCAGTGGCCCGCGGCGACGCTCTCTTCTTCGTTGACGTTGAAGCGATAGCCGACGTTGCGCACCGTGCCGATGATCTGTTCCTGGTCGCCGAGCTTCGCCCGGAGGCGCCGCACGTGCACGTCGACCGTGCGGGTTCCGCCGAAATAGTCGTAGCCCCACACCTCGCTGAGCAGCTGCTCCCGCGTGAAGACACGCGAAGGATGGGTGGCCAGGAAGTGCAGCAGCTGGAACTCCTTGTAGGTGAGGTCCAACGGCCTGCCGCGCAGCTTCGCCGAGTACGACTGCTCGTCGATCGTGACTCCGGAAGCCTGCACGCTCGCGGGCTCGGCGACCTCATCGCGTCGGGCCAGCGCGAGGCGGAGGCGCGCGTCGATCTCCGCCGGGCCCGCGGTAGCGAGCAGTACGTCGTCGATGCCCCAGTCGCCCGAGAGAGCGCTCATGCCGCCCTCCGTGACGACGAGGAGGAGGGGAGCGTCCTGACCTGTGGCGCGCAGCAGCCGGCACAGCGACTTCGCGGCGACCAGATCATGACGTCCGTCGACGATCACGACGTCGTACTCCGGAGCGTTGACCAGCTGTGCGGGTTCCGCAGGGATCTGGCGCGCTCTATGGCTCAGCAGCTCAAGGGCGGGCAGGACCTGCTCCGAGAGCGGAGCATTGGTCAGAACCAGGACCAGGGCCACGCGCACTCCTCACCGACGGGGGATCGACGTCGTGCCGCCATGATACCGGGGCGGATGCGCAACAATGGTTGTCATGACGGAACCAGCACTTGCACCACGCAACGCGTTCGTCGGTGTGATCGTCGTGTGGGCGGCGGCATTCGTCGCGACCGTCGCGATCGGGATCTTCGTGCCGGAGGAGTGGCGTGTCCCCTGGATGCTGGTGGGCTTCGGAGGCGTCGTCCTGCTCTCCTTCGCCGTGCAGCTCTGGTACGGCCGTACCCAGGGATTCATCTTCCGGGTGGCGAGCAGCGTGATCGGCGCCCTGATGCTGATGGGGCTCATCTCGGTCGGTTTCGGTCTCGCGGCGCTGATCCCGTCCTGACGACGGCGGGGCGCGGTAAGGTGGGGGACATGGACCTCATGGCGCTCGAAATCTTCTTCATCGGCCTGCTGGGCCTCGCGAGCCTCGCTATCGTCTTCGTCTCGGCAGTGGTGCTGCGCAACCTCTTCCGCGGCCAGCGCTGACGCGATCGTGATCGAGCTGCCCGTCGACCTTCCGGCCGATCTCGTCCCCTTCGCGTGGCTGATCGGCGTCTGGGAGGGCACCGGTGTCATCGACTACCCTGTCGGCGACGAACGCCTGCAGGGTGAGTTCACCCATCGGGTCAGTTTCAGCCATGACGGCGGCCCGTTCCTGAACTACTCCGGCTCAGCCACCTTCCTCACCGACGAGGGGGCGCCGGCGGCGGCACTGCTCGCCGAGACGGGATTCTGGCGACTCGCGCGACCGGCGACGGACTCGGATCCCGGTCCCGCGCTGCTCCCGCCCACCGCGCCCGCCGTCGCACGCACGGTCGACGACGTGGAGGAACTGCGCGCGCCGAGCGGCGGATTCCCCATCGAGGTGTCGCTCGCGCACGCAGACGGTGCTCTCGAGCTGTACATCGGCGAGATCAACGGTCCGCGCATCGACATCGGCTCCGACGCCGTCGTGCGCAGCGCCGGTGCCAAGGTGCATACCGCGTCATCGCGCATGTACGGCCTCGTCGACGGACACCTGCTGTGGGCGTGGGACATCGCCGCGCTCGGCACCCCGCTGCGCTCCCATGCCTCCGCCCGGCTGGCCAAGGTCTGAGATGTCCGCTTTCGACCAGGTCGACGGTGCCGTCGCCGAGGGCGATCTGATCGCCCACTTCGGCGATGTGTTCCGAGAGCAGCGGCGTCTCGCCGAGGGCGCGGCTCTCGCCCCGCTCGGCGATCGCGCCGTGATCGAGGTCGCGGGTCCGGAGCGGTTGAGCTGGCTCGATTCGATCACGTCGCAGGCCGTCGGACGCCTCGCCCCCGGTGACAGCACCGAGCTTCTGGTGCTCGACCCGCAGGGCCGGGTGGAGCACGCGGCCGGTGTCGTCGACGACGGTGCATCCACGTGGCTCATCGCCGACGACGGAGACGCCGAGGCGCTTGCCGGCTGGTTGACGCGGATGAAGTTCCGCACGCAGGCGACCGTCGACCTCCGCTCCGACCTCGTGCTGGTCGGATACATCGACGGCGGCGTCATCTCCGCGACGGCGACCGCAGCGGCGTTCGCCCCGAACGGCACCGCACTCGTGTGGTCCGACCCGTGGCAGCGGATCAGCGTCGGCGGACACCAGTATTCCGAGGTCATCGAGCATCCGTCAGCCGACTACGCCTGGCGGGTGGCGATCCTCACCGCGGAGCAGGCCGACGCTCTCGCCGCTTCTCTCGACCGGGAGGCGTTCGCCGGCGTTCTCGCCGCAGAGGCTCTGCGGGTCGCGGCGTGGCGCCCGCGCTGGACGACCGAGGTCGACGAGCGCTCGCTTCCTCATGAGTCCGACTGGATTCGCAGCGCGGTGCACCTGAGCAAGGGCTGCTACCGCGGACAGGAGACCGTCGCCAAGGTCCACAACCTCGGGCACCCGCCACGTCGTCTCGCCGCGCTCCACCTGGACGGCAGCGATGCGGTCCTGCCTGAGCCCGGTACCGCGGTCTTCGCCGGTGACGACGAGGTCGGGCATCTGACCTCGGTGGCGCGTCATCATGAAGACGGTCCGATCGCCCTCGCGATCCTCTCCCGGCGCGCGCCCGTCGGCGACCTGGT
>WPCJ01387404.1_pt1 | contig 10626 bp, 10 predicted proteins | sample 5399831 | NCBI WGS metagenome assembly WPCJ01 (sample SAMN12869470, study PRJNA574797) | sludge metagenome | isolation source: wastewater treatment of pH10 | place: China:Beijing | collected 2019-05-20 | reverse complement strand
CATTACTTAATCTATCGCGATATTTATATATCACTCTGATACCACTGTTTTTTTGCTTCGGTGGTATTTCAGATTACTATATATATAATTTTGGGAAAACTTTTGATATAGGTGTATTACAAGATATAATCTCTGTAGAGTTAGATTTAACCCAAGAATATTTAAGTTTTAAATTAATATTGGTTATCTTTTTAAGCTTAATACTAGGCTATTTTATTACCTTTTATAGAAAACTTAGGCTTAGGAACCCATATAATATTGCCTTAACAGCAACTATAATTACTTCATATTTATTGGCTGCTTATTTTGATTATAAAGAATATAAGTTGTATATTAATCGAGTGGTACCTCAAAGCTATATGCCTTTTAGCGTATTTTATAATATAGATCTTTATATTAGAAAGCATGGAGTATTTAACAAGAAGAAAGCTCAAAAAATTGACCTTACTAAAGATTTTATCTTTAAGTTTAAAAACGATGGAATAGAACCAAAAGTTATAGTGTTAGTAATAGGAGAATCAATGCGTGGGGATATGTTTTATTTAAATGGGGAAACTAATTACTTCAATGCCCCACAACTTTCAAAATTAAAAAATTTAAAAAGCTTCAAAGATGCGACTTCCAGTGCTTCTTCTACAAGGGTAGCCCTTCCTTATATGCTAACTCGTGCTAAATCGGGTAATTGGGAACAGGCAATATCTGAAAAAAGCATTATATCCATATTTAAATCTTTAGGCTTTAAAACAGCTTGGATTGGTGCTCAAGGTGCTTTTAACAATTTTGATTACACCTATGGGCCAATTATTATGGAGGCAGATAAGATTATTACTAGATCTGATATTAGGAAAGATTCAGGTGAAAGTAATATTTATGATGAATATCTGCTATTGTATTTGGATAAATTTCTACAAGAAAATAAAGCTAATAATAATCTATTTATTGTTCTTCATATGTACGGGAGCCACTGGAGCTTTGATCAAAGGTATCCGGAACGGTTTAAAAAATTTAAACCGACTTGTGAGTCATCATCTCCTACAAGCTGTACTCAAGAGCAACTCTTGAACTCTTATCATAATACGATTTATTATTCAGATTGGGTATTAGGTGAAGTAATAAAAAGGTTTCAAGATAAAGATGCTTTCTTAATGTTCTCTTCAGATCATGGATTTTCACTATTTGAAAAACAATTTTTCGGTAATGCTTATGAAGGAAAAGCTTATATTAAAGAACAGTATGATATCGCAATGTTTACTTGGGTTTCAGACCGATATATTAAAAAGAATAATAGATCTTTCGAGACTATTAAAGCTAAAAATAAGGCCTCACACGATAATTTATTTCACTCTCTTCTTGGTTGCTCAGGAATTGAATCAGAGATTATTGATCAAGAACTGAACCTTTGTAATAATATTAAACCCTAGAACTAATTAACCTAATTTGTGATAATAAAGGCACTGAAAAACTTGAGAATTGTATATAAATACTTTATAACTCTTAGCTATTGTTAAACAAGGGCACTAAATGCGACCACACGTACCAAATCATATAGCAATTATTATGGACGGCAATGGAAAATGGGCAAAATCCAGATTTTTGCCCAAAAATATGGGGCATAGAAAGGGCGTTGAAGCTGCTGAAAAAATAATCAAAGCTTGCCAAAAACTTAGAGTAAAGTACTTAACGCTATATGCATTTTCTTCTGAAAACTGGCACCGCGAGAAGGAAGAAGTTAACTATCTAATGGAATTATTAAAAGATTATTTGAATAATAATATCCCAAAACTTATCGAGCAAGGAATAAAAGTAAAGTTCATTGGTGAGAGGGATAAACTTTCACAAGAAATCAGAGATTTAATGGCTAATGCAGAGGAAAAATCCAATGATAATGATTTCACTTTGGTGGTTGCTATTAGCTATGGTGGTAGAGATGAAATTAGGCAAGCAGCGCTAAATTTTGCTAAGGCAATATTAACGGAGAAATCTAATCTTAATAAAGAAGATTTTGATAAATACCTTTATACCTACGGCATCCCAGACCCTGATCTTCTTATCAGGACTGGGGGTGAAATTAGAATTAGCAATTTTTTACTTTGGCAGTTGTCATATTCAGAGCTTTACTTTACTGATAGGTTGTGGCCAGAATTTACAGAAAAGGATTTAATTGAGGCGATAGATGACTATCAAAAAAGAGTTAGAAAATTTGGCAGATAATAATATAAAAGAAAGATATATTAGGCAAAATTTACTGCCTAGAACTATTTCAGCCATTATTCTTGCCCCACTTATATTATATTTGGTGTATAAAGGAGGGCTATTTTTTAGTTCCTTGATCACTTTGACCGCACTTCTGATGGGAATGGAATGGGTTCATATTGTAAATTCAAATCCGCTTAATCTTTTTAAAAAGATGTGGTATCTCATAGGAATTATATATATAGCCCTCCCCTCACTTTCCTTGATATATTTAAGGCAACTTGATAATGGGCTATCTATATTAACTTGGTTACTACTTGCTGTCTGGGCATCGGATGTAGGAGCGTATCTGTTTGGTATTGCATTTGGCGGGCCAAAAATTTGTGTCAGAGTCAGCCCTTCTAAAACTTGGTCTGGAGCTTTAGGAGCAATTATCATCTCATGCCTAGTGGGAAGCACCTATATTATTATTTCTAGTTTAGATATATCGGGGATTCTTATTAAGTCTATTATTATATCAATTATTGCTCAGATTGGTGACTTTGCTGAATCAGCCTTTAAACGACATTTCAATGTTAAAGACAGTGGCGCATTAATCCCCGGGCATGGCGGAATGTTAGATAGGGTAGATAGCATCGTAACCTGCACTACTTGTGTTGCTATATACCACCTTATGACCGGACATTTATGAATAGTATACCTTTTACAAAACATGGCTTAGCTGGAAAAGTAAACGAGCTATCCGGCACACAGAGTCAAAGTGTATCGGATATACATGAGGATTCGAGCACCAAGTCGACACTGCAATTATCAGCCGAGTTCGGATTATGCAAGGGATCTAATGTCAAAACTATACAGATACAAGGCTCAACGGGCTCAATAGGCACACAAACTTTAAGTATAATCAAAGAACACCCGGATAAGTTTAAGGTTAAAACTCTTTCAGCTAGATCAAATTGGAAGCTGCTTGCTGAGCAAGCATTAGAATTTGAAACGGAAAACATAATAATTGAGGATGAGAAATATTATAGTGAGCTAAAATCATATCTATTTGGTAAAAAAATCAATATTTGGGCAGGAAAAGCAGCTCTTATTGATTTGGCTAAAGAACCATATGATGTGACTATCTCCGGTATAATGGGAGCTGCTGCATTAGAACCAACACTTGCTGCTATTTCAAATTCTAAAGTCATAGGTTTGGCTAATAAAGAGAGTATCATTTGTGCTCCGGATATTATGTTACTTGCAGCAAAAAAATGTAGCACTCGTATCATACCTGTAGACTCAGAACATAGTGCAATTTTTCAATCCTTAGATATATCTCAGAAAGATAAGTTAAAAAGCATTGTATTAACTGCGTCAGGTGGACCATTTAGGACTAAGTCGTTAAAAGAAATGAAAACTGTAACTCCTGAAGCGGCAGTTAATCACCCGAATTGGAAGATGGGTGGAAAAATATCAGTCGATTCAGCTACTCTCATGAATAAAGGGCTGGAGTTTATAGAAGCTTGTAAGCTTTTTTCATTATCCCCTTCAATGGTTGATATCGTAATTCATCCTGAATCAATTATTCATGGGCTAGTAAATTATACGGATGGATCGACTATTGCTCAGCTTGGTTATCCTAGCATGCGTACCCCGATTTCCTATGCTTTGTTTTATCCGGATCGTTTAGATATTGAACATCGGCAATTAAATTTAGCTGAGCTCGGTAAATTACATTTCGAGGCACCGGATTACCTAAGATTCCCTCTTTTAAAGCTTGCTTTGGAGACTGCACGCAAAAGTCAATCAGAAATTATAGCTTTAAATGTTGTAAATGAAATAGCTGTTAATGCTTTTCTACAGGGAAGAATTAAATTTTTAGATATCTACCGCATTGTTCAGGATACTTTAGATAAATTTAATCCCATGCCACTAAATAACTTAGAGGATACATTGGAGTTGATTAGGCTTCTTTCTAAATCGGTTTAAGATAAGGGTATGCCAAGGCTTAAGTCCATCCACAAAGAAAACCACATTCTTTAGATGCTTAGTCTTCTAAATAATATTCCACATTTATAATAACTCTTACTATTTTATCGACAAAGTAGGCTTCATTACTTCCATAAGAATAGCTATTTTCCTGTGCTGCAACTGTTTCTTGGGAAAGAATTGAAAACAACCCTTGAGAAGCTCGTTTAATTTTCCCAACTTTGCTTTTTGAATTTAAAGCAAACTCATTTGCTGCTTTTCTAGCCTCTTTGGTCGCATCTGCCAGCATATCAGGTTTAATATCATTCAACTTAGTGAAGAAAAATTTAGGACCATTATATTTATACTCATCATAGGCAATAGTAATATTCTGATCAATTAGCTCTCCTATATTTTGGCTCGCTTTAACTATATCATCTATCTTAAGAGATTTTATTACAATCTCTGATTCAACAAAATATCTAGGAGCATTATTTTCTGTATAATAGCGCTGAGCTAGCTTATCAAATACCCGTGTACTCCGTTTTGAAATCTCATCTTCAACAAGATTATATTGTTTAAGATAATTTATTATTTTAGTTGTATCACTGCTAACTTTGCTTTGAGCCAAATGAAGATCATTATTTGCCGCATTAATAGGAATTACCCAAACCGCAGTATCAGCCTTAACTTTCCTTTCTGCTACCCCTCTAACTTGAACATTCCTATCCTGCATCTTCATATTGATAAGAGCATTTCCTAAAATAGTTGCGCTTCCTATACTTCCGATAAAAATTGCAATTGCAAGCGCGTAAGTTCCTCTATTCATATTATTCCTCCTTAATATTTAGTTCTTCTAGTAATCTTTTTACCCTATTTCTATTTACTTCGCTAACTTCCCCAGGCTTTAAATTACAAATTCTAAAATTATGATATCCAGTCCTAATTAATCGACTAACTTGAAGACCAAAGTATTCAAATGTCCTTCTTATTTCACGATTTTTTCCTTCATTTAAAAAAACGGTAACCCAAGAGTTACTAGCAATAGACTTTTCAATTTCAACTCTAATACTGCCATACCTAATGCCCTCTACCGTAACTCCCTCTCTTAGCTTATCAATCATCTCCTGAGTTATTTTACCATGCACACGACAACGATACCTTCTCTCCAAATTAGTGCTAGGTAATTCCATCATCCTAGCAAGCTTTCCTGAATTAGTAAGAAGGAGTAATCCCTCACTATTAAGATCTAATCTTCCTATTGTCACTACTCTTGGTAAGCCTCTAGGCAATAAATTAAAAACTGTTTTTCTACCTTTAAAATCCGTGGTTGAAGTAACAACTCCATTTGGCTTATTAAATAACCATAACCTAATTGGTTCTGCAGCAGAAATAAATTTACCGTTAACTTTAATTTTGTCATCATTTGAAACATTTAATGCAGGACTAAAAATTTGCTGAGAGTTAACTTCAACCTTACCCAAACATATTAACTTTTCCGCTTCTCTCCTTGAGCACACCCCAGAACGAGCTATTACTTTTGCAATTCTTTGGCCTCTAACCATAACATTCTCTTATAAAAGCTTTAAATATCTTATGATCATCTTCAGTGATTAAGTACTCTGGGTGCCATTGCACACCCAAACAAAACTTATGTCCATTATGTTCAATTGCCTCAATTATGCCATCTTCAGCAAATGCTGAAGCTAAAAGGCCGCCACCTAAATTCCTTACTGCCTGATGATGGGTACTATTTACCATACTTTTATTAATTTTTAAAATATCATGAAGCAATGTCCCTGATAATATTTCAATTTCATGACTTGGCAAGTGTTTTTCGATCTTTTGCTCATGATCAATAGGGCTATTAATATAATCGGGAATATGTTGGATAAGCGACCCGCCAAGCACTACATTTATCAACTGTTCCCCACCGCAAATACCTAAAATAGGCTTGTTTTTCTCAAGCATAACTTTAGTGATATTAAATTCAAAATGAGTTCTGTTGTCTTTAGTTACTACTTTTTCACTATTTATACTCTCATTATAAAATGTGGGGTCAATATCAAAATTACCACCGGTAATTATAATACCGTCGATTAAATCAGAATAATAATCTTCATATCCCACACCATAGGGTAATGCAATCGGTATAGCACCCATTGCAATAACTGCTTTTATATAATTTTCTCTTATCGCATACCAAGGATATGAAGCATAAGTTTCTTTGGTCTCGTAATCTAATGTTATGCCGATTAAAGGTTTTTTCATCAATAATTCGGGTTTCTTATACTATTAATAAAACCTTCTACCATATTAGCATCTTTTATGCCAGGAGAACTTTCGAGTGTTACTGAGGCATTTATTAGTTTGGCTCCAGAAACTCTAATTGCATAATTCACATTATATTTATCTAATGAACCTGATAAAAACCATGGCTTATTAATCTTAAATTTTTTTAAAAGTCCCCAATCAAAAGTCCGACCTGGCTTATCTATAGATAATGGATTACCACAAATTGATTCAAAAAGATACATATCAGCAACATCTGCATACAAATCAATAACTTTTAAATCTTCAATCGTGGAAACCCGTATAGTTTTGATAATTGGCAACTTAAATTTAGATTTAATTTCAACTATTTCTTCAGGGGAATCATCAGCGTGAAATTGAAGTATATCCGGTTTAAAATACTTAAGAACTTCTTTTATATTTGAGTGATGATACGATACCAATGCAATTTTTTTAATTCTATTCGGAAGATCTTGGGTAATAAAAGCAGCATACTCAGCAGTAATGTTTCTCGGTGAATACTTATAGAAAACACACCCTATATAATCAACTTTATTTTTTATGCTGACATTTACAGCTTCTATACTAGTTAAGCCACATATTTTTATCTTTACTGGCATAGGCTTATATAAGTATAAGTTGTTAAGTTTCTTAAAAACTCTAGAAAAAAACTACTATTTATTTTCAATTCACCCAACCTATTAACTTAATAACTACATAATTATAATACTAGAAAATCTACTTAGTGTTGTCAAATTAACTCTATTCACCATTTTTTTTAGGAGTTCCAAATAGTTGTATTCTATGCCCCACTAACTTATAACCTAGCTTTAATGCAATTTTCTCTCTTAAAGCATCTAATTCCTCATCGTAAAACTCAATAATTTCGCCTGTTATTATATTAATCAAATGATAATGCTGCTCATTTTCATTCTTTTTAAATTCATATCTTGCTTTTCCTTCTCCAAATTCAAGTTTTTCAATAATTCCATAACTTTCAAGTAAGTTTATAGCTCTGTATACAGTTGCAAGACTAATTCTTTGATCAATAGCATTTGCTCTTAAATATACCTCTTCAACACATGGATGGTCTGCCGAGCTAGCAATAGCTCTTGCAATCACCCTTCTCTGCTCGGTCATTTTCAAACCTCTTTCAAGGCAGATTTTTTCGATGTTAAGAGTCATTATAATCATACAGTTGTTTTATGAGATATTAAAATAAATATTGCAATTTGTAAATTCGAAGAAGTAATATGCAAGCAATTATCAATAAAATAATCTTAGCTAAATTATATTATGGAAAATAACTTAAAAAAAGTAAATATATTATGCATGAAGTGGGGGACTTTATATTCCGCTGAATATGTTAATAAGCTTTACCATATGGTTAAGCGGAACCTAAGCTTAGCTTTTGATTTTTATTGCTTTACTGAGGATCCGACTGGCATCGATCCTGAAATAAGGGTAAAACCTCTACCGGAAATTTATATTCCAACTAAAAATCAAGTTTCTCCCTGGAGAAAGCTAAGCATGTTTGCATCAGATCTTGAGGGGATTACCGGTAAAGCTTTGTTTTTAGACCTCGATAATATTATCATAGATAATATTGACTGCTTTTTCAGCCACTCCGATAAGCTCTCTATCATTGAGAATTGGACTCAAAAGGGGCAGGGTATTGGTAATTCCTCTGTGTATTGTTTTGAAATTGGCCGGTACTCTTATATTTTGGATAAATACAATCAGGCGCCTGAACAAGTTGTTGCTGAATATGATAATGAACAAATTTTTCTTTCTAAACAAATTGGAAAAGATTTAGTATTTTGGCCTGAAGAATGGTGCAGAAGTTTTAAAAGACACTGCATTGCCGGTCGTTTTATGAGATTTTTTAGATCTCCAACTATACCTAAAAATGTTAAAATTATTGCATTTCATGGACATCCGCGACCTAATGAAGCCTTAGAAGGCAAATGGCCTAAAAAGCTTATCCCGTACCTCAAAAAACCTAAATGGCTTCCAGAATATTGGAGGTAACATGTTAACTTGCAGTGAATATAATAGAATTACGAAAAGAGCCTAATGCAGGATAATCCGGATATTATAATTTCAAGCAATGGAGCCTTAGAATCCAGAGTTTTTGGTGATATTTATTTTAGCCGAGAAGATGGATTAGAAGAAACAAAGTATATATTCCTTGAGGGTAATAATTTAGAGCAACGGTTCCAAAAAAAAGAAAAATTCAGAATTGTAGAGCTTGGCTTTGGTACCGGTCTCAATTTTTTGGCTACATTAAATTATTGGAAAAAACATTATAAGGCCGATAAGAAACTTTATTATATTGGTATAGAAAAATTCCCGCTATCATTTAAGCAAATTTCTCAAGCCCTTTCTATGTGGCCGGAGCTTCAATATAACTTATTGCTTGAGAAATACCCTAATAGTGCCCGAGGAATTTATAAAATTGATTTTTTGGATCTTGGAATAGAATTGCTTCTAGTTTTTGATGATGCTAATAATGCTGTTAAAAGATTATCAAAGTCTGTGGATGCATGGTTTTTAGATGGCTTCACCCCGCTTAAGAACCCTGATATGTGGAGTGAGACAATTTTTAAAAGAATGGCTAAAATTTCAGAAAACGATGCTACTTTTGCAACTTTTACTGCCTCTTCGATAGTTAAAAGAGGGTTAGAGTCTGTGGGGTTCAAAGTTATAAAACAAAAAGGATTTGGTAGAAAAAGACATATGCTAGTCGGCAGCATAAAAACAAAAGATCCTAGATTTGCTTATAAAGCAGAAGCAAAAGAGAAAAAAGCTCTTATAATTGGAGCCGGAATAGCGGGCTCCGCAGCTGCATACTTTTTAAGTAAAAGAGGATGGGAAGTCAAAATATTTGAAAAAGAGGGTGATACTGCGACCCAAGCATCAGGTAATAATGTAGGGATTTTATATCCCCGCCTGGAAGCAGCTTGGAATAGCATAAGTCAATTTTATTACCAAGCTTTAAAACATTTACTTCGAACTTTTGATGAAGATCATTTAGGTGTGAAATGTGATTTTAATAAGTGTGGATTGCTAATGTTACCGCAGAAGGAGGACTTATTACGCTTTGAAAAGATTCATTCACATCAAAAATTAGATTATGCGAGATTAGTATCCGCCCATGAAGCAAGTGAAATTTCTGGAGTTGAAATTACTTATCCTTGTTTGTATTTTCCACAGTGTGGCACACTTAGCATACCAAAACTATGTAAAGCTATCACCACTCAATCCAATATAAGCTTAAACTTAAATTCAGAAGTTACGAATATAAAATTCGAGGATAATAGGTGGCAAATATTCTCAAATGAAAAATTATTGGACAGCTCAGAAATATTAATTATTGCTAATTCTTATTCAGTAAATAACCTTGAAAGCTTAAGGTTTATTAACGTTGAGATGATTCGGGGCCAAATCACCTATTTACCTGAGCTAAAAGAAAAGAACTTAAAAACGGTGTTATGTTACGGAGGATATATAACTCCTACACAAGATGGATACCACCACTTAGGAGCAACTTTTGATAAAACTTTTCTATCTACGGAAATAAGCCATGATTCATCTCATAAAAACATAGCCCAACTGAATAAAATGTTGCCGAATCTATTGGAAAATATCCCTGATATAAAGAGCTTAAAAGGAAGAGCTGCAATTCGATGTTATAGTAGGGATAAGGTTCCAATGATAGGGCTATGCCCTAACCCGGATTTCTATCTACGGAATGATTTGAAAAACCCATACCTTAAAGGTTTGTATTTATCTATATGCCATGGCTCGAGAGGCGGATTATCCGGGATGTTAGCCGGAGAGATAATTGCTGCACAAATAGGTTCCAATGCTCTTATAATTGACCAAGAGATTTATAAGCTAATTGATCCCTCGAGATTCTTTATTCGAGAACAAAGAAGATTAAGGATTTGATAAAAATTATTATGCTAAGTTTAACTAAGATTTTTTCAAACGTCAGCGTCCAGGTAAACACAGGTTTAGGGAAGCTATGACTGGGTTAACAAATTTTTATCAATATTGGGACTGTTGAAAATAGAGGGATAAGTGGTTAGAAGTGAGCTTGGAAGGGTTAGTATCAGCAAGTCATAATTATCGGAGGTTTAAAAAGCTATGGGATTTGAGAGAAGTAAACAAAAAATTAGAGAG
>WPCJ01146389.1_pt1 | contig 10629 bp, 10 predicted proteins | sample 5399831 | NCBI WGS metagenome assembly WPCJ01 (sample SAMN12869470, study PRJNA574797) | sludge metagenome | isolation source: wastewater treatment of pH10 | place: China:Beijing | collected 2019-05-20 | reverse complement strand
GATCGAGGCGTGCGGCAGGTTGAGGAAAGCGTCGATACGGTTCTTCATGTAGCGCGCGGCGGTGGAGAAGGCGCGTTCCCTGTCGATATCCGAGCCTTCGACGGCAGCCGGATCCTCGATGCCCCAATGCGCGGTCATCGGATTGCCCGGCCAGACGGGGCAGGCTTCGCCGGCGGCACTGTCACAGACGGTGAAAACGAAATCCATCTCCGGTGCGCCTGGCACGGCGAACTCGTCCCAGCTCTTGGAGCGGAACCCTTCGGTGGGGTAATCCAGCGCCGCGAGCACCCTGAGTGCGAAAGGGTTGACGGCGCCCTTCGGCTGGCTGCCCGCCGAATAGGCCCTGAACCTGCCGGCCCCTTCCTTGTTCAGGATGCTTTCCGCCAGGATGGAGCGGGCGGAATTGCCGGTGCACAGGAACAGTACGTTGTAGACGCGGTCGCTCATTGAACAATGTCCTTGGACGGGGTGCAGCAGGCAGCTGCGTTGACGACAGGGGCGCAGACTTCCGGATGGCCGCCGCAGCAATCCTCCATCAGGAACCGGATCAGGCCGGCCAGCGCCGTATATTCGGCGCTGTAGATGATCGAGCGCGCATCGCGCCTTGCCGTGGCAAGGCCTGCCCGCTCCAGTTCCTTCAGATGAAACGATACGTTGGAGGCTGACACTTCGGCCTTCTCGGCAATGGCACCGGCGGCGATGCCGTCCGGGCCGGCCACGACCAGCATGCGCAGGATGCGCAGGCGGGTCTCCTGCGACAGGGCACCGAAAGCTGCGAGGGCTTGACGTTCATCCATATTTCAATAATCCTAAAAATATCGAAATGAGGATTAGCGCAGATGAATGCGATTGGCAACGTCAATGTTTCAACCGAAGAAATCACCCTCGGTGAGCTGCTGGAGGCGCTCGGACAACACCCGTCGAGCCTGCTCACCTTCCGCCATGAGGGCCGCCCGCTGCGCAAGGGCTATCACGTGACGGAGGTGAAGGCCGGCAGCTTTGCCGGGCTCGACTGTGGCGCCAATCCGGAAGCCTGGACGGAAATCTTCGTGCAGCTCTGGGATGTCGATGACGCACCCGAACAGATGACGGCCAGGAAGTTCGCCGCCATCATCGGCAAGGTCGCCGACCACCTTTCGCTCGACAGGAGTGCCCGACTGACCTTCGAGGTGAGTGATGGTATCCAGCCGATGCAATTGCATCGCGCCGCCGCCCCGGCGATAGGCGGCGACGAGATCGTCGTGGAGCTGTCGCCGCGCCCGGCAAGCTGCAAACCGCGCGACCGCTGGCTGGCTGAGCAGCAGGCCACCAGTTCCTGCTGCGGATCGGCAGATTCGCCGTGTTGCCCGTAGCGACATCAAGGAAAAATGCCCGAAATCGTTGACGCTCCGGTGCTGCGCGGAGCACCTTGCGCATGATCTTGGTCCGAAAAGTCTTCAACTTTTCGGGATCATGCTCTAGAGCATGCCGTCCGGCAGCGTGGCCGGGCTTGTTTTCAGGGCATCCATAATGGCCATATCCAATTCGATCGATCTCAATCCCGAACTCCTTGCCGCCGCCGTCGAGAGCAAAGCATGGCCGTTCGAGGAAGCCAAAAAGATCGTCGAACGCTACAAAGGCCGTGAATTCCCGGAGACCGTGCTGTTCGAGACCGGCTACGGCCCGTCCGGCCTGCCGCATATCGGCACCTTCGGCGAGGTGGCGCGCACGACCATGGTGCGCCATGCCTTCCACGTGTTGACCAGGGGTGAGGTGAAGACCAAGCTTTTGTGCTTCTCCGACGACATGGACGGCATGCGCAAGATCCCGGAAAACGTGCCGGACCGCGCAGCGCTCGAGCCTTACCTGCAGATGCCGCTCACCGTCGTGCCGAACCCGTATGGAGGCGACTACAAGAGCTTCGGCGACCACAACAACACGATGCTGCGGCGCTTCCTCGACACGTTCGGCTTCGACTACGAATTCGCCAGCGCGACGGAGTATTACAAGTCGGGCCGCTTCGACGACATACTGCTGCGCGCGGTCGAAAAATACGACGCCATCATGAAGGTGATGCTGCCGACACTCGGCGAGGAACGCCAGGCGACCTACAGCCCCTTCCTGCCGATCTCGCCGCAGAGCGGCCGCGTGCTCTACGTGCCGATGAAGCATGTCGACGCCAAGGCCGGCACCATCACCTTCAACGACGAGGACGGCACCGAGACGACGCTGCCGGTGACCGGCGGCAAGGTGAAGATGCAGTGGAAGCCGGATTTCGGCATGCGCTGGGCAGCGCTCGGCGTCGATTTCGAGATGTTCGGCAAGGACCACCAGACCAATGCCGGCATCTACGACAAGATCTGCAACATCCTCGGCGGCCGCGCGCCCGAGCATTTCGTCTTCGAGCTGTTCCTCGACGAGCACGGCCAGAAGATCTCGAAGTCGAAGGGCAACGGCCTGACCATCGACGAATGGCTGACCTACGCGCCGACCGAAAGCCTCGGCCTCTATATGTACCAGCGGCCGCGACAGGCGAAGAAGCTCTATTTCGACGTCATCCCGAAGGCAGTGGACGAGTATTATTCCTTCCTCTCCGCCTATCCGCGCCAGGAATGGAAGGAGCGGCTCGGCAATCCGGTCTGGCACATGCATGACGGCCATCCGCCGGTCATCGACATGCCGGTCTCGTTCGCGCTGCTGCTCAACCTGGTCAGCGCCTCGAATGCCCAGAACAAGGACGTGTTGTGGGGCTTCATCTCGCGCCACGCGCCGGGCGTGACGCCAGCCACGCATCCCGAGCTCGACAAGCTGACCGGCTACGCGATCCGCTATTTCGACGACTTCGTGAAGCCGACAAAGGTCTACCGCGCCGCCGACGATGTCGAGCGCGACGCGCTGGCCAGGCTGTCGGACATGCTCGCCGCGCTGCCCGCAGGTGCCAATGGCGAGGCGATCCAGAACGGCGCGCTCAATGTTGCGCGCAAGATCGAGCGCTACCAGGATCACAGCAAACAGAGCCCGGAAGGCGGACCCGGCGTATCGGTCGCCTTCTTCCAGATGATCTACCAGGTGCTGATCGGCCAGGAGCGCGGCCCGCGCTTCGGCTCCTTCGCCGAGCTCTACGGCATCGCCGAGACGCGCGACCTCATCGCGCGGGCGCTGGAGGGAAAACTCGCAGCGTAGGATCGCTGCCGGACGCCGGTCCGGCGGGCGCCTGCCAGATCGAGGGTGAGTTGTTCGGCGCCTGACCGTTCTGTGCGGGCGGGGCGTCGAGGCCCGAACTGTCGATGATCGAGCTCGGCACCGCTTCCGGCGCAGAGACGGGCGGCGGTGCCGGCGGCAGGCCGGTGCCCTCGGGCGCCTTGCCGAAGATGCCCCGCTTCTCCGCCTTCGCCTTTTCGCCGACCTCCGCGTAGGGGCCGCCGGCTGTGGGCCGTGCCCAGCCATTGCTCACCAGCCACTCGCCGACATCGATCTTGCCGATATGGCAGGAGGCGGAGATCAGGTCACGCCCGCCTTCCGGCGGCACCACGCAGTTGACGGCGCGCTGGCGGATGAGGGCGCGGAAGGCCCCACGCGCCCGCACGCCGCAGGGCCATGTTTTGCCGGCTTCATCGGTGCAGGTCTCGTCCTCCGGCATGATGTCGACGCCCGTGACGGCGACCGAATAGCCCTTGGCCTCGATGCGGCCCGCGGCCGGAGCCACCGCCTGGTACAGCGGCGTGCCTTTCCACTTGTCCGGCATAGGCGGCTTCTTCGGCTGCGCCTGCGAAAGCTTGCTCAGCGGCGCGCGCGGCTCGATGCGCTGCAGGGCGCCCGGATCGCCCGGCGGCGCCGCCATCATCGGGTCGATCGCGCGTGATGCCGCCTGCGCCTGCTGCTGGATGGTCTCGGCCGACGGCGTTGCCTGCTCGGGCGTCGGTGGCGAGGACTCGGACTGTGATGATACCGACGGTTCGAGGCCTTGTACCTGGCCGGACTGCTGCGGTGCAGCCGGTGGCTGCCCGGGTTCCGGCGGCGGAGCAGCATCGTTGTCCGTTCCGGTCTGCTGGTCGGCAGGAGGGTCGCCCAGCATGTCGAGCGTCGGCACGTCCTCGTTCGTTATCTCGACCTTGGCGCCTTCCCCGGTGATGCGCCCGCCGGCGACGATGGCCGCGGCGGAAGCGCCGAGCATCAGGATGGCAATAACTGCTGGAAGCGGTCTCATGCCGCCATCCTACTGGCTTGCCCAGACGATGCGGGCCACCCACTCCACCTCGACCATCTGCAGGTCGCGGTTGGGGTGATCGGGGTTCAGCGAAAGCAGCGAGATGGTGCGCGCCGTCTGGCGCTCCAGCACCTTGGCCATGACCTCGCCGGAGCCGGTCTTGACGACGACACGGTCGCCCCGACGCACAGTAGCACCCGGCTCCACGATCAAAACGTCGCCATTGCGGTAAAGCGGCAGCATCGAATCGCCCTGGACCTTCAAGGCATAAGCCGTATCGGTGGATTGTGCCGGCAATTCGACCAGGTCCCAGCCCTGTCCAACGGGGAAGCCGGCATCGTCGAAATAGCCGCCGGCGCCGGCCTGTGCGAAACCGACCAGGGGCACCGCGGCGCCCGAACCGTGCGGGCGGGCGGGCGATTGCCTGTCCTGGATCAGCCCCATGAATTCGTCGAGCGTCGCGCCCGTCGCTTCCATGATCTTGGCGAGCGACTCGGTCGAGGGCCAGCGCGGGCGCCCGTCCGAAGACTGCCGCTTCGATTTGTTGAAAGCCGTCGAGTCGAGGCCGGCGCGCCTGGCGAGACCGGAGGCCGACAGGGAATAACGCTCCGCCAGGGCATCTATCGCGGCCCAGACACGATCATGCGAGAGCACGGTCCGCTCCCTTCGAAGAGGAAAAAATACCTTTTCTTGATAAGGGGGGAGGCTCGCGATGTCCAGCCTCGGCGAGGCATTGCAGGAACGGATTCCACTTATTCGGCGTCGACCTTCGCCATATGCTGCCCCGGCAGGGTCGCATCACGCCGGGACATGTTGCCGATCCGCCCGCGCAATATGCCGATCTGCTCCAGTGTCAGGCGCGTCCATTCCAGCACTGGCCACAGTGTCAGGCGCACGACATCGTTTTGCGGGACATGGTTGGCCCCCATGGGCGCGGTGCAGGGGCCGGGCACATGATAGGTGCCGAAGACCCGGTCGAAGAAGGGGAACACATTGGCGAGGTTCTTGCCGTAAGCCTCGGGAACGTTCGCGTGGTGCCAGCGATGAAAACGCGGCGAAGCGATCAGCAGCCGGAACGGTCCGTGATCCCAATCGACATCGACGTGAACGTAGATCGTATGCAGCACCAGGATGACGGCGCCCATGCCGATGGCGTCGGCGGGAAGGCCGAGCCATGTCAGCAGGATGGTGTAGGACCCCCACATGACCAATGTCTCGAGCGCATGGATGCGATAGGCCGACAGCGCATTCACATGCGGGTCGGAATGATGGATCGCATGCACCGGCCACAGCCATTTCATGTGCATGAGGCGGTGGTTCCAGTAGTTGGCGAAGTCATGCGCCACGATGGCGATGATCATGAGAGCCCAGACCGGAAAAGCGGACCAGGCCGATGTCGGGATGCTTGGAATGCCTGCCAGCGCATAGAGCGCCTTGATCTGGTCTGAAAGCAGCCAGATGGTCGGCGCCAGAACGAGATTGATGTTGAAGATGGCGATCGTCGCCGCCACGCTTTGAACCGCAAGCCGGGACCATGAAAGCCGCCATCCCTTGCGCGCAATGTCGAGGACCAGCAGCAGCACCAGGAATGCGAAGACGCATTGATTGGCGGGCGATCTGACCGCCGTTGGCCAGACCCCGATCATCGTCTTCAGAAATTCGACGATCTGCTCCACGCCCGCCTCCCGTCGCAACAGCGTGTGCCGCGAAACCAGCCTCGGAGCGCAATTCTAGCGGGTCTTGCTTAAGGGCATCTGAATGTAGCGGACGGCTGGCAGTCGGCTTCGGCTGGAGGCAAAGGGACTGGATCGAAAGTCGCACGCATTGACAATTTTTTTTGTCAATGTCAGTCTGGATTGATGATCGAAGTGGAAGTCATCGAAACCGCCGTTGCGGCCACAGCCGCCCTCGACCCGATCCGATCCCGGCTTCTGGCGGAACTCACGCAACCCGCTTCCGCGGCAACCCTGGCTTCGCGTCTGGGTCTGGCACGTCAGAAGGTGAACTATCACCTGCGCGCGCTGGAGGATCACCACCTCGTCGTTCCGGCTGCGGAACGCCAGTGGGGCGGGCTTACCGAACGGCTGATGATCGCAACCGCTTCCTCCTACGTCGTTTCACCAGCAGCACTGGGACCGATCGGAGCCGATCCTTCACGGAACCAGGATCGGCTTTCGGCCGACTACCTCATTGCGCTCGCAGGGCGTGCCATCCGCGAAGTCGGAGATTTGCTGCGCAAGGCCCGTGGAAAGGGGAAGCGGCTTGCCACCCTGTCGATCGACACAACCATCCATTTCCGGTCCCCCGCCGACCGGGCAGCCTTTGCGGCCGATCTGGCCAACGCAGTTGCCGCGCTGGTGGCTCATTATCACAACGACACGGCACCGGGAGGACGTCCACACCGGCTCGTGGTGGCGGCCTACCCCGCCCCCGGCGATGCCACGACCTGAAAGGAAGTTCGATGCCGATCAAGAAGGACGAAACCGGCAAGCGCTGGGTCGAGATGGAGTTGAGCGTGCCCGGCACGCCCGAGCAGGTCTGGCAGGCGATCGCAACAGGTCCTGGCTATACGGCCTGGTTCACCCCGGCCACCATCGACGAACGCGTCGGTGGTGCGATCCGCTTCGACATGGGCGAGAACGGTGAGTCCAATGGAGAGGTGACACTGTGGGAGCCACCCTTCCGGTTCGGTTATGTCGAACGCGACTGGGCAGAGGGTGCGCCATCGCTCGCAACGGAAATCACGGTGACGGCCAGATCAGGAAACCGCTGCATCGTGCGCATGGTCCATTCGCTGTTCGCCTCGACGGATGACTGGGATGACCAGATGGAAGGCTTCGAGAGCGGCTGGCCCGGTTTCTTCGAGGTCCTGCGCCTTTATCTCTCACTTTTCTCCGGCAAGAAAGCGGCGGTATCTGCCGCGATGGCGCATGTGGAAGCGCCCCAGCTTGATGTCTGGAAAGGTCTGATTGATGGCCTTGGCCTCGCCGGTGCCAACGCCGGCGAGACAAGAACGGCTTCGCGAACGCCGGAGCCACTGTCGGGCGTTGTCGAGCGTGTGCAGCAGGGCGACAAGGAGCGTTATGTGCTGCTGCGCCTGACGCAACCGTCGCCCGGTATCGCGTTGATCGGAACCTATGGCATCGAAGATGCCACCACTGCCGGCATTACCTTATACCTGTATGGCGACGACGCCGGACAACGCGCCGCAGCAAGCGCGCCGGGATGGAAGGATTGGCTTCGCGATACCTTCGGGCAGGCTCCGCATTGAAAGAAGGCCGCCATCAAGATGGCAAGAAATGGCTGGACAGCAAGTAAGAGCCAGAGCACTGCAACGAGAACATGATCCCGAAAAATGGGAACTGGTTTTCGGAACAGATCACGCTCCGAGATCGGGGGTGATTCAACCAGGCGCCGTCCCGATCCAGGACGTGATCCTACTGCCTCTTTCCGAACATCAGTTCCGTCATCTTGGCCTGATCCGCTTTTGCCCCCGCCTCGTCACCGGTCCGGCGACGGGCGTCGGAACGGAAGCCATAGAGGCCGGGGTCTTCGGGCGTGAGCCGCAGGGCAGCGTCGAAATCAACCAGGGCGCGCGGCGTGTCGCCCTTGTTGACGTAGGCAATGCCGCGATTGGTCAGCGCGTGCACGTTGAGGGGATCGAGCGAAAGGGCGCGGTCGAGGTCGGCCAGTGCCGGGCCCGGTTGCCCGAGCCAACCCAGGATGGAGGCACGGGTGACAAGGAATTCCGGCCGTGAGGGATCGATACGGAGAGCTTCGTTGAGATCCTGCAGCGCCGCCGTGAGGTCGCGCGCATAGAGCAGGTTTGCCTTGCCGCGCCGCCAATAAGCGGTGGCAAGATCCGGCGCCAGGGCGATGGCGCGGGCATAGTCGGCCAAGGCCCGGGCGTAAGCAGCGTTCTGGCCCGGCGCATGGAGATCCGCCCGGTCCAGCAGCGCCTCCGCGAGGGCATTGCCTTCAAGTGAAGAGGCGTCGACCAGCCGGTCGCAGGCGGCCCGAGCCAGTTCGTTGCGCTGGAGAATGACATCGACGTCGACGCCGCCCGGCCGCGCGGGGCTCTCGGCACTGCCGTCGCGGCATAGCTGGATCAGCTTCGCCATCGGCGTTGCCGCGTCAAGCGCCAACACCTTGGGGACGTCGCTTCCAGCCTCAGCGGCAGCAATGCCGGCCATCGCAAAACCAACGGCCGCGCACATCGTCGGGGCATGAAATCGAGCGGACATAATCCAGTTCCTTTGCACGACAGCTTCGGTTCGGCAGCATCCAAAAGCAAGAAGACATAAGGCACGGTAAGGTCGCCCGGATCAGACGCCAGAGCATGATCCCGAAAAATTGCAGGCTTTTTCGGATGAAGATCATTTGCCGCAACAAGGGGATAGAGCGGAATACCGCTTCATCTCCATTCCGCCCTAGCCGCCCTTAGCCGCCGCGCGCAAACCTTGGTGCGATGCCATGAAGGCTTTTTCGGCTTCGGTCGGCGCGCGTGGACAGGCGTCATAGCCGAGCGCGTGGACCAGTTCCTGGATGTCGACGAAATGCCGGGCCTTGCGGTCATAGACGCCGGCGGTTGTCTTCATCAGGGCCGCGGTCTCGCCGTTTTCCAGCACGAAGCGATGTGCGCCGAGCACCTGGGTGCCGTCCCAGGTCTCGATCGAGGACACGACCTGGAAATTGCGCCATAGCTTGATCTCGCGCACATAGACGGTCTGCAGCCCACCCAGCATCGGCGCCCAGCCCCGCTTCCTCGCCAGCGCGATCAGGCCAGCGCGGATGAAGATGTCGATGCGGCCGAGATCGGCCAGCATCATGTAGCGCGCATTGTTGAGATGGATGTTGAAGTCGATGTCGGTCGGCAGGCACCGGAAAGTGAGCCGGCTTTCATCCCCGACGCGGTAGGCGCCGCGCGACTTCGCCGTCAGCGCCATGCGCGCAAACCGTGCCCAGACATACATGTGCTTACGTCCTTCCTTCTCCCCTTGTGGGAGAAGGTGGCCGATCCCCGGCGGCGCAGCCGCCAAGGGGTGAGGTCGGATGAGGGGTGCTGGAAGAAACGAGGCGCTTCAATGCCGGACCTTCATTTCAAATTTTTCCCTAACCCCGTCAAAATCGCATCCCGTCCAACACCCCTCATCCGACTCGGCGCTGCGCGCCGAGCCACCTTCTCCCACAAGGGGAGAAGGAAGGTTGACCGCCTTACGCGGCTTCCTTGACTTCGCCCTTCGCATAGGGGTCGAAGCGCTGGTAGAAGGTCTCGCCCTTCTCGGCCATGTCAAGCAGCAGCTTCGGCGCCTTGAACTGCGCGCCGTACTTCTTCTGCAGGCCCTTGGCGATCTTCACGAAAGCCTTGGCGCCGATGCCGTCGATGTATGACAGCGCACCGCCCGTGTAGGGAGCGAAGCCGAAGGCCAGGATCGAGCCGACATCCGCCTCGCGCGGATCGGTGACGATGCCTTCTTCCATGACGCGTGCCGCTTCGAGCGCGATGGTGACCAGCAGGCGCTGCTGCACCTCCTCGTAGTCGACCTTGTCGGGATCGAGCTGCGGGTAGAGGTCCTTCAGGCCCGGCCACAGCTTCTTCTTGGCCGGCTTCGGCGGATAGTCGTAGAAGCCCTTGGCGTTCTTGCGGCCGAGGCGCTCGTGCTTGTCGACCAGCGTGTTGATCAGCGCGAACTGGTCCTTGTCGACGGCCTTCTCGCCGAGGTCGCGGATGGTCTGCTTCATGATCTTCTGCGCCAGGTCGATCGCCGTCTCGTCGGTCAGCGCCAGCGGGCCGACCGGCATGCCGGCCGCCTTGGCGGCATTCTCGATCATCGGTGCCGGGATGCCTTCGATCAGCATCTGGAAGGCTTCCGACATATAGCGCAGCACGCAGCGGTTGACGTAGAAGCCGCGCGTGTCGTTGACGACGATCGGCGTCTTCTTGATGGCGCGCACATAGTCGATCGCGGTGGCGATCGCCTTGTCGCCGGTCTTCTTGCCGAGGATGATCTCGACCAGCATCATCTTGTCGACCGGCGAGAAGAAGTGCAGGCCGATGAAGTTCTTCGGCCCCGACGAGTTCTTGGCCAGCGCGCTGATCGGGATGGTCGAGGTGTTGGAGGCGAAGATCGCCGACGACTTCAAAACGGCCTCGGCCTTCTCGGTCGCGCCCTTCTTGACTTCCGAATCCTCGAATACCGCCTCGATGACGAGATCGCAGCCGTTGAGATCGGCATAGTCGGCCGTCGGCGTGATCAGCGACAGCAGCTTTTCCTTCTCCTCAGGCTTGGCGCGGCCCTTCTTGACCTGTTCGGAGATCAGGCTGTCGGAATGCGCCTTGCCTTTCTCGGCCGACGGCAGGTCGCGGTCGAGCAGCACGACCGGGATGCCGGCCTTGGCGGTGACATAGGCGATGCCGGCGCCCATGAAGCCGGCGCCCAGCA
>WPCJ01308068.1_pt1 | contig 10645 bp, 9 predicted proteins | sample 5399831 | NCBI WGS metagenome assembly WPCJ01 (sample SAMN12869470, study PRJNA574797) | sludge metagenome | isolation source: wastewater treatment of pH10 | place: China:Beijing | collected 2019-05-20 | reverse complement strand
ACGTGTCTCTCGATCTTGAATCAGCCTGACGCCTTCTCGCAGAACTTCGCTCTTTGAGCCATAGCGGCCCGTATCGACAAGCTGCTTGACGTAGCTTTCCAGTTGTTTGCCCAGGTCGGCACTGATCATGACGTCACCTCGCTCCTGATTCCTTCCGAAAATGAGCCATTTAATAACTGTTATCAAGCCCTGATTGCACGGATGATGAAGATTTGAGCGTCATCCTTCGGGTCGGGCTCTCGTGAACCGAGCTAGCTTGAGGAGCTTTGATGGCCTTTCAAAGCGTCGCGGTCTAACGTCAATGGATGGCTTGATCGGCGCAACCTCACCCTTGCAACACGCAACATCTTGGATTTCCGCAGCTTCGAGATCGTTATCTACAATCCGAGGACATCGGCACATCCTGCGGCTAGCTATTCTTCCATCCAATTCCACCCCGCTCACAGTTTCCGCTTTCGCAGGCTGTTCAGGAGGGAATCCGACACTTCGAGCCGTAGCCCGGGTTCCGATGTCACGCTTTCCGGGGTTTGTCGGTGCTTCCCTTCATCCAGCTTGGCCCGCAACAGCGCCATCACCATCGGCCAGGTCGAGAATTTCCCTTCGCGTGCCTTGTCGGTCAGGCTGCGCAGATAGCCACCGGCGCTGTTGATCTGCTCCGCCCGCTGGTAGATCGCCGCGAGCGCAATTGCCGCCTGAACCTCGCCCATAGCCTCGCGAGCTTCGGCCCAAGCGCTCGGACTGACCCCCAGCATCGTTCGCACCAGTTCCGCTGCCGCCAGAAAGTCGCGCCAGTGGCGGATTTCGCCCGCTTGGGCCACATCCCGCATGTTCGGGCAGGCATCCAGCACGATGCTCAATGGCAGATCCCGTTTCGGCAGGCTTCGTACGTTGTCGGTTTCTGCAACGCTGCCGCTTGCTTCTTTCTTTTCTCGAAAGCCATTTTCAGATTCAGAAATGGAGTCTGGGTTTGAATTCTGTATGTGGCGTTCAAATTGAGACTCATTGGCGTTCAGATTCTGTGTTTTTGCAAAAGATTCCAATACATCCCGAATTTCGGCGTGCAGATCGTGAAGCTCGGCGCAAATGTCTTCAATGAGTTGCCTTGAGGCGGTGCGGGGAAGTCTGGAGATGGTGGTCTGATAGGCCTGAAGCACCCTGCCCCAGTTCCCTGGCACGCCCTCCTCGATCCCTGCATCGATCATCTTGACGATATCACGCCGTAGCAGCGTCAACCGCTCGCGGGCGACGCGAAAGGCCTTCTTCTCGGCCTGGACAGCCTCTGCGAGATCGCTGAACTCCGCAGCGCGGGCGACGATCGGCGACAGGTCAAAGCCATAGGCCTGTTCGATCTCCCCTGCCCTGCTTCTGCGCGCAAAGCGCTTGCCATTCGGGCTGTCCCTGCGGATAATCAATCCACATTCGACCAGAACAGCAAGATGCCGGCGAAGCGTTGCCGGCGAGATGCCATTGGCGCGGGCGATCAACTGCTCATTTGACGGCCAGACAATGAGCTCGCCGTCAGCCGAGAGTTCTGTTTCCCTATGAAAAGACAGCAAGGCGTTGAGGATCGCGAGCGAGCGATCTGTTGCGCCAAGCAGTTCGCGAGCTTCACGGATGTCCTGGAACACCCGCCATTTATTGGCGACTGCCTCTTTCGGCATCGCCTTTGCTCTTGCCTGATTTGCAATCTGGCCAAGCGTCATCGTTCGCCGCCCGAAGGGCGTCGTTGAGATATGCGTCTGCATTGTCTTTCACCTGTCGCTAGGCAAAAGAAATCTGCTCGCCGAAACGACTACTCAGGCCGAGTTGGGCTTGACACTGATTCGCGGAAATGAGATTCTCTAAGTTGCCAAACTAGAGAGAAGGTCTTCCGGACGCTGTTTCGGGGGGCCTTTTTCTTTTGCGGATTAGCCTCCTTTAGTTTTGACATCGGTACGTTCGCGAAACGCATCATAGAGTTGATCGAGGTTCCTCGACAGAAACTCGCCAAATTCTCGTGCGTCTGAGTTTTTTGACTTCACCGCCATAGTGAAGCGCTTACTGTCCTCGACCATCTCCGCAGTTAAGGAATTGTCCTTCGGTGCCCAACTACGTTTCGTTGGCTTCGGCCTAGCGCCTTTTCGTGATGCCGCTGCCTTCAAACGCTGCACTAGAAGATTAAACCGCTCCTCACTTGAAACCGTAGTGAAACTATCTTCAGCAACCATCGTGGTGGCGACCTCAAGGTTAGCCGGATTATCGAGCAAGAGTTTGAGGTCGTACCAGCGATCTCTGCCAATCGCCTTTGCTTCGCCGATAGCGTCCAAAATTGCTTCTGGTAAGCTCGCGACCGAAAGCATTTTGGAGAGCGTAGTGCGATCGATCGAGAGAGCACTCAGGATGGTGGAATTATCTTCTTCGTATCGGAGTCGAGCAACATCCGCTGCAAATCGCGCTTTCTCGATAAACGGCACATTCGCGCGAGCGGAGTTTTCGTGCCCTAGCGCCAGAATATGCTCCCTATCCTGCATATCCTTAACTATGGCCCGCACCTTTCGGCCGAGCACTTTCGCAACCTTTAGTCGCCTGTGACCGAACACAGCCATGTATCGGCCGGCAGCCTGTGAGTGAGGTCGGACGAGTATAGGTGAATTCTGGCCACCTTCACGAATTGCATCGAGGAGTTCCTTGAACTCCTGTTCATCATCGCTACGCCGGTCACGCACGAACGACGGATCGATCAGGTCCGGATCAATCTCAACGATAGTTTCGCCCTCGACAAGCTTATCAGCCCGTGCCGCTATCTCATCAAGTGAACTCAGGATAGACCGCGACGCGCCTCTAGCTGCGTATTGCACGGCAGTCGGCGACGCTGGCTTATCATTGTCGTCAAGAACGCTCGCGAATGGATTTTTACGAGCCATCACTTAACCTCATACGTTCACTTACCTGCTTGATAATGAAGGGTTTTTCCTTACTTTTTACGGCAGTCAACATTAGAGCCGTCCCCATGCCTGATGAATAAGTGCTTGGATCTCAAAATTGACTGCATCAAGAGATTCGATCGCTCGATCGTACGTCTCCCTGTTAAATTTCGCGCGTTCGACTTCGTACAGCGTCTGCTTCGTCAAGCCAGCATCTGAAATCGCGGTTGACTTCAGCATAGGATTTTTGAGAATTTCCTCAGCAAGCATAGATTGCATGAAACCAAGCATCTGAGCCTGTGGAATGTCAGTCGGTTCGTAGCGCGTAATCAAATAGCGCAGCCAGTCCATTTTGACTGGCGCACCTTTTTCGCGGATCGTTTTGACGAAGTTGCCTAGCATCAGCAGGAACTGGCTCATCGACATGAGGTCGAGCATTTGCGGATGGACGGTTATCAATACCGATGTCGACGCGGTAAGTGCAGTCAATGTCAGAAAGCCGAGTTGGGGAGGGCAATCAATCACGACGACATCATATCGATCATCGACCTCCTCCAGAGCCCGTCCTAGCCGTGTATAAAACCGCTTTCCCTCATTCGACGTCTGCATCGAGAGAGGCGTGTCGTATTCATATTCCTGCAACTCAAGGTTCGCCGGTATGATGTCCAACAATGGAAAGTTGGTTGACATAATGACGTCAGTCACCGACCGTCGCTTTTCATCGTACCTGATTGCATCGTAAAGTGACGGATTACGATCTAGTTCAGGCTGAAAGCCATGCAGTGCAGAGAGAGATGCTTGGGGATCGAGATCAACTGCGAGCACACGATGTCCAGTCAACGCAAGATGCTGACCAAGATGCGCCGTGGTCGTCGTCTTTCCTGAGCCTCCCTTGAAGTTGACGACAGCAATGACCTGCAATTTTTCGCCTTCCTTGCGAAAAGGGGCGTACTTTTTCGCGTCCGAACGGCCGTTTTTGTCCAGATAATCGCGCAATTCGATCATCTGCTCGGCTGAATAGAAACGACGGCCACCCGAGGCGATATGGGGTTCAGGTCCTTTCCCTTCGAGGTGCAAACGTTTTAGGTTATTGGGACTGACGCCGAGATAGTGAGCTACTTCTGCCATCGGAAAGCGACGTAGGGTCTTCTTGGCGTTGGGCGGAAATTTCTCCAGTCGAAGTTGGTCGAGCTTCCGCGAGATCTCCGCGCCTTGCGCCAGGATCTTCTCGTCGAACTCAAATGACGGAAGCGAATTCATCCCATCTCATCCTTAACGGTAATAGCGCCAACTTCATCATTTGGCCGAATTTAGCGCCAGTATCTCCGATTCTGTCCGGTTGGCAAGAAGAATAAGGTTAACAAGAACTTAACGGAAGCGTTCGTTCATCAACTCCCTGACCACACACGAGGACGAATATCTACACGATTCCAGTTAGTTAGTCAGACTTCCTGTTCTGATACTCAGCGTAGAGCGGCCAGGTATAAATGCCAGGGGGAAAGTAGCTCATGAACGCTCCACTCGGTCTTCCTGCTACCAATGGGGCTTCAAGGATAGAAGCGACTCACTAGGCTCCATACCCGGCATTTATGCCGGGCTGACGCATCTGCCGATCTGATGTTGATGTAGCCCCATCACAAGGGGCAGCGGTTCCACATGCGGCAGCATCAACTTACTCATTCCACGTCCGGGCATATGCCGACGGCTCTGCGTTACGAGAGCAAGCGTCTATGAACGCCTCGCGCTCCCACCTCCGTCTGGTGCGCAAGCTGCAGGATGCGCTTGGCGAGACCATCTGTTCAGCGCTCGAGGACACATCCGTGGTCGAGATCATGCTGAACCCGGATGGGAGGCTGTTCGTCGAGCGGCTGGGGCAGGGGATCGACAGCATGGGCGCCCTGCAGCCAGGGGCCGCCGAAATCATCATCGGCAGCGTCGCGCATGCACTGCAAACGGAAGCCGATGAAGACCAGCCGATTATCTCAGGGGAACTGCCGATCGGTGGCCACCGCTTTGAAGGGCTGCTGCCGCCGGTGGTGGCAGGTCCAAGCTTCACCATCCGCAAACGTGCGTCACGCCTGATCCCGCTGGAGCATTACGTCCGCAGCGCCATCATGACGTGCGAACAGGCAACCCTTATTCGCAAGGCGATCAAGGCACGCCTCAATATCGTCATTTCCGGCGGCACAGGCTCGGGCAAGACGACGCTCGCCAATGCCGTCATTGCCGAGATGGTACGCGCGTCACCCGAACACCGGCTGGTGATCCTGGAAGATACGGCCGAAATCCAGTGCGCAGCCGAGAACGCGGTTCAGCTTCATACCACCGATACGGTCGATATGGCCCGGCTGCTGAAGAGCACCATGCGGTTACGACCTGATCGTATCATCGTCGGCGAGGTCCGCGATGGTGCGGCGCTCACCATGCTCAAGGCATGGAATACCGGTCATCCGGGCGGCATCACCACCATCCACGCCAACAATGCATTATCGGCCCTCCGACGGCTGGAACAACTCACAGCCGAAGCCAGCCAGCAGCCGATGCACGACGTGATCGGCGAGGCCGTCGATCTCGTCGTCTCGATCGAGCGAACACCAACCGGACGGAGGGTGCGTGAAGTCATCCATGTCGAGGCCTGGCGCGACGGCAACTACCAGATCGAAACCTATCCGGAAGAGGGCCACCTCGATGCAGCATAACAGGACCGTCGCCTTCCTGACGGCGAGCATCACGATTTTCATCCTGTCAATCGATCCAGCTCTGGCTTCTGGCGGTGGCGGTCTGCCATGGGAAGGGCCACTGCAACAGATCCAACAATCGATCACCGGGCCGGTGGCGGGCTTCATTGCACTTGCGGCAGTTGCCGTCGCCGGCGGGATGCTGATCTTCGGCGGCGAGCTGAACGATTTCGCCAGACGGCTGATGTATGTCGTGCTGGTCGCCGGCATCTTGCTGGGGGCGACACAAATCGTTGGCCTCTTCGGTGCTTCCGGCGCATCGATCGGCACAGTCGAGGCTGTCCAGCCTACTGGGGCAGGGGAGGACGGTGATGGCTGAGCCAGTCGCTCCGCTCGTACGATCTCGCATTCATCGGGCGCTGTCGCGCCCGAACCATTTGATGGGTGCCGATCGCGAACTGGTCCTGCTGACCGGGTTAGCAACAGTCATCCTGATCTTTGTGGTGCTAACCTGGTTCTCTGCGCTGCTCGGCATCGCAATCTGGATCGGTGTCATCGGCGCCTTGCGAATGATGGCCAAGGCCGATCCGATGATGCGCCAGGTCTATCTGCGCCACGTTCGCTATCGGCAAGCCTACCGCCCGACGTCCTCGCCATGGCGCAGGTACTGATCCGCCCATGGTTGCACTTCGTCAGTTCCGAAACACAAATCCGTCGTTTTCCGATCTCGTTCCTTATGCCGGGCTGGTCGACAATGGCGTGATCCTGCTCAAGGATGGGAGCCTGATGGCCGGCTGGTATTTTGCCGGTCCGGATTCGGAAAGCTCGACCAATCAAGAGCGTAACGAGGTTTCGCGCCAGATCAACGCGGTCCTGTCGCGGCTTGGTTCCGGCTGGATGATCCAGGTTGAGGCCGTGCGCGTGCCGGCCGTTTCCTACCCGTCACGCGAAGAGAGCTATTTCCCTGACGCAGTGACGGCAGCTATCGATAATGAGCGGCGCGCCCATTTTGAGGCGGAGCGCGGCCATTATGAGAGCCAGCATGCGCTGATCCTCACCTATCGCCCGCCTGAGCGGCGCAGGTCGGCCATGACTCGCTATGTCTATTCTGATGCCGAAAGCCGTTCCGAGACCTATGCCGATACTGTGCTCGACAGTTTTCGGACATCGATCCGCGAGGTCGAGCAATATCTCGCAAACGTTCTTTCAATCCGCCGCATGGTCACGCGGACCGTCATTGATCCCGGAACCGGACGCGAGGCGCGCTACGACGAACTCTTCCAGTTCATTCGCTTTTGCATCGTCGGCGAGAACCATCCAGTCCGCCTGCCGGAAATCCCGATGTATCTCGACTGGCTGGCGACGGCCGAGTTCCATCATGGGCTGTCACCGATGGTCGATGGCCATTATCTCGCAGTCGTTGCCATCGACGGCTTTCCGGCAGAAAGCTGGCCGGGTATTCTGAACCACCTTGACCTGATGCCGCTGACCTATCGCTGGTCGAGTCGCTTTGTCTTCCTCGATGAGCAGGACGCACGGCAAAAGCTTGAGCGCACCCGCAAGAAGTGGCAGCAGAAGGTGCGCCCGTTCTTCGATCAGCTTTTCCAGACCCAAAGCCGGTCGGTCGATCAGGACGCCATGCTGATGGTGGCCGAAGCTGAGGACGCGATCGCAGAAGCCGCATCGCAACTGGTTGCCTATGGCTATTATACGCCGGTCATTGTCATGTTCGATCATGATGATAATCGTCTGCGCGAACAGGCCGAGGCGGTCCGTCGGCTGATCCAGGCGGAAGGCTTTGGCGCGCGCATCGAAACGTTGAACGCCACCGAAGCCTATCTCGGCTCACTGCCGGGCAATTGGTACGCCAACATTCGCGAACCTCTGATCAACACGCGCAACCTCGCCGACCTTATCCCGATCAATTCGGTATGGTCGGGCAGCGCGACGTCACCCTGTCCATTCTACCCGCCCAATTCACCACCGCTGATGCAGGTTGCAAGCGGCTCCACTCCCTTCCGGTTGAACCTTCATGTTGATGATGTCGGCCACACGCTGGTGTTCGGCCCGACTGGATCCGGCAAATCGACCTTATTAGCCCTGATCGCCGCACAGTTCCGCCGTTACCGCGATGCGCAGATATTCGCTTTTGATAAGGGCAAGTCACTTCTGCCGCTGACGCTCGGCGCCGGCGGCGATCACTATGAAATCGGGGCAGGGGAGAACGGTGCGGCATTGGCCTTCTGCCCGCTGGCCGAGCTGGACACCGATGGCGACCGTGCCTGGGCGTCCGAATGGATCGAGACGCTGGTAGCCATGCAGGGTGTGAGCGTGACGCCCGATCATCGCAATGCCATTTCACGCCAGATCAGGCTGATGGCTTCTGCGCCTGGCCGCTCACTATCGGATTTCGTCAGTGGCGTTCAACTGCGTGAGATCAAGGATGCGCTCCACCACTACACCGTCGACGGGCCGATGGGGCAACTGCTTGATGCCGAGCAGGATGGCCTGACATTGGGCACCTTCCAGTGCTTCGAGGTTGAAGAGTTAATGAATATGGGCGAGCGCAATCTTGTGCCGGTCCTACTTTATCTCTTTCGTCGTATCGAAAAACGCCTGACCGGGAACCCGAGCCTTATCATTCTCGACGAGGCCTGGCTGATGCTGGGCCATCCGACATTCAGGGACAAGATCCGTGAATGGCTCAAGGTGCTGCGCAAGGCCAATTGTGCGGTCCTGCTGGCCACGCAGTCGATTTCCGATGCTGAGCGCTCCGGCATCATCGATGTGCTGAAGGAAAGTTGCCCAACGAAGATCTGCCTGCCGAATGGCGCGGCACGTGAACCGGGCACACGCGAGTTCTATCAGCGCATCGGCTTCAACGAGCGCCAGATCGAGATCGTGGCATTGGCTACGCCCAAGCGCGAATATTACGTCGCCTCGCCGGAGGGTCGGCGCCTGTTCGACATGGCGCTCGGGCCTGTCGCGCTTTCCTTTGTCGGCGCGGCCGGCAAGGGTGATCTCAAACGCATCCAGCAGCTTGTCCGCAACCACGGTAAAAACTGGCCGGCGGTCTGGCTTACGGAAAGGGGGGTCGGCAATGTCGAAACCATTCTCGCACACGGCTAGGGTTGCCATTGCCGCGCTTGGCATCATTGGCGGGGTTCCATCTGCTCCCGCCAATGCCGGAGCCGTCACCGGACAAGCGACGGAATGGACGCAACTGCTCAACAATTCCGAACTGGTGGGCTTGGTCGGCCAGTCTGCAGAGCAAATCCAGAACCAGATACAACAGATCACCCAACTGGCTGAGCAGATACAGAACCAGATCCGAATCTACGAAAACATGCTGCAAAACACATTGCAGCTTCCCAGCCATATCTGGGGGCAGGTGGAAAGCGATCTCACCCGCCTTCAGGGTCTCGTCAATCAGGGGCAGGGCATCGCGTTTTCGATGGGCAATATTGACGACGTTCTGAAGCAGCGGTTCCAGAGCTTCGCTGACTTCAAGAGCGGGCTTGCCAATGGCGAGAGCTTTTCATCGAGCTACCAGGACTGGTCCGACACCAATCGTGACACCATTGCGTCGACATTGCGCGCCGCCGGTTTCACCGCCGAACAGTTCGGCACGGAAGAAGCCACCATGTCGCAGCTCCGCTCGATGTCGCAAAGCGCGGTCGGCCAGATGCAAGCCCTTCAAGTCGGGCATCAGATCGCGGCGCAGCAGGTCGCACAATCCCAGAAGCTGCGCGGGCTCGTGTCCCAGCAAATGACGATGATGGCCACCTGGTACCAATCCGAGCAGGCCGCAAAGGACCTCGCCCAGACACGGCGCGAGGAATTCTTCAAGTCAACCGCACCGTCAACTTCTGGCGGTCAGATGATGGAGCCACGCTGGTGAACAGGACCGTCCTTATTATTGCAGCCATTATCGTGGTGGTCGGCATTGCCGTAACGTTCTGGATTGTCTTGGGTCCTGCTGGCACGCCAGAGCCCACGGCGCCAACCACCACTGCCCCTCAGCAGTTCGATACGACCGGTGGTCAGGAAATGCGGCCGCGCTGGGGCGCCCAGGAGGAGCAGGGCAATGACGCCGCCAGTGATTAGGGCGGCAGTCATTGCCCTGCTTGTCCTGTCGATCCTGATTGAGCCGGCCATCGCCCAGGATGGCTCACTCTTGACCAACCTGGAAAACGAAGTCGCAAGTGCTGCCCAGGGGTGGGAAACGACCGTCCTGCAAGCGGCCCGTTCGCTATTCTGGATCCTTGCCGGTATCGAGATCGGCATCGCCGCTGTGTGGCTAGCCCTGGCGGCCGCCTCTCTCGACACCTGGTTTGCCGAACTGGTGCGGCGAATCATGTTCATCGGCCTGTTCGTCTTCATTCTCGAACAGGGGCCAGCTTTCGCCAAGGCGATGGTCGACAGTCTGTTCCAGATCGGCGCGGGCGGCGGTTCGGCCTCGCCCGCCAACGTCTTCAATGCCGGCCTTCAGGTGGCCAGCGCCATGTCGAGCAAGGCCCAGTTCGGGTTGTTCGAGGATAATGCGCTCGCCATCGCCGCCGTCTTTGCCATGATCGTCGTCGTCATCTGTTTCAGTCTCGTCGCTGCAATCTTCATTTCGGTGATGGTCGAGATGTATGTCGGGCTGCTGGCCGGCATGATCATGCTGGGCCTCGGAGGCTCGAGCTTCACCAAGGATTTTGCCGTCCGCTACCTTGTCTATGCCTTCTCGGTCGGGATGAAGCTGATGGCGCTCGTCATGATCGCGCGCATCGGTTCCCAGGTGCTGGTCAATCTGGCGAGCGGCCCATCCGGCTCCGACGAGTATCTGTCGACGCTCGCGATCGCCGGCATTTCCGTCGTCGTCTTCATCATCTCGATCTACGTGCCCAACATCATTCAGGGCGTCGTGCAGGGTGTTTCGGTAACCGGCGGGATGGAGACCATCCGCCATGGCGGACAGGCTGCAAGCTTTGCGGCCGGTGGCGCAGCCCTTGCCGCTGGCGGCGCAAGGGCAGGGGCGGCAGCCTATTCAGACGCCCGCGCCGGCGGCGCCTCGTTTGG
>WPCJ01094228.1_pt1 | contig 10649 bp, 9 predicted proteins | sample 5399831 | NCBI WGS metagenome assembly WPCJ01 (sample SAMN12869470, study PRJNA574797) | sludge metagenome | isolation source: wastewater treatment of pH10 | place: China:Beijing | collected 2019-05-20 | reverse complement strand
TCGGAAGCAGTGGCGCAATCACTGCCCACTGCTGCTCATCAAGCCAGAATTCTCCTGCCATGGTCCAAAACTCCTGCTGTAGAAGGCAGTGAACCACGGAGAACCAATATGATCAACAGTCTGATTGGGGTTTGACCCTAGGGGAGTTGCGAATCCTTAACCATGTTGCTATCGACTTCATCAGGAAACGGTTCCGCTGTTCAGGCGGATGAAAAGGGAACACGGTGAAGCCACTTGGCTGATGCCGCGACTGCCCCCGCAACTGTAACCGGAGAGCTATCCTCCATAACCGTGTGAGCGGTGAAAGCCACTGAGAGCATTCGATGCACTCGGGAAGGCGGAGGGGAAGCGACGACCCGGAAGTCAGGAGACCTGCCGTATCCGGTCACCTATGCATGGACACGGGGTGTGTTCAGGCGCGGCTGCCCGTGGCGGTGACATTGTTGAAATGTTGCCGTCGGGAAGAAGGGCCTTTAATGCCACCATCACTTCAACCTGCGGTGCGAGAAAAAGCCGGTATCGGTCTTCGGTTCGGTGGGTTGAGGGAAAATGCATCTGTTGAAATTATCTGTTCTATTGGCGTCGGCCAGTGTTCTTGCGCTGCCGTCCACGACACTTGCTCAAGGTCTGCCGGACAGCGATGGTAGTGTCGTTCTCGATACAATCGTGGTCACACCATTGCGTCGCGCGTCTTCGCTCCAGCGATCGACATCATCCGTGACGGTCATCGATTCAGCCGACATTGAGAGTTCGGCCGCTCCGGATCTGCAATCGTTGCTGAAGTCCTATAGTGGTATCTCCATAAAGACGAATGGCGGGCAGGGCTCGTCTTCGGATATTTACATGCGCGGTTTGTCTTCCAAGCAGACGGTTGTTCTTATCAATGGCGTGCGCACCGCGTCAGCAACAAGCGGCTCAACCGCGTTGGCGAATATTCCCCTGAGTTCGATCGACCGCATTGAGATCGCAAAGGGGGCTCATTCTGCCCAATATGGCGCAGATGCCATGGGGGGGGTGATTAATATCATCACCAAGCAGGGCGGAGCCTGCGGTGAACGCTCCTGGTGCGGCAGTCTTTCTACCGGTGTCAGCCACCCATGGGGTGGGTATGCGTCCGGGTCCATTCAGGGGCGGAGTAATGAGGGTATCGACTATGCTTTGGGTGCAGCCATAACCGGCACGCAAGGATATGACTTCACCACATCGGATGCCTATGGCCATGAGCCGGATCGCGACGGATTTCTGCAAGGCTCTTTCAAGTTTTCCCTGTCGAAGGATTTCGATTGGGGTAAAATTTATACGGATGGTCTCCTTAGCCGTGGGCGCAATCAATATGATGCCAAGGCACCGTCACCGAACCAGGCCTATAGTACCGCGTTTACCGGTAAGATCGGAACGCGCATCGATCATACGGAGGATTGGTCATCCACGCTAGAATTTAGCGCCGGTATCGACAACAGCCGTAACTTCCGGAAAGGCGTGAGCGGTTCGGACCGGTTTGAGACCAAGCGTTATGGTGTCTTTGCGTCGACCGAAAAGAGTTTCGACACCGGCAAGGTCAACCACACCGTGACCGCTGGTGTGGAAGCCTATCGCGAGGAAATCAACACCACCGTTGCCTATGATGAAACCAGCCGCGATCTGGCTGCTGTGTTCGGTCAATATTCGCTCGAATACGAGGCGCTACGCTTCGATGGCGGGTTGCGTTACGACCATAATGGGCAGTTCGGCGATGTTCTGACCTACAATCTTGGCGCGAGCTATGAAGTTTTGCCGGACCTTGTTTTACGGTCATCCTATGCCACGGGTTTTCGGGCACCAACATTCAACGAACTCTATTATCCGGGCTTCGCCAACCCTGATTTGCAGCCGGAAAAGTCCCGTTCGTATGAAGTTGGCTTGAACTGGCAGGCTACGGCTTCGACAAGCCTTGATATGGCGTTCTACCAAACATGGTTGCGCGATGCGATCATGAGCACCGCACCATCCTATCTGCCTTATAATGTTGCCAGCGCGAAGGTTACGGGTTTCGAAGCCACATTGGCGCATCGTTTCGATGATCGCTGGGTCGTCAAGGGATCGGTCGATCTGAAGCAGCCAATCGATGAAGATACGGACAAGGATCTTCCCTATCGTGAACGTTTCAAGGCGGCGGCTGAGGTCAACCTCACTCCGATTGAAAAGCTCGATCTGACTGCAAGGCTGATCTATGGCGGTTCGCGTTATGCTGATGCTGCGAACAGCAAGAAACTTGGAGACTATGTGACGGCTGATTTCGTGGCACTCTATTCCATCGACAAGCAGTCGCAGTTGAAGTTCTCGGTCGAGAATATTTTTGACAAGGACTATCAGACCAGCTCTGGCTATATTGCACCGGGACGCACGATCAATGTTGGATTGACCCGGAATTTCTGAGGCTGAACAGAGAATGAAAAGGGCATCCGCAAAATGGATCACCAGCTTCTGCCTCGCGGCGGGGCTGGTCCTATTCGTTCGAAATTTGGCAGACGCCGGGGACATTCCCCATCACGTCGTTTCCATCAACGTATGTACCGATCAGTTGGCATTGCTGCTGGCCAATGAGGGCCAGTTGCAGTCGGTTTCGTACTTGTCGCAGGACCCGGAATTGTCCGTCATGGCTGCGAGAGCCCGGGAGTTTCCGGTCAACCATGCGCAGGCAGAAGAAGTCTTTCTGATGAAACCTGATCTTGTGCTGGCGGGCACATTCTCGTCGAGGGCAACGGTCGAACTATTGCGCAGGCTCGGTGTTCGTGTGGAGGAGTTCGCGCCAGCGCGCTCGTTCGGCGATATAGAAGATCATCTGCATCGCATGGGTGAGTTGCTCGGAAGACAGGCAGAAGCAAGCCGGGAAATTGATGAAATGAAAATTGCTTTAGCGGCAATCCAGCCTCCGGTCCGCCGCAAGACGGTCGCGCTTTATTATGCCAACAGTTACACATCAGGTCGGGGAACACTGGTTGATGAGGCTGTGCGTCTTGCCGGACTTGATAATCTGGCCGAGAAGGCAGGCATCAGCGGTTCTGCTCCGCTGCCGCTGGAAAAGCTGCTACTCGAAAAGCCGGATATTCTGGTGCGCAGTTCAAGAGATCGCGCCCCCGCGCTGGCTTTCGAGAATTTCGAACACCCGGCGTTGCGAGCGCTTGAAAAGCAGGCGAGAGCGGTGACGATAGCGGATAATCTGACGGTTTGCGGTGGTCCATTCAGCGTTGAAGCCGTAGCGGAACTTGCGGAGGCGGCGCGTGACTGAACGTAGCCGCTTCTATCTTCTGCTCGTCGGGCTGGCCATGCTTGTGGTTTTGCTCTTCATCGTCTCGCTGCTGACCGGGCCGGCTGCGATCAGTATCCCTGACAGCCTCAAGGCGCTTTTCGGTGATGATAGCGAAATGATCGTGCTGGTCATGCGCGAAATTCGCCTGCCTCGCGCACTGCTCGCGCTCCTTATCGGGGCGTCGCTTGGATTGTCCGGCGCTGCCTTGCAAGGATATTTGCGCAACCCGCTCGCGGAACCCGGCCTTCTTGGCGTGAGCGCATCCGCGTCATTCGGCGCTGTTATTGCTATTTATAGCGGCCTGTCGCTTCTGTTTCCGCTGGCTTTGCCGCTCCTCGCGCTGGTAGGTGCCTTTGTGTCGGTGTTTCTCGTCAAGCTTCTGGCGGGGCGCAATGCCGGTACGCTAGCGGTCATATTGGCCGGTGTTGCGGTGACCAGTCTCGCTGGTGCATTGACGGCGCTGGCGCTCAACCTGTCGCCCAACCCGTTTGCCGCAATGGAAATCATCTTCTGGATGCTCGGTTCACTAGCCGACAGGTCGATGACGCATGTGGCTCTCGCCGCACCATTTATCCTTGTTGGCTGGGCGATGCTTCTGGCACTCGGGCGATCACTCGACGGTCTGACACTGGGGGCTGATGCTGCGGCGACGATGGGCGTCAATCTGGCTCGTGTGCAGCTTTTTGCCGTGCTGGGTACAGCAGCCTGCGTGGGTGCTTCCACCGCTGTTGCCGGTGCAATCGGTTTTGTAGGGCTGGTGGTTCCGCATCTTCTGCGTCCGCTTGTCGGTGCGCGTCCGTCACGATTGCTGGTTGCAAGCGGTTTCGGCGGGGCTGCCCTGTTGTTAGCGGCTGACGTATTGGTGCGTGTCGTCATGCCGGGACGTGAACTGAAACTGGGCGTTCTGACGGCAATCATTGGCGCACCATTCTTTCTGTGGCTTGTATTCAAATATCGGAGGCAGCTCGTATGACTTCGCTTTCGGTAAAGAATCTTTCCGTTTCGCTCGGCGGGAAGGCAGCACTCAGCGACGCAAGTTTCAATATTCATGGCGGTGAATTCATCGGACTGATCGGACCCAATGGTGCCGGGAAGACGACATTGTTGCGCGCCATTCTTGGACTTGTCGCATCCAGAGGGGAAATTTCCCTCGACGGGAATGATTTGCGGCAGACGAGTGCTTCGACGAAAGCGCAGAATCTCGCTTATCTGCCGCAGGATCGCGATGTTGCGTGGCCGGTATCGGTCGAAATGCTTGTTTCGCTGGGCCGCTCCGCGCTGAAGCCGGTATTTGCGAGCCTGAGTGCGCAAGATGAAGTGCTTATCGAGACAGCAATGCAGCGTATGGACGTCGCGCGATTTCGGGACAGGTCGGCGATAGAACTTTCCGGTGGTGAACGCGCACGGGTGCTGATTGCACGTGTCTTGGCGCAGGATACGCCCGTAATACTCGCTGATGAGCCGGTGGCCGGACTTGACCCATCTCATCAGCTTGGATTGATGCAAAGTTTCGCCGAACTTGCGCAGGAGGGCCGGACCGTTGTCGCCTCATTGCATGAGTTGAGCCTTGCGGCACAGCATTGCACACGCCTTATTCTGCTCGACAGGGGACATATCGTTGCAGATGGCAAGCCGACGGAAGTGCTCACGCCGCAACTGTTGCACGACGTCTACGGCATAAGAGCGAAAATCATGATGGTGGATGGCGAGTTCATCGTCCATCCGACCTCACGTATAAGCTAGATATTTTTCCACTGGCGCGCGCGGGAAGAGACATAGATCGTTTCCACAGTCTTCTGAACTTCGTAGCCCTCGCGAAAATCGGCGTGATTGGTTTTCTGTCCCGCAATGGCAAGCAGGAAGTCGCAGACTTCGATCGTCTTGAGATCGTTGAAGCCGATCTGGTGGCCGCCCGCTACGCAAAATGCGCCGTAGGAGCCGTGTTCTGGGCCAGCAAAGATTTTGCGGAAGCCCTGTTGTCCCTTTTTGTCGGAAAAGAGAAACAGGTTGAGTTCGTTGAAGCGTTCCTGCGAAAAGAACAGGGAACCTTTCGATCCGGAAATCTCGAAATCGTGCTGCATCTTTCGACCGCTGGCGATCCAGCTCGCTTCGAGTGTGCCGGTCGCCCCGTTTTCAAAACGTATGAAAGCATGGCAAACATCGTCCACTTCCACGGGTTTCATCTGCGAAAGGTCCAAACTATCCGGGCGCTCGCTTATGATGGTGACGGCGTCTCCCATAACCGCCATTATCGGCCCAACAAGATGGCGTGCAGTAGCGATGATATGACTGCCGATATCGGCTAGTGCCCCACCACCGCCTGCCGGATCGAGACGCCAGGTCCATGGAATGGCTGTGTCGGCCATGAAGTCTTCAGCATGAATACCGCGAAAATTGCGAATTTCGCCCAGTTCACCGCTGTCGATGATTTCCTTGGCCAGTTTTATCATCGGATTTTTCAGATAGTTGAACCCAACGGCTGTCTGGACACCTTTCCGTTCTGCGGCGAGCGTCATTTCGAGGCACTCGGCAGCGGTGGGTGCAAGCGGCTTTTCGCAATAGACATGTTTGCCCGCTTCAATGGCGGCGAGCGCCATTTCCCTGTGAAACCGGTTTGGCGTTGTGATGTCGATGAGATTGATATCCGGGGTTGAGATCAGTGTGCGCCAATCGCCGGTAGCATTTGCAAATCCCAATTGTTTTGCGGCTTTTCTTGCCAATTCCGCATTCACATCGGCCAATGTGTGAAGCTGCACTTCAATCGGTAAGTCGAATACCCGGTTGACGTTTGCGAGTGCGAGGGCGTGCGTCTTGCCCATGAAGCCGGATCCGATCAAGCCTGCCACAACAACCCCAGCTTTATCAGCCATTTTCCATTCCTCCAGAAACGATGGTCGAAGCGTTTGGCGCCGCGCGACTTCTTTGGGAAATAAGCATATCGTCGGCAGCTTATGCGATTGACATGGGCTACCAGAAATGGAATTATAATTCCACGATAATTTGTTATGAATGTTTCATTCTATTGAATAGATCCACGATCTGCATGTGGTAACGGGGAAACGCTTGGAGGAGCGCCGGGATGCTGCAGTGGGAAGATAAGGCGTTAACGCAAACCGGCGGGGAGTGCCGGACAAGGGAGGAGTGAACATGCAATCTCTATTGAAGTCGGCCGTAGCCGGTGTGGCCTTATTGGCTGCGTCTTTCGCAGCTCACGCGGCCGATATTAATATCGTCGTCGTTAGCCATGGTCAGGCTTCGGACCCGTTCTGGTCGGTGGTGAAGAACGGCGTTGCCGAAGCGGCAAAGGATACGGGTGTGAAGGTCGATTATCGTGCGCCGGAAACCTTTGACATGGTGCAGATGGCCCAGCTTATCGACGCTGCGATCAATCAGAAGCCGCAGGGCATTGTGGTTTCCATCCCAGATGCGGATGCGCTTGGGCCGTCGATTCAGCGTGCTGTAGCAGCCGGTATTCCAGTGATTTCCATGAACTCCGGTTCCGATGCCTCGAAGAAGCTCGGAGCTCTGCTGCATGTTGGTCAGGACGAGTTCGATGCTGGTAAGGTCGCGGGTGAAGCGCTGAAGAATGCTGGTGGCAAGAAAGGTATTTGCGTCAATCAGGAAGTCGGCAATGTCTCGCTTGATCAACGCTGTGCAGGCTTCAAGGAAGGCTTCGGTGATGTAACGGTTCTGCCGACATCGACCGATCCTGCTGAGAACGAAGCCAAGGTTCGTGCTGCCTTGGCATCTGATGCTAGCGTCGACACGATCCTGACGCTCAATGCAACACTCGCGGGTGAACCTGCTGTGAAAGCCGCTTCCGAAAGCGGTCGCAGTGGAATCCATGTTGCGACGTTCGATATGTCGGCTGGCTTCCTGGAGGCCGTTGAAAAGGGACAGGCAGACTTCGCCATCGACCAGCAGCAGTTCTTGCAAGGTTATCTGCCGGTATCGTTCCTCGCACTTAACGCGAAATACGGTCTGATGCCGGGTGGTAATGTTCCATCGGGCCCGAACCTTATCACCAAGGATAAGGCCAAGCAGGTCGTGGAACTTTCGGCCAAGGGCATCCGGTAAGCATCATTTAGACTATCTGATATCGAACCCGCCCATGAAAATGGGCGGGAACGGGTCTCTGTACCCAGAATACAGCAGGAGAAGATCATGAGTGAGCCACTTCCCCATGAAAAGGCCAGCACGGCGGCGCTATCGAAGGATGAGCGACTTCAGTCGGCGAGCCCATTGCAACGGCTCCTGAGCAGGCCCGAATTAGGAGCAGTTTCCGGTCTGATCCTTATTACGATCTTTTTCGTCTCAGTTGCCAATCCGGCGATGTTTACTGCGGCCGGCATCATGAATTTCATGGCTCCCGCTTCGCAGCTCGGCATTCTGGCGGTTGCTGCGGCACTTCTCATGATCGGCGGTGAGTTCGATCTGTCCATCGGGTCGATGGTGGCTTTTGCAGGATTGATCTTTGCCGCTGCCCTGGTCGTCTGGCAGGTGCCGCTTGGCGTCGCAATTATCGTCACTTTGCTGTTTGCCGCATTTGTGGGTGTGGTGAATGCCCAGATTGTAATCCGGACCGGCTTGCCATCCTTTATCGTAACGCTCGCTTTCCTGTTCATTCTGCGCGGTCTGTCGCTTGTCGGGTTAAAATGGGCAACAGGCGGCGCTACGCAGTTGCGAGGTGTCAAGGAAGCCGTTGCAGGCAGTTATCTTGCCGGGCTTTTTTCCGGTGATGCGTTTCAGGGATTTTTCGCCTGGATGGCTGAGAACGACCTGATTGACAAATTCCCCAATGGTGAGCCTTCGGTGAAAGGCGTGCCGGTCGAAGTTTTGTGGTTCATCGCCATCGCGCTTATTGCAACCTATGTGCTGGTGCGCACGCGCTTCGGCAACTGGATTTTCGCCGCAGGTGGCGACGCTCTGGCTGCTCGCAATTCCGGTGTCCCCGTGCGTCGCGTCAAAACGACGTTGTTCATGTGCACAGCCATGGCTGCGGCATTAGTAGCTATCCTTACCGTTCTTGATGCCGGCTCAACCGATGCGCGCCGTGGCTTCCAGAAGGAATTCGAGGCGATTATCGCTGCGGTCATTGGCGGCTGTCTGCTGACCGGCGGCTATGGTTCTGCAATTGGCGCATTCTTCGGCGCAATCATCTTCGGCATGGTGTTGATTGGGCTGACCTATACCCAGATCGACCAGGATTGGTATCTGGTCTTCCTGGGCGGGATGCTTCTGATCGCGGTGCTCTTCAACAATTTCATTCGCAAGCGCGCGACCGGCGAGCGCTGAGAGGGAGATTTGCCATGACGACACCCATCATCGAAGTCCGCAATCTCGTTAAACATTTCGGCCCGGTCATTGCATTGAACGGCGTCTCGTTGAGCGTCGAACCGGGGCAGGTCCATTGTCTGCTTGGCGATAATGGTGCCGGTAAATCGACCCTGATCAAGACGCTTTCCGGGGTTCACAAGCCGACGAGCGGTGACTTTCTGGTCGAAGGAAAGCCGGTCACCTTCAAAAGCCCACGCGATGCGCTCGATCATGGCATTGCTACGGTCTATCAGGATCTTGCGATGATCCCGCTGATGTCGGTCATGCGCAATTTCTTTCTTGGACGCGAGCCGACAAAAGGTGTTGGGCCGTTCCGCTGGTTCGACACGCTGCAGGCCGAAGAAGTAACGCGCGAAGAGATGCGAAAGATCGGGATCGATGTCCGTGATCCGCAGCAGGCGGTCGGAACGCTATCCGGTGGTGAACGCCAATGCGTTGCGATTGCCCGTGCCGTCTATTTTGGCGCAAAAGTGCTGATCCTCGACGAACCGACTTCTGCGCTGGGTGTGCGGCAGACGGCCATGGTTCTCAAATACATCAATCTGGTGCGCTCGCGCGGGCTGGGGGTGATCTTCATCACGCACAATGTTCGTCATGCTCACGCGGTTGGTGACAAGTTCACAGTTCTCAATCGCGGTGTAACGCTTGGAACGCGTACGAAGAACGATGTGGACATGGACGAATTACAAAGCCTCATGGCGGGCGGACAGGAACTCGCTGATCTGACTGCCGAACTGGGCGGCAGGGTTTGACTAGAAGCGGTTCCGGTTGAAACTGAATCGTGGAACCGCTCTATCTTTTGTTTTCACGCATTATCCGACGCAAAACCGCTTCGCACTTTTGCTGGAAATGCTCTTGAATTTCGGAACGCAGAATGGACGGACAATTCAACGGAAAAGTTGCTGTTATTACGGGAAGCACGCAGGGGCTTGGAGCAGCGACAGCGAAACTATTTGCAGAAAGGGGCGCTCAAGGCCTCGTGATATGCGGGCGTTCGGCTGAAAAGGGGCGGGCGCAAGTCGATCAGTTGGCAAATCTCGGAGCCAAAGCCGTCTTCGTGCAGGCTGATCTTGAGAAGGTGGAAGACTGCCGTAAAATCGTTTTGGAAGCCGACCGTGTTTTTGGAAAGCTAGACGTTCTTGTAAATGCCGCTGGTCTGACGGATCGGGGCACCATTCTGAACACCAGTCCGGAATTGTTCGACCGTTTATTTGCGGTGAATACGCGAGCGCCATTCTTCCTCATTCAAGAGGCAATAAAACTGTTCCGACGCGATAAGGTCGAAGGGACAATCGTCAACATTTCTTCGATGTCGTCGATGGGCGGTCAGCCCTTCATTGCAGCTTATTGTGCTTCCAAGGGGGCGCTGGACACACTGACCCGGAATGTTGCCTATTCGGTTCTGCGCAATCGTATCCGCATCAATAGCTTGAATATCGGCTGGATGGCATCGGATGGTGAGGATCGCATCCAGCGTGAGTTTCATAATGCGCCTGCGAACTGGCTTGATGAGGCGGCGAAGAGTCAGCCTTTCGGCAGGCTGATTGATCCAACCGAAGTTGCCCGTGCGATAGCCTTTCTGGCTTCGAAAGAATCCGGCTTGATGACCGGCGCCATCGTGAACTTCGATCAATCCATTTGGGGAGCCTACGGTTCATCTCCGCATCCCGATCAGCCGCTTTGAGCGGCTGACAGTATCTCTATGTTTGATTGAGAGGGATAGTAACCGGTTCAATAGCTGAAATGGCTCCGCAGATATTTCATCGAGAATGTGAATGCTTTGCCCGTTGCTTTGTTCGAGTATTTCTTGAGAAAACTCTAAAATATTGTGAGAAACTTTTGTGACCCTGCTTGCGCTTGCAATTTCAGGTAGTTAGAGCATCTGTCTGCCTGACCGATTCAGGCTGTGTGTTTTAAGCAGTTGTTTCAGCCGTATTTACGCGATGTCGAAGCCTCCCTTTCGTCTGCGAATTCGTTCTGGCAATGGCTTGCACAGACACCGTTTTAATTTGCGCTGAAAGGA
>WPCJ01348794.1_pt1 | contig 10653 bp, 7 predicted proteins | sample 5399831 | NCBI WGS metagenome assembly WPCJ01 (sample SAMN12869470, study PRJNA574797) | sludge metagenome | isolation source: wastewater treatment of pH10 | place: China:Beijing | collected 2019-05-20 | reverse complement strand
GCGGTCGTGTCTAACATCGCGCTCACAGGGCCTTATGGCTCTGGTAAGAGCAGCATCATCCGATCGTTCCTGAAGTCGTATCCCCGGCAAGCTCTGCACATCTCTCTCTCCGCCTTCTTGCCGGAAGCAGGCGATGAGCGGCGCACGGTGAACAAGCAGGAGATTGAGCGGAGTATCCTCCAGCAACTGCTCTATGGCGCAGATGCAGACAAACTGCCCCTCTCGCGTTTCAAGCGTATCCAATCACCAGGGTTCTGGTCAGTCCTGCGATCACTATACTTCCTTATTGGACTGCTCGCTCTCTGGCATGTGTTCCATAAACGTGCAGCGATCTTCGAGGGATCTTACTTCGAACCCTTCGATCTCTCGAACTGGCTCGATATGTCTGTAGCCGCTTTCGCGCTGATCTTTCTTTGGTCTGCGATCCATCACTTTTACGTCGCCAGCTACGGCGTATCACTCAAAAGCATTTCGCTGAAGGACATCGAGATACGGCCGTCTTCTGAAGACCAGGATTCAATCCTTAACCGTCACCTGGACGAGATTGTCTACTTTTTCCAGTCGACGCGTTACGACCTCGTGGTCGTGGAGGATCTCGATCGCTTCGAGGATTCCGCCATCTTCGTCACCCTTCGCGAGATCAATAGTCTCGTTAACGGCAACGTGGGCGTGAGACGCCGGGTCAGGTTCCTCTACGCGCTGCGCGACGACATGTTCGTCAACACCGACCGGACCAAATTCTTCGAATTCATCATCCCCGTCATTCCGATCATCAACAGCTCAAACTCGATTGACATGGTGCTCGCGCAGGGCAAGCGGCTGGAGCTGGACGGGAGGCTCGATCAGCAGTTCCTGCGCGAAGTGTCCCGCTACCTAAGCGATCTCCGGCTGATCCATAACATCTTCAACGAGTACGCGATCTACGTCGCCAATCTGGAAACCGATGGCGAGAACGTACTCGACGCTACGAAGCTACTTGCCGTGCTGATCTACAAGAATGTTTATCCTAGGGACTTCGAACAACTCCACCGCGGCGAAGGGCATCTCGCTGGAATTTTAAGGCGCAAAGACGAGCTCATCGCCGCGCGCGAACGGAGCTATCGATCCGAGATCGCCGAACTCGAACGCGATATCGAAACGGCCGGACAGCAGATCCCGAAGGATCTGCGCGAGCTCAGACGCATCTACGCGATGGCCCTTCTCGAAATGCTGCCGGCCAATATCGCCGGGTTAAGCTTGTCCGGACAGTCGAATGTAGCGCCCGCTAAATTAGCCGAGCACGAAAATTTCGAACAATTCATCACAGCGCCAACCTTTTACTATCATATTTTTAATAGTGGTCGGCATCAGCATAATAACTCTGCCTTTCAAGAAGGTGTCGACCCCGAAGCAAGTTATGCCGAACGGGTGAGAAGCATCGAACACAAGGGGGACGCACATAAAAAGGCTGCGCATCGCAGGATTGCCCATCTGAGAAGCGAGATCAAAGCGGTCCGGACGAGCAAGTTCAATGTCCTGCTGCGGTCCAGCACGCAAGAAGTCGAAGGCCTCTTCGAAAATCTCGGCGACGGCGGTGAACTTGCCCGGTTCTTGGTCTTGGAAGGCTATCTTGATGACAGCTACTACCAGTATACCTCCTTGTTTCACTCCGGACGACTTTCACCGAACGACAACAAGTTCCTGATACAGATCAGGGCTTTCCACACACCTGAGCCCCTTTTCCCGATCGACAACCCGAGTGAGGTCATCGCGGGAATGAGGGAGGACGATTTCGGGCTCGATTATGCGCTGAACGTCCGGCTCGTCGACGCGCTCCTGGAGGGCGAGGAACATAAGGAGCGCCTCGGGAAGCTCTTCGCATACCTTTCGAACGAGTTTCCGAATCAGCAGGAATTCTTTGAAGCCTACTACACGGCGGGATCGCACGTTGGCGAATTCTTGAGACAACTCGTCCACGCTTGGCGCGGTTTCGTACCCGCGGCCATTGAAGGCTCCTCCGCAGCCTTCCATATCGCGGGCCTCATCGAGCATCTTCCGCCGGCTATGCTGGCTCGCGAGCGCGAGGAGCACCCCGAACTGCGGGCGTTTGCTGCCGACAATCTCTGCGACATTCTCGACCTCTTGGAGGGGGTGGATCCAGTCAAGCTCGAAGAGTTACGGATCGAGACGAAGGACCTCGCTGCGATAGATAAATATCCGAACGTTGCTCGCAAACTGTACGAGATCGGCCACTACCGCCTTAACGATGCGAACTTCGACTACATCTTCGGCTCTATCTTCGGAGAAGAAATTGGCCCGGCCTTGCGTAAGCGGCACTACTCAAGGGTTCGAAACTCTGGAGCCGAACCCCTCCTCGATCGGGTGGAAAGCGATTTCGCAGCGTACTTCACGAGCGTTCTGATGGGTACGGACGATAGCGATGAGGAGGATATCGACGCGATACTGGCTGTGATGTCACATGATGAGCTCGACCCCGAAGAGATAGAAACCTTCGTCCTGCGCCAAATGAAGCTTTTGCCGACACTCGAAGAAGTGCCCGAGCGCTATCGCGCCATGGTGGTCCGCGGGGCCCAGATCGCTGCCACTTGGTCGAATTGTCTCGCTTTCATTCGGTCGGAGACTTTCGAGAGCGGCGCTCTCATCGCCTTCCTTGATGATACCGAAGTCCGTGCCGCTCTTCTGAAAACGCCGATTCCGGAAACGAAGGAAGCATTTCCTCTCCGTCAGTTCCTGATCGAAGCGGAGGATCTCGAAGATGAGGCATATCGTGCATATGTCCGGGCCCTACCCAACGAATTCAAGAAATTCCCGGAATCTATAGGTGCCCGCAAACGCCGGATACTTATCGATGAGCGGCGCGTCACGTTCGATGCCGGGAATTTGGCCTCACTCGACGGCGAGGTCGATCTTCAAACGGCATTCGTCGCCCAGAACATCGCCTCCTATCTTCGCGACCCCAGCTCTTTCTCGATCGACGACGACTTCCGCGAGCGATTGCTTGCCACCGATATCTCGGACGACGAGAAGCGTGCGATCATCGGTCTGATGGACCTGAGCGGTCTTCCCGGCCTTCCCCAGCGTGCTGGCATTATCGGGCCGATCCTTTTGCGGACAAATGGCGCGCTGCCTTCACTCACGCCAGACATCGTCAAAGCAATCATTGGGAACGCTAAACCCGTAGGCGCGCAGATCAAGCTGCTCAATCTACTCCAAGAAATGCTCGACAAGAACGAGGTTCGTGAGGTTCTTGGACAACTTCCTTACCCATACTCGAGAATTCAAACTGGCTACGCGCGCCCGATGCTAGAGAGAACAAATGAAAATAGTGATCTGGTCCAATGGTTGGAAAAGAGGGATATCATTTCTTCGGTAGGAAGGGCGATCTTGTCAGACGACATCATCGTGTACCTTTATCGATCATAAGGTGATCACCCATGTCGTCGACCCTTTCGCAGCCCGCTTGCACCCGCATTTCGACATTCGATGGATGCGCGTATTGGGGCGGATAGCTGATCGGCCGCTTTTGGATGTTCGTAACAATGGTCAGCACGTCCGAAATGGAGGCGCACTCCCATCGAAGTGCGGCGGCCCCTGAACGGCCGCTATCGCAGGCCTGCCGCCCAGAAGCCGTCAGGCAGGAATCCACCCCCTTGCTGACCCATTGCCAAGCCCTTTATCTAACGCCTAGTATTTCGATGTTCTCAGGGCGGGGTGGAAGTCCCCACCGGCGGTATGCAGCTTCATCATGTTGCGAGCCCGCGAGCGCCTTCCGTTGGAAGGGTCAGCAGATCAGGTGAGAAGCCTGAGCCGACGGTCATAGTCCGGATGAAAGAGAACGGGTGGTGCTGTTGTCCCTTCGGACAATCACGCCGCGCGTGATCGCCTTGGGTGACGTGTCGCTACCAAAGGAGATCACAATGACACCCACCCGCTATGCCTTCATCAAAGCCAACTGGCACGCTGAAATCGTCGACCGGGCGCTAGACGGTTTCCGCGAGCTGATCCCGGCCGAGCAGATCGACGTATTCGATGTTCCCGGCGCTTTCGAAATGCCGCTGCTTGCGCGCGACCTTGCGGCGACGGGGAGGTATGCCGCCGTAGCCGCCGCTGCCTTCGTGGTCGATGGAGGGATTTATCGACACGAGTTCGTTGCCCAGGCCGTCGTGGACGGGCTGATGCGCGCGGGGATGGATACAGGTGTGCCAGTCTTGTCCGTGTCGTTGACGCCTCACCAGTTTCGGGAGACGGAGCACCATATGCAGATCTATCGCGCCCACTTTGTCGAGAAGGGGCGCGAAGCCGCGAGAGCCGCATTGATGATAGGAAGAGCGCGTGCGTCGGTCGCAGCATAGGAATGCGTTGGGCGTCGGGGCGCAAGTCCCGTCGCCGCAACTATGATTTCATTGCCGGGACCGCTTCCCACCCTGAAGCAGAATGCCAAATCTATCGCGCTTGGATACTGATTCGGCTTAAGCGCCACGATTTCGCCTCCGCTTCCGAATCCCGATTCCGCCGTTCTCCTGTATTTGCACGCCACGGCACTACTACGCCCAACTCCCTGTTGCCGCCGCCAGATTTCCCGTTCTTTTAATCGTCCCCGATCCAGGGCCGCCATGACGGAGCCCTGACCGCAAGGGGACGACATGACGACTTCCAGCCGGCAATCGGAGGCAACGACAAGAGGCGCGCGCATGTTGCGCACCGCCCTTGGTCCCGCAATTGCGCGGTTCCTGGAAGACGCTGGCATCGTCGAGGTAATGCTCAATCCCGACGGGCGGCTCTGGATCGACCGCCTTTCCGAAGGACTTGCCGATACGGGGGAGGTTCTGTCGCCGGCTGACGGCGAGCGCATCGTGCGGCTCGTTGCGCATCATGTCGGTGCAGAGGTCCATTCCGGCAGCCCGCGCGTCTCGGCCGAGCTGCCCGAGACCGGCGAGCGCTTCGAGGGCTTGCTGCCGCCGGTCGTCGCCGCTCCCGCCTTCGCCATCCGCAAGCCGGCGGTCGCCGTGTTCACGCTCGCCGACTATGTGGCCGCCGGAATCATGGACGCCGCAGAGGCCGAAGCGCTGCGCACCGGCGTCGCCGCGCGCAGGAACATCCTCGTCGCCGGCGGGACCAGCACCGGCAAGACCACCTTGACCAATGCGCTGCTCGCCGAGGTCGCCAGGACGGCCGACCGCGTGGTGCTGATCGAGGACACCCGCGAGCTGCAATGCGCGGCGCCGAACCTCGTGGCGCTGAGGACCAAGGATGGGGTCGCCACTCTCTCGGATCTGGTTCGCTCATCGCTGCGCCTGCGGCCGGATCGCATCCCGATCGGTGAGGTGCGTGGGGCGGAAGCTCTGGACCTGCTCAAGGCGTGGGGCACCGGGCATCCAGGAGGCATCGGCACGATCCATGCCGGCTCGGCGATCGGCGCGTTGCGGCGGCTGGAGCAGCTCATTCAGGAAGCAGTCGTGACCGTGCCGCGCGCCCTGATCGCCGAAACGGTCGATCTCGTAGCTGTCCTTTCCGGACGTGGCTCGGAGCGCCGGCTTGCCGAACTCGCAGCCGTCGATGGGCTCACCCCTGGCGGCGACTACAGCCTCATAACCGCAACACCAGCTCAGGAAGGAACCCAACCGTGACCCGCCTTTCGCTCGCACGTCATCGTCATATCAAGTCCGCCACTGTCGCAACCGTCGCGATCCTCGCGCTGTCCTCCGCAGCACACGCTGCCGGCTCCTCCATGCCGTGGGAGGCCCCACTTCAATCTGTCCTCGAATCCATCGAAGGGCCGGTGGCCAAGATTATCGCCGTCATCATCATCATCGTGACCGGACTGACGCTCGCGTTCGGCGACAGCTCCGGCGGATTTCGGCGGCTGATCCAGATCGTGTTCGGCATCTCGATCGCCTTCGCGGCCAGTTCCTTCTTCCTCTCCTTCTTTTCCTTCGGCGGCGGGGCGCTGGTGTGATGGAGGAGGTCCGCGGATATTTCGCGCCGGTCCATCGCTCCCTGACCGAGCCGATCCTGCTCGGCGGGGCTCCGCGCGCCGTAGCGATTGCAAACGGCACGATCGCGGCCGCCATCGCGCTCGGTCTGCGCCTCTGGATAGCCGGTCTTGTCATCTGGGCAATCGGACACTTCGCGGCCGTCTGGGCAGCCCGGCGCGACGCGCGGTTCATGGACGTCGCCCGACGCCATCTGCGCTATCCGCCCCACTTCCGCGCGTGAGGATGCGACCATGATGAGCCTTGCAGAATACCGCAACCGAAGCGCATTGCTTGCCGATTATCTCCCTTGGGCCGCGCTCGTCGCACCAGGCGTCGTCTTGAACAAGGACGGATCGTTCCAAAGGACTGCGAGGTTTCGCGGACCAGATCTCGACTCGGCGACACCGGCAGAGCTGGTCGGCACCACCGCCCGGCTCAACAACGCACTGCGGCGGCTCGGTTCCGGCTGGGCGATTTTCGTGGAAGCTCAGCGCGCGCAGGCCACCCACTATCCCGACAGCCGATTTCCTGATTCCGCCTCTGCGCTGGTCGATCTCGAACGCCGCGAGCAGTTCGAGGCCGAGGGCGTTCACTTCGAGAGCCGATACTTCCTGACATTTCTCTGGATGCCGCCGGCCGAGGAAGCAAGCCGGGCCGAGAGCTGGCTCTACGAGGGCAAGGCGCATTCCGGCATCGACCCCTGGGATCTGCTCAGGGGCTTCGTCGACCGCACCGACCGCGTGCTCCATCTCGTCGAGGGCTTCGTGCCCGAGGCCGAATGGCTCGATGACGGCGAGACACTCACCTATCTTCATTCCTGCATCTCCACGAAGCGTCAGCGGGTGCGTGTCCCGGAAGCGCCGGTCTATCTCGATGCAATCCTCGTGGACGAGCCGCTGGCCGGAGGGCTGGAACCGCGCCTGGGTGAGCACCACCTGCGCACGCTCACTGTCACCGGATTTCCCACCGTCACGTTCCCCGGCATTCTCGACGAGCTGAACCGGCTCGCCTTCCCCTATCGCTGGTCGACGCGGGCGATCCTGCTCGACAAGACCGAGGCGGTGCGACTTCTGACCCGAATCCGCCGGCAATGGTTCGCCAAGCGTAAGTCGATCGCCGCGATACTGAAAGAGGTGATGACCAACGAGGCGTCCGCGCTTGTCGATACCGACGCAGCCAACAAGGCGGCCGATGCCGACATGGCCTTGCAGGAGTTAGGCAGCGACGATGTGGGCGAAGCCTTTGTCACCGCCACCGTGACGGTCTGGGACCGCGATCCAGCCCTCGCCATCGAGAAGCAACGCCTGATCGAGAAGGTCATCCAGTCCCGCGACTTCACCGCGATGGCCGAAACCGTGAACGCGGTGGAAGCCTGGCTCGGCTCGCTGCCGGGGCATGTCTACGCCAATGTGCGGCAGCCGCCCCTCTCCACACTCAACCTTGCCCATATGGTTCCGCTCTCAGCCGTATGGGCGGGACCGGAACGGGACGAGCACTTCGACGCACCCCCGCTGCTTTTCGGCAGAACAGAAGGCTCGACCCCGTTCCGGCTCTCCCTTCATGTCGGCGATGTCGGCCACACGCTCGTCGTCGGTCCGACCGGCGCCGGGAAGTCGGTGTTGCTCGCGCTCATGGCGCTCCAGTTCCGCCGCTACGAGGGCAGCCAGGTTTTCGCCTTCGACTTCGGGGGCTCGATCCGGGTAGCCGCGCTCGCCATGAATGGCGACTGGCACGATCTCGGTGGCGGCCTGTCGGACGGCGCGGAAACCTCCGTCGCGCTCCAGCCGCTCGCACGTATCGACGACGGCACCGAGCGAAGCTGGGCTGCCGAATGGATCGCCTCGATCCTCGCGCGTGAGGGCGTCACAGTCACGCCGGACGTCAAGGAGCATCTGTGGTCGGCGCTGACGTCGCTCGCATCGGCGCCAATCGAGGAGCGCACGATCACCGGGCTTTCTGTGCTCCTGCAATCCACCGGATTGAAGCAGGCCCTCAAACCCTACTGCATCGGCGGTCCCTACGGCCGGCTGCTCGACGCCGAAAGCGAGCGGATCGGCGGCGCTTCCGTGCAGGCATTCGAGACTGAAGGTCTCATCGGCACCGGGGCCGCTCCCGCCGTCCTCACCTATCTCTTTCATCGCATCGAGGGCCGACTCGACGGCAGACCCACCATGCTCATTATCGACGAGGGCTGGCTGGCGCTCGATGACGGCGGATTCGCCGACCAGCTCCGAGAATGGCTGAAGACGCTCAGGAAGAAAAACGCCAGCGTGATCTTCGCCACCCAGTCACTTTCCGACATTGGCGACTCGGCAATTGCGGCCGCGATCGTCGAGAGCTGCCCTACGCGGCTGTTCCTGCCGAACGAGCGTGCCATCGAGCCGCAGATTCTGTCGATCTACCGCCGGTTTGGCCTCAACGACCGCCAGATCGAAATCATCGCGCGGGCGACGCCCAAGCGCGACTACTACTGCCAATCCAGACGCGGCAACCGTGTTTTCGAGCTGGGCCTTGGCGATGTGGCAATGGCGTTCTGCGCCGTATCGTCGAAATCGCACCACGCACTTGTGGACCAGGTGATCGTCAGCGCGGGGCGCGAGCACTTCCTCGAAGCCTGGCTCGGTGAGTGCGGCCTCGGCTGGGCCGCGGATCTCGTCTCGGACCTTCCCAACGTAATCTCGCAACTCGAACCCGAACAACCCGAACCGACAACCGAGGAGGCTATTCCATGAAACCCCTTCGTTCGCGCTCGCGCGCCCTGATTCTAGCCACCGCAATCGCCACAGCGATCGTCGGCACGACGGCGCCCAGTCACGCATTCATCTTCGGCGGCCGCATCGTCTTCGATCCCTCGAACTACGCCGAGAACGTCCTTTCGGCCGCCCGTGCGCTGGAGCAGATCAACAACCAGATCCTCTCTCTCCAGAACGAAGCCCAGATGCTGATGAACCAGGCGCGCAATCTCACCAGCCTGCCCACATCGCTCATGGGCCAGATACAGGGCAATTTCGACAGGATGCAGACCCTGCTCCGGCAGGCCGAACGTCTGGCCTACGACGTGCAGGCGATCGAACAGCAGTTTCAGCAAGCCTATCGCGACATCACGCCCGACACGTCCGATTTGCAGCTCGTCGAGGCTGCCCGCGAGCGCTGGCAGCTATCAACCGATGCTTTCGAGCACGCCATCAAGGCGGGCGCGGCGGCAGTCGGAAACATCGAGCGCGTCGAGCAGCAGACATCGAGCCTGGTCGATGCCAGCCAGTCGGCAGTCGGCGTGCTTCAAGCCACCCAGGCCGGCAATCAGCTCCTCGCCGTGCAGGCGCAGCAGATGTCCGATCTCGTCTCCATGCTCGCCGCGCAGGGCCGCGCAGACGCAATGGAGCAGGCTCGCATGGCGGCGGAGCACGAGGAGTCCCGAGAGCGGTTCCGCCGCTTCATGACCACGAGCGGCTACCAGCCCCACACCGTCCGCATGTTCGGCAACTGAAGGGAGACTGGACCGTGGACACAGGAATGCTCGCCCGGACGATCGCCGTCGTCATCGTCGCGCTTGGCCTGGTGGCTGCCATCGTCGCAGCGCAGGGCGACCGGACGAACGGCGAGGTGCGCATCCTGCGTCCCGCGGCGACTCCCGAAGCCAGCCTGCGCGCCGAACTTCGCCGCTGTCGTGACCTTGGGCCGGAAGCCGCCGGCGATCCGGCTTGCGAAGCGGCATGGGTGGAAAGCCGCGACCGCTTCCTGATGCGCGACCGTCCTGCGCCGGAGGAGCGTTGAGCGATGGATAATGTCGGGGTCATCGACCGCTTCCTCGATACCTTCACCACCTACATCGACTCCGGCTTCGGCCTGCTCGGGGGCGAGGTGGCGTTCCTGACGACGACTCTGATCGTCATCGACATCACACTCGCGGGCCTTTTCTGGGCCTGGGGTGCCGACGAGGATATTATCCAGAGGCTCGTCAAGAAGACGCTCTATATCGGCTTCTTCGCCTGGATCATTTCCAACTTCAACTGGCTGGCCGGTATCGTCTTCCAGAGCTTTTCCGGGCTCGGCCTCCAGGCATCCGGCTCGTCGATTTCGACCGAGGAGTTTTTGCGCCCCGGCCGACTCGCCCAGGTCGGCTTCGACGCCGGCCAGCCCATGCTGGACGCCGCCGGCGACCTGATGGGCTTCCCCGGCTTCTTCACCAACTTCGTGCAGATCGTCGTGCTGATGGTGGCGTGGCTGGTCATCCTGGTCGCCTTCTTCATCCTCGCCATCCAGCTCTTCGTCACTTTGATCGAGTTCAAGCTGACGGTGCTCGCCGGGTTCGTGCTCATCCCCTTTGCACTTTTCAACAAGACCGCCTTTCTCGCCGAGAAGGTGCTCGGCAATGTCGTAGCCTCCGGCGTCAAGATTCTGGTGCTCGCCGTGATCGTGGGCATCGGCACGGGCCTTTTCGGCGCCTTCGCCGTCGATTTCGGTGACAACCAGCCCACCATCGAGCAGGCGATGAGCGTGGTTCTCGCCTCGCTCGCCATGCTCGGCCTCGGCATCTTCGGTCCCGGCATTGCCACTGGCCTCGTCTCCGGAGCGCCCCAGCTCGGCGGCGGAGCGGTTGCAGGCACCGCACTCGCGGCTGGCGGCATGGCCGCTGCCGGGTATGTCGGCGGTCGCGCCGCCGTCGGCGCGGCAGGCA